>ENA-OYXX01000158-OYXX01000158.1-human-gut-metagenome-genome-assembly--contig:-NODE-158-length-31505-cov-9.782162_pt1 | contig 31505 bp, 29 predicted proteins | sample MGYA00243976_ERZ653434 | MGnify/ENA primary metagenome ERZ653434 (study PRJEB26926, sample SAMN06165112) | human gut metagenome | biome: ENVO:00009003; feature: ENVO:2100002; material: ENVO:00002003...
AAGGAGTCGTCGGCAGCGTCAGATGTGTATAAGAGACAGGTATATCTTGAAATATCAGAATAGTTTGCAGATTCAATAGCTTGATTCAACCAGTTTTCAGTTAATGTAATAGCATTTTCATATTCAGATGTAATATCTTCATATGCAGCCACAATAACCTCTTTGATAGCATCCTGATAATCCCACCACTGTTTCTGCAAGTCCATAATATATTCAGAATTTTCGCTAAGACCTAATTTGCGATATTCCTCTGCTTGGTCATGAACTTCTTGTTGCATTTTCTTATAAATTGCAACAATTTCATCAGCACTTCCATTATTCTTTTCAAGAAGGAATATATCATGCTCGTATGAAGCGATAATTTTACTAATCTCTTCATCCATTGCATCAAGAGTTTCTTTAAGTTGTTCCTCAAGATCAATATCTCCGCTTACATTTACATTGACATTGACATTTGAATTTTTTGTGCTATTTGGAACACTATCTTTTCCAAGACTATATGTACGATCAAGGAATGTAAAATGTGCATTTCCTTTTACATACGCAATACCACGGCTGTTAATCCTGCGATTTTTCAAGAGTTCTTCTGTTTGACGATGATTAAAAACAATAGCACCCTTTGGCAAATCTACAAATTCAGCACCATTTGTACCAACAGTTTGATAAGTACCTGTTTTTGGATCGACAACAAGTTCCTCACCAAGTTCACCAACTAAAGCATCTTTTTCCGCAGTTGGTGTTCCCCAATTTCCACTTTCATGAGCATTACCCTGTGCCAATGCAGTTCCAAATGCTCGTGTAGATTGAGTTCTGGTAACTGTTGTAACATAAATTGTCTTGCTCTTTATGCCCTTTAACAAATTTTGTACTTCGATTAAACGATTTCTGGTAGTTCCATATCCATCCATTTTCATCGTAAAATTCTTATCTTCGATTACAAAATTCTGAATGGTTTCCAAGCTGCTTAATACATCTTCATCATCAATGCCAGCATAAAGCATAATTTGAGATTGCTCAGATTCTAACGAATCAAGTTTATCAACAAGGGCATCTACTTCTGTCTGATCGACACCAGCAACAGCAGTATAGGTTTTCCCATCAAACTCTGCAATTTTATCAAGCTCGGCCTGAGTATCTGTAATTTCTTGCTGTACTTGTTCCAAAGCAACCTGAATTGTAAGTTCAGTAGGAAGTTCCAAATCATATTTTTGCTGAAGTAAAGTAGCTAATTGGTCTTGTGCATCTACATAGTTTGTCATAGTTGCTTCATATTCAGCATCCGTTTCATCCAAACTATCTAAATCTGATTTAAGAGAATCTACTTCTTTTTGCTTTTCTGTAATTTGAGCATCAATTTCAATATGAGCAGAAATATTTTCTCTGGCAGTAGAACGCAGTTCTTCCATTTTTGATTTTGTTTCATCAATTTTAGCTTGCAGTTCATTCCATTCATCAGTACCAATTTTCCCGCTTTCACCCAATTCTGCTTGCTTTTTTAACAGTTCAGTCATTGCTTGGTCACAATCATAGATTTTACCTTCCAATGTCTCAACTTCTAAACTACTAAGAAAATCCTCATGATCAGCAGAATATTTTGAAATCGCATTTCCTAAAGCAAATGCTTCTGTTGTGGTTAGATTCATTGCTTCAGCAAATTGCTCAATAGTTTCAATTTGAGAATTTAACTCAAAATTCTCTAAATCTCCAACAAATACAGTTGAATCACCAAATGCGGTTTTAAGACCATCAGTAACAAAATTCTTAATATTATCAAAATCAATAGAAATATTCCCATCATCAGATGTATAATATCTCGACAGAACTTTGTTAATATATTTCCAACCAGCTTCTATTTGATCTCCCGCATCCTCAAACTGACCATAAATATCTTCTGGAACTAATGCTTTAAAAGCTGTCCAGAATGTCTCTGTACCAAACTCATTATTTTCATAAGAATCAACAAGAGTCTGAATCATATTGGCAAGATCGTCTGTATAATCTGCCGCATCATCAATAGCCTGTGCATTATCAAGTTCTGTAAAGGCGTTTGTAACACCAAGCAATTGCTGTTCTAACAATTTATACTGAGCGATTTGCTGTTTAGTAGCATCAATCTGGTCAAGTATTATATTGATTGTACTTAGAGTTGCTTCATCATAATTCTCAACACCATCTGTAACATCATACAATTGATTAACCAATTCATGATAATTAAGTTTTTCATGAGATTGTGCTAATTTCAAATCTGTCATTAACGCTTCTTCTGAAGCCTCAACAATTCCTCGCAGACCATCAGCATTTGTAACCAAATACCCATTTGTAGTATCAATACAATCTGCGAGAGCAGTTTCACCGCCAGCTAAAGTCACTAAGGAATTATAGGCATCTTCTGTTAAATGTGTGTTATCAGCAAAAATATTTTTCATAGCTAATTGCACATCTACTGCATTTTCAGTAGCAGATTGCAATGTATCATATCCTTTTCGAATCTGAGCAACAGAATCAAAATATGTATTTGCTGAATCTTGAGCAATCTCTGCATTTTTCAGTTCAATATATCCCAATTTATCTAATAATTGCAATAATTGCTCAACACTAATTCCATATTCATCAGCCGCAAATTTTAATCCGACATATGCCTGTTGATCCTCTGGTAAAGTATGTCTACGACTGTTTTTATTCGGATTATCTTCATATTCCATGCCCGTATTAAGCACTTCATACAAATCAACTTTCCCATCTTCATTTTTGAACTTTTCAACAGTATCCTTGATAAAATTACCAAAAGTATCATCTGGATCAGCCAAAGAAGCCTTGAGTTCAATTTCATATTGATAGTTTTTAGATAATTCTGTAAACTTATCAAAGAAATCAACCATATACATATTGACGGCTTCATTGCTCCACCCGGCATTTGCCCAAGCAATTTGCGCCTCATTCATTTTCTCAACAGCAGCAACAGCAGATTCACTATCACCATTTAATAAAGCATCTTGATATTCTTTTTGTGCGCTTAATACTTTACCCCAAACTTCGCTGTATTCAGATTCATAATTCAATAGACCTTCGACATATGTATTGAAAATCTCTTCATTATCATCTATTGTATCGGTAATTGATCTGATTTGTTTTTCATAACCCTCTAACGCAGAACCAACATATGTCAGATAATCTTCTCCAAAATATTCTTTACCTAAACTCTCTGTAATGTTAAATAAAGAACGGTAGGTATCTAAAACATCATAAATTGAATCCGCATCTATATCAGATACAAAATCACCAGTAATACCAACAGGAGGAATTTCAATTCCAAGATCAGCCTTCTCAAATTCTGCTTGAAGTCTATCATAGAAATCGGCTGGAACCATATCCAAATCTAAATCATTAATGGCATCCCACAATTCGCTAATAGAAGGTACTTCAATTGTAAAACCTCCACCAACAGGAGAATTCCACCAATCTACTTTACTTGGATTAAAATCAGTAAACAAATCAATAGCATCTTGAATCGCACCAATATTATCCTGCTTAAACTCTTCCCAATTAGTCTTAGACAGATTATTGATTGCATCAATCTGATCATTAATTTCACCAGTTACAAGATGAATACCTTCTGCTTCAGCACCAAACTTTTCAATTAATTCCTCTTGAATAGCAATTAATTCTTTTCGTTTGTTATATGCCTCTTCTTCAGAAAGATTGCCAGAATCAATTTCTCCACGCAATTCAATAATCTTATCTTTATAATCTTCAAGAGAACTAACTAACTCGTTATGGGAATTAGCTGCATCCTCTGCTGCCTGACGAGCCTCTTCAATTTTTTGCTTATAATTCTTATAAGCAGCGATAGCAATAGCAATAACTGCAACAACTGCTGTTATTGCGGCAGTAGCGGCAGTTGCAGGAGCAACAGTACCAGCAAGAGCAGAAGAAACACCTTTTAAGGTAGTAATAAAACCACTGGTAATTACATTAAACAGTTTTACAAACAATCCAGTAGCGGATTTCAAATTTAAAAGTATTAATGCAGAAGCTACGATGACTAAAGCATTGCCCATACCGCCAAGAGATTGAATTATTTTATCTAACACAGTAATAGCCTGTGTCCCTAATTCAACAATTCCCTTTAAAAAATCGCTGTTAAAAACAGTAGTAGATAATGCTTCAAATGCAGCTTTAAACTGATTTGTTTTGGCCTCAAGACCACCTAAATAGGTTTCATACTCTTTCATTGCCGATCCAGCAGAATTCAGCGAAGAATTTAAAGCATTCTGAGCAATATCAAAATTCTCCATAATAGCAGAAATAATATTACCTTGACGCTTACCAGCAATCAATTCTGTAATACTCGCTTGCTGAATATCGGTCAATTCTTCCCATTTATTCGCAAGTTCTTCCAGAATTTGATAAGTGGATTTAAATGTATCATCGTTGATCATAATATCAACGCCCGACAAAGCCATGATTTCTTTACGCAAGGTTGCCGTAGATTCTGCCATGCCATCCATATCAAGACCAGCAGCTTCCAATTCAGTAGTTGCACCACGAATACGCATAGAAATTGTCTTAAATGCAGTACCAACACTGGTTGCATCCTGAACAACAGTATTCGCCGCAGTAATCAAAGCAATGGTTTCATCAATAGTATTATTTGCCGCAGCCATTGAGGAAGCGGAACGCTGTAAAGCCTCACCAATATCGCCACTGGAAATTGCAAAATTGTTGCCGACTTCATTAAATCTGTCCAAAATATCAACAGCATTTTCTGCCTCGATGCCAAAACCTTTCATAGTAGAAATCATACTATTTGTAGCATCATCAATACTATTCAAATCACCAACATTAGCATAAATTGTTGCAAGTTGACCAAGTTCTTCGGACTCGCTTAATGAGAAACCAAGTCTGCTAAAATTAGTAGTTGCATCTACTAAATCTTTAACCGTAGTACCTAACTCAACGGCTTTTGCTTTTGCATTAGTCAAAAACCTATCATAAGAAGCATCTGTTTCATCAGTGACTTTTTTCAAATTGATCATTGCCGCATCTAAATCTTTGACATTTGTAATCATTTGTTTAAGTTCACTGAATGCCTGATACATTAATCTACTGGCACTAAAGAATGATGCAAAATTCTTGAATGCAGCTTTTAATTTATCTCCTAATGATTGTGTATGCAGTCCTGCTTCTTTGACTTTTGTATTAAACTGTTCAAATTCTGTATTCCATGCCTTGAATTGCGATGGAGTAGAAACAGCCTCCAATTTTGCTTTAAGATCATTCAGATTTTGTACCAGCGCAGGATTTCCCTTAATTGCACTATATGTCTTATCATACTCTGCAACTTTTTGACGGGCTTTTTCAATACTGGTTCTGAACTGTTCAATAGCATTTACATCTTCAAAGACCTTAGCATCTTTTTTTGTTTGCTGGAATTGTTTATTAAGAGCTGCAATACGATCAATTAGAGATTGATAATTCTGATCCGTAGTTGCAGTCTTATCTAATTCAGCTTTCAATGTTTTAGCTTCTTCAGCCGCTAAACGCAATTTTTCTTTTAAAACATCAATACCAGAACCAGACATTCCAGAATTAGATACAGACGCAAATAAACTATCAGCCTGAGAAGAAATACCTGACAGTAAATTTAAGTTCTCTGATTTTATACCATATGTTGCGTTATATTCGGAAACCGCCCGTTTTGCATTATCTACGGCTATGGAAACGGCATCCCATTGCTTTTTTAATTTACCGCCAGTAGCATCAGCATCTACCTTTTCAAGAGCTGCATCCAATTCGGTAATCGCTTTAATTACTTTTTGAGCAGCCGCACTATCCCCAATGCTGTCATATTTGATTTTGAAAATCTCTAAAGAAGAACGAGCATCCTCAATCTTCTTTTTAATACCTAAATCACCAGATTGTGTCTTTTCTGCCGATCCTAATTTTTTAAGTTCTGCATTCAGACTTTCAATCATTGTTTGCAGACGCTTATAAGCCGACAATTTCTTTTGAGTATTATCAGCATTCTCAAATTGTGCCAAATTTGCTTTTAACAAATTTACTCGTTTTTGCGTTTCAGCACTTACATCCTTGAGTTTGCTAAATTGCTCCACAATAGAAGAGACACTTCTTGATACAGAAGTGTCCGAATTCATCTTTTTAACGGCAGCATTATATTCTTCGATTTGCTTTTTAGCAGATCGCAAAATTTCATTTGCCTTTGTAAAATCACCAGACGAAACAGCATGATTAAACGCATTCCAAGTATCTTTATTCAATGTTATGCCAATATCTTTGGCAATGTTTCGATACTCTTGCATTTGAGAATTTAATTTTGCTTGAGTGGAGGCAATTTTCTGTTGTGCTGCTAAAATGCTATTTACACTTTTTGCGTCAACTTCAACGCCCATCTTGACTGTTTTCTTATTAATTTTCGCAACAACAGCATCAATTTCTTTTTCCGTTTCTGCTTTTTCGATTGCAGTCTTGAGAATAATTTTTCTGGTCTTTGTGCTATTTAAAATACCGTCAAGTTCGGCTTGAATATTAGCTTGAGTTTGACTTACATCCAACCCCAATACAATCAAACCATCAGCAGCCATTTATTTTCACCTCCTATAAAATAATAAAACCTCCCTCTAAATAGAGGGAGGAAATGTTCGTTAATATACTCGTCCATAATATAAAAGCGGTCTAATTATATTCTTTTGTTCTGATAGTTGTAATCCAAGTTTGTTTTTAGAATTAAAATCTCGAATACCATCAGCAATCCAGTTCGATGCTTGCCGATAGCCAAAATTCGGAATATTCTTAAACCAAACATTCTTTTTAACAACATAACCATCATTCAATAACCAAAATACATTCGCATCACTTTTATTCCACTTTTTAAAAATAGATGGACGAATTGAATTTTCAATTTTTAATGTAATGCTCATTCGATTACCTTCAACTTTAATATCTGCCAAATCAGCAGTAGAAATCGAATGTTGCATTGTTCTTTGATGGATTTTGCTTTGTATGCAATTAGATAACAAATTTGCAGCACCCACCAATTCTTGCCCATAAGTCAATCCAGATGGGGCTTTTACTTTTGTTATATCAAGATTATTCAAAATCTTAGCTAATGACATACAGCACCCCCATAACAAAAAAGACGAGGGCATAAACCCTCGTCCTTTCTTATTTCATTATTCATTTTCCGGGCTTCCAACGATGCCCACACCGTAAACAAGTCAATACTGTTTTACCACTTCCAATAAAACCTGTTACAATGCTAAACCCTCTTGCACCAGCATGATATTCTGTCGATCCACATTGAGGACAACAGATAATATCTTTATCCTTAGCGGGACTTGCAAAATTAACAGAAGCATCAGAATCATATATCCTCGCATCTACATTAACTGCACGGAATTTCTGAGCAATCAAATTTGCCTGATTCTGACTTAATCCGTCTTTGACAATGATATAAGGAGCAGATTGTTCAACAAATTCTTTTGCCTCCGCAAGCCCCAACCCTGTCACTTCACGGACAACTTTAATTGCCGGAATTTTTTGTTGTGAAAACTCACTAAAACTTGGAATAGCTACCTTTTTTGAATTAGATATTGATGTTGAAACGGTTTGTTCTGTTTGAATAGGATAACCACAATGAATACAAGCAGGAGCCTTATCACTAATTTGTTTACCACATTCGGGACAATTAATCAAAGCCATAATACAATGCCTCCTTTAGAAACATTATACATGGTATAGTTCATAAAGTCAATATATTCTTGCAAATCTTGTTATTTATGACTTAAAACAGAATCGACCATTTTATCATAATCGAAATTCTTCATTGCCTCAGCCATATTATTCAAACCAGAAGCATTTGCCAGAGTTTCATTGAGCTGCTGACCAATAGCAGCTACCATAGCAACACCATTTTCAAGTTCTTCTCTTGCCTTTGAAAGCATACGCTCTTCAGCACAGAACCGCATCTGTTTCATATAATCCAGCTTTTCAACAGTCATTCCACGCAGCTCGGCAACCAATGTTTGAAATGCGTTATCTTTAACATTATGAATCAGATTAATAGCCTTACACAATTCATAAGTCTTTTCAATATCAATAACTGTTGTTTTGCTTCCATCATCTAACTCAATTTCACGCTCAAATACAGGAACATTAGTTGTCATCTGAAGTAAAGTAATCATAAAAACGGGATCAAGATATTGAGGAATGAAATCACCATCCGTATCAAAACAAGCATTTACAACTCGGTCAATAAAATTACCTTTATCTTCGATAGATAATTCATTCTTAACAGAAATCTCCATAATGATTTCTTCAGGATTTTCAGGATTAGCCATATGTAAAGTCACATCGGTTTTCTGATTGCGATAAACCTTTAACAGTGTATTCATAGACTTCTGAGTAATTTTTGCCATAATTCATTTCTCCTTCAAAACAATATTTGTAATATCAATTTCAGTTCGTGGATTTTCCTTATCCACAAAACATTGCAAAGTTAAAGAGGTAATATGTTGACTATCATCATCAACAACAAAACCGCTTTCTGTAAATCCGTCCAAAATGAACTTTGGCGATGATGAATCTACATCATGCCTACGATTTGTTTTGTAGTATGTAGTAAATTTCATTTCACATCTTTCGATATGTAGGTTAGTATAACCTTGTTCTTTTATGAACCAAACAATGAAATCTTTCCATTTCTGTTTCAAATCATTCATCATTGGACGCTTCATAATCATCCACACATTCATTAACGGATGGTACGGATTATCAATAGGTTTTTTTGTTGCTTTAGGATGCAATCTGAAATACATCCTTTCATAAGCAGCCAATGTGTCATTATTAATCACCAATTTTAGCGTATTCAAAATGATACCCTCCTGTCGTTTTTCTTCTACCCATACAAACTTGACAAATCAATTCTGGATATAAATTCAATTCACGAGCTGCAAAAGAAATTGATTTAAAAGTTCTATTGAGTTCAGAGCAATAAACAGGACGATATGTATTTCCTTTAATCAAATCTTTTTGTTCCTCGGTAAATACAACTCCATCATTCCAGTTTTTGAAATTAGCACGAATTTTACGAAATCGTTCACTTCTTTCTAAAGACGATTCTTTAGCAATATCACTCATTTTCTTTCGCTGCTCTAAAGTTCGCCTTTTACCTTTATTTGATGCAGAAATTTTCTTTTTTGTTGCATCAGACATTTTACCAACGCTATTACCGCCAAGCGCAATATTATAACCATATTCAGGATTTGCACTATTAAAATGCCGTATTAAATCTCTTTCATGTTCTTCTGCATTTTCTTTTGTTAGTCCAGAATATAAAATTTCATGTGAAAAACCACTATCCCAGCCATATTTCAAAATTGCATTATAAAAATGATGATTTGACCTATAATTACATCCGTTTCTGCCCCATCGTTTTTCTGGTAAACGGCTTGTAATCCCAATGTATACTTTCCCATTAACCAGATTTGTGTGTTTATAAACAAAATAACTCAATTCAATATTTTTGCTTATATTGATCACACTCCAAAATATGAAAGGGGAGAGCCGAAGCCCTCCCACATCTTTCACTCTTCCTCGTTTGTTTCCTGCTTATTTTTTCTGGAACGAATTGCCTTGGGAACATCAGCGAAAATGTCCTCATTAGCATCCTCAGAAATTTCGCCAGCAACATTCACATTGGCAGCTTCATCAATACTAATCTGTCCTGCCAACTCAGCAGTTTCATTCTGCTCAGGTTGCTTACGAGCCTCCTGAACACGGCGCAGATATTCCGCACCGCATTCAGGACTGCAAGCAATACTGTGATAATTAAACGCACCAAGAGAGGCACTGGACTTATTGCAGGGAACAAACTGTTTGCCGCAAACACGACAAACCGCAGTTCTCTTAGCCATATCAATCACCTCATAAATTAACTCGCATACTTCCAGTGATAACCACCCGCAGTTTTTGAACGCCCAAGTAAACAAGAACAAATTGTCCCTCGACTAACATTAACTGCTTTTGCGGCACTAACTGTCGTGGGAAAAATCTCTCCTGTTTCAATGCACAGTACACTCTTTGCGGCTGGGTTATCTGCTCCTGTTTTCTTGCCTTTATGTGATAAACTCAACCTTTCACGAGTTTCTTTAGAAAACTCTTTGCCATAGTTATGATTTTTCTCACCAAGCATTGATTTTCTCATTTTTTCTAAAGTTTCATGTGAATGTGATCCAGAAGTTTGACCTCCATTATCCACATTGTATCCAAACTCATGTTGATTACTTTTCAGCTTATCAATTAACAACATCTCAAATTTACACGCTTCATCTTTGGTAAGATTAGAAGCAACAATCTCATGATTTATATTTTCCCAACCATACTTTTTGATTGCGTGATAAATCACAGGCTGTTTTCTATATCCAGAACCATCAGCTCTCCATCTGCGTTCAGGAGCAGTACAAGTAATGCCTACATACACCTTTCCGTTAGGAAAGGTATGTATGTAGACACAATACGAATCATTGTTTATCTGCATTAAGCAGCATCTTCAGCGTCACGACCAAAGACTGTCATATCCCAATACTTAGTCACGCCGTTGCCGCAAGTTTCGGGCAAGCTGGTAGCTTCGAAACCATGAGTAGTCTGAGAATCACCCATTGCCAAGTCAAAGTTACCCGTGAAGTCAGCATAAGGCAAGAAGAACTGAACATGATAAATGTTATGGCACTTATCTTCAGCCAGAGCATCAACATACATCTCAACCATCTCAGAATAGTTATCAGAGATGTTGCTGATCACATCACCCTCAACATTACGGAAATAATACACAACGATAGAAGTACCGTCTGCAATATCACCTTCATTAAAGGTCAATTCCTTAGTCTCAGGAGCATAAGCAAACTTACCAGCAGATGCAGTAGCATCCTGAGTCAAACGAGTCTTAATAGTACCATCGGAGTTCTTGACAATAACTTCACCGATCTCGTTACCAACAGTACCAACAGCCTTATAGTTGGTATTAGCCTTATTACCATTAACAGTCAAATAATCGGGAACCTTAACGGAAGTAGAGGTACGATGTTCACCCTCAGCACCGACATTGACTTCAACCAGACCCATAGAAACCATACCGTTAGTACCAGAAACCGTAACGGCCTTATTACGCTTCAACTGACCAATGGTACGACCACCCTTACCAGTCAAAGCAGTATTTTCCTGAGTATTACCGATAGTTGCATTCTGCAATTCATCCAAAGTAAAACGATGCGCACCACCATTAATGCCGAAACACATGATTGTTTCCAAGCTGGTAATGGAGAGATCGTTCACAACAATAGCACTCATATTAGCATCCTCCTTCATAATTCAAATAATTTCGTCATCTTATTCTGGTGACAACCAACTAATTTTTTCAAGATTGATTTTTGACAAATCCACAGTACCAAAATAAGCACCATTCATAGTTTGTTCCCAATGCTTTTTCTTTTGGATTTGCCGCCAGCTTGCATTCAATTTATAAACACTCAAATTTAATACGGACTCATAATCATATTTAAATTCCTCAGTATTCACCAAAGAAATAATCATATTCTCCAAAAATGATTTATATGGCTTTTTTGCAAGACGCTTTTTCTTTAAGCGATTTCTTTCAATAAGATACCGCTTTGCTTCAGCATTGCCAGCCTTACCAATTGGAGCCTCCCAAAAATGTATTTTACGAATTGCATTACATATTTCTAAAGCAACCAACTGGTCAATTTTTATATCATTTTCCTCGTCCCACAGGATATGTTCTCCATTTGTTGTATCTTCAGCTTCTTTAAAATTACATAAATCTAAATCACCAAATAGAATAGAGGTATCCTGTTCATTAAACGCAATAGACTGTATCATCAAAATAAACATCTGATAATCAGTAAGTGTTTCATAATCAATCCCTATATCATCAAGTTCAACCATCAAATCAAATGGTGTTGAAGTAAGTGATTGAACCATGTTGTAATATTTCTGATCCCCAAAATCAAAAATCTCGTCCACCGTTGGTATATGAACGCTGATTTTATTTGTGATAGGGTAATCACGAATCTTTAACAGATTGGGACGCTGGATCATTATTTAGCACCCGCTCTCGGATTCCCATTGATTGTTGGACGGTTAAATTCCGATACTGAATATTCCAAAGCAATACCATGAAATTGTTCAGCAGGACTAATATCATCCATTCCCTCTAAGTTAATACGGCCAACACCTAATTCCATTGAACCATTTAATAAATTTTCAATACGCTCTGCAATTAAATCAGGGCGTAATCCATCACTGGTTCGGATATAATCTTGATGCGAAAAAACATAAAAGCAAATGTTCATTTTCTTAAATGTTTTATTCATAACTTCTGGTACATAAATGCGAAAACAAATATAAGTATTCGTTTCCTTAGTCACATCAGGCGTATAAGCATAAGGGTAAATTCTTGAATACATTAAAGAGCGATTCGGCACAGTGGAACCCTTTTTGTCCAATACTAAATCAACAATTTCCTGATCACTGCAAAGTAATTGCATAATCTTTTTTCGATAATCGGTCAATTCTTTCAGTAAAGCCAATGTTCCACCTCCTTAAATCCAACTGTCATTTGATTCTTCTTGGGTTTCTTCTCCTGACCCAACAGGATCAGGATAATAATCTGCAATCATCAATTCCTTATTATCTGTTTTGGGATTAAACTGACTCTCCAAAATAGATAATTGAATGTATCCTCGCTGACCACCATCTGAATAACTCACCGTATCGGCTTGTTTAACTTCGAATGCTGTTGGCAGCTCTGTATTTCTATCAATCAAAAAACGAACACCACTATCTAAAAGAACGGTGTGTTCATCATAAGAAATATAAACAATCAACTGAGATGTACCAAGTTTGATATACTCTTTTGCTGTTTCACCGCTACCATACTGTGTAGCATTAATCAAACTAATAGGATACTCCATGATTTCTCCATTTAACGGAGAAAGGAATTTAATTTTATGATTACAAAATTGTAAAGTACCTTCCCATTGAATACCGTGTAAATTATTAGACTCAATACACAGCCAATACCCATGATCAGGCCACGGAATTACATCTCCAACATAAAATGGCTCATGAATCTGTGTTTGAATATTTGCCTGAGCAGGGGAGGTTGCACGATATTTGTGTAAATAAATGCGAGGGTGAATAAGCCTATCTGTATGATAGACAGTAACTCCATCCACAATATAAGATGGATCATCAGCAAAGGTTTGCTGAACTAAACGCATGGCGTTTTCAATCTGCTCACCTCGCATACTGTTACCACCAGATTGCATCCTCAGAAGGAAATTCTGAAAACCTCCCATAGAATTCACCCCCATTATGTATTTTTGCGGATATAAGAATATCGAACTAATAAAGTCTCGTTATCCTTACGATACTTTTCTCTCATTTCTACCATCTTTTCAAGATGATTAGCAGGAGAAAAAGCATTGAAGTCTTTACTGGATAATGTTTGTTTCAAAGCAAGCGGCACACGAATATAATTGCTATCCAAATAAGCGATTGTCATATAATTTGCTAATATTTCAACCTCAGTATCAGTCAGCGTACATTCGAATCCTTCTTCAGTCCTTTTTGAAATATCTTGTTTGCAACTTCGAAAAGCCGCAATCGCAGGACGCAAGTAATCAGACAAAACCTCATAAATTTCGTCTTGTTTCATATTAAAGAAATCATAATCTCTAATCTTTGACAAAACACTATCGTAAAGTACAGTGAAAGGAGTCCCCATAGGGTTTTCACCTCCTTTAGACATACTGCATCAGTTCAATACCAAGCTGTGCTTCCAACAGTCGAATAATCTTGATATTCTCAATCTTACCGTTTTTAACACCGTTAATAACCTTTTCGACCAATCCAGCTTTTGCGTCATCACTAAGGCCAGCAAGCAACTCCTTAGCCGCCCCTACATCAGAACCGTAGAACTTCTTCATATCCTCTCGTGTTACCTTGCCAGCAAACACATTTGTTAAGTTCAACTTTTTCAAAACTTCATCATTGCAGATCAGAAGCCACTTTTCTGTAAAGTAGCGTGGATGCTTTGCTTTCATGGTTTTAATTTGCATATAAGTCATTTCCTGCTCGTCACCGACTTCCTCCCAAGCAAAGCTATCCATCGTCTTTAAACAGGTGTAATACACCGCAGGAACTAAAGCACGAACCGTAACTTTAGTATCATCTTTTAAAGCGGGGGAAGTGGGAGCAGCACCAGACTTTTTCTCTGATGCTGCTTTATCAGGAGTATTTTCTAAAATTTTATCTTCCTGTCCCAAAATAACGCCTCCTAAAATTTATTTGCGTAAATTATGCCAATTCCCAGCAACCAACAACATCGGTAGAAATCACAGCCAAACCAGCCTTAACCTGAACCTGACCTTCGAGAGACTGATCCATGTTCTCACGGTTATCATTGACTTCCTTCAGACGGCTTTCACCCTCATAGACAAACTTAATGGGTTTACCATTAGTTGCAAGGATCAAAATGCGAGTAGTAGACAGAGCAAAATCAAAAGTACCCTGCTTAAACACCTGTGGAATAACCATCAGAGGATAGCCTTCCCAATCACTCACAATACCGTTTGCCTTGCGCTCTTCCTTAGCAGAAGCGGCAATCCAGTTCTCGTCAATATTCTTCTGCAACTTACGCAGAGCTGCACCAGTGCCGACCAGAACAGGCTTAACACCACCATTGGCAGCAGACACCTTATCAATCAGTTCAAACAACTGGTCACGCTCAGTATCAGTAGACAGTGCGCCATGACCAGAAAACTCAGAAGGCATAAAATCACCCATGTTAGAGAATGCAACATAAATAGCATTCTGGAAAGCCTGTAAGAAAGACTTACGAGCCTTATCCAACATCTTAGCAAAACTGTCAATGTTCTTCATGAAACGCTCAAATTCATTATAGAAATGAACATCCCACCAATAGGTATCAACGGAGAACTCAGCACCCAAATCCATGCGCTCACGGGCAGTATCCCAATGATTGCCACTGAACTTAGAAACAGTCAGATAACCGTTATCCTCAGCATAGAACTCGTTCTTATCACCCAAGTCAACACGAATAGTTTCAACAAAGCGGTCAAAGAACTCATTCTCACGCCAGCCTTCAGGCAAAGTCTGATCCAGAGTAGTTTCCAGAATCTCAAAAATATCATTCTTGTACTTACGATAAGTACGATAACTCCACTTCTCACCATGCAGAATTTCCTTCTCAAAGCGATCACGGATATTGCTATCAATGCTACCAGAGTTAGTATCCACATCGGCGGCAACGAAGTTGCTCAATTCACCTGTGTAACTATCCACACAAGTTGCAATCAACTGCTGCTTCTCAACAGAGAAATTAGCCAGTTTTTCCATATTACAAGCCATATTCAATACCTCCGTTTCTTACTTTTCTTGTTATTAGCCCACGATATCATTACGAATAACTTCGATAAAGTAGACCACATAAGGATGACCATAAGTTGTACCATTCTTCACAGTCCAACCCAAGCCACGCTTTGCACTGCCAACGATCTTACCATAGAAGCCCTGACCAGCAATGCCGCTCTCGTCAACCATCTTCACACTGGTCTTGCCATCTTGAGCGATAACATACTTACCAATCTCAACCTCTGCATCACCAGTATCAATACCTTCGGCAGTAACAGCATACATATCATGAGCAATCAAATCAAAACCACGGAAAGGACGATCTGCCTCATTCACGAAATTATAAAGAGCCTGATTACTGCGCTTGCACTCGTCATAATCCCACTCAGGATTAGCAACCAAAATCACACGGTTCTTATTAATCAAATCAGCAGTAGGAGCCAAAAACTCATGAGTTTCGATGCCCTCCACATCTGCCGCCAAATCACCGACATAACCGATATGACCGTTTTCCACATCCACATCAGAGATCAGGCTATACACATGACCGTTACCACGAACTGCCGCAATTTTAGTAGTTTCAACGACTGTATAAATCTTATTCATAGTCACATACCCTCACTTTCATATTATTTCTTAGTGGGCAGAATACCATAACGGGAATTCATTTCCACAGTGGGCTTCTGCTCAAATACATCTGCAACCATAGGCATAGGATTTTTATCCTTGCGACTAAAGTTTGCATTCAAGTTTTTCTCTGTAAAGAGAATAGCACACTGATTTTGAATCTGTTCAACAGTAAAATCATTACGATTTTTCTTCATGTTGATGTAATCAGCGTTATCACCCAAATGCTGGTCAAACTTTGCAAACTCAGCATCCTTTGCCGCCTCGGTAGCATCAGCTTGTCGCTTTTCCTCGTCAGCAACATAAGCATCATATTTTGGCTTCATCTCGTCATAATCATTCTTGATAGTAGTATAATTCTGCTCTGCGGTTTCTTTTTCAGAAACAGCCGTTTCAACCTGACCATTCATAAAACCAGCCAAATCGTCTACTGCCTTTTCAAACAGATTTACATCATTCTGATCATCCATTGTTTCACCATAATTTTCATACTTAGTCTTTTTACGAACCGCAGAATCAAAATCAATCTTAATCTCGTCATTTTCCATACTGAATTTCATACCATAAATACGATAATGATCGGCACGATCCATGACAATCACTTCATCATCCTGAACATCCACGAAACAGAACTGAGAACACTCCCAACCCCATTTATCACGGAAAGTCTTTTCATCAAGGATTGCACAAATTTCGTCTAATTGTTCCATCAAATTCAGTGTGAAATTAGGAGCAACATCTTTTGCCATGTTGTCATCCTCCTTTCCAGTTAATTCTTTTCCAGCAGCAGTAAACAGCGAGTATTCCTGCAACTTTTCTTTAATCTCCTGTGCAATGTTTGAAACGGTATACTGAGCAACCGCCTCGCTATCAATCATTGCTGGCTGAATTTTTTCGTCAGTGGATGACAGCAAACAACATCCATCAAATTTGAATTCAGTGAATTTAAATGTGCCGTCCTCCTGTTCTTCGCCAGTGATTGAAGAAAGTTCCAATTCCATACTTTGCGGCTTGCCACCATCTCGTTCAAAAATTGTCACTGCATCATCAAATTTTGTCCAAAGCAGTGCATCAACCTGAAAGAACTCACGGCAAATACCATCAGAACAAACTTTTTCAATCCAACGATAGTTACAAGATTCAGGAATTACACCGTATGCAGAACCAGCATAAACATATCGTTTACCATTTTCATCTTCAATTAACTTATATTCATGACCTTGGAAATCATCTTCTCCGTCTGGATTCGAAGCGATATATCCCAAAACAGGGGTATTTTTAATGCTTTCGGCACAAGCATCAACGACTTCCTTATCAAAAATACTGCCATTAAAATTTAAGCCTGTATGTAAAACATCAATTGTGATGGCAAGAAATCTCGAATCTTTTGTTTCAACATACTCATTAATTGTAAATGATACTGGCAATCTCTTTTGCTTTTGACTCACTTTCTTAATCACCGCCTTTCTTGGTATATTTTAATAACACCTTTCGGTGGTATTAACGATTTAAGTCTTTTTCTGTATCGGCAGACTTTTCGCCTTCATCCGATAAATCCAAACCCTTGCTTTCGTTTGTCGGTCTGCCATCGGAACCATCTCCGCTTTGTGTATAAGAGGTAGAAAGCGGAATGAAATAATCTTGCAAATGCAAAATATCTACCTCTAAGATCGCATCGCCAATCAATCTGGATTGTGATTTTCCTAAAGAAGCTGCATAATCCAATTTAAATGGCAAACCGTTTTGAGCTGCTTTCAAATAAGAATCAGAAACATCTCTGCGATTGAACACAGTAGAATCCTGAATTCTCACAGCAAACTTGTATAACGGTTTATTATATTTACGCATCTTAATGAATCGATTAAAAAATCGTTCACATTGACGGTAAAAAGCATAAATAAAAGCGGCATCATTCTCCAAAGACAGCTTAAATGCTGTGCCAGATGACCCGCCATTAAACAATTCGTTGGATACACCAGCGTTATCATAAAGATTTGTCACTGCATCACTCAAATTGTTTGTACTATTCGCATTATCTTTAAAACTGACTGCTTCCGCATTGCCGGGAACATGGAGTAAACCAACATCCTCTGGCATATTTGCTTTATTCATTTCGGCAAATACTGTTAATGTATCTTCTGTCAAAAGAGGTTTATCAACAGCATCCTCGTCAATGGGAATCTCTACAACAATTGCTTTATAGTTATCCACTCTTGCCTTTTGCAACTTCAACTTTTTGTAAACATCCAAATCCAAAATATCTTTTGTCAAAGCCATCATAAATGGCATTGGTGTCAATAAAGAAGTATTGAACTTGAAACAAACCTGTTGATCAGCAGGGGGAATATACCAACCATCATGATATTTTTCTCCATGATGATAATCCAAATACGCCTGTTTGATATTATCGGGATATGTACCAATTTCCAAAGGACTGATACCGCTTAAACGAATGCGGTAATTATAAACGCCATCCTGAATCTGTTTAATTTCACAAATCACAGGATTCAGCTTTAGAATAAAGAAATCCGTAGAATCCTCAAAAATCAATCCATAGAAAACATCTTCAGGCACAATTGTTTCCATAATTTTCAGCATCTCATGTTTTAAGTTGATTTTCTCAAATTCACTGCATACAGCAAAATATGTGTCACGCAGCTTCTTTTGCTTTTCCTCAGTGTTAAGTTCATCAACTTTCAGATCATATACATCAATCACATAATTGAACAATCCCATTTTTGAGAAATAATTATTGATGCGCATATAAAATGGAGATACATTCATCAAATATCTGCTTGTTTCCAAAAGAATAGATGAATGAGAACGAGGATTTTGCAGTGCATCTTGAATTTTTTCAATGGAATATGCTCCAATTTTCATTGAATTCAAAATGTTTGTATTACTACATAAATCATGAACCATCAATCTCTTGAATGCACTTAAATCAAGCGGTTTTTTGCCAGACTCCGCATCCTGAATAGCTTTTACATCTTTTTCATAACTTTTGCTCGAATAAATCACTTGTTTGCGTGGCATTTCTATCACCGCCTTTCTTTAATACATTCTTGGTTTGCGATTGAGTGCCTGTAATTTCTTTGCAAAAGACCTTGCATCAAAATCACTCTTTTGATTATCTCCCTCGCCAACTTTTACAATATAGTACAAGAGATATGCCACAGCAGAAAAACGGTCTTTATCAAATTTATTAACAACCTTTTCTACCGAAAGATTCTTACCATTTTGGATTAACTTTAAGTTACCAACCTCTTGAAAGAACAATTCTTCCTGAACAAATGGCATAACCTTAGAGTTCAAATCGTCATTATCTTTAATTGCATAATCGCCGCCATTTCTGCTCTCTAAAAATCTAAATTTTCCAGAATCAATCATATCAATGAAATTAGATAAAATACTCGTCTGTGCAGATTGTGCCTTTAAATCATATAAACATTTTTCTGCCTTTGGAGTTTCTGGTTCCGCAGTTGTATTGATCGTATCCCAAGCTGGATATGTTTCACCAGACTTTGGATCATAGCTTTCTTTTAACAGTTCATCAACCAAACCAGTACCAAGACCATTACCATCCACAATAACAATTCTTGCATTGTATCTTTTCCGAATTCTCTTCACAATGCAAGCCTGAGTAGAAAAACTCAGCATATTAGAAACATGAATGATATTAACCAAATTAATATTTTCAATCTTTCCTTCACTATTGCGAATTACTTGACCAACAGCAATAGAAGATTGGTTATTACTCTTATTTTGTGAACGAGCCACATCCATTGCCAAATAAAATTCGTCATTGTCATTAGACGAACTTAAAACAGGCTCCGTCAATGTTCGGCAATTCATCAAACGGTTAATATTAACCAAAGCACCTGTTGCGCTACCAACCCATTTACCGCCATAGTTCATATCAAATGCAATAGGGGAGGAATCTCGTTTCTTTTTCAGAATGGTACTCTTACTGGAACCTCTTCCATACCAGCATCCAAGCATCCAGTCAGACCCAAGTACAATCTTACCTTTCAGATCACGCATATCCTGAATCATCTGCAAGCTGCGCCGATATTCGTCTGAACCTCTAAAACCCGGTGTAGTAAAGAAGTTGATTTGCTGATTTAATTCCTCTGGATTTGTAATTGCCAGCTTGCCAGTCGTGATACGACCAACCTCAACAACAGGTTCAAGAGCATCTTCAAATGTCACATTATCCATCAGGTTCGACTCTTCAATATTTAAACGCTTTCTACGCTGACCCTTACTGGATTGTGCATTCGCCAAAGCATCAATTCGTGCATCATTCTTAAACACAATCAAAGCATCGCCTTTTACAAAACTGGTCTTTTTAATCTCATTTAAGAGCATTGGATAATAACGCACCAATTCATTGTATTTATCTTTCAACAAAGAAGCTGCGTTCTCTTTCGTCTGAGCCGTCAAACCAATCTCAATATTGGGATACCTAATTGCCGTAATAACCATTGTTGCAACCTCGGCAAAGGTTTTGCCCCAACCACGAGGGAAACAACCATACTCACTAAAAAACCTTGCACCGCATCTCATGAAAATACGCTGATCAGAATGTAATTTAATGCCACCCTCTTTAGGAGCCATTAAATCAAGTGCAAGATCGGGATACCACAACCAAAAATTTGAAATTTCCTCATATTTATCCATGCTTGATTCAAAAGCAGAATCGTTATTCAGACTATTACTCATTACTCGTCACCTCGATTATAATCAGGCGGCAGCGTAATAAATTCTTTGATGCGTTCACGATTTGAAACTGTTGGATCATCAGCAAAAATTCCATATGGATCGCCATACTGCTGGATGTATTCAGCCACTTTTTCGTCATAGAACTTATACACATCTTCATACGCACATTCAGTCTTGCCCTCCAAACGGCGGCAATAATTAATAAAGCACCAGATTACAAAATCCAGTGCATCATTTGGTCTATAACGATATTTTGGCAGAATACGAATAACATCTTTTGTGCGCTCTACCTTTTGAAAAAACTCAGAAAAACTACTAATGCCGCCTTGAAGATCACTTTGATTAAGCTGTTTCAAAGCATCACTGGATAATTTACCCCATTTTTCAGCCTCAGCAGTATTGCCACTGTTCGTTGCTATTTCTTCTCTTGCCGCAGCTCGAACATAACGCAAAAGCAATTTTTTTTGACTTTCTGTAATATTCGGATAATCGTTTTTCATTGTGTCATAATAACTGAGCATTACCTTATATTCCTGAGCCGTACAACCCTCACCAAATAACTTGATAATGTCCTCAGTTACCTCAAAGTTATTATCGGTCAAATAATATACCTGATCAGAGCCAATTGATTTTCGTCTGGAACTTTCCACACGGTTATCAATGTTTTGCTTTGATTCAAAACAACTATCTGCCCAAGTTTTTGCACGATGCTGCTGAATAGAAATGTTCTTAATGTATTTGCCAATAATCGGATCATAAGATACTTCTTGTGTTCCAAGATTTTTACAAACCTCATTGACTGAACTTTCCCAAATATCCTGAAGAAATGGTCTATCCAATTGACGCAAAATTGAATATAAATTATCAATGTTGAACTCTCCGTCATCATCATAACAAGCATTTCGAATACATTCCTTGCATATAGGCATCCTGCCATCGCTATGCAATGGATTGTAACTTACATAAAATAAACCATCTCTCTTTTCCTGCTGACACGCAGAACAATACTTTTTCTTAATCTGCTTGGCAGTAGAACTGCCTGATTTTCTCGCCATACTGCCACGCTCCTTACTTTAAAATTGGCTCTCCGTGTAGGACTCGAACCTACGACCCTCTGATTAACAGTCAGACGCTCTACCGACTGAGCTAACGGAGAATATAAAAAAGACCAAGGATTTCTCCTTGATCTTTGTTGGTCTGAGTGGTGGGACTTGAACCCACAGCCTCGTGAACCCAAATCACGCCGTCTACCAATTGGCGTACACCCAGTTATGGTAGGGGAGAAGGGGATCGAACCCTCACGGTGTTACCACCAGCGGATTTTAAGTCCGCATCGTCTACCAGTTCCGACACTCCCCCATATGGCTGGGGTAGTTGGACTCGAACCAACGATGCAGGAGTCAAAGTCCTGTGCCTTACCGCTTGGCGATACCCCAATATTGAATTATCCTGCTGCGTTGCAAGCCGCTCTCGCCATCAGGAAAGACACTAAGACCATTGTGATACAGGATATTTGGTGCGGGTGGTGGGACTTGAACCCACACGGTATTACTACCAACAGATTTTGAGTCTGCCTCGTCTGCCGATTCCGACACACCCGCATATTAAACTTCTTTACAACTAATCACATTTACAAAGAAATGCCCATCATTCTTAAATTTTTTAATAGCCATTTTCTTTGCTTTTTCAGGTAAGTTTGTAGTTACACAAACCTTTTCTACACACTCTGCACACATATCCAACTCACAAGTAACAACATAATCTTTTCGCATATAATCACCTTGTAAAATTATTGGTGCGCCAGACGGGACTCGAACCCGTGACTTACCGCTTAAAAGGCGGTTACTCTACCAACTGAGTTACTGGCGCATATTCAGTTAATAGATGGTGGAGAATAGCGGAATCGAACCGCTGACCTTCTGAATGCAAATCAGACGCTCTCCCAACTGAGCTAATTCCCCATATGGAGCTGGTGGACGGATTCGAACCCCCGACTTGCTGATTACAAATCAGCTACTCTACCTACTGAGTTACACCAGCACATTAGATGGAATAGCGGTTCCATCTGATGCTATTGTTTACAGCCGCTACTGCTTGCAATATACCCAAATTTTTCCCAAAATTTAGGGTTGGCGGAAGGGGTGGGATTTGAACCCACGCACCGCTTTCACGATCTACTCCCTTAGCAGGGGAGCCTCTTAGACCACTTGAGTACCCTTCCAAATTGGTTGCGGGGGAAGGACTCGAACCTACGACCTCCACCTTATGAGGGTGGCGAGCTGCCAACTGCTACTACCCCGCAATATCTTCCGTACAGTTTCTCTCTGCATTGACCGACACGGAACACATCGAAATGGTGTTACATTTTAGTGTCTATCCACAGTCATAAGGCTAACGATAACCCCTCGGCACATCTCAAGTTTAGCTGACCCAACTGAACATTTGCTCTAAAAACGGCACTGGCGATGCGTAGGGGACTTGAACCCCTGACCTCTGCCGTGACAGGGCAGCGTTCTACTCTTCTGAACTAACGCACCATATGGTGATCTGTACGGGATTCGAACCCATGTTACCGCCGTGAAAGGGCGGTGTCTTAACCACTTGACCAACAGACCGTCTTGTATTTCTTGTTATTAAGTCAATCTTGCAGGAGGACTATCGCCTCCTGACATTGACTATTATACTTGTATTTCTGGTTATTGTCAATACTTTTTGAAAAATTTTTTGAAAAACTTTTTTGGTGGATGGGAGAGGTATCGAACCTCCATCCTGCGGTTTTTCAGACCGCCGCTCAGACCTCATAAGCTACCCATCCATATTAGGAGCAGCAGGAGAACCTACTGCTCCTTAATACATTCTTTTAATTTACTACCGGGAGTAACCTTCACCGTTTCAGAATCGGGAATATCAATCAAACCGTTATTTTTCAAGTCATTACCCTTATGACCTTTTCGCTTCCTACGCTCAAATTTTAAAAATCCATGTAAGGCAACAGTTTCGTTTCTTTGTATGGCATCGAAAATTGTTTCCTCATAAGCAATAACAATCTCTGTCACTGCCTTTTTTGTTTGTCCAGTTTTCTCAACAATATCTGCAATCAAATCACTTCTATTCATAACACACCTCATAATTTAATCGCATATTCAATAGTTTTGCCTCGACCATGCTCCAAAACTAAGAATGTTGCACCAGCATTAGAAGTCTTATGAATAGACATAGAAAAATCATCTACGCCAATAATACTCGGTACATTGATGACTTCTTGATTAATACCAACTGTTTCACTTCTGGCATGATGCTTATGACCCGCAATCAAAAAGTCAAGCTGCACATGATATGTTTGAGAAAAATCCTTAATCGCCTGTTCCATATTTTTTACTTCGCCATGAATACCACAAATATTGTAATCCAAAATCTGTGCATAAATCAGGCCAGTTGGATTTTCGACAAATGTAAAATTCGGATTATCTGCCAGTCTGGTCTTAATCATTGCATTAACAACCAATGCCATATTCTCTTTTGTAAAAGTCCCTTTTGGCTGACCAAGCATACGAAGTTCAGAATGATTTCCACTCGTTGTCTGAAATTCAATTTGAACATATTTGCTTAATTCATTCAACCAGTTCACAATAAACTCTGCATAGCGTACAGTGCTTTCAACAACACCATAACGAAGCTGCATTAGCTGTTTTACACGCAAAAGTCCATCTTCGAAATCTCCCATAGAGAAAACATGGATTTTTGTAAAATTTTCTTTTCTGATGATTTGAATTGTCTGATTTAATAAATCCCACATACGATCCTCAAAAATTTCAGGACTATATGCGTTAATTATTTCATTAGACAAACCACGAATTGTAAATTCTGTACCGTAATGTTCATCACCAAAAACCAAAATTCCCGCACGATGATCATTTTCTGCAAAAATTGGTTCAGGAATATCCAAAGGCTCTAACTGAGCCACTGCCTGACAAATATGTTCGACAATTAATTCATCTCGTGCATTTTCACGAAGCCAACGGTTTAATTCCAGTTTTTCAGTCTGTATCTTATACCGCTCTTTCTTTAATTGGTTTAAGGTGTTCTCGGCATTAACGGGAGAGGGAACATCTTTTATCTCCGCAGGATTATGAATCCATCCAGCTTCAAGATATTCATATAATAATTTTGAACCCTTGCGAATTGTATCTCGATGTTCTACCTCTCCCGTATATTCTGTTCTCAAATCAGCAATATCTTGCCATTCGATAGTTGAATCATCTAAGCGTCTGGTAAGCAAGTCATATTGTCGGGCTAAAAATTCTGCTCGTTCTATAACTGTTCACCTCCAAACTCTTAATCTTCCTCAGCAGCGTCCTTCTCGTTCTCGCTCTCTCCACTAAAATCCATGCAATCTTCCATTGTCAGAGTAATTCCAAGGTCTTTCTTAGCAGTTTCATGGAACTTCATCAGCTTAGACAGTTTATCGCAAACGAGATAGTGATCGCAGTTATCACAAATAAAATTATTAATCATATTCAAATCCTCTTTTCTTGTATTTGTTGTTATTTTCAATCTAACAGGTCTGCCATTGCAGCCGTTTCGCTTCGTTCAGTTTTTAAAAGTTTTACAAAGCCAAAGCGATGATGACCCTTCAAACGATCTACGGCAATCATCAAACCATTGTTCTCTGCAAAAACCTTATGATCTGTTTGGCGGTAATCGCCATTCAGCCAGAGTGCAGAGCCGTTACCAACACGACCAAGCAAAAGCTGAATATGCTCCTTTGTCATATTCTCTGCTTCGCTGCACATGATAATCGTATTCTTAATATCTCTGCCTCTGATAAATCCAAGATGTTCAACTTCGATTTGACCATTACTAATAAACCGATCCAATCCATCAATGCCTCCAACATGATCAGCTAAAGGCATAGCAAAGGGAAGCAATTTATCAAAAGCATCGCCGGGTAAAAATCCAAGTGGTTTTGAGTTTTTAACTTCAACATTATTGCGAACCCACATAATCTTATCATATTTACCCTGCATAACCAAATCCAAAGCTGCCGCACACATTAAGTAATCCTTACCAGAACCAAAACATCCAGAAATGATTTTAACTGTAATATCATCATTATACAGTAAATCCAGTGCAAGTCTCTGCTGGGGATTTCGTGGCTTTACATCTTCTGTATAGCTGTTTTTGATTATCCGATACCCGACAAGAACATATTTACTGCCATTCCATCTATAAAAATCAACAGCATTCCCATCAGCATCATAAATCAAAACATATTCATTTTCTAAACAGCCAAAGATATTTTCCTCTTTATTTACATAAAAATCAGGCAATCGAACATCATCATTTCGAATTTCCTGAAATCCACGGTATTCATCCATAGAAACTCCCCTTAAATAATGTCATCAAGATCGCAATCTTCGCCAATGATATAATCCACAAAGCCCTTTTCCTTAGCCTCGTCAGCGAACAGATACCATTCAACACGCAGTTTGCTATCATATTCCTCCGCAGTAATTTTACTTCTGGATAAGACATATTCTTTTACTCTGGCCTCAATACGCTTATTAAATTCCATCTGGTCTTGTGCCTTAGCACCAGAATTATAAATGAAATTTGAGCCATCGTGCATCAAGTATTTTGCCGTCTTAGACCCATAACGCTTATGACCAGCAAGACCAATCAGAAATCCCATAGAATACTGATAACCAAGATTAATTGTGTATACAGGAGTTTTGCTTTGACGAATTACATCAATCAACTCAAAACCGGGATCAATACTGCCACCATTTGACGAACAATAAAGCAAAATTGGTTTTCGTTCCTCAACAGGTTTACCCTTGTCATCGGCATTGTACTGTAAAATATGGGAAACAATATCATCAATGATACATTCATCAATATCACAAGTCAGAAAAAGTTTTCTATCCTTCAAATTTTTCAGATAAAAAACTTCATTGACCCCCCAATTTTTCAGTACGGTTGCTTCGTCAAAATCAATATCGTAAAAATCTTTAGCCATAGCATCCTCCTTATCCATGCCACTTGCGTCTGCGTTCACGCTCTTTGTCAATAGATGCACAAATAGCAGCCGCCTCAGCATTACTTTCCACGATCAGTCGCAGATACTTTTCTGCTTCAGGCAGATAATAACGATGACGCTTACTTTTCTGAATGCAAGTTCTAACAATTTCTGCACGAGGAAATACCTTACGAACTGCTTCAGATTCGGATTTTGTAATCTTAATCAAACAAATCTCATTCCTTTTCAATAAATTTGGGCTGTTTGAAAAGCCCATGATAAGGGTAATTTCGTTTCATATACCCTCTGTAAGAGTTAGCTTTTTGCTTCAAATCACCATAAACATGGACTTTTCAAAAGTTTTATGGCGATTTGAAATCAGTTTTTGCGAAATTAAATTCGCAATTTCATTTCAATCCAAGCCAACTCATATTATTCTCATACATTTTCATGAAAGAGATAAGGTTATAACAATTGCTTTTTGATAGTTTTCTTTTACCTGTCAAAAAATCACTCAAAACAGTTTTATTAATTTCAAGTTGTTCAGCCATCCACTGTTTTTGAATACCATATTTATTCAAGAAATTACTAACCTGTTCTGCAAATTCTTCTTGATTATTATAATTCAAATCATAATCCTCGCTTTCGCCTTGTGTTTTCAGATAACGAAAATCATATATCTGAATATCTCCATCAATATCTTCTCGCAAAACACTCACTGGCGAAACGCTCTTTTGAATGATCTGGTGAAAACCAGAAAGCATGAATCCACGCACCTGTTCCAGTAGCGAAAAGAACAAAAATCTTGCCACATCTGAATACTCTTCTTCTAACTTTCCAAGCAATCTTCTCATTGTTTTTTCATTTACTGGAATCTCCTGTAATACCGCCGAACACTTTTTTTGAACATTATATGCCAATTCTCTTTTAATTCGCTTATCAATACTTGGTCTTTCCCAAATAGAATTAATTTCTTTCTTTGCCTCTCTCGCAATTTCAACAATCTGCTGTTCAATATCTTTCTGATATTCACCCTTCGTAACACTAATAGGAACCAACATATAAGAAAGCCCATGATTAGCTTCCTTATCACGAGGAACATAAAAACGATTAATACACTTCTGCAAATAATCCATTGAAGTTTCATGCTTTTGATATGACATTCTACCTCGTTCAATCACGATATTATTTGCAGATTCTTTTTTTATCGTCTGAGCATCCTTATACTTGTCTGTCTTGAATAATTTCTGGAATTCGTCATCTTGTTCTACATATACATGATAATCATCCCGATACCCCTTATAACCATCAATATACTTGAAAAACAAAGGTCTGATATGGCGATTTTTCTTATCTCGTACATCATACTTTTTCTTCAGCAATTGCAGCTCACGAGTATTGTTAGCAGGGTTTTCTCTTTTGGCAGAGTCAATTTCCAAATTACTCATAACATCTAACTGAGAAATATCACAATATAACTCCATCACATCCTCAATACTGGCTCCCTTATTGATACGATCCCAAAGAATAGAATTGAGTTCCTGTGATAGATTGATAATTTCCCCAATCTTATTCACACTGGTCTTAATATCAAGGTCAGCCTTTTCCCGATTTGTATACTTGCGTTTTCTCTTAGCAGACTCAACCAGTTTTGTTGGAACAGGGAAGTTATCATAATTGCGCTTGGCTGCTGTCACTAAAATCTCATTATCAGTCAGCATCATCGTATCAGAATCAAAATCCGCACCAGAAAGGCGTTCCAGCAAATTCTCCTGAATACTGTTCACATAGACGATCTCGTTGGTTGGATTCATGTATCGTGCAATCTCAGGACGAATTATATTCTTCGTCACCAAGATATTGCCGATGGTAACATGAGGGCTACGAGAGCCAAGCAGCTCCTTGCCGTTCTCAAACATCTCACAGTGTACCGTACCAGTTTCGATTACAGACTTACCATCAAATTGCCCAATAGCCATCTTCAACATCTCAATGGGATTACCGCATAAGGTGCTGTAATTTCCTCGAACCAATACATGACCACAGCGTAAATTCTTAATGAAAGATTTAATCAAATCATTACAGAAATTACGATACATCTTGGTCTTAGCAAATTTATCATTCATACCAAGTAAACGATAAACAATATCATGTTTAGACGCAACTGCTTGCGTATAAAATTTGTCATCAGGAATTTGATATTGATAACTAACTTGGTGTCGTAGAACAGCAGGATCGGTTTTTATCATTCTTGCATAATCCAAAGAAGGCTTAATAAACTGTTCAACTTCTTCATAAGTCATCTGTAAAGTATTGATAAGCTGATAATGTGTCTGTACCATACGCCCATCAAAAAAGTGAGTTTTCTTTTCATACTTGACAACGCCAAAAGTCGTTTCCAAAGTATCAAGCCACTGATCCAAAGTACCAAACTTGAGATATTTAATGGAACTCGGTGTCGTAATCAACTTAACATCCTCAATTTTCTTTGCACGAGTATATCCATTAAGCTGACTGATTTTCTTAATCCCATGATCTGCGAACCACTGCTGAATGTTGGCATTAAAACAACATGACTTAAAAAATCTGGCTCGGAGCAGAAGCATACCCTTATTAGAATATTCTCCAAACAAGCTACGATCCATCAAAGACTGTCCATCCCAAATGCTATTCGAGATTTCTACATCTTCAGGTTTCGATACCAGCCGTCCATCAACCAGTCTTGTAGCGATTGCTCGTTCATGAAATACGCTTTTATAATCGTCTACAACCAGAATATTTTCGGGCTTGATCTCAATCGTATCAATAATACTGCTGAGTGTTAGCGCAATATAGGGTTCAAGCGCAGCTAAATCAATATCCTGACCTTCATCTACTTGAATACCGCACATTTCCCACTCGTGCATAGCATCGTACAATCTTTCATTGATGAACAAGCATTTACCTACACGACTGGAACCAGAGCTGCGCTTAAAACGAACATACTTAATGCCCTCACACATAAAACCGTTCTCATAAATATCAGAACGAATATCTGCAACATTATTACAAGTCTTGATATTATCCTTTGCACGATACATTCCATCTTTAAAAATGAAATAAGGAAGTTCTTCAGCATCCACAGGGCAGTTTACTTTTTCGCCAGTCTGAACACCAACAATTTCACCATCGTCCCAAGCAATACAGTCCTCAAACTCAAGATCGTCAATTCTATATCCGAAACGAATATAGTAACTGCCTCTTACTCGATTAAATTCTTTGTTACTGTATTTGAAAGTAACATTGATAACCTGATAAGAATACTCCTTGCCTCTGGAATGAACTTCATCATATTCATTGCCTTTTTCATCAAAAGAGAATATGGTTTCTAATTGTTTTACATCAGCAACAGGAAACAGACTTTTATGTACTTGTCGCATTTTGATTAAATCAAGACTGTAATCCAAAGAATTAATAAATCTTGATAAATTCAGATTTCCAGTTTTATTTTTCAACCTGTATCCGTTCTTGGGGTCTAAACTATTGGAAATGTAAATGTCTTTACCATCCAAAGAAGGGATATAAACTGCATTTGTATTAATAATTTCCACCACCAATCAATGAATTCGCAAACTTAATATGTTCTGGTGTATAAAACTCTGCATTATCTGGAAGTTCTGTTCTGAATTCCTCTGGAATTTCGCCTTGACACCAAAGATTATTTGTCGTAATAGTTCTTCCATCAAAAAACCTAATCCAGAACCTTCGTCCAGCACACCCTAAGAACAGATGTTGATCAGGATTTTTGACTTCGCCTCCATCACAGTAACATTGTCCACCAATAACAATGTGCTGTTCCTTTTCAGCAATCAACTCCTGCCAAAAATGACGATGAAAACATTCACTGCTGCATAGTACAGCATTCGTATAGCAACTCTTTTCAATTTCTTTGCCACAAATTACGCATTTCACTTAATCACTCCTTTGCTTCTTCGCAAATCTTTACTATATGATCACATAAATCATCAGGAATAATAGAACGCTCAATATGTCCTTTTAAACCTTGTGTTCCTGTCTTTGCACCACGAGGGGCGGCTACATGACATGGATCACCATTATGACAAGGCGGTTTAAATCGAGGATTTGGATGATTTGTAAAAATATCAGTAGGTTTCATTCTCGTATCTCCATACTGACAATAAGTAATCGTATATCTTGGTAATCCTTGCATGAAACGCATTTTTCTAAGACCACCACGAGGATTTTCAATAAACCAATACTTAGGTTTCAACTCCTTAATCATTTCCAATACATGAGTATTTACCGAATCACAAAACTTCGCATATTCAGATACGGGAGCTAAATTCCCATCTTCTTCTTTTCTCCTATGATGGGAAATAGCAGCAATACTATATGTGGTACAATCAGGCGAAGCCCAAATTACATCAGGTCTACCAAATTCTCGAAGAATATCATCAGCCGTTACTTTACCAATATCAGCATAAAGGTTAATATTATCAAACCTCTGATCCCATTCTACACTAAAAACTTCATGCCCCCCCGCTCAAAAGCCTTGCCAATTGAGCGAGTGCCAGCGAACAATTCCAAAACCTTCATATTCTATTTATCCTTTCAGTTCCTGTCTCTTATACACATCTGACGCTGCCGACGACTCCTTACGTGT
>ENA-OYXX01000160-OYXX01000160.1-human-gut-metagenome-genome-assembly--contig:-NODE-160-length-31272-cov-6.898933_pt1 | contig 31272 bp, 30 predicted proteins | sample MGYA00243976_ERZ653434 | MGnify/ENA primary metagenome ERZ653434 (study PRJEB26926, sample SAMN06165112) | human gut metagenome | biome: ENVO:00009003; feature: ENVO:2100002; material: ENVO:00002003...
CGGCAGCGTCAGATGTGTATAAGAGACAGCCTGAAAGCATTTTTGTTGAAATGTCGGGGATGAGCTTGCCGAGCTTATTGGAACGCGTGCTGCCGTTCTCACTCAGAACGAAAATTACGAGCGGCGCCAACTTGTTGCCGAAACGTGCCACTACGTTTCGGATAGGACATATTTCTATGATAGAATTTTTTCTATTTTTTTTGCCATCGTAACTTATTGTCGTTCACCAAGAGTGAGTTTTTGGCAACCCACTCACTTTTTCGTAACCTATTGTATAATAGACAAATAGTTCGCAACTTTGCACCATTGAGGTAAAGCGCTGCAAAGGTAATCACCACACCCAAAAGCAGCATGAGGAACTTTATTTCTTCCTCGGCGTAAAGGGATAATTCAAGTTGACGGACAGGTCGTTCCCAACATAGAAGGCAGTGTGGTGCGCGTGACACCCGACGGCAGACGCAGTGTGCGCAACAACGGCACAGAACCGCTCGTGATGCTCTGCGTGCAGTATCGCAGCGCGACATTTACGTCTGACGATGCCGCATACGGCGTAATACTCGGCGACCGCGTTGAGTGGTGAATAGAACAGGCCCATTCTATAAGAGAAAAGTTGAAGATTGAAAGTTGAAGATTTAGAAACGAAGGAAAAAATTCGCGGCCATTTTCATTCGAAAATATTTCTGTTGTGAAGTGCTGATTTCCACTTTTTTGTTGTAACTTTGTAGTCAGAAATTTACAATTGCACCAAGGAAAAGTCTGTATGTCCGATTAACATGCCTGAATTGAATGACAATAACTATTCAGAATCATTATTTTACGACACTATTAAAACTCACAGACATAGGTACTCCTACAAACATCCAAAACAAAATAGAAAGCAATATTGCATATGACAGAACTCGAACTACAACGATACCTCCTCCGCAAGTACCCACAAGAGAATGCTCGATGTGAGTGGAAGAATTTTAAGAATCTGAAGAACCCGTCCTAATCAATATATAATGATAAGTGCATGGAACAACTCGATATACGCCAACTGATAGGCGAAACAACAGAATACGACAAGAAACAGGCTCTGGAGGTGAAGAAACCAAAGAGCTGGTGTAAGAGTGTAAGTGCCTTTGCCAACGGAATTGGCGGAAAACTCGTTTGGGGTATCGCTGATGATGATACGCCGGTTGGACTTGCCGATGCAAAAGGCGATGCGGAGAAAATTAGCGAAGCTATCAAGACACATATTGACCCTATACCAGACTTTAACCTGTCGTTTGCCAAATGTGAGGATAAAGAGTTAGTGGTGCTTGATGTTATGCCAGGAAAACAGACTCCTTATTATTATATTGGCGATGGACAGATGCAAGCATTCGTGCGCGTTGGTAATGAAAGCGTTGTTGCAAGCACATCGAAGCACAAGGAACTGGTGTTGAAGGGCTCCAATATGTCGTATGACAGTTTGGTGTCTCGTTGGAGATTTGAGGATATGGCGTTCACGGTGTTGCGTGCCACTTATTTTAAACGTACAAACCGTTCATTCGAGGATAGCGACTATGAATCGTTTGGCATCATCAATGAGAAGGGCGAGTTGACCAATGCCGGTGCTCTTTTTGCCGACTACTCTCCTGTACGTCACTCTCGTCTGTTCTGCACTCGATGGAATGGTTTGGACAAGGCAAATGGAGTAATGGACGCGCTGGATGATGAGGAGTACAGCGGAAGTCTTGTGACATTGCTTCAATCTGGTCTTGACTTTGTACATCGCAACTCAAAGAAGGCTTGGCATAAGACTCCTGATAATCGCCTTGAATACCCAGAGTACCCAGAACGTGCTGTGGAAGAAGGATTGGTAAACGCCCTCATTCATCGTAACTATTTGGAGTTGGGAAGTGAAGTTCACATCGACATGTATGACGACCGACTGGAAATATATTCTCCTGGAGGTCTTATGGATGGTGTCTCTATCAAAGATATGGACCTGATGAATATGGCTTCCCGTCGCCGTAATCCTGTACTTGCCGACATCTTCAGTCGCCTAAAGTATATGGAGCGTCGAGGCTCCGGCTTCAAGAAGATTGTGTCTGCTTATAAGGAACATGACGGCTACACCGAGGGCATGAATCCTACATTCTCAACTCCTTGGGACAGCTTTGTATTGGTATTACCTAAGTTCAGTATTGATGGAATAGAAGGTGTTTATATTAGCTCTGACGATGTTACTGATCATGGTGGTCAGACAGGTGGTCAGACAGGTGGTCAGACAGGTGGTCAGACAAATGTAGATACTACTATTGCTGAAGTTCTTAGACTCATAAAAGAGAACCCGCAAATCACGAGAAAAGTTCTTTCTGAAACCATTGGCGTTGCGTCCAGCACCATTCAAAAGCATATCAACAGATTGAAGGCAGAAGGTGTTATTCGTCGTGTTGGTGGTGACTATGGAGGTTATTGGGAAATAATAAAATGATAAAACTCTTTTGTAAACATACAATATACAGATGAATTTAATTTGCTAATATACATATAACGACAAAAAGTCATGAACGAACTTAAATTACAACAATATCTTCTCCGCGAGTACCCACAAGAGAATGCTCGCTGCGAGTGGAAGGAATTTAAGAATCTGAAGAACTCGTTCTGTGGGGACGAGAAGGACAATGTGATATCCTACGTGTCGGCTATCGCCAACATGGAGGGAGGGCATCTTGTGATTAGTGTAAAGGACAAAACGCTTGAAATTGTCGGGACAGACATTTCAAGGCTTACCTTCAACGGCCAACCAGCCAATCCTCAATCGGCAACATTCAAACTTACGGAACAGTGTACTTACTTGCCGACTGAGGGACTGTCCATTGAGGAGTTCGTGACAGATGACACCCATAAGCGGGTATGGATTATCCACATTCCTAAGCATCTTCCTCGCCGTCCTGTTTTAGCTCACAAAAAGGCTTGGCAGAGAATTGAAGACTCTCTTGTGGAACTTACTTCAATATCTTAAGAATGCTGGTAATGAAGGTGCGAAAAGGGAAAGCATCTATGAATATATCAAAGATGTTTTGCCACAAAATAAAACCCACGAGCAACAACTGCGTATGTTAGGTGATATTCTTAATGCCATGAAAAAAGAAGACGTGATACGGACTGATGGGCGAAATTGGTTTGAGAAGTAAACTCCGGATGAATCTATCGCATTCCGTCGAAATTCGACGGAAAACAAGGAATATTCCGTCGAATTTCATACAAATCCGTCGAAATTCGACGAAAATATATAGAAAACCGACCGCCCAAGTCTTAATACAACCGAAATTCCGACCGTTTTATGAAGATTCGACCGAGTCCCGTCGAAATACAACGATTTTAAGATAAATTATATTTGTTAATGTTTAGAAGATAATAGCATGGAAAAGATTAATACATTAGATCAGGAACGAACCTTTTGTTTTTTTCTGGTAACAAGCATGTCGATTGAGCCATATTTCTTTGATTGGGACAAACCTAATCATGAGCTACAAATGAAAATTCTAAATACGATATGCAGTTGGACTTTCTTGCAAAGTTGGGAAGATCAAGAGTATGATTTCCCAACAGGAAAGGCAATAAGAATGTCCGCAGCAATAAGGAAAGAAGCAAAATTATTAAAAGACAGTTTCCATACAGGTGATATCAATAGCCATAAAAGCCTTATCAGTTCTTTATATAAGACTTTGTCATCTATCGAAAATGGTGAATTGTTCTTCATCTATCGAGTTGTGCATACTTTCCCTTCCCAAAGATTACTTTACAAAATACTGAATGAACTTTATTTTATAAATAATAGGAAAAGTAAAGAAGAAGCAGATGTGTGGTTTGACAATTATGCAACAGCTTTTTTCAATGAATATGATGTAAGGTACTATAATCATGCAAAGATTGGGGAACTTGAAAGAACCAATAGGGTTTGCCGTTTTTGCGGGAAAAGTATGCCAACCGTGAAGTTTGAAAAAGTTGCTCATGTTGTTCCTGAAAGCATTGGAGGAAACAAGAATTTAATCTGTTATGAAGAATGTGATGAATGTAATGCATATTTTGGGGAAAGAATAGAAAGGTATTTATGCGAGTGGTTTGATTATCGTCGCAGTACTCATCAGGTAAAAAAGAAATCTGGCGGAGTTCCCAATGCTTATGGACGCAATTATGTTGTTGAAAATGGAGAAACAAGCATTTTTATTGATAAAGATACTACAAAGAATGCGAAACTTATAGGTTCAGGTACTGTTACACTCCAAGGTATTTACCGCGCTCTTTGTAAGATTGCGATAGATTTAATAGACAATAAATATCTAGAGCAATTAAAGACAACCATTGAATGGATTAGATTTGGAAGTCCAAAATCGTCCAGTTATCCCCAAATTGCTCAAATGTGTGGCTTGTATGAAGTAAAAGAGCCTATGGTATATATATGTACTCGCAAAGATGGGCGTGATACAGATAGTGCTCCTTTGCATTTTTGTATATTACGTATTTTTGATTTGGCCTTCTTGTATATTCTTCCTCATGTTAATGGTAGAATGGTTTTTCACGAGAACTACACGAGGCGTATTCAGACAGAAGCCCTTAAAGTTTTAGGTTTTACAAGAAGTTGGAATTGGGAATCATATGATACTACAGAAGAACGTAATCCTCATGTGGAAGTTGATTTTTCCAATTCAAAAATAGAAATGTCAAATAGAAATAAGAAAGCACCTATTGAGAAATTACGTTTAGAACGAAAACCCAAAAATTCAATAGATTTTATAGAACCTAAAATAAGTTCGACTGATATTTTAAGGCACAACTTGGAATCTATTTATTTTACTCATACAAATAATAAACAAAACGTTTCAGGAAATATATCTGTGCGGATTATCATTGATTTATCCCAAAGAATACCATTATTTATGAGATTGAATATTATTTATAAAGAAATGAGGAGCGGTAGTCAATTGGCAACTATTGTGTATTCTGTTCAAATATCCCCCAAGGTCTTATTTCAACAAATTTATTTATATGATGACGATTCTTTTAGTCTGAACCAAGAATTATTTGTACGAATCTTAGAGATTTCATTGAGGTACTTATATAATGATATTTTAGCGAGATATGCCGATTTCCCATATACAAGAGAAATGCTTTCTTTTAATAATGTAAGGGAACTACTGAATGACATACAACTATTCCTTATGAAAGACGGACATATATTATCGGTAAACGGTAGAAAAATTTGGCATACTGGATATTAAAAGGTAAAACAATAAAGTCAGGTGCTACAAAGACGAGTCTCCATGGATATGTCTTATGAACTCACAGAAAACGGAGGTGCCAAAAATATCCGGGAGACTGCAAAAGATTCGCCGATAGTGGAGTACGCCATATCGGAGTATGCTAAAAGGAATTAACATTGGGCACGAACCATATGCCATTTTGAATACATCCTAAAATTCACGGCCATTTTTATTGCATAGTTCAAAAGAAAGAATACGCGTGCGCACACCATCCCCCCACCCAAATGCCTATGGGATTCAAACCCGAAACCGATAATCGGATGAACCATATTCGGGTCAAGAAGACTATGCGTGACACTCTAACTCAGAGTGTCTGATGAACCCCAACAAACTGTCATTTGCCGAGTTCGTCATCCCATACAGAATAATTATCGTAGTCCAAAGACAGGGATTCAACTCCTTCATCATACTCATTTCCAAGCGGGTCACCATCTTTCACTCCACCTCCGGAACCTGCAAGTAATGGCACGTCAGCTTCAAGTTCTATTATTTCTATCTGAGGCTTAATGTATTTCTTCATTTCTTTTTATATGCTTATTCAAATATAAGTTTCTTGTTTTTATTCACTAATCCAAATATAAGTTCTTATTTGATTATCACTTTCTTCCCTCCGATGATATATCCAGGGGTTGGCTTATGCAGCACACGATGACCGTCAAGGCTGAATAACGCATGGTTGACACCGCCGGCCAAACCATTGCCGCCTGATATTGCATCGCCGGCGATATTTTCTATAGCCGTCGTTGCCGCCTCAAAAGAGAAGCCTTTGGCCATGGACACTCCGACGGGTACGGCGAGATAAGCCTTGTAAGCACCCAAAGAAAACGGGCCGCCATCGGGTGCGCCCCACCAGAAACCGAGTGCCTTGCCTGACGGTTTGGCCAGCCGGTAGAACGTACACCCCTCCCCTTCTGTCATCATGTCTGTCACATCGCCTTTGAGAAGATTGCCGCCATGAGTTTTTCCCACGGCATCGAGTACCGCATATTCGTATATTCCGGGATCCAAGGCGGAGACAAGCAGACCCGTACACACCGGAACTATCTCACCGGTATTATATCTGTCGACAACAAGCCGCCCGCCTTTCACTCCAACCGTAGAACAAGTAACGTCTGCGGGTACAACAAACGGCACGTCTGTGAAATATGTCGCATAATACAGGCCGTCGGTATCACGTCCGCCCGCTGTAATCTTCAAGGCACCCATCTTGCGGTAGAGAGTGATTTTGGCGGTGTTGCCTATACTGGTATAAAGCCGGAAATCCTTGCTCGCCCTGTTGTATCTTATGTACCGGCCGGCATCATATATGTTGCGAATGACAACACTGTCGGGACTTGCAACCGTAACACTCCACTTGTAACGACTGTTTGCAACCGTTTTGTCCGGAGTGTCAAAGTTAGTATCTAATTTAAATCCGATATATCCGGCAGAATTCTTCATGCCATAAGTGCCGTCTGACTGTTTTTCCAAAACAATCTCCACATCATCCGATGTCACACAGAAATCGCTTTCGATGTTGACAGCCACTCCTTTACCCGTGCCGCTAATTTCGCCCATCGCCATGCCGGCGGCCTCGTTTACAATCAGATATATACCGCCATCGACTATGTCCGCGGCAGAGGTTATGCGCTTGTAGTATGCACCACCAACAGGCACCTCCGGCGCATTTTTCACCGTAAGGACATAGGATGCAATCAGCGGGTCGACATCAGGCAAAGTGAGTATTGCCGTGATAGTGGTTATTCCGGCTGACAGCGGTGTCACATTGCCGTCGGTGCTGACAATGGCAACGGCATCGTCGGAACTGTTCCACGTCACGTCGCCACCGATATAGGTGTTCGTCAGAACGGGAGCTTTGAATGTTCTGCCAAGTGTGGTTGTGGCAGCTGATACGTCAAAAGCGAACTGTCGTTCGATGGTATATGCGGCAGTAACGATGTCACTCACTTCGCCGCTTTCCCCGTCTATGGCAACGGCCTTGACTGTTGTCGATTGGTCTATGCAGAGTGGCATGCCGTCGTACAAGCAAGTGTCGTCAAATGTCGGGTCGGCACCTGTTGTTGTATAGTAGATAGTGTTGCCGGGAGCGGCGGAAATGGTGACATACTGCGTATCTGAATACTTACCGGGAGCAGGCGAGAATGTGGGATCTTTAGCCTTTGAATATGCCTTTGATTGCCACACTATACCGATTTCGTCAATGTATACGACACCACCCGTGGCGCATAAGCCGACATAAGTGTAATCGCCGTCAACAATCAACGTGTCACTCCGTGCCGCCACGTAATTGACGGTACCTATCAGCGTTCCTTGCTCTTTAGCCGTAGTTTTATACAAGTCTTCTTCCGACGCATACGCCGACTTCTTGCCGTAAACTTTTATGCTTCTCGGCGATGAAGTGGAAGAATTCCATTTTATTATTACAGACCTAACGGTTCCTCCGGAGGTCGTGGTAACAATACCGGAATCGCTGTCTTTCAATTTCAAGGCCATCTCTTTGGAGAAAGTTCCAACTTTCCCCGCATATACAGCAGTGGAATTGAATTGTTTGTTTGAGAATTCATAGTATGAAACACCTGTTACTCCCGGTATTAAATTCTCAGCCGTTAATACATCTTGAGCGGTCTGGGCCAACAATTTGCATGGCAAAATCATCATCGCCATTATGGCAATGAAAGAAAATCTAAATGTTTTGGTTGTAGTCATATCATAGATTCAAGGTAAACGTTTACAGCAATGCTGACGTACATAAGCCGGAGATTACCTTATTCCAAAGGTAATATAATATTGTGTCATAGTCAAAAAACAATCAGACTTTTTGCAATACCGCGCGCTTTTATAACACCGTTTAACACACAGGATTGTTTCATTTACATTTTATAACTATTACAAATAACAAATGGAAAGACTCATCTTTACGGCCACTCTTTCCATTTGTGCGTTTTTCAGGAATGTATCTTCTGAAACAAAAATATCTGCACAAAAGAGTATACACTATTTACTCTCTCTGTGCAGAATATTACCCCATGAACATCACTGCCTTTTCAGTTCATAAATCTCAAACGTCTGGTTGGGCCTGACAAACAGCATTATGATTTTGCCCGCACCAATCTTATAAATCATTCCAGCCTCGGAATTATCGCTGTCGTATGTCGTCTGCGGGTCGTTGTTCACCGACCATCCGCCAAGGAACACCATCGCCGTCGGCGTGTTCTCATATACAAATCCCGATTTGCGCTGGCTTCCGGATGTCTTTTCAAAGAACAGCTTTCCGTCTTTTTCCCTGAACCGACAAGCGAAGTAAGGATAAGAGAATATGCCCATATTGTTTACCTGTATCGACCTTACGCGCCGGTAGGCTTTAAGCTCACCCGGAGAGACCGTCAGCGGCTTGCCCGTCAACAGACTTCTGACCATCGGTGCCTCCCTAATGCCGTAAGCATCGCGGCCGAGACCGCCAAGAATCTCCAACGCTTTCTCCCTGCCTCCAACGAGCAGGAGATAGTCGTCGGCATGTATGAGCCGGTTAAGTGCCGGAACGACATCGCAGGATGCGTCTGTCTTAACGGTATCTGCCGTTATTTCCATAGTCTCTGACGTTATATCCATTGCCTCCGAATGGCCAAAGGCCGGACATACTCCGAATTGCATCGCCACAAATGCCATTGTTGCCGTTATGATTTGATGTTTCATTGCCTCATTTATAATTTAAAAAGTCTTCTTCTTGATATGGATATGCCATTTTTTTAAAAGCTTATGCAAAAGTACGAACTATATTCAAAGCAGCCAAATATATCCCTGCTGGATTGATGCACCGAAGAATGAGGAGAAGGTTGAAAGCTGAAGATTGAAGAACAGAGGAAGCAAAGTATATGGAACAAAAAAACATTCGTGCCGACACGAATGTTTTTGTTAAATCGAAGAAAATTTCGTGTACACGCGAAACTTTTTGCAGAAAAATTCGCGTAATCACGAATAATTGGTTAGTTTTGCGAAAAAATTCGTGTATGGATGAAAGATTTACGGCCATAAGGAGGTTTAACCTGTGGGACGGCAATACCCCGGCCATGGGCTATGTACGCCATGAATATGTGGAAAAAATAACAAAATACATAGGCAACAGGCTGGTGAAGGTCATCACGGGCCAACGGCGTTCGGGCAAGAGCTATATCCTGCGCCAGATAGCCGGACAGCTGGCCGACGGCGGAGTGGATGTACGCAACATCTTGATACTTAATCTCGACCTTGCCGGATTTGAGTTCGTCAAAACGGATGACGACTTGCGCAACATAGTCAGGCTGTATGAGGAGCAGATGAAGCCCGAGGGTCACATTTACATCTTCATCGACGAGATTCAGAACGTGGAAGGATGGGAACGGTTTGTAAATGCTTACTCTCAGGACTTCACTCACGAATATGAGTTCTTCATCACCGGTTCAAACTCGCGCCTGCTTTCCGGAGAACTCGCCACGATGCTCTCCGGCCGGTATGTGAAGTTTGAAGTGTTCCCGTTCTCATTCCGCGAGTATGCCGGCATCACCGGACGCACCGCCGACAGACAGACATATCTTGAATATATGAAGACGGGAGGCATGCCCGAACTGTTCAACCTTCCCGATGAGGAGGTGAGACGCAATTATGTGTCTTCGCTGAAAGACACGCTGCTGCTGCGCGACATTATACAAAGGTATAAGGTGAGCGACACGCGCCTGCTTGAAGACCTGTTCGTGTACGTAACCAACAATACGTCAAAACTGTTTTCCGTGAACAGCATCGTGAAATACTATAAGGGCATCGGCCGCAAGGTGAGCTTCGAGAAAATATCGCAATATCTCGAATTCATGTCCGAGGCCTACCTGATACACCGCGTGGAGCGATACAACATACAGGGCAAGGAGACTATAGGCGGAGTATGCAAATACTATTCCAACGACCTGTGTTTCCGCAACTATCTCTATCAGGGCTTTGCCCACGGTGCCGGTTACGAACTTGAAAATCTGCTTTATATCGACCTCCGGCGCAACGGCTATGAAGTGATGGTGGGCGACATACGCGGTCGTGAGGTGGATTTCGTGGCACGCCGCAGCAGCCGTGTGGTCTATCTTCAGAGCACATACATGCTGTATGACGAGGCTACCATCACGCGCGAATATGCCTCACTCGAAGCCATCCACGACAACTACGAGAAGTACGTGGTGTCGCTTGACGAAATTCAGCTGCCCTCGCGCGACGGGATAAAGCACCTGCAGGCATGGGCGGTCGACGAAGTTCTTGTGTAGCGGAAATATGAAAAGTCCGTGAGGGTGTGTCAGCAATGTCATCCACGAGTTGGGACATACTCGTGCATTTAGACACACTCCCACAGACGCAACGTCACTTCAGTAATACATATTGCAGTGCGGAGGATAAAACCATTCCGCGCCAGCTTTCCTGTCATACTCAATCTCTATCTTGCCCTCGCGCGCGAGCCAGCCGATAGCGGCGCACAGTTCATTAGGGACGAGGCCGCTCGCCTGACGCAGTTCGTCGAATGTCATGCCGCAGCTACCTTCAAGCGAATGCCAAACCGTTCCGGCATTCATTCCGATATCATACTTTGTCATAATATGTTGTATTTAAATTATTCATTTTGATTCTTCACTTTTCCCTCTTCACTCTTCCGTTTCAAGACTTTTCCCTCTTCCCTTTTATATATCCAGCAAGCCAGCAGGAAATAGACGGCGGCCTGAATCCACAGCCCGCACCACTCGCGGCTGATGTCGGCGAGCGACGCGCCCATGCCCTGTATGCGCACGTAGCCGTTCATGCCGAAGGTCGACGGGAAGAGCCACGACACATACTTCCAGAACGTGGGGATGGAGGCGCCGGGCCACGAGATGCCCGAGAGGAACAGCAGCGGCACGGAGAGGAAGACGAAGAGCATGATGCAGTCCTCACGCCGCCAGACGAGCGCCGAGAGCACCATGGCGAGGAAGATGCACGCCAGGAGGAACGGAACGAGGAAAGCGAGGAACGTGAGGTAGTCGCCGAGCTGCGGCAGGCCGAACACGCCGGTGACGAACGTGAACATATACACTCCCATCATCACGTAGAGCAGCAGATAGACCAGCGACTTGCCGCAGACGATGCGCACGGGCGAGGTGTAGGCCTCGTGCACGGGGAAGATGCATCCGCCGAATCGCTCGCGCGAGTCGCCCGCCGACATTCCAATGCCGAGCAGCAGCGTCTGCTGGATGATGAGCATCAGCACGGGCGGGATGAGGAATGCCGCGAAACCGCTCTGCGGGTTGTAGAGCGCCGTCTGCTCATATTCTATCGGCATGCGGCTGATTTCCTCCTCGCGCGCCGTCGTGCTGCGGATGTAGCGCTCCACCTTTATGTCCTTGTTCATTTCGAGCGACACGTTGGTGGCCGTGAGCATCAGCGCCTTGTAGTAGAGCATGGAGCACATGTCGCAGTAGACGCCGACGCGGGTCTGCTCGCCCAGCCACAGGTCGCGGCCGAACGACGCGGGTATGCGGATGATGCCGTACACCTCCTGCCGCTTCAGCAGCTCCTCGGCCTCGGCCATGTCGGCGCAGCGGGCGCGCACGCTAACGTCGGGCGCGGCGTCGACCATGCGCGTGAAGTGGCGGCTCTGCGCCGTGTTCGACTCGTCGACTACGGCCGCGGGCACCTCGCGCACCACCTCGTTCGTATAGACGTAAGAATACAGCAGCGGATAGGCCAGCGGCACGAAGACGATGAAGATCAGTATGCCCTTGTCGCGCATCACGGTGGTCAGCTCGTGATACCATATCCGGATTATGTCTGATAACGGTTTCATATTTCCTTGTTTACATGATTAAATTCCGCATTACTTCACATATTTATATTTAAGGAACGCCGCGCGGTAGCGCCACAGCACCGTGCAGGGCAGCATCAGGAACGCGAGCATCGCCACGACCGACGGCCACACGCAGGCTATCGGATAGCCGTCGAGCGCCTGGTTGACGTAGATGAGATAGTAGTGGCGCAGGGGAAGAGCCACGACAGATGGCGGAGTACGCCGTCCATCGCCGACACGGGATAGGTGAAGCCGGCGAGCGAGAACGACAGGATGCCCCACAGCGAGCAGAGGCACATCGACAGGCGCATCTGTCCGGTGAACGCCCCGAAGAGGAACACGCCGAAGGCCTGCGACGCCATGACCGTGACCACGCCGAGGAGCATCATCGCCGTGATGCCCGAGCGGCAGGGGAATGCCAGATAGCGGTAGAGCCACACGTCGAGCAGGACGAACATCAGCGAGAACAGCACCGTCTGCGGCAGCAGCTTGCCCGTGAGCGCCACGGCCGGCGAGCCGCCGCTCATGGCGTACAGCTCGCGCTGCGTGCCGCTCTTCCACTCCAGTCCGATGGTGTATGTCGTCGAGAGCATCACGAGCAGGATGAATATGCCGGGCAGCAGGATGTTGTTCAGATACACCGAGTAGTCGAGAAACGGATTGCCGAGCGGGTGCGTCTCGATGACGATGGGCTGGATGATGCCCATGGCCTGCCGCTCGGTCATGCCTCGGGCGTAGAGGTTCTCACGTGTCAGGGCCAGTCCGGCCAGCTCGGAGGCGTAACGCAGGTCTTTCATCAGCAGCGTGCCCGGCACGAAATAGCAGTCGTTGGTGTAGAACGACAGCCGTGGCTGCCGCTGGGCGATGGCCTCCTCGGTCAGTCCGCGCGGGATGTGGAAGAATCCGTAAATCTCGCCGCGCTGCATGGCCCGCCGCGCCGATTCGAAGTCGGGATAGCGCGCCGTGATGCTGGTTTCCTCCATCGAGCCGATGATGCGCGTCATGATGCGCGTTATGTGCGTGTCGTCCTCGTCCACCAGTCCCGCCGGCAGCTTCGTCGGCAGTCCGTCGGCCATGAGCGTCGTGAAGAAGACGATGCACACCACCGGAGCCACCATCATCGTGAAGAGGAACAGCGGACGGCGGGCGAAGATGCGCAGCTCGCGGCGGAAGATAAGGCCGAGGCGGCGCAGGATGTCTTTGTATTCTGACATAGATGTTATTGGATTTATTGAGGGTTTTTATTATGGGAGATTATGGGAGCCATGGGATTGACGGGACCATGAGAAATTACAGTAACCCCGACTCCCTGATGGGAGCCTGAAATCTTTTCCCTTCACATCCCTTTTCTCCCCCTTTGGGGGAGTCAGAGGGGGCTCATCACCGCCGTCATTCCTCCGCGCACGCCCTCAAGCCCTTCCTGACTCTTCGGTCGCGCCACCACCTCGAACGTCTTGAGGTCGAAGCCGTCGAGCGCCTTCGTGGCCTTCCATGCGGCAAACGTACCCACGTCCTTCACCTTCGTTATGCGCACGGCCACCTTGCGTCCGTACGCCGGCAGAAACACCTCGGTCTCCGTACCGACGGTAAGCCCCGGCAAGAGGTCCTCGCGCACGTTGAACGTAAACCACACATCGTCCGTGCGCGACACGTTCATTATCGGCGCGCCCGTGCCCACCAGCTCGCCCGGTTCGGGGAATATCTCCGTTACGATGCCGTCGGCCGGAGCCGTCAGCACGGTCTCGTCGACATACGACGCCACCTCCGACACGGCGCCCCTCGCCCGCTCCACCTGTGCTCCGGCGGCGGCCTTGTCCTCGTCGCGCGCACCGTTCACGGCCATGTCATACTGCGCGTGCGCGGCCCTTTCGGCCGCCACGGCGGCGTCGCGCTGGGCCCGTGCCTCGTCACGCTTCTGCTCGGCCATCACGCCCTGTTCCGTCAGCCGGTCGATGCGCTCAAACGTCTTCTCGGCCACGTCCATCGCGGCGCGCGCCCGCTGCCACATCTCATAGGCCTGCTGCACCTGCTCGCGGCGCGTGCCGTTGCGCGCCTTCATGTCCTGCGCCTGAGCCGCAGCGTATGCCGCCTCGACCTGTGAGAGCTTCGCCTCGATGTCGGGCGCCTCAAGCACCACGAGCGTGTCGCCGCGGCGCACGCGGTCGCCCTCCTTCACGCGTATCTCCCTGACACGCGCGGGCACCTTGCCCGACAGCCTGTAGTCCGTCGTCTCGGCCTCTCCCTGTATTGTTTCGGGGCGCTCCGGCAAGCTCAGCCCCACGATGATTACTGCCACTATTACGCCTACGAGCACAAGCGCCGCGGCGATGACAACTGTGAAATTCTTTTTCATATTCTAAAGCCCCCTCCGACTCCCCCAAGGGGGGGGGAGAGAAATGCGGGATGATTCCAGAGAGGCCTGTAAAAAAGGGCCCGCTCTGCTCCCCTGGGAGGAGAATGGGGATATTTTTTATTACCGTTATTATTTTCTTTTATTTCTCTAAGTGTCCCACGGAATATCCGTGATAGCCTCAGGGGATTTCCATGCCATAGGCACGCATCTTGCGTAATACCTATTACAGATTTCTGTAATACCCATTTCAGATTCCTGTAATACCTATTACAGATTTCTGTAATACCTATTAGAGAATCCTGTAATACCTATTACAGAAAGCTGTACTACCTATTACAGAATCTTGTAATACCTATTAGAGAATTCCGTGCCATATAGCAGGGAAAAACATGCTACCCGTCGGGGAAAAACATGCCATATACGATGCATTCCTGTGCCATAACTTTCAATATCAAATCTTCATTCCTCAGTTTCAAATGTCCGCTCCATATCTTGTTTTCTCATATCCATATATAATATATGTACGCGCGCACATTATATTATATATACCTGCCGCAACCACATGCCGTGCCTTCAGCCTTCAATCTCCGGCCTGTCCCATCAGTCTGTGGCAGTGGTAGGGACATATTTTGATACATCCTCAGAGTCGGCTTCCCCACCCTTCACTCCCCCTTTTGGGGGAGCCGGAGGGGGCTTTTGAGGGGGCTCTTAGGGGGCCACCCCCACAGCCTTCCTCATATACACATCCGCCAGCCTCAGGTCCACCTGCGCCGTGACGCTCTCGGCGTGCGCCGCCAGCCATGCCGTCTGCGCTTCGAGCACGTTGCTCACCGGAATCACGCCCTCGCGCATGCCGAGCGTGGCGTGGCGCAGGTTCTCGTCGGCCTCCTCGCGGCTCTTCACGGCCGTACGCAGCCGCTCCACCGCCTCGTCCAGCCGTCTGCGGCACTGGCTCACCTGCAGCTCCACCTTCTCGCGCGTCTCCTCCAGCTCATAGCGCGCCATGGCAGCCTCAGCCTTCGCGGCCCTCACCTTATATACGCGCTCGCCGAAGGTGACAATCGGCACGTTAACCATCACGCCGACACTCCACATGCCCTTGAAATTGCGCTCGAAACTGTTGAAAACCGACGGGTTCGACCCTATCCAGCCGCCCGTAAGCGCCACCGTGGGCAGATATTCGGCACGCGCCAGCCGCACCTTGTTGCGGTGGATGTCGGCCGAAAGGCTCAGCGCGCCCAGCTCGGGACGCAGCGAGAATGCCGTGCGCACGTCGTCGCCGACCGGCAAAGCCCCGCCCCTGCACGCCGCAATCAGCGCCTCGGCCTCAGCCTTGAATCCGTCCGCAAGCCGTGCGCCGCCGGAAAGCCCGCCCGCCGACACCTCAGAACCGTCGGGAACAACCTCCCCGCCGCCGCACAGCCCGTCCTCGGGCATCACCCGCGTGTCCATCGGCAGCCCGCACAGGCGGCAGAGCGCCATCTGCGACAGCGCCAGACCGTTGTTCACCTGTATCAGCGCCACGCGCGCCTCGTTCACCTTCACCCTCACGCTCAGCCCGTCGGCCGTCGTGGCCACTCCGGCGGCAATCATCTGCTGCACGTCGCCGTCGAGCTTCTCCACCAGCCGCAGATAACCCTCGGCCAGCCGCTTCCGCCCGAGCAGCTAGACAATCTGCCAGTATGTCTCGTCGACGCCCACCGCCACGTCCTGACGCGCAAGCTCAAGCTTGTGTCCGGCGATGCGCTCCAAGTCTCTCGTAATGCTGTTGTACGCCGCAATGCGTCCGCCCATATAGACGGGCTGCGTGAGCATGACGGCGGCGGCCCCCATGTTCCTCGTGTCCGTGCGCAGCGCGTCTACCAGCCCTCCGCCCAGTCCGTTGAGCGTCCCGGCAATGCCGTCGGGCAGCGGCACCATCTGCGAGACCGACGTGCCGACATTCCCTATCGCACCCTTCTGCTCGTCGCTGAGCAGCGAAATCTCCCGGCTTGTGTGCATATACACGCCCGTGGCCGACACTCTCGGCATGTATTTCGTGCGTGCCGCCTTATGCTCATACGTCGCCGCCCGCAGCCTCTCACCGGCCATGCGCAGCTCCTTGTTGTTGCGTACGGCCAGCGCGCGGCAGCTGTCGAGCGAGAGCACGGCCGAAATCTCTTCCTGTGCCATAGTTTTTCCGCCGGCAAACAGCAGGAGCACCAATAAAAAGTCTTTTCTCTTCATTTCCTGTTGATATATTTTATTACCTTACTTATATTCTTTACGATTACCGTATTTTCTTCATGACGATTACCGCCTCATCTCTTTTACGATTACAGTCTTATCTCTTTTAGATTGCCTTTATCTTCTTTACATAAACCGCAGATGTCTCCATCCTCCGTTTTACGGGTGCAAAGTTCGGCAAAATCCTCCGTACCCGTACAATGCGCGCAAAGGGGATATTGGTCGATATAACGGATGCGAACATTAAAATCCGCATTTATATCAATAAAAACAGATATTTTCGTCTACCGTTTGACGGATTTGTATTATTTTTGCATACGGATTGCGAAGAACGGCGGATATATCGCCTGCAACAATGTGAGGATACTCCTATAATAATAACAAACAACATATTTATCCGACAATGATTCCGGACAGCATTTCGATAAGCAGGTTCGCAAGGCGCGGAGCGAATCCGATGCACTGCTACGAGGACCAGCTGATTGTGACCGACAGCGTGGAGAACGTGGAGCAGTTCAGGTCGCCGTGCCGCATCGACGCCATTACCGTGCTGGTGTGCCTCGGCGGCGAGGCCGAATTCAGCATCAACCTGCGGCGGTATCACGTGTGCGCCGACACGATAGTGGTCAACTTTCCCGGCGACGTGATACAGGTGCACCGTGCCGAGCAGCTGCGGGCCTACGCCGTGCTGATGTCGTCCGACTATCTGAGCAGTCTGAAGATTGACTTCCGCGAGCGGTCCGACTTCTACGTGAGTATCCACCGCAACGCCGTGGAGCATGTGCCGCACGGCGAGATTGCGGCTCTGGAGCCTTACTACCGCCTGTTGAAGACCAACATCGAGGCGCACCGCCCCGAGAGCCGTGCCGTGCTCAGCGGACTGGTACAGGCTTTCTCCTACTCCATAATATCGCTGATGCGGCTTTGCCGCGGCGAAAGGGATGACGCGCACGCAGAGGAGGCCACATACACCCGCGGGCAGCAGATTTTCGACAAGTTCATGGCGCTGCTGAAAACCCATCACACGCGCGAGCGCAGCGTGTCGTTCTATGCCGGCGAGATGTGTCTCACGCCAAACTACATGTCGGGACTCGTACGCAACTACAGCGGACGGCCCGCCGCAGCGTGGATAAACGACTACGTAATACTTGAGGCGCGGATTCTCCTTGCCGACCGCGACCTCAGCATACAGGAGGTGGCATGCCGTCTGAACTTCCCGTCGCAGTCGGCTTTCGGAAAATATTTCAAGCAGCAGACAGGCATGGGCCCGAGGGAATACCGCAGCGGAACGGAGAAAGGCAGTGGAGAATCACATGCTTAATAATATAAATGAGATTCAAGGACTTTATAAAAACGCAAAGCCCACTACTTCTCCTTCGCATTTTCATTATACTACAATTATATTAACACCTACAAATATGACAAACGACAAGCGATGCCAGTGGGCGGGCGACGACCCGCTGTACATAAAGTATCACGACGAGGAATGGGGGCGCCCCGTCACCGACGACAGGACGCTCTTCGAGTTTCTCACCCTTGAGAGCGCGCAGGCCGGACTCTCGTGGATAACCATTCTGAAGAAGCGGGAGGGATACAGACGGGCGTTCTGCGGATTCGACTATAAGGCCGTGGCGGAAATGACGGCCGGGGACGAGGAGCGTCTGCGGCAGGACGAGGGCATCGTCAGAAACCGTCTGAAGATACACAGTGCCATCGTCAACGCGCGGCTGTTCGGCGACATCGTCGGCGAGTACGGCTCGTTCCACGCCTACGTCATGAGCTTCATGCCCGGCGGGCGGCGCATCGTCAACGACATTCCGTCAATGGCCGACATACCCGTGTCATCGCCCGTGTCTGACGCAATGAGCAAGGACATGAAACGCCGCGGCTTCAAGTTCTTCGGCACAACCATCTGCTACTCGTTCCTACAGGCCACAGGCTTCATCGACGACCACGTGAACGGATGTTTCTGCAAAGGGCGTGTGTGAGAATAAGAAAACAGACACCTATTTATATATAATGATTATGAGACACCTCATATTGATGATTGCGGCGGCTTTCTCGTTTGCTGTCGCCGATGCGCGGCACGCTGTGCCGTGCAAACCGCGGATACTTATCAGTACCGACATAGGCGGAACCGATGCCGACGACAACCAGTCTATGGCACATCTGCTGATGATGAACGAGCAGTTTGACATCGAGGGTCTCGTCTCGTCACCGAGTTTCGGCGACGGGTCGAAGGAGGAACTGCTGCGCATGATCGACCTTTACGAAAAAGATTTTCCCGTGCTGAAAGCCAAAGTTGACGGACTGGCCGAGCCCGACGCGCTGAGACGGCTGTGCAAACAGGGACGCCGCGGACGTGCCCCGTGGTGCGGATATGCCGGGCCGACCGAAGGTTCGATACACATCGTCGAGTGCGCGCGGCGTGACGACAGCCGTCCGTTGTGGATTCTGGTGTGGGGAGCGCTTGAGGATGTGGCTCAGGCTCTGCACGATGCGCCCGATATCGCCGGGAAGATACGCATATACTGGATTGGCGGGCCGAACAAGAAATGGGGATGCAACGCCTACACGTACATGGCGAGGAACTTTCCCTACCTCACGTTCATTGAGAACAACGCATCTTACCGCGGGTTCATATCCGACGGCAAGCAGAAAGGCGAATGGCAGGGCGGCTATTACGACAGTCATATCCGCGGAGGAGGCCACCTCGGCGCCGACTTCATCAACTACTACGGCGGAAACGTGAAGATGGGCGACACCCCGTCGCTGCTGTACATGATGGACGGCGACCCTGAAGACCCGACACGCGAGAACTGGGGCGGCGCTTTCGAGCGCATGACCGCCAGCCCCTACCGGATATACGACAGGATGACAACGTCGGCCGATACGGTCAGCGTCTATTCCATCTTCGAGCTCCGGCTGAAACTACCCGCAAACTATTCCGCCGATGGCGGTCAGCCTCCCTTCGTCCTGCTCATCGACAAGCAGCGCTGGGAGGCGGAACGTGACGGCGGATATGCCGCAGTGCGCTATTCACCGAAAGCGCCGGCCGTACTTTCATACGAAATCATCTCAGAGATTCCCGAATTCAACGGTCTGAAAGGTCAGATTGTCGCCGACGGCGAATGGCCGGGCCGCCATCAGACAGCCACCGACCTGCCTCTTGGCGAGAGATGGTTCACGGACAAGGCCGACAAGGCTCTTTTCAACGGTCCGTGGCAGGGATTCCACAGCATCGCCAGATGGCGCGAAGACGTGCTCCGCGACTGGGCCATGCGCTGGGAATGGCTGAAAGACAATCCTATCAAAACGAAAGAGAAATCTATCAAAACGAAAGAGAAATGAACATCGAGGAAATCAGAGACTACTGCCTGTCGCTTCCGCAGACCACGGAGGACATGGCTTTCGGCGAGGAATATCTTCTGCTGCGCGTGTGCGGCAAGATTTTTGCCTGCATCGGGCTTGAACGTCCCGACTATTTCGTGGTGAAATGCGCGCCCGACTACGCCACGGAGCTTCGCGAGCACTATCCGGAAATCACTCCGGCATGGCACTGGAACAAGAAATACTGGAATCAGCTGAGCCTGTGCGGCAGTCTTTCCGACGCCCTCATCCTTTCACTCATACGCCACAGCTATCACGAAGTTGTGAAGAAGCTGCCCAAAACAACCCGAAACTCCTTTCCTGAGATGCTCGATATAACGGATTAGAATGTCATCCGGTTACAGCCCGAAGCGACAAACCGCTTTTTATATAGGCTTGCAAGTCCTCAAACCGGCTTGCAAGCCTTTTTCTAATTTCTATAAACAGGCTATTTGCTGCTTCCAAATACTTTACTGACAAATTTATATGCTCTTTTCTCACCGGTTTCAGGGTGCATCCAGTCGGCATCTTTAGGGATAGATATGACAATGATTGCATGTTTATAGCAGATGTCTTCATTGTCTATCTTATCGTAAAAATCTTGGTCTGTCAATGATACACCTTTCATTGGATAATATAATCCGCTCCATGTGAAATCAATCTTGGCCTTTCCGTAATTGTTCTTGTAAAGTCTGACATCTGAAACAAACAAAATGGACTCTGACGGTTGTGTTACATTTTCTAATTCATCCTCTCTCAAAAATGAATAACCATTGTTCCAAAATCCATGGTAACCATATTCATTATAAGCCTGTATAACTCGTTTTATTGGCTCCGTACCAACTTTTCGACAAGAATGATTGTCAATTACCCAATTTTCTTTTTGTTTTCCTTGTGGCATTGGTCGACCGTCAAACTCTATCACATCAAGTGGTCTGGCAAAATCAATCTCATAACCTTGCACTGCACCAGATTGTCCATCATCCCGTACTATGCGAATCCATTCTTTGGGATTATCCAAATCTATGCCTCCCGGACATAGTCCTCCATGCTTGCAACTAACAGCAAGAAGAAATACACGCTTTTTCATTATAAATTTCCTCCAAACTTAATACATTCTCCATATTTCTCAAGAAGTAAATTACTAAGCACTCGCCTATGACACTTTTCGTTTGTCGGCTCAGAACACAGCAATATAACATTCTCATACTTTCCAAACTCTTCTACAAAGTTAGAAATATGTGATTTTGTTTCAAGCTGTTTTCTGTATGCTACTTCAAACAGTTTATAATCCCTGCTCATGGGACAAGACTTGTCCCTAACCTCTTTCAGCAGTTCTTTGGTGGGAGCCAAATCTACACGGTGTTTGTATTTACAGCCATCAGCCAATTCTGAAAGGAAAAACGGTAAATCCTTCTCAAATGCAAAACGTGACAACTGACCGTTAGGATTGAGACGCACATCTACAAGACAATCTATTTTGTTTGCCTTGATGATTCCAAAAAATTCTTTGGCTGTTTTTTGAGTAAAACCAATGTTGAACAACTTAATCATAGTTCTCGTTTTTATTATTATAATTAAACCTTTTCCATCCATGCAAGAGATTCCAATACCTATCGCAAAAATCATTTAGTTTCTCTTGTTCTGTTCCTCCGAAATAATTGTCAAGAATATCATCTCTGAACATCGGACTCAACGCATGCCTTTTTTCACAAACGAATTCCTCAAGCTGTTTATCCAAGTCGTAATTTGATATATAACCAATACCACCGTCTGTATTCTCAACGATATGCCTGACTCCAAGCCAATCACCAAATCTGTGCTCAAGTGCTTTGCTTATTAAGAAATACCTGTGACAATCCATCGGCTTCTTCTCGCTACACATCAAACACAAAGTGAAGTTTTTATCGTAAGCATCTTCTATACGTTTTAATCCACTTATAAAATACTCATCATGCCTGAACTTATTAAAGTCTACAATTTCTTCAGAATCAAGCAATTCTGTTTTTTCCGGACGATAACTTTTAGCTATCGGGAAAACCTCTTGCTCAAAAAATATGTCTGATGCCTTAGAAAAAACATCCTGCTGGCTATTGGCCTTAGCTCCTATTTCCGGCATATTCATATATGGTATACCTAAGTTCTTTCCTGCAATTTTCATATTGTCAGCATTACATTGCGGATATTGCCTGGAGAATGGTACGGAACGTACATCCACCAAAAAATTTATATCATATTTTCTTAAGGTATCAAACAGATATTCGATGTCTATTGTATTACCTTTCTGAAACAATGTATATCCAACTGTATATATATATTTCTTATTCATTGCGGTATTCTTTTAAATTGGTGTTAAACAACATGCTGTTCATTAATTGGGCATTGGGAATAAAGCAAAGATTGCCTCCGTTATCAATTCGAATAAATCCACTTTTATACTTCTCTATAAGTTCAACAGTTTTCTCATTAAAACCTGTATCATTGAAGGTAAACCTTATATGTCGGTTATCCGATAGGGAAGAGATATACATCAAAATGTATTCTTCAAGTCCGATTTCAAAATATCTACAGCTGATAGCCCAGTTTAAGATATGTATCTCTTGTGTATTTTCTTTATAAGTTATAGCAGAACATATTCCTAAGTTCTCACCATTATCTCTATATATTTCAAAAACCAAAGATTTGCAGTCTTCATATGTTTCTTTTTTCTCAGCAAATCTGAATTGATTTGATTTTGTATAAAGACGAATTGCCTCTATATGATTTATATCATGGCTTATCTTGACAAATAACTGTGGCAGATGGCATTTTTCACGTTCTTGCTGTAAAACTTCATATAATCGTTTGCGGTTCCTTGACTTCAACGAAAGTTCAAATCTATCAAAGATACAACATGTCACGAATAAAGTCATGAGTTCATCATGATTATCCCAATCAGGTACAAATACTTCAGGCAAATTTTGTCTGACTTCATCACGAACCAACTTGTTGTCATCAATGAAAACACAGGCATTGGTTAGTACCGAAAGTTGTTTGGCTATGGCTTTTATATTTTTACTTTTATCATTATAATTAGCAACAATACAGTCAATCTGACCTTTAAGAGGAAATTCATCCTCATTAAGTTTCTCTATAGCAGGTATAATCTTTTTAATGTCGTTGCGTGAACATACAGCCACATACAACCCCAATTCCTTAGCCATCACTTGTACGAAACGCATAAACGTAACGAATGGTATGGCATTATTTGAACAAAGATTTTGTTTAATTGTATCAATACCATCCTCCGCGAGAGTACCATTCCATACAGTACCGTCAAGATCAAGTATAATTGCCTTATACATAGTCTTTGACCTGCATATAATCCGTGATATGATTTGCATGACCAGTATTCCAACGATGGAGATACCTGCTTTACTTGACATATTTATAGTTGAAAGCAAGTTTTCTATCTTATATTCAAAAAGTTCATGCTTTCCATCCTCTCTACAAGTATATTCAACTTGTATTTCGTCAATAGTATCTTGACCATTAGAAATTGTCACATCAAAGTCACACAATCGTAACTTACTAATCAAAGTATTCACATCATGGTCATCTGATGCAATAAAATCAGCCAAGCCACCGATGTTTACAGTGTACTTACTTGTTATAAAACTACGAAAAGTCCTGACGTAGTTATTAATGTAAGCATCTATGTATTTGTTGTTTACAGAGCTCATTATTTTTGTGGTACCAACGTCTTGCGTGGTTATATACAATGTCCGGTAGCTCCAATCCGGATAATAAATTAATAATCACCCACACAAACAAAAAACGTGGAGCCAATCCTGTTGCCCGTTCCACGCAGTAAAGGCCTTCGCATTGCCCAAGTAGTTGAAACAGACAACGCAGCCCCACGCCGATGTAGTATATGTATAACCAATTTGTTCATAGCACGGCTACAAACAATTCAGGCTGTACAGAATACATCCCAAGGGGCATTACGTTGCTTTGTTTTTAACTACTTGTGAGAGTTTGCGAAGTTCTTACTGCGTCAAAACCAAAGCGCCAGTAACGCCTTTTTATATGTATGTGCCCACCCTTAAACCGCTCCACCATAACATGATGGCCCGGCGTGAGGTAAGCATTTACAAAATTAATGAAAATTCTTCAAACTTACGATAAAATACGGCAGAAATGTGTTATTCACATACATTTTTGGCTGAAAGTTTAATTGATAGACAAACTTGTACTCAATTTTATTAATATGACTCTATTTACTACAATTATACTATCAGACATTTATTGATATGTTACTCGACCCAAGTAACGACATTACACGAACCGAGTAACAGTGTTACAAGTGTCAGGTAACACTGTTACTTGACTCGTGTAACGCTCTACTCCCCTATCCTATACTCATTCGGCGTCATGCCCATTGCCTTCTTGAACGCGCGGCTGAAATACTGCGGATACTGGTAGCCGAGGCAGTAGGATATCTCGCTGATGCTCTTGCCGGTCTGCGTGAGCAGCTCCTTGGCCACATTCATCGTCCTCTGCTGGATGTATTCCTGCGCCGAGCGGCCGGTCTCCTTCTTTATCAGGTCGCCGAAGTAGTTGGACGAGAGATGCAGCTGGTCGGCACACCATGCCACGGTGGGCGTGCCGAGGCGTTTGGGATTGTCCGACACGAAATAGCCGTCGAGCAGCGCCTCGAAGCGTGTGAGGATGTCCTTGTTCGCCCGCTTGCGCGTGACGAACTGGCGGTCGTAGAAGCGGTTGCAGTAGTTGAGGAACAGCTCGATGGCCGAGGTGATGATGGTGTTGCTGTGGCGGTCGGTGCCGTTCCTTATCTCGTCGTCAATCTTGCGCAGGCAGTCGATGATGGTCTCGCGCTCCTGAAGCGACAGGTGGAGGGCCTCGCTCACGTCGTACGAGAAGAACGTGTAGTCCTTGATGTGGCGTCCGAGCGGCGTTCCGCGCAGCAGTTCGGGACTGAAATAGAGGCACCAGCCCTTGGCCTGATATGTGGATCCGTCGGCAGGATAGCCGAACACCTGTCCGGGAGATACGAACACGAGGGTGTTCTCCTGATAGTCATACTCGCTGCGGCCATATTTCAGATAGTCGGCGCACCTCACGTCCTTCAGGAATATGACGTACAAGCCGATGTTCTTGCGGCAGTTCGGTACCGGCTGCGTCACCTGCGAGCCCTCAAGCACGTTCACAAGCGGATGGCGGCTGGGCAGTCCCCAATACGCATCATAGTCGCTCACTGTTTCGATGTTAACAATCTTGTCCATAGCAGGTTGTCTTTAGTTTGCAAAGATACTGCAAAAATAACATTTTTCATGATAATTCCGGCCAATCCGTAAAAGTTATATGTCAATCCGTAATTTGGATAAACGTTTTCCGGCGCAAACGGGATAATTTTGCATCCAAAACAAACATACAAGGACAATGAATACATTTGATTACCGCTATCCCGTCCGCCAGCATTTCGGCAAGGGATGCGCCGAAGAGGCGATACGCAGCGAGATGAAGAACGTGGGCACGCGCGTGCTGCTGGCCTACGGCGGCGGCTCGCTGAAGCGCACGGGACTTTATGACAAAATACGGTCGTGGCTCGACGAGTGCGGCAAGCAGGTGACCGACTTCGGCGGCATAATGCCCAACCCGACGTACGCCAAGGTGCAGGAAGGCGCGCGGATTGTCCGCGAGAACAACATCAACTTCATACTCGCCGTGGGCGGCGGGTCGGTCATCGACTGCTGCAAGATTGTGTCGGCACTGGCGCGGATGGATGAGGACGTGTGGCACGCATGGTACACCGACCACCGACAGCCGACAGACTTCGGGCCGATGGGAGCCGTAGTCACGGCATCGGGCACGGGCACGGAGCAGAACAACGGCGCCGTTATCACCCACGAGGAGAAGAAGCTGAAGCAACCGCTGTTCGGCACCTATCATTCCTTCGCCGTGCTTGACAGCGACCTGACGAAGACGCTGCCGATGGCGCAGGTCGTAAGCGGCGCGTTCGACACGCTCTCCCACTGCATGGAGACGTACATGGGCCGTCCGCAGACGACGAACCTCTCCGACGAGATATTCGGGATTTTGCGGAGCTTCATGTAAGGCGAAGTCTTTCAGAAGGCTCGGAGTACTCTAAGAGCTCAGAAAAACCATAAAAACGACAAAACTAAAGAGGTCAGTTCTAATAATTAGATTGTATTCAGGACACGCAGCCACGTGAAAACCTTTAGTGCAAAGGGCATAAAGATTTCCCGTGGCTGCGTGCTTTATTTATGGTGCATCCCGACCGCATTATCCACTGATTATGGGTTTCTTTGATAAAACAGGAATTTCACAATCTGACAGTTTGTCTGCTGCCATTCTTATTTTATCTCAATCTTTGCTTTGCTCAAAACAATATATCCGGCAGGCCTGTTGCTGTTGAGCTTTACTATAGAATCATTCTCTACGTCAACAGTCGTGATACGAGGAAGTATTTTGCGCAAAGCCTCCTCCGTCACCATGTCTTCGCACGCGATTTCTGTCATCATACCGTCATGTAGTTTTATCGAATTGCCGCTGATTGTCATTGTCCCATGAAACGAATTGCAGTTGGTCATGATGGCATATGTGGAGTCGCTGAACGTGAAATACTGACGCGCAGTGGTCGCCACTTCGTTCGGCCGCACATAGGTTGAGTCATCTAACACAATGCTTTCGATATACCACTGACCGTTAATATTGACATCTGCAGCCTTGTGCAAGGCTGCTCCGGCAGCCGTCTGTACATTCACAGGCTTGCTTTTATCCGTACAGGACAACATTAACAGTGCGATGAATAATCCCACCATCCATACAGTCTTCTTTTTAATTTTCATTTTCAATGATTGTTTTTTTAATTTTATACCACAAAGATACACTTTTTTAGACGAATACTCAAACATATTCCACACTTTTTCGGCCCACAGCCCAATCCGTAATTTGGATTAAACAAAAGGACAATTATCTCGCCTCGCTACATAAATTCAACTTTTTGATACATCACTACAAGGATTATTCTGAGATTGTGCCTATTTTTGCAGGCAGAACCCAAAAGAACATATAAAAAATGAAACAAAGAATTCTGGCTTTAGTGCTTTTTGCAAGCAGCTTATTGAGTATGGCAGCCCAACCTGTCAAGACAAAAACAATAGACAATGGCGGTTCTGGCTTGTTCAAGGCCATTGCCGTGAAGGAAGCGGCGATGCCCGACTTTGTCGTCTACCGGCCAAAAGATCTGTTGCATGCCCATGCCCGCTGTGGTGCCCTGCCCGTCTTGCTGTTCGGCAACGGCGGTTGTGCCGACACCAGTGTGGGCTACGAGCGGATGCTCAGCGAGGTGGCCTCTCACGGCTACATCGTGGTGGCCATCGGCGAAATGCAGGAGCGGCTTAACGACCGGCCAACGGGACAGACGGAGTCGTCGGAACTGATGCGCGGCCTGGAAATGATGCTGCAGCTGAACCGCACGAAAGGCACGGAATACTATCATTTCATCGACACCACCCGCATAGCTGCGGCGGGCCACTCCTGCGGCGGGGCGCAGGTGCTCTGCAATGCCGGTGACCCGCGGCTGAAGACCTGCCTCATCCTCAATGCCGGCATGGGTGACATGGAGATGGCGGGAGCGAGCAAGGCTTCGCTGCCGCTGCTGCATACACCGATATTATATATAGTGGGCGGTCCGGACGATGTGGCGTATGGCAACGCACAGAAAGACTACGACCGCATAAGCCACGTGCCGGTCTGTCTGGTCGACCACCCGGCATCCGGACACGGCGGAACCTATAACGACACGTATGGCGGCGACTACGGCCGGATGGTACTCGACTGGCTCGACTGGCAGTTGCGCAACAAGAAGGAGAAGGCCGCCATCTTCCTGAAGGGTGACCTGAAAAACTATCGGGGCTGGCATCTGAAAGCCAAGAATTTCAAGCAGCGTCCGGGCAAATTCCTGTCACGTAAGATGCCATGCCGGTTGCTGAGCGGCGTCACGGAGCGCGACTATTCCATCTATCTGCCCGGCAGTTACGAAAGCGACTCGCTGCGCAGCTACCCCGTGCTCTACCTTATGCACGGCGGCGGGGGCTCGCACACCGACTATGAACGTTACCATCATCTTTCGCTGGTAGCCGACAGTCTGACGGACACCGGTGTCATCAAGGACATGATCATCGTCTGCGCCGAGGGCAATCAGGGAAACATGATGTACTTCAACACCACCAAAGGCAAGGCCGGCGCACCCGACTGGCAGTATGAGGACTACTTCTTTCAAGAACTGATACCATACATAGAGAAGACCTATCGCGTCCGCACAGACAAGGGCGGGCGGGCCATTGCCGGCTTCTCGATGGGTGGAGGGGCGGCCACGGTCTACGGGGTGCACCATCCGGAAAAGTTCTCTATGGTCTATGAAATCTCCGGCTACCTGCGCCGCCAGCCTCTTGATTTCCTGAAGAACGACCCGTCGGCCGGCTGGCGTCAGGAGACCATCGCCGACAACGACCCCGTCACGGCCGTAGAGAACGGCAGCGAGACGGAAGTGGAAGCATGGAAAAAGGTTGACTGGAAAATCAGCGTTGGCGACCGTGACTTCACTCTTGTCGGCAACATGGAGCTGGCAAGGGCTTTCCGCCGGAAAGGCATACCGTTTTCGATGTTTGTCAGTGATGGCGAGCATAACGGCAAGTGGGTACAGCCGGCTCTGGAAGATGCCATCAAGCGGGCCGACAAGAATTTTGAAAATCTCTAAATAGACAACGGTGACAGGACATTGGAGGAGGCCGTCCGATTCGACCTCTCCACCTGCAACTTCGGGCTGCTTGAAAACATCCGTGACATACACAAGGGAAGGTCGGCCCCGCTGCCCGTCAATTTGATACAGAAGACGCGCAATGCCGATGTCACGTCCGACTGGCGCACCATCCGTGTGCTGCGCGCGGAGGATTCCCCCCTCGATAGTGTCATCCCGCTCAACAGAGAGTCGCGCTTCATCAAGAAAGTAATCAAAAGATAACATAGTCATCATAAGTTATGGGACTGTACCAATATTTGCATTATCTTTGCACCCTAAACAGTCAAGACATGTCAACACTTCCACAACACAAATCATCGCTGCTCGCCGCTTCCGGAGTCTGTCTGCGGCGGATAAACGCGGCGGGGAACGAATACAGCCCCGTTACTTACGCCCATCAGGACGACTACTACATCTTCGGACTGGTGGAGGGCAGCACGGGCGGCGGCGTAATCGACTTCAAGGAACAGCGCTTCGCCGCAGGCGACATGTTCCTGATACAGCCGGGGCAGGTGCACAGGTTTCTCAATGCCGAAAGCGCCGAGGGCTGGCTGCTCATTGCCGACAGCCTCGGCATCAACGACCATGCCTATTTCTCCCGCATGTTCACACAGGCGACGGGCGTCAGTCCCACCCTGTTCAGGCTGCGGAACCGCGGATAGTCCATTTAAACGCCTTGCAAACGACATGCACATGAACAGCGTGCTGCATTTAGAATGAGGGTGTGTCAAAATGGCTACATGGTGCTTAGTAGGGACATATTCTCGTATTTGTCCGCAAAATAAATATTGAATATCAACACGTTACGAACGGACAAATACAAGAATATGTCCCTACAAGTTGCTTCCCTTGCATTTTGACACGCCCTCTTTTTTTGTTATATAACACAGATTTCTCTGCTATATAACAAAATTATTTTTTCACGTAAGAAAAATAAAAATCTAACGTGAGAAAATTCTCCGGTCATATAGCATGGAACGCTGCAGATAGTCGACAGGAAGAAATCCCGCTTCACGGCAATTAAAATTCTTCGTCATGCCCATGCCGGATTTCGCTTTTTAATATGTATCTTTGCGAAAGAATTATGTTCAGGACGGTAATCATACTTTGCACTCTCTTTTCACTTGCAGGTTGTCACGAGCAAGTGAAAGTCCACAAGACCATGGCAACGGGCGACGGGACATCCGCCATGGATTCATCCGGCAGATACAGTGATGTATGTCTGACGGAAGATGAGGAAACGACCGTAAATATGTGTATGCAAGAAAACGGAAATACCGTAAGCGTAAAGAAGCCGTGCATAGATGTTTGCAATCTGGCGCTCGATGTGCCGGAGGCTGAATCATTTTACGTATCGGCCGATATGTATAACAATACAGGCGACACGATATGTTTCTCAAACAATTCATTCATGTATTACGACGAGGCAAACAGCTCGTGGACTGCTTTGCCCTATCCCGACAATTTCACGAAAGAGGACATCGGGATATACATCGCTCCGCACACGCGGCAATCAAATAAATTCTTTTTCCCTGTAAGAAAAGACAATATGCAAGGAAAATATAAAATACGACTGGCATTTTATTCACGTAATGGAAAGTATCTTTATTATGCGACAAAGACTTTCGGCGTAAAATGACAGTCCGCAGACGACGTGGCACACTTCCCTCCCTTTAAGACTGACAAAAACCTCGGATTGTCCAAGCATCGCCTTGTTCCGTCTATCCCCTTTTCCGCCATTACTGCTTAACTTTGCAGGCAAAAAAGGATATAACGATGGGCGCAGACGGAAGAGGCGGCGTTCCTAATCCGTAAAATTTATACCTCAATCCGTAATTTGGATCATTGCCCGCGACCGCGTTGACGGCTCACGTGACGGCGTGCTGCGGTGGTTAGAGAAGATCGGGATGAGGAAGTAGTGTCTTACTTCCACAGCATAACCACGCATCCGGCCGTGATGAGCAGCGCCCCGACGATGACTTTCGGACTGGCCGGCTCTTTAAGCAGGACGAAGGCAAGGATGAGGGTGATGACAACGCTGAGCTTGTCGACGGGTGCCACGCGCGACACGTCGCCCGTCTGCAGGGCCTTGAAATAGAACAGCCACGACAGGCCCGTGGCTATACCGGAAAGAAGGAGGAAGCACCATGCGTGGCGGCTTACCTCCTTTATTTCGTTCATACGGCCGCCGGCCGCGACGATGCCCCACGTGAGCAGCAGGATGAACGTGGTGCGGATGGCGGTGGCGAGGTTTGAGTTGACGTCTCTCACGCCTATCTTTGAGAATATGGCTGTCAGCGCAGCAAACAGGGCCGACAGCATTGCATAGTATTTCCACATAATTATACACCTTATTATCTGTCTCTTATACACATCT
>ENA-OYXX01000166-OYXX01000166.1-human-gut-metagenome-genome-assembly--contig:-NODE-166-length-30913-cov-8.797459_pt1 | contig 30913 bp, 13 predicted proteins | sample MGYA00243976_ERZ653434 | MGnify/ENA primary metagenome ERZ653434 (study PRJEB26926, sample SAMN06165112) | human gut metagenome | biome: ENVO:00009003; feature: ENVO:2100002; material: ENVO:00002003...
ACGAGATCTAGTACGGTCTCGTGGGCTCGGAGATGTGTATAAGAGACAGATAACACACTGCCAATTTTCTCTTGACATAAAGGGGCAAAGGAGTGTTTGGTGAGACACAAGGGATAATTCTAAACGCCAAGACGCTGAGACGCAAAGATTTTTTAGATTGCAGAGGCACAGAGATACAGAGACACTGAGATTTTTCTTTTCAAAGCAATAATCTTTGCGCCTCAGCGTCTTTGCGTTTAAATAAAGCCTCTGTGTCTCTGTGCCTCTGTGTTCCTAAAAAAATCTTTGCGCCTCAGCGTCTTTGCGTTTAAATAAAACCTCTGTGTTTCTGTGCCTCTATGTTCCTAAAAGACACACCCTCTTACCGTATTACATTCTTCTTCATCCACTCCACCGACTCGTCGTTGGTCTCGGTGAATCGCCAGTGGCCGCTTGTGGGAGTGACGGAAAGAGTCTTCGGTGCCGTTATTTCATTGTATGCGGCGAATGTTGACGTGGGCGAACAGGTCTCGTCATTGTAACCGAAAGAGAAGAAGACGGGACACTTCAAACGGCGGGCAAAATTCACCACGTCGTAATAGGCCAGAGTTTCTTCCGCTCCTGCCTCCTCCCGCTGTTTCTCAAAGTATTTAGGCCAGCCGCCGGCGCGGTGGTGGAGAAATCCCATAAGGTCGCACAAGGCAGGATAGAACGGCGAGCAGAACGTCACCTTCGGGTTGAGTGCCGCCGTAACGATGGAGAGCGCGCCACCCTGACTGCCTCCCGTCACACCGACATTGCTGCCGTCCCATTCGGGCAGCGAGCACAGAAAGTCTATGCAGCGCGAGCACCCCGCATAAACATCGCGGTAGTAGAATGTCTCCCTGCTGCTTATGCCGCGCCGGTTGTAGCCTTCGGTCTTGGCCTTCTGCCCGGCGTATGCCGCATCGTCAAGTTCCGGATTGCAACCGTCGTGGATGTTGATGTTCAGATATATGAATCCCCGCTCACTGTAATAGGTGGTGGGAGAAATCTTCGACGCCCCCGCACCGGGCGGACAGAACAGCACCGGATGGCGGCGGCCGTCGCGCGGCTTGGTGAGATACCCGTACATGTGGCGGCCGCCAGGCCCCACGTTCAGCTTCACGAGCGACACCTCGACGCTATCGGTGGAATACCGCGGCAACGGGGTTATTTCGGGAGCGATGTCGGTTTTGGCAGCCGTCTTCAGTGTCTTCTGCCAGAAGCGGTCGAAGTCATCGGGCATCACCGTATACGACTTTATCCTGTCCGGACTGTAAGCCACCTTCACCATGTCCTTCACCGTCTTATCGTAAACGGTGAAGTGGAGGTTGCACGTGCGGAAGCCCGGTTGTGTGCGTGTGCCCACAGGTATGGCGGCACGGCCGTTGCGCAGCGTAACGGAGTCGGTAGCCGCGGGCTTCATCATCTCGTCACCCACACTGTAGTATACGGTCACACCGTCTACGGGCACCCCACCCTTGTATGCCTCGATGTTCACCCGGGCCTGTTCGCCGGTGGTATAGTTGCGGTCGGCATGGTCGGTGGTTATGATATACTCCAGATATGTGCGGCGCGGTTTTGAGAACTGTGCCATGGCACCAATGGCAGTGCCGGCCATTACGAGAATGAGAATGATGGTCTTGATGCTACTCTTCATTGTTTTGTTCCGGTTGTGATAAAAAAATATTTGCAACTGCGGTATGTCGCCATACGCAGTTGCAAATATATGGATTTATTCCCGTCCGTGCAAATTAAATCGTTATAATGTCACTTTCTTCCACGGCTCTTTCATTTAACTTTTGTTGCAAGGTCCTGATAACGATGTTACGTGGCTCAGGTAACAGTGTTACAAGGCTCAAGTAACAATATTACAAGGCTCAAGTAACAGTGTTACGTGACCCGGATAACGATGTTACGTAGGCCGTGTAACAAAAGCCAGATGAAAGAGCCGTGCTTGTCTTCACTTGTCGGTCAGTTCGAACGCCAGCACCCCGCCGGCCTCAATGTCGGCATGGCTCAGCGTATACTTTTTATACGGCTTGCCATTGAGCTTCATCGAGCGTACGTATACCGACCGGGGAGATTTACGCTTCACCTCAACTGTAAACTTGCGGCCATTGGGCAGGTTTATTGTCGCACGGTCGAGTGCCGGACTGCCTATGGCATACTCGCCCGAAGCGGGATTCACGGGATAAAAGCCCATGGCTGAGAAAACGTACCACGTGGACATCTCGCCACAGTCATCGTTACCGGCATATCCGCTCGACGACGTGTTGTACATCTCACGCATAATCCGCTGTACAAGTTCCTGTGTACGTCGCGGCTCTCCCGCATAGTCGTAAAGGTAAGCCACATGATGACTCGGCTCGTTGCCATGAACATACTGGCCTATGAATCCGCTGGCATTGTCGTTCTTCTCACCGCTGCGTGCGTCGAGCGTAAAGAACGTGTTGAGACGCTCCACAAACTTCTTCCTTCCGCCGGTAAGCTCCACAAGCCCGTCGATATCGTGCGGCACATACCAGTAATACTGCCAGGCGTTGCCCTCGGTGAAGGGATTGCCGCCATTGGCCCCGTACTGCAGCGGGTCGAAAGGTTCGAGCCAGTTGCCGCGGTCGTCCTTAGCCTGAAAGAATCCCGACGCGGCATTATGCAGGTTGCGGAAGTTGCGGCTGCGCTTCATCAGTCTCTCATACAGGTCGTCACGACCGAGACGCCTGGCCAGCTGAGCCCCACACCAGTCATCGAATGACTGCTCGAGCGTGATGCTCACCGACTGCGACTGCACGTTTTCCGGCATATATCCGTATTTCTCCCACACATCGAAAGGCGACCCCGGATGACTCACGGTGAGCGACAGCTCCACAGCTTTGAGTATACGTTCGCCCCAAGCCTCCGGCAGCTGCCCTTTGAGATACGCATCGACGATGACAGGAACGGCATGGTTGCCTATCATGCAATAGTTGTCCTGTCCCCACAAGTCCCATATCGGCAGGTAGCCATAGGTGTCGTAGTGTGCGAGCATTGAGGCCACAAAAGCCCTGTTCTGCTCCGGCGCGATAATCGTATACAGAGGGTGTGCGGCGCGGTAAGTGTCCCAAAGGGAGAAAGTGGTGTAATACTTTTCGCCGTCGGGCATGCGCCGCGTGGTGTAATCGGTGGCCGTGTAATCTCCGTTTACGTCGCTCACCTGATTGGGCTGTATCAGGGCATGATACATGGCCGTGTAGAATATCTGCTTCTTGGTGCTGTCGGCCTCAGCCTCAATGCTTTCCAGCTGCCTGTCCCATGCTGCATCGGCCTTGGTTCTGTACTCATCGAAGTTCCATCCCCGTGCCTCTGCCTCCATGTTAAGGCGCGCGTTTTCCACCGATACCGCAGACAGCGCCACCTTGCACACCACATCCTTCACACTGCCGTCGAATGTGAGCAGCGCCTTCAAGTTGGTGCCGTTGATGACGGTCTGCGCCTCGCGGTCGCCGTCACGCAGCACATAAGACGCCATGGGCTGCGACAACTCCATGTGGAAATATACGCGGCGCAGCTTGGCCCATCCTGTTATTATGCGGTAGCCCTCGATTACCGTAGGACTGACCACACGTATCTGCGACTGTATAATGCGGCGGTTCCAGCTGCCCTTCTGCGCCGAGTGGTCCATGTCGAGCCATATCTGCCGCGGCTTTCCCTCCGGATATGTGTAACGGTGGATGCCCGTGTGCACGGTGGCCGTAAGCTCGGCGTCGATGTCCGAGTCGGCCAGCCTCACCCTGTAATATCCCGGTGCCGCCTCTTCGTTGGCATGCGAAAACGCACTCTGCACGCTTCCGTCGGTGGTGGGCATAAGGAGAATGTCGATGAGGTCGCTCGCCCCCGTTCCGCTTAGGCGCGTATGGCTGAAGCCGAATATCGTATTGTCGTTGTAGTCGTACCCCGAAGCCTTGTCCCAATCGGGTGCCTGTTGCGTGTCGGGGCTGAGCTGCACCATACCGAAAGGCATTGTCGCCCCCGGATAGCAGTTGCCCGAAAGACTGTTCTCCACGGCCCCTGTACCGATGAACGGATTCACGTACCGGGTGTATTTTCCCGCCGAGACAGACGCGGCCAGAGCGAGAAACGATAATATAAATGTCTTTTTCATCTGCTTTCTGTTCGATTGTTTCACTTAGTAATCAGAGTTTGCACGTGTCTTGCCGAATGATGTCAGCGGCCAGTCATCCGTACGGAACGGCGCGGCGGGCAGCCCCACACCATTATATAATGTAATCTCCGGATTGTCCTGCCATGCGTAGCGCACCGCAACAGGATATTCCACATCGTCGCTCCACACCACCACGCGGTCGCCTTCTATACGGGCATTGGCGTTGCGATACTTATGGTCCGTGCCGGCAATGGCAAATTCAGTGAGGCGTTCGCCGCGCTGCACCAGTCCGCCGTCGGCGTTGGAGAACTTGATGGCGATACGGTTGTCCTCGATGGTGTACGACTCATAGCGCGGGCCGTTGCACACGACATTACGTCCGTACGTACCCGACAGGGCCAACAGCCCGAGGCGGCGCCCCACCTCCTGCTTGTTGGGATAATGCACATCGTGCCCGAGACCCACATCGGCAGTGACGGCCATACCCGTGTGCGGCAGCCGCAAAGCCATGTCCTGCGCCTCGCGCAACTCTGCCCACGGTGCCTCCACCGGCTCAGAGTGACGCTCGTGGAAGTTGGCCAGCTGCACATAGTAAAACGGCATGTCATCTCTCTGCCAGCAATGGCGCCAGTCGCGTATGAGCATGGTGAAGAGATCGCGGTACTGCCATCCGCGCAGCTCGTTCTGCTCGCCCTGATACCAGCAGAAACCGCGCATGGCGAAGGGCACCAGCGGATGAATCATACCGTTGTAAAGAGCCGACGGCGAGTTGCGCCAGCGCCCCTTCTCACTGCGGGCTATGCTGTCGGCATACTCCGGAATGGTGGAGAGGGCCCCGCCGCTTATCCACGACTCGATGTTCGAACCGCCCCACGTGGCGTCAATCACAGCCACGGGCACACCCAGCTCCTTGTGGAGCAGGCGCGCGAAGAAGTAGGCCACGGCCGAAAATTCCGGCAGCGTTCCGGCACCGCACACCTGCCACGTGGGCGAGTTTGCCACGACATCGTTCTGCGGCTGTTCGGCCGCCACCTTGTGAACCTGCAGCAACCGTATGTCAGGATATGACGAGTTGGCCAGTTCCTCGTCGGCGTTGAGCACCGATGTCCATCCCTTCATGGGATATTCCATGTTCGACTGACCGGAACACAGCCACACCTCGCCCGTCATCACATTGTTCAGCGTAACCTTCTTGCCGTCGCTCACGGTAATCGTGTACGGCCCTCCGGCTTTCGAAGTGGCGAGCACCGCCCGCCAGCGGCCGTCGGCTCCGGCCTTCACCGTCACCGGGCCGCCTCCCCACGAGGCAGTCACGGTGACGGTCTTTCCCGGCTTTGCCGTTCCCCATATAGGGGCTTCGGCCTGCTGTTGCAGAACCATGTTATCCGAAAACAACGGCGACAGCACCGGCGTTGCACCGGCCACCGCAGCCCATACCATAATTATGACAGTTGATAAAAAGTGTTTCATTTGCTTATCTTCATTATTTGCACTGCATTATCCGTTGCAACCTTAACCACAAAGACACCCTTGCCCGACACGGGTATGCGCGCCGAATGTGAGTGGCAGGCCGCATGACCCACACACTTTCCCGCCATGTCATACACGTCGACGCTCCTTATTGCGGCTCCCGACGACTCTATCATGTCGCCATTCACGGCGATGCCGCCGGTTGTGGCGTCGACAATTCCCGATGCCGACTTCTTGCTGATGCGGTAGATGCGCGCATCATAGTAGGGGCAGTTGTACGTGAACCCGCCGTCCGACGGCGTCACGCTCTCCCCAGTCCACAGTTCCTTTATCGCCGCAACGTTGGCCTCGTCCACTCCGAGGTCGGCAAACGTCATGGTGCCCGTGGTAGGTTTAAGCAGGGTGTATGAGAATACGGCCAGATAAACATAGGCATCATTCTCGTACGACAGCAGCGTCTCGGCGTTGGACCCCACGTTGGCATTGCCGTACAGCGGGCGGAACGAGCCGCACGTGCGCGGTATCTCGTTCACATCTTCGTTGGTGAGGAGCTTCAGCGCGCTCTCCCTTGACTTGTCGGGGAAGCCCGCCGCCACATTGTCGCTGAAGTTGTCGCCCGTGAGATACGCTCCCGTAATGGCTCCCGACGTGAGGCGCGCCCTATTGACGCCGTCGCTCTCGCGGCCTCCGCCGTCGCGCATCTTCATGACAAGATGGTCGGGGTCGTTGGCGAAATAAAGCTTGTTGAGCCACCATCCGTACGAAGTGTTGTTCATCACATACTTCGTATGGCCAATCGTACCCCACGCGTCGCAGCTTATGCGCCGTCCGTGGGCATAGTGATACGGGAAGATGGGGGCTATGGAAAGGTCTATATACATATTGTCACCCGCCTTGCCGAGCATGAAGGCCATGCCCTCGTTGTACGCCTGCACGCCGGTGTAGCACTTCTTGTTGTACCAGCTGTCGGCCTCGATGGCGCCGTTCGACATGAAGTCACACTTGATGTATTCGACGCCCCAGTCGCGGAAGCGCTTTATGTCGCGCATCATGAACATCTTGGTTCCGGGGTGCGTGGGGTCCATACAGTAGGCTCCGTCAATCTTCTTGTAGTATCCGTTCTGCTTCAGCCACACATCCTTATATTTATACTTGTTGTTCGTGCCCGGCACATAAGCCTCGGCATTGCCGCCGAAATCGCAGAAAGGGCCGTAATAAAGACCGGGAATCATATTGTTGGCCTTGCAGTAGGCCACGAAATTCTTCACCTGCGTGTCGGAGAGATTGTCGTTCCACCATGCGTCAAGACTGAGCACCACCTTTCCGGAAGCGTCGTGGAAGCCGCGCGGCATCAGGTTATCGCGGATAAAGTCGCCGCAGTCGATAATGCCGTCATAAGATATGAGAGTCTGCATCACTCCCCAGCTGCTCCATCCGTAAGGCACGCCGCCGGCCCACTCACGCCTCGGGGCAACAATGGCGCAAGCCTCGCCGAAGGTCTCCATGCCATTGCGCCAATCGTCGAAACACCCCACGATGAAGCGGCTCGAGCGCACCGTGTCGGCCACGACAGAGCCGTGGGGCATCATTCTCCCCTCATACAGTATTGAGTCGTGCGAGTGTTCGTCGGTATATCCCGATATCAGCTCCATCCGTCTCACCTTGTATTTGTCGGCGGCATCCACATGTATGGCGCTCTTCCACGTATCGTGGTCAACGGCTCCGGCCACTATCCCATATCGGCTGCCGGTGTTGTAGAGGGCCGTAACGGCATACGAATACATGTCTTTGTTGAGGGCGTTCGACTCGTAGCTGATGAATCCGTCGTTGTCCCACGGCACAAAAATCATCCTGTTCTTGCCGTCGGAAGACATGGGCGCCGTCTCCTGCGTCGCGCTCATGGGCACGAGTCGCCCCGACTTCACTTCCGTGCCGTCACCGCGCGTCAGCATCAGCTGTGTGGTGAGGTACTCACGGTCATCGTACAGTGTCACGGTCTGTATCATCTTCAGTCCGCCGTCCATCGTATATGTTATGTCGAGACGCTTTCCCGTGCCGAAGATGTCGGTCACGCCGGTCTCCTGCGCCATTACTGTACGGGCGTCGTGCGACTCGAGCAGCGTGCCGCCGCAGTCGGCCTTGGCCTCCACTCCCGCCATCACGGTTGTCCCGTCGTGCGTCAGTGTTATCTGTCCGGCCTCCTTGTCAAGCACGACATTCCACCTGGCGTTGCCGAAGTTCTGTGCTGTAGACGGCACCGCCAACACCGCGGCAGCCGCCATCAGGAATATTTTCCTCATATAGTCTGATTATAAAGAAGTTGTTATTAAAATCGGTTTACTGTCTTTTTCTGAATCTGAACACCCTCACATCCTTAGCCGGAACGGTCTGGCGGCTGGCGGCATCTACGCTGCGGTGCTCCCAAAGTTCGTCGACGGCATATCCGGCAGTGGCTTCAAGCCCCATGCGAGCGGGGTCGGGCGTGAAGGATATGTCGTTGTCCGTATAATTGAACACGGCCATATAGGCATCGCCGTTGTCCTCATGACGCACGAAAATGTGCTCCGAGTTCTCGTCATTGCCGTCAAGCGGACGGAACGAACGCCCCGTGGCGATACGGTTGATGTCGGCGTTGGTCAGGTAAAGCATGGCGCGGGCCTTGGCCATACTGTCACCCTCGATGCTGAAATCGTCGCCGGTTATGAACATACCCGTAATTACAGCCGATGTCACACGCGCCCGGTTCTCGCCTTCGGTGGCATCACGCAGCACCACATGGTCGGCATCGTTGAACGAGTAGATACGGTCTATCCACCAGCCGTACGACAGGGCGTTGAGCGTGTACTCCGTGTCTTTCATCTTGTTCCATGCGTCGCAGGCTATGCGCCGGCTCTGCGCGTACTGTGCGGGGAATATGGGCGAGATGGACAGATTGAGGTACATATCCGAGAAAATGCTGTCGAGCAGGTGCATGCCGTAGTTGTAAGCCTCGGTTCCGGTAGTGATGTCGGAGCGGTACCAGCGGTCGGCCTCCATGCGTCCGTGGGTCATAAAGTCCATCTTCACAAACTTATATCCGCACTTGCGGAACTTCTCCGCCGTCTCCTCCATCATCATCTTCACCGCCGGATGCGTCGGGTCGATGGCATAAGCGCCGTCCAGCTCCTGCGGCTTGCCGTCGGCATAAAGATAGATATCACTGTATTTGTATTTTCCGCGGCACGGAACCTCACGGTCGGGATTCTTTCCCCAATCAGTGAATGGCGTCCAATATATGCACGGCACCTGATTGTTGCGGCGGCAACGGTCGGCAAAGTCTTTCAGCTCTTCGTCGCTGAAGCTGTTCCATCCGGAGTCAAGGCCGGTGTAAAGAATGCCTTCCGGATTGCAGAACGAACGGTTCTGCAGACTGTCGGCAAAGAAATCGGATATCTCGGTAGAGTTTCTGTGATTGACACGGAAGGCCAAAGCGCCCCAGCTGTTCCATCCCACGGGAACGGCCTTATCCCATTTTCGCGGACGGGCCACCGTGGCGTTGACATCGGCAAAAGTCTCCAGACCCTTGCGCCAATCGTCAAAACACCCCATCATGACACGCGCCGAACTTACCCGCCGTCCGCCGACAGAGCCATGGCGGATGCGGTCGCGCGTCAGGTTGTCGGCCACACCGCTATATGCCTTCAGGCTCTTTGCGCCGCCGGTAAGCTCTACGGCGTTCTTCCACCGGTCGTGATCGACCGCCCCTATGACCACACCATGCCGGCTGCGTGCATCGTACACCGCCGTCACCTCATAGCTGCGCAACGTGTCTGACGGCTTGTCCACCGACCGGTAACGTATCCAGGCATCGTTGTCAAAAGGCACGAAGAGCGAGCGTTTGCCACGCCCTCCGATGACTTCGGGCACTTTCTTCATCACAACAGGTGCCATATACCCCGTACGCACACTGTCATCAGCCTCTATGGCTATGTCGGTGAGAACGTATTCGGGATAGATATAGAATGTATGTTCGAGCCTGGGCAGGCTGTCGCCCTGATAAATGATGGTCCACTTACGTCCTTTTCCAAATTCATCGGAAATGCTGTTGTTCTTGAATTTGCGGTTCTTATACATTCCGCTGTTCACTATCCTGCCCCCGATTTCATATTCGGCTGTCAGCCCTTCGGCCAGAGAGACATTGCCGCGGGCTATGTGCACCCCTCCGTCATAAGACAAAGTCCAATCGGTAAACGACACCTTGTCAGACTGTCCACACCCGGCCAAGGTTACGGAAAGGAGTGCATAAGCTGCTGTCTTTGTTATATTCATTGTAGTAATAAATTTGTTTGCTGTCACAAAGTTACATAATAATAAAAAGAAACACCGCAAACATTCATATCATTATCTGTCAATAATGTCCCAACATACGTGCAAATCATACTGTTATGCCATGTTTTGCTACATATATTATATATAACTGAAGTTTCGAAAATGCCCAACTCAAGGAGTTAAAGGGAGTTAAGGAGTAAAAGGGAGTTAAGCCGATAGCATTATGAGCATAAACTATTGCCGTGACATTTGGCTTAACTCCATAACTCCCTTTAACTCCTTAACTCCCTGCCAAGTGAACGTTCCCAACTCTCAATTATCCATTCTCCCCATTCTCATTTCCCAATTATAAAGTCCACGGTTCTCCATTCCGATTTTCAAATCTCCACTTCCGCGCCTTCAGCATCCGGCTTCACAGCCTCACCCTTCCTTCTTTGCGGCAAACTGTTTGGGCGTCATGCCAAACTGTTTCTGGAAGAGCTTGATGAAATACGACGGCGAACTGATGCCCACCATCTCGCAAACCTCCGACGAACGGTAGCCGTGTTCCTTGATGAGTTCGGCGGCCTTCTTCAGACGTATGATACGTATGAAGTCGATGGGGGTGAGATTGGACACCTCCTTTATCTTACGGTGAAGACTCGAACGGCTCATGCACATCTCCGCCGCCAGCTGTTCGACATTGAATTCAGGCTGCTTTATGTTCTTTATTATCAGTTCGCTGATACGGCTCATGAACTCTTCCTCCTGCTTGTTGACAGCCGAGCTCTGCACCGGAAGATACGGTTTGTGTATAAAGCTCTCACGCTCGCGGCGCCGGTTGGTCAGCAGCGTGTCAACCTGCACCTTGAGATAACCCATCGAGAAGGGTTTTTCGATATATGCATCGGCACCGGCCTTCAAACCGTCGATGCGGTTTTCGAGTGTCTGGCGTGCCGTGAGCAGAATCACCGGTATATGACTCAGCTCGATTTCGTTCTTTATACGGCGGCACATCTCCTGTCCGTCCATCACAGGCATCATCACGTCGCTGATGACGATATCCACATGCTCGTTGCGCACAAGCTCAAGCCCCATGCGCCCGTTCTTTGCCGTCAGCACATTGTAAGCCTCCTTCAGGTTGTCCGCCACCATCTGCACCACCTCCTCGTTGTCCTCCACCACAAGCACGGTATACTCCTTGCCGCCACCGCGTGTGCCGGCAGAATAGTCGGCAATGGTGTCATCCTTTATGCCGTCGTCAATGAAAGAGTCGGGGGCCGTTATCGTCTCTATCACGTTCTCTTGCGTGAGCGGCAGCGTAAGCACAAACTCATTGTACTCCGAGGCCGTGTTCAGCACAAGACGTCCGCCGTGCATTTCGGCCAGCGCGCGCGCCATGGGCAGACCGAGTCCGGAGCCGGGCAGTACGTGGGTGTTGTCAAGTTGGGTGAACGGCTTGAATATTTCTTCGGCCTTTTCCACCGGTATCTTCCCTCCGTCGTTGATAAACCGCATTTCAAGACGGTCACCGTCAACTCTCACCACCACCTGTATGAACGTCTCGGAATACTTCCGCGCGTTGTTGAGCAGGTTGCTCACTATCTTCGTCAGAGCCTCTCCGTCGGCGGCGATGTTGATGTTGTCATCCTCCAGGTCGAGGCTTATCGTCTTGTTCATGTGGCTTATCGTAGGCTCAAAGCGGCTCACAATCTCCTCCATCATGCGGCTCACGCAGATGTTTATGAAGTTGAGCGTGATTGAGTTGGAGTCCATCTTGCGGAAGTCGAGCAGCTGATTGACCAGGTTGAGCAACCTCTGCGTGTTCTTGTTGATGGCTTTCACATTCTTCTCGAAAGCCTTTCCCACCTTCTCGTCGGCGGGAGTGGAGTTTTCCATCAGCTCGTTCAGGTTCTCCACACTGCCGCCGATAAGTGTCAGCGGCGTGCGTATCTCGTGCGTAACATCGGTGAAGAAGTTTATCTTCGCCGTGAGCAATTCCTTGTCCTTGGCTGCCATAAAAGTCCTCTCACGCTCGCGCATGACGCTCATCTGGCGCTCCTGAATCCTCCTCCATATCAGATAAAGGGCCACGAAAAGCAGCAAGACATAAACCACATACGCCAACAACGACGAGTACCACGGGGGCGACACTCTCACCTTGAGCTTCGTAACATGCTTTCCGTCACCCACCGGACGCACCTTGAAAGTGTAGTTTCCGGGTTGCAACTGCGAGTATACTATACTGTGACCGTCCTGCGTTATGTTCCAGTCGTCATCCACTCCGTCAAGCATATACTCATAATTGTTGCTGCTCTCCATACCGAAACTGTTGAGAGAGGAGAAGTCCATGCTTATATTCGACATGTCGTAAGGCAGCCTAATCTCATCGGCGTAGAGTATGCTTGTCTCGAGTATGCCGTCTTTCTCCGGCACCACATCCTGATTGTTCACGCGCAGATTGGTTATATACACCTTCTTGCCGGAGCTGGTGCTGCCGGCTACAAGAGGGTCGAAAACGACAATACCGTCGGTGCCGCCGAATATAAACTTGCCTCCGGGAGTAACCACGGCCGACTTGTAGTTGTAAGAATTGCTCATCAGACCGTTCCTGTTACGGTACACCGTGATGTCTTTCGTTCCGGCTTTGAAACGCACGATGCCATGATTCGTGCCGAACCATAAATAGTGGTTCTTGTCTTCCATTATCTTATAAGCCACGTCATCGGGCAGTCCGTCGGCCTTTGAATAAGACGTGAAACGCCCGGTTGCCCTGTCGAACATGCAAATACCGCCGCGGTCGGTGGAAAACCAGAGGTTGCCGGCATGGTCTTTGGATATGCTGCTGACGTCGTTCGACGGCAGCGACCCGTCGCGGCCACGTTCCATAACATAGTTCACGCTGCGCCATGTCTTCGGATTGACACAATACACACCCATGCCCATGGCCGCTATCCATACGTTGCCGGCGGCATCTTCCACCATATCCTGCACGAAGATATCGGGCAGTGTAGTTATCTTGGTGAAGCGCATTCCGTCCGACTGCATATATACACCCGACCCCGTACCGAGCCACACCGTGCCCTTACTGTCGCGCATAAGACTGTATACGCTTCCCTCGTCCTTCAGGCCGAGCATCTCCGGGGTGTAGTGTACGATGCCGTGAGTACGCGTATCTATGACGTCCACACCGTTCTTGAATATTCCCGACCAAATCTTCCCGCCGTCAGACATCATTGCCAGACGGTTGCTTCCACCTTTATATATAGTGGTATTGATGTTGGTTATGGCTCCTGTAGAGGGGTTGAACACATCCACGCCTCCCTCTTCGTTGCTTATCCACACATTGCCGTCGCTGTCGCACAGCATCTCCCGCACGCGTTTGCCGCTCAAAGCCCCCGGCACACGCATGGGCAGGTATGCGGAAAAGACGATGTCGCGTCGCGGCATATAGCATGCCCCGCTCATCATCGTGCCAATCCAAAGGCCGTGGTTGCGGTCGATGGCCAGCGAATAGATCATGTTGTCAGGCAGCCCGTAGACCATATCGGACGCCGCCTTTATCTGCTCCTCGGTGTTCTTTGTCTCGTTGATTATGAACAATCCGTCGTGGGTGGCCACGAACAGCTCGTCGCCGTCGCTCACCACAGAACGTATAACCTTGTAATGCACACGTGGAGCGGCCATCTCCGCAAGTCTGCCCGTGCGCGGATTGTATTTCAGCAGCTTGCCTTCGTGTATGCCCAACACTATCCATCCGCCATATTCGCACATGGTGTAGATGTTCTTTTCGGCCAGTGTCCCGTCATCGCCGCAGTCGACAACGTTACCGATAAGCTCGTCGGCATGGCGGTCGTAACGGAACAGTCCCGCTCCGTTTGTGCCCACCCATACCTCTCCGTCGGGCAGGACACAGAGCGACTGGGGGTTGTGATGCAATGACGAACCGCCCTCGTCAGACGTGCGGAACAGCTTCAGAGTGCCTTTTCCGGTGTCATATCTGAATGCGCCCTGATTGGGAGCTATCACCCAGATGTTGCCGTCACGGTCGCCGACAATCTGCGAAATCCAGTTGCTTATGGTCTTGCCGGAGCCTGTCTTCACGTCAAATTTCGTGAAACGCTCCGTATACGGGTCGTAAATGTATACGCCGCGGTCGGTTCCCACCCATATCCTGTGGTCATTGTCTTCATAAAGTGCCGCTATGTTGTGGTTGCCGTCACGCTTCACGAGGTCATCAACATCATAATGCTTTACGGTATTGCAGTCGTAGCGGTTGAGCCCGTTCTTCGTTCCGAACCATACAAATCCGAGATGGTCCTGCATGATTGCCTTGACCGTGTTCTCGCTAAGGCCGCCGTTTGACGTAATGCGTGAGAAACGGTATGGGTTCGCGCATACGCCGATATGCAGCACAAGGAAAGAGAACACGAGGCTCAGTAATCTCATTGACGCCATTGTAGTATTATTTATATTTTAGGGTTTGCACCGGCAAAGATACAAAATAAATGCAACAAAAAGTCCTCCCGTCAGAATAAATATCGGCTTATGACACAAATGTGCCAAAATTATACAGAATCGTTGCACCGGATGGCATTGTGGCGGATTTGCTATTTTTTGCTACATTCATTTATTAGTAATACAGCCAAAACAGCATAACTTTGCAGCAGTTAAAGCAAAACAGGAATAAAATGAAACGATTAGCAACAATCTTTACCGTGTTATTGGCCTTGAACAGCTTTGCCGCAGACAAGACCAATATATCGATTACAACAGACAACACGCAGCTTGTGCTGCAGGTGAAAGACAACGGACGGCTGTATCAGACCTATCTCGGCCAGCGCCTGTCGCCGCAAACAGACATCGCCACACTCGACATGCCGCTTGTGGGAGCAACAAGCACGGCCATCATAGGCAACGAGGTTTATCCCGTGATGGGCACCGAAGACTATTACGAACCGGCTTTCGAGATACGCCATGCCGACGGAAACCCCACGTCGGTACTGAAATATGTGTCGCACACACAGAGCGGAAACGAAACTGTGATACAGCTTCGCGACGAGGTATACCCCGTGAATGTGACGCTCCACTACGTAACATATCCTGAAGAAAACGTAATAAAACAGTGGAGCGAGATATCACACAACGAGAGCAAGAGCGTGAGCATCTCACGCTATGCCTCGTCGATGCTATACTTCGAGGCCGCCGAATACCACCTCGTGGAGTTCCAGAGCGACTGGATAAAGGAGATGCAGATGTCGCAGGTGCCGCTCAACTACGGCAAGAAAATCGTCGACACACGACTGGGAACGCGCGCGGCCATGTTCTCGCAGCCGTTCTTCGAGGTGGGCATTGGCGCGCCGGTGAGCGAGAACAGCGGCACCGTGCTCATGGGAACGATAGGCTGGACGGGCAACTTCCGCTTCACTTTCGAGGTTGACCACGACAACGAACTGCGCGTAATCAGCGGCATCAACCCCGACGCCTCGCAGTATGTACTGGCCAAGGGAGAGGTGTTCCGCACCCCCGACTTCTACTTCACGCTGAGCTACAACGGCGCCGGACAGGGCAGCCGCAACTTCCAGCGGTGGGCCATCAACCACCAGTTGTACAAAGGAAAGGAAGACCGCATGACTCTGCTCAACAACTGGGAGAACACCTATTTCGACTTTGACGAGAAGAAACTCTCCGAGCTTTTCGGCGAGGCAAAGAATCTGGGAGTGGACATGTTCCTGCTCGACGACGGATGGTTCGGCAACAAATATCCCCGACAGAGCGACAACGCCGGACTCGGCGACTGGGAGGTGACACACTCGAAACTGCCCAACGGGCTGCCGTTCCTCGTGAAGACGGCCAACGAGAAGGGCGTGGCCTTCGGACTGTGGATAGAGCCAGAGATGGTCAACCCCAAGAGTGAGCTGGCCGAGAAGCATCCCGACTGGATACTGAAACTGCCCAAGCGCGAGACATACTATTTCCGCAACCAGCTCGTGCTCGACCTCACCAACCCCAAAGTGCAGGAGTTTGTCTTCGGCGTGGTGGACGGAATACTGCGCGAGAACCCCAACATCAAGTTCTTCAAGTGGGACTGCAACAGCCCCATCACCAACATCTACTCTCCCTACGAGAAGCAGAACCAGGGCAATCTCTATGTTGACTATGTGCGCGGATTCTACAATGTGCTGCAGCGCATACAGAAGAAATACCCCGACCTCTATATGATGCTGTGCTCCGGCGGAGGCGGACGCAGCGACTACGAGGCACTGAAATACTTCACGGAATTCTGGTGCTCGGACAACACCGACCCCGTTTCACGCCTTTTCATACAGTGGGGCTACTCGCAGTTCATGCCCGCCAAGGCCATGTGCTCGCACGTAACCAACTGGAACCAGCGCGCATCGGTGAAGTTCCGCCTCGACACCGACTTCAGCTGCAAGCTCGGATTCGACATCGGCCTGAAGTCGATGAGCCCCGAAGACCTGCAGTACTGCCGCGAGACCATAAAGGAGTACAACCGCCTGAAGCCCGTCATCTACAGTCCCGACCTCTACCGTCTCGTTTCGCCTTACGACGGAGACCACTGCGTTTTGCAGCGCGTGAACGACAGCCGCGACCACTCCCTGCTCTTTGCATACGACATACACCCGCGCGTTGGCGAGCTTATCCTGCCCACACGCCTGCAGGGTCTCGACGCCGCTTCACGCTACCGCGTACGCGAGATATGCCTCATGCCGGGCCAGCAGAGCTGGCTGCCCTGCAACGACAAGGTGTACACGGGTGACTATCTCATGAAAGTGGGCATCAAGGTTCTGTCGGCCAACGACATGGTGAGCCACATCATCGAAATAACAAAAGAGCAATAGGTTTTCATTCATAGTTTTTACTTAATATAAAGTAGTTATAAAGGTTAGTTAGTAGTTTATTTTGAGAAGCCAGCCCGATGTGGATCGTGCTGGCTTTTTTTGTTTTAAAGCATTGTGCCAATGGACGAAACAGTGTCTCCACCATACCGTACGCACCCTGTGGCAATCACATGCCGCACTGCGAAACATCCTTACTTTAACAATAGTTAAACGGCATCCAGACCGTAATTTCCGCGCTACAGCCCGAAAAACGGCCGTTTTCGGGCCTTATCCGGAAGACACTGACAATCAGAACATTACGTTTCCACACCGCGAAAACGTAATGCCGGAAAGCCAGAAAGCCCCAAACCGCAGAGTAAAATACCCCATATTGCAATGCGAAATGGCCTCTTTTGCAATGCGAAACGGCCCATATTGCAATGCGAAACGGCCCATATTGCAATGCGAAACGGCCTCTTTTGCAATGCGAAACAGCCCAAACGGCATCATCACCGTGGGCTTACCGCAAAATCAAGGCACCAAAAACGTGTGTAAACTTCCTGTTTCGGGAAAAATAAAATGCGTTTTTTTCAGAATAATCTTTAATTACTTTAAACTTTAAACTTGTAACTTTAAAGAGAGTGTATCAAAATGCAAGGGAAGCACATTGTAGGGACATATTCTTGTATTTGTCCGCAAAATAGCCGTTGAATATCAACACGTTGCGAACGGACAAATACAAGAATATGTCCCTACCAAGCACTATGTTGCCATTTTGACACCCCCCTCTTACATGTTTAAAGCCTTATGTTGCAAGCCTTCAGCCTGTTGTCGGCCGAGCTTGTGCCGTAGTAGAGCACGTATTTGCCGGGAACCACACGCATGGTGTTGGTCTGCGGGTCGAAGCGCTCCAGCGATTTGCGCGGCACGGGAATGGTTAACGTGCGGCTCTCGCCCGCCTTCAGCGTGACGCGCCCAAAGCCGCAAAGGCTCTTCAGCGGCCCCTCCTTGTCGTCGAGCGACTTCAGGTAGAGCTGTATGACTTCTGTTCCGTCGCGCCGTCCCGTATTCTTTACGCTGACGATAAGCGAGCTGCCGTCCCATTTCGCCTTACCGACGGAGAATGTAGTGTAGCTCAGGCCGTGGCCGAAGGGATAGAGCGGCTCGCCGCGGAAGTAGCGGTAGGTGCGGTTCTGCATGCTGTAATCCTCGAAATCGGGCAGGTCGGCCACGCTCTTATAGAACGTCACGGGCAGTTTTCCCGAAGGGTTGATGTCGCCGAAGAGTGCCTCGGCCACCGCCGTTCCGCCCTGCTCGCCGGGATACCACGCCTGCAGGATGGCGTCGCACGACTGCTGCTCGTCGGTCAGCGCGATGCAGCTGCCGCTGCAGTTCACCAGCACCACGCGCTTGTCCATGGCCTTCAGCCGCTTGAGCTGCACGCGCTGCCGCTCCGGCATCTGTATGTCGTCGCGGTCGCCGCCACGGAATCCCGGTTCGTTCACGCTCATCTCCTCGCCCTCCAGGCGCGGGGATATGCCACCCACATACACCACCGTCTCTGCATCCTCAGGCACCTGTGCCAGCAGTTCGTCGTCGGTAAGCTCGCGGTAGCGGTTTATGTCAAACTGCAACTCCGCCCCGCTTCCGGCCTGATAGTAGTCTATCTGTATCTGATATGTCCGTCCGGCCTCAACGTGCACCATGCGGTCGCGGTAGAGAGTGCCCTGGTCGCGCCACTCGTCGAAGATGGTGTCGCCGCCGAAGATGAGCCTGTAGCCGTCGTCGCCGGCTATGCGCAGCTGCAGGTCTTCGGTCTCGGTGGCCGTGAATGTGCCGCGCAGCTGCATGGAGAAGTTCTCGCGGGCCACGCCGCGTGCCACAAATCCGGCTTCGTTGAGGTTGAAGTTTATCGGCGCGTCAAACAGGCGCGTGGCCACGGGTGTGCCCTCCATGTAGCGGTTGGCCCATACGGCGGCCTTCAGTCCGGTGCCGCCGTCCTCGTTACGTATCTGGCTGAAGCGGTTTTCGGTGCGTATGTTCTTCGTCACATAGCCGCATCCGTCGATGAACGTCACGCGGTCGGCCCCCACGGCGTTTCTGATTCCCTCAAGAACGGTCACCGTGTGGCGCGGGCGGCCGCTGTAGTTGCCCCACTGCATGGTGGAGTCGTTGGCGTTGGGGCCCATAACCACCACGCGTCCGGCATCCTTCCGGAGCGGCAGAGTGCCGTTGTTCGACAGCAGGGTCATCGTCTCGCGCGCCATGTCGAGGGCCAGACGGCGGTGTTCGGGCGTGTTGACACGGTCCATACCGATGGCGTTCCACGGTGCGATGGCGTCGGGATTGAAGTCGCCCAGCTCCATGCGCGCCATGAGCACACGGCGCAGACTGAGGTCGACGCGCTCCTCGCTTATCAGTCCCTTTGCCACGGCCTCGGGCAGCGATACGTAGCTTCCGCCGCAGTTAAGGTCGGTACCTCCGGCCACGCCGCGTGCCGAAGCATGTGCCACATCTGGCTCAATGCCGTGGTGTCCCTGCACCCAAATGTCGTTGATGGCGTCGCAGTCGCTCACCACCAGACCCGTAAATCCCCACTCGTCGCGCAGCAGCTGCTCGAGCATGCGCTTGTCGCTGCAGCACGGTTCGCCGTCGATGCTGTTGTAGGCGCACATCACCTCGCGCACACCGGCGTCCTCTACGAGTGCCTTGAAGGCCGGGGCGTAGGTCTCGTGGAAGTCGCGCGGCGACAGATTGTCTATGCTGATGCGGTGGCGGCTCCACTCCGGCCCGCTGTGCACGATGAAGTGTTTGGCACAGGCCAGCGTCTTATAGTAGCCGTCGGGCGTGGGTTGCTGCAGTCCGCGGACCACGGCCACGCCCATGCGCGACATCAGATAAGGGTCTTCGCCGTATGTCTCCTGGCCGCGTCCCCAGCGCGGGTCGCGGAAGACGTTGACGTTAGGCGTCCACATCGACACGCTTTGGAACGTGTCGAACGAGCCGCTCTGCGCGGCCTTGTTGTATTTTGCGCGCGCCTCGGTGCTCACTGCGTCGTAGACACGGTACAGCAGGGCGTCGTCAAACGATGCCGCCATGCCTATGGGTTCGGGGAAGACGGTGGCAAAACCGGCGAATCCCACGCCGTGCAGAGCCTCGCCCCACCACTGGAACTGGCGCAGGCCGAGGCGCTCGACGGCCGGAGAATAGTGCATGAGGAGCTTGGCTTTCTCGTCGATGGTGAGCCTTCCGATGAGGTCGTTCACGCGCTGCTCGCGCGACAGGCGGGTGTCGCGGAAGGGATAGTCCTGTGCCCCTGCCTGCAAGCTGAGCGCAAGGGCAAGGCACATAATGATTGTCTTTCTTCTGTTCATTGTTATGGTTATTGTCTGTTTGTATCGATAGTAAGAGTTCAAAACGTATCACCTGCCCGGCTTGTCCGTCATCCACAGCTCCACCACTCCGCCACGCGCAAAGTCGGTGTGCGGCAGTCTGAAACCGGAAAGGTCGGCTCCGTTGAATGTAGCACGGCTGATGTAGCAGTTTGATTCGGAGTTGTTGTGTGTCACTATGCGGAATGTGCCGCCGGGATAATAGTCGCCGTTGAGGTGTACCGTAACCTCATCGAAAAGCGGACTCGTGATGTCGTAGGCCGGGTTGCGCCCCGAGCATCCGTCGAGGGCGAAGAGCCCTATCGACATGAGCGCGCTGAGCGAGCCCATCTGCCCCTGGTCTTCATCATGACCGCCGTAGCCCAAATCGGGCGTTGTGGCCCCATAAGCCTGCCGGCGCACGCGGCGCACCCAGTATTGTGTCAGCTCCGGATGTCCGGCATGGGCAAAGACATGGGCCGTTGAGAGTCCCGGCTGGTTGGCATAACTGACATACCCGTTGCCATAACCCTTCACAAAATCTGTTGAAACAGACTGGCGGAAGGCGTAGTCGAGACGCGCGCAAAGCGAGTCGTTGCCGCCCATAAGCTCTGCCAGACGCGGTATGTCGTGTGAAAGGCCGAACGTTGTCTGCCACGAATTGGACTCTTCAAAACCCCATCCGTCAAGAAGATTGGTGTGAAGCCATGTGCCGTCGGCACGCCGGGGGAGCACCATCTTGAGTTCGGGGTGGAACGACGAGGGCCATGCAAGGGCGCGGCGGCGGTAGCGTTCGGCAGTCTTGCGCCGGCCCATGGCGGCAGCCATCTCCGACAAGGCCCAGTCTTCAAACACCCATTCGGTGGTCAGTCCGGCCCTGTCGGGCACATATCCGTGTGCCGTATAGAAGTCGAGGTCGGCATCCTGGCCGTAGGCCATCATCCCTCCGCGCTCGTGGTTGCGCACCATCTCGCGCAGGGCCACCTTCGGCGACCACCGTTTGGTGAGGCCGCGATGGTAGGCACTCGTTATGAGGGGCGTGGCCGGACAGCTGCTCATGATGAAGGAATAGCCGCCGGCACAGGGTCCGCGGGCAAGCAGGCCGCCGTTGAGACTGTACTGTATGAACGATGCGGCAAAGTCGTCGAGCACCTCGGGATATGCCAGTCCCCAGAGAATGTTCAGGTTCCACTGCGAAAGCCAGAGCGCGTCGCTGTTGTACATGTGGTGGCTCCTGCTGTTGCGCACCGTAAGGCGGGCGTTGTCGACATACTTTCCGCGCACGGTTCCGCCGCGGGTGTAGTCGGGATAGTCGCCGCTGAGGTCGTCGAGCTTGTGGCGTCCGAGCAGCGCATGCCACAGGTCGGTGTACAGTTTGACGCGGTCGGAGACCATTCCGCCCTTCACCTCTATCCGCCCGAGCATGTCGTTCCACACCCGCTGCGCCCCTGCGCGCACGGCGTCAAAATCCCATCCGGCCATTTCGGTAAGGTTGAGACGCGCGTTCTCCAGACTCGTATACGACACGGCCATCTTCAACAGAAGCGGCTCGCCGGCCTTCATGGCGTAGTCGGCGCCCACTCCGGCGGTGGGTGCGTCGGCATAGCTCATGCCCTCGTTGCGCGGAGTGAACTCGGGCGACGCCGCCAGACTGTCGGCATCATGCTCCATACGGCCGCCGCTCCATGCCGACATCGAACCGAACGGACGGCTGAACTCAGCGGCGAAGAAGATGCGCACCTTGTCAGGGCCGCCCCACAGACGGCCTGTCGTGTCGAAATATCCGGCAAGACGGGTGTCACCCTCGCGCGTGACGTGTGCGTTGGTCATAGTCGCCGTGCCCACATATCCACCCAGATTGAGCAGTATATGTGCCTCGGCATCGTCGCTGCACGTGAAGCGGTAGAGGCTCGCACGGTCGGTACAGGTCTGCTCAACCCACATGCCGTAGCGCTCGAGGTACATACGGTGGTAGGCCGGCTGCACCACTTCGCCGGCATGCGAGAACGCCGATTTCCACGACTGTTCGCCTTCCGTGGGATTGACGTCGCCCGTGGTGGGCATCAGGTCGAGCCCCGAGAGCATCCAGCCGTGTATCTGCGGGAAGCCGAGCACCTCGGTGGAGTTGTAGTTATAGCCCCCGCCGCCCTGGTTCTTGTTGCGGGTGAGCGGTGCGGCACTTATCATCCCGAACGGCATCGAGCCGGTGACAAAGAAGAAATAGCGGCCGCGGGTGGTCTCGATATAGGGGTCGACGAGGTGCACGCAGTCGGTTGCGGCCTCGGGAGCCTCATACACCTCAATCTCCGAAAGCCCGATGTACGACTTGTCTCCGTCGGTTATATTGAAACGCAGGCTACGTGTACGGCGGGCGGCAAAACGTATCTCGCGGGGTGACCCGTCGGACGGAATGTTTCTGACGAGCACCTTCTCACCATTGTCAAACACCAGTTCGCCGCCCGAGCAGGTGGACTCCTGCTCCGGACGGTCGTAGATTACGACACGGTCGATGCACACCTCGCGGTCCCAGTCGAGCTGAACCCACGGGAAATCTATCTCTCCCCAAAACGTCATCTGGGCATTGGAAACCCACGAGCCGCGGCCCATGATGCGTACAATGCCGTCGTTGACACATGCGGCACCATGGCCGGCATCCTTTTCAGACGAAGCTGTGGCCCGCGCCTGCAGGGCGAGATTGCGGGTAGTGGCCCGCGCGGCAAAAAATGCCATGATACCAAACAGTATCAAAATGATTCGTATTCTTTTCATATCAATCGTCATTGAGCAAGTTTTATCACTAATAATTTTGTTTCATGGGCCGCCAAACGTCCCTTCCATACAGCTGTTTTCCGGGCCACTTCCTTGTGTTGCCACACATCGCGGACGGTGTAACGGCCGCCGAGACCAAGCCCGGCAAAGTCTATCTTTGCCGTTACGGGCGCATCGGACGTGTTTGTAACGGCCAGCGCATGGCGTCCGCCGGACAACGGACGCACGAAAATCTGCCGTCCGCCGGCCACTTGCAGGCGTTCGGCAGGGGCGCCGAGCGTGTCCTGATTGATGGCTATGACCTCTTCATTGAGCATTATCTCACGCGAAACGGCATTTATGTTGCGAAGGTCGCACGACATGGCGAGCGGCGAAGCCATTATCGCCCACAGGCTCATTTGGGTGCGGTATTCGGTGTCGGTGCATCCCACGCCGCCCAAATCGCTCGACGGACCGCCCTTGCCATAAAGGCCGACGATGAGCATGTCCATGTCGGGCCAGCAGCCGCGACGGACATACGGAAGCCGCGGAACCGTGGCATCAACGATGTCAAGTATGCCTTTGCCGCCCTCACCGGTGACGTCACGCCACATGTCGCGCACGTCGCCGCTTGTGCGGAAGACGCTGCCGCCGGCCTGCTGCGCCCAGTGCTCGGGATTGAGTCCGCCCCACTCGCAGATGCCGAGCGTGATGTCGCGGCCCGAACGGTCGAGCGCATCGGCCATAAGGCGGTAGCGGCGGTGTGCCTCGGCGCTGTCGGCGGGGGCGTTGCAGTAGTCGTACTTCAGATAGTCGATGCCCCATGAGGCAAACGTTCGGGCGTCCTGCTCCTCAAATCCGTAGCTCGCCGTATAGCCGGCGCACGTAAGTTGGGCGGCATCAGAATAGATACCAAGCTTCAGTCCCTTTGAATGTACATAGTCGGCAAGCGCCTTCATGCCCTCGGGAAACTTCACCGGGTCGGGAATTATGTTGTTCCGGGCATCGCGGCCGCCCTGCCAGCAGTCGTCGATGAATATATAGTTGTAGCCCGCGGCCAAGTAGCCGTCGGCCACCATTACGTCGGCCATCTCGCGGATAAGCCTGTCGCTGATGTTGCCCTGAAAGTGATTCCACGTCATCCAACCCATGGGTGGTGTGGGGGCAAGCTCCCCGCGGTCTGCCGATATCATGGGCAGGGCGGGCAGAAATGATATAAATAATGATAATATCTTTTTCATAACATAAAACATGTTATTTGTAGAGGGTGTGTCAAAATAAGGTTCACGCACATTGTAGGGACATATTTTTCGCTATGCTCAACAACACGTCTTGTATTTGTCCGTTCGCAACGTGTTGATATTCAACGGTTATTTTGCGGACAAATACAAGACGTGTTGTTGAGCATAGCGAAAAATATGTCCCTACAATGTGCTTCCGTCGCATTTTGACACATCCTCGTCTTCAATCGGCTTATTTGTTATTTATCACTTCAAATTCATATACCGACGGCGGTGCCGTGGCCTTGATGACATTCAGCCGAACCCGCTCGGCCGTGTAGCTCCGCGGCAGGCAGATGGTCTTGCAGTCGCCGAGGGCGGTGTTCCCCACGTACACCGATGTCCACTCACCGCCGGTGAATATGTCGATGGTGTATTCCTGTATACGTCCCGAGCGCGTGTTTGAGAAACCATCGGTGCCGGACTGCTGCTCCTGATATTCAAATATGACGAACTTGTTGAACGTCTGCGGGCGGTCGAACGTCACCGTCAGCGCCGCCTGTTCCGTCTCTGCGGCCCAGCGTGTCTGCATGCCTCCGTCGACGGCCGCCGCTCCGGAATATTCCTTCTGACCGCCGTAGACCGATGTCGCCTCTGCCTTTGCACGATAGGAAACTATCGTTCCGGGACGTGAAGGAAGCGGGCGGCCCTGCTCGATGCCGAGGCGTCGGGCAAGCTCTATCACGGTGTTGGCCTCATGTTCGTAGATGCGTCCGTCTCGGTTCGGGGCAACATTGACCACAAGAGTGTTGTCGTTTGACGTCGTCCAGTAGTAAAGTTCCTCCAATTCGTCAATGTCACGCACGGGCATCGGCCGTGATTTCTGGAACCAGTTCCACGCGCGGCTCAGGCAGATGGTGTGCTCAAAGGGCAGATAATAGCTCTTGCCGCCGTACATATACTGCTTCTTATCGTAGAGCGGAGCTATCTTCGGATCCCAAAGACGGAAGTCGCCGGGGAAGAAGCGCATGTAGTATTTGTCGTCACGGTCGCACGAATCGGGCAGCACGAGGTTGTCCCAGTAGTAGCTTTGCTCACCTTCCGTAGCCGTGACGGTGTGGTTCACGCCGACGGCACAGTTGGGTTGGAGACGCCTCACCAGATTGTAAATGCGCGGAATCTGCCAGTCGTCCACCTTCTTGTCCCACGCTCCGTCGAGCCACAGCTCGCAGATTTCGCCGTAGTTTGTCATCAGTTCGGTGAGCTGGTTCTCCATATAGCGCACGTAACGCGAGAACTTCTTGTCGCTATAAGACGGTTCGTGGCGGTCCCAAAGCGAATAGTAGACAGCAAACTGCAGTCCGTATTTGCGGCAGGCGTCGCTCACCGCCCTCACCACATCGGTCTTGACGGGCGATGACGCCACGTCGTAGTCGGTGTATTTGCTGTCCCAAAGGCAGAAGCCGTCGTGATGTTTCGTCACGAGCAGCACGTAACGGAAACCGGCATCGCGCGCCACGCGCACCCACTGGTCGCAGTCGAGCCGCGTCGGATTGTAGACAGAGGCCGGCGCCGTGCCGTCACCCCACTCTATATCCATGAACGTGTTGGGTCCGAAATGGATGAACATGCCGTACTTGCGGTCTATCAGCTGCCGCTGCACGTCGCTGATTTGGGCCAGCGACGTCATGGCAGCGAATATGAATAATGATAATAACAGTCGTTTCATCGGTTGTTGCTGTTTATTTAATAAAGCACAGTCTTAGTATGTGTCACCAAGAGTGACTATCTCCAGCTCGCCGCTGAAGGTCTTCAGGTCTTTCGACGTGCGCACATGGATGGTGCGGCTCGTGCCTGGAAGCATGTCGAAATAGTTGTCGGAGAAGAAATTGTCGATGCCCTTTATCTTCATGAACACCGCGCGGGCAAAGACATCGGTGGTAAGTGTGACGTCGTAACCGTCGGCGGCGGGACGTATGTCACGCTTTATTGTGGCCCTGGTATAGGCCATATCCTTCTGACGCAGGGGATAGGCAATGTTGTAATATGTCTTTCCGCCGGTCTCGTATGTGATGTAGAACACCACGTTTTCGGGACGCTCGCCACCGAGTATGTCGGTCACACGCCATGTCTTTACATCGATGGCGGTGTTTTCGGGCATGCGCTGTTTGCGCTTCTCGTCGTAAACGGTGCGGCCGTCGATGGTAATGGTCTGCAGGCGGATGGTTCCGTTGAGCGCCGAACGGCGGTCGTTGACGAGCTTCAGTTCGAGAACCTTGCGCGCCAGAGCCACATCGGCCGACTGTTTCACGCCGGTGTCTTCCTGTCCGGGGAGGGCTGCCACCTGCTTGTTCTCCTGTGCCTGTGCGTCCTCATCCTTCACACGCGGACTCACGAGCACGTCATCATAAGCCTTTTTCGTAACGTAATGGAGCGCCTTCCAGCGGCCGTAGTAGTCGCGGCTCGACCATGAGGCCACAGGCCAGCAGTCGTTCAGCTGCCATACGATGCCGCCCATGCAGAACGGACGGTCGCGGCGGAAAGCCTCCATGCCCATCTTCACGGCATCGGCCTGAAGCACCTGACCGACATAAAGGAATGTCTTGAAGTCGGAGGGCACGCGGTAGTCGCGGCTCATATACTCCTCGATGCGGTGGTTTGCGTATGTTCCGGCGTTCTGATGGGCCATCATCACCTCCGAATAGATGTTGTGGTCTCGCGGGTCGGGATTGTATATCAGCACGCTCTCATACTCGGGAAACGACTGGAATCCGTATTCCGACTGGAACCGCACGTGATGGTCGAAGTAGGCTTCGATGGGCTCGCCGCCATGCCATACGCCCCAATAATGGTCGTCGCCGTTAAGTCCGTCGGACGGCGTATCGTCGAAAGCCCACGGACAACTGGGCCGGTAGCTTGTGCCGCCGCCATACTCACGCACCACCCCGGGCAGCGTCTCGTAGAATATGCTGCGCTGCATGGCCCACACGCGGTCGGCCTCGCCGCGCTCCTCGAAGTAGCGCTTCTTGCCTCCCCAGCCGAACCACACGTCCTGTTCCTCGTTGTTTCCAGCATATACGGCTATGCAGGCGTGGTTGCGCAGGCGCTTCACGTTGTCGATGGCCTCCTGGCGTATGGTGGCGAGGAAGGCCGAATCTACCTCGTAGGTCTGGCAGGCGAACATGAAGTCCTGCCAGACGAGGATGCCCATCTCGTCGCAATAGCGGTAGAAAGCGTCGTCTTCATAAACACCGCCGCCCCATACGCGGATGATATTCATGTTGACATCGGCGGCATCCTTTACCACCTGACGGTATACGGAGTCGGTGCAACGGGTAAGGAAGTTGTCGTTGGGAACCATGTTCGAGCCCTTGGCGTAGAGCGGCTTGCCGTTAAGTTCGAAGTAAAGGTTGTGCCCCCACTTGTCCTTGTCGTTGTGGAGCTTGAGCGAGCGCAGGCCGATATTGTCGCCCGATGTGTCAAGTGTGGCGGCATCGGACGTGGACAGTCGTGCCTCAAACTTCGTGAGATTGGGCTTGCCGAGGCCGTTTGTCCACCACAGCCGCGGATTGCTGACGGCATAATCCATCACGATGGTGTTCGTTCCCTTGACGAGATCGGCAGTCTTTGAAGCCACCTTGCGGCCGTCGGCCGTTATCGTGACCGTGGCACCGCTGATGTTCTCCGTTGCCTCAACCTCTACACGGGTCTGCAGGGCGGCCCGCTTGCCGGTGACATCCTTCTGTATATACCACGTGTCGGCTATCCTCGCCTTGCTCCATGTCTGCAAAACGACCGGACGCCAGATGCCGAAGGTGACCAGACGCGGCCCCCAGTCCCAACCGTATTCATAGCCGGCCGTGCGGGCAAAGGGCGATATTGTCTTGTCGAAGATACCGCCCATCTGCGAATGGTCTGGTCCCGTGTTGTGACGGTATGGCAGCGCGTCGAACTTGGGTACGTTGCGCTTTATGGGCGAATGGAAATATACCTCAAGCAGATTCTCTCCTTCTTTCATCAGCCCTTTGACGTTGCAGCGCCACGTGCGGTGCATGTTGTCGGTCTCGGCAATGCGCTGATGGTTGAGATAGACATCGGCGTAGGTGTCGAGTCCGTAGAACACGAGCACCTGGGCGTCGTCAGACAGTTCGGCTGCCGTCGGCGTAAAACGCGTCTCGTACATCCAGTCTTCCTTGTCAACCCACTGCACCCCACGTTCGTTGAGTCTGTAGAACGGGTTTTCTATTATTCTCTCACGCATCAAATCGAGATGGACGTTGCCGGGCACACGGGCCGGATGCCACAGTTCGGACGAGCCTTGGCGGAAGCGCCAGTCGTCGTGAATGGCACGCTCCGTTACGGAAGCGGCGGCACTGAACGAAGCCATTAGCAACGTCAATACGGTTAGAAATGTTGTCTTCATTGATTCATTTATTGTTTTATTGAGAAAATACTAATTACTTAAATCAGCCTGGCATCACGCCCGGCCTTGAGTGTCACGGTCTTCATCTTTCCGTTTACACGGCATTTCACCTTCTGATTGACCTTGGAACGCAACGTTATGCCGACGGCTTTCTTGTTTTTCCACGTAATGTCAGCCTCTATAGCACCACGGGCACAAACACCCTTTATACTGCCGTCGCGCCATGCGTCGGGCAATGCAGGCAGAAAGTTGAGGTATCCGTCACTACTCTGCAGAATCATTTCACACACTCCCGCAACGGCAGCCTCAGTGGCATCGAAACTGAAAATGTCGCTCTCGGCACCTGCGACACCCGCAGGCGACACTGTCATGAGGTTCTCGCGCATGAATCCGGTGTACAGTCCGATAAGGCTCTCGTAGGCTTTGTTACCGTCGAGAAGACGGGCATAGAAGTTGATATTGTTGCCACGTGTCCATTCGGTATCCTCCCAATTAGCATTAGAAGTCTGGTTCTTGAGGAATACGGCACAGGCTTTGGCCAGCTCGGGCGTGCGTTCCGGCGAAATATGCCCGAAAGGATAGAGGCTGAGCAGATGGGAGGCGTGACGGTGGGAAGGGTCGGCACGATGTACACCTTCGGCATACCATTCACGCAATTCGCCACGGTCATCAATCTGATATGGAGGCAGTTTGGTTATGTCACGCTTCAAACGGGCTGTGAAATCATCATCTATACCAAGTACACGGGCACTCTCTATGCAGGCATTGTATATTTCATAGATGACAGCACGGTCCATTGTGGGCATCATCGAGAGGCAGAGGTTCTTGCCGTCGAAGGTTGTATAGCCGTTTTCGGGCGATATGCTCGGGCCGGAGAGCAGCCATCCGGTCTTAGGGTCTTCTATCATATAATCCATGAAGAAACGGGCTGTCTCTTTGAGAAGAGGATATCCTATAGTCTTCAGATAATTACGGTCAAGGGTATATTCATAGTGTGTCCACAGATGGGTCATCATCCATGCACCGGCCGTAACGTTCATCGCCCAGCTCACACCGTCACCGGGTGCAGTAGCACCCCATACATTATTGATGGTATGAGCCACCCATCCGTCACATCCGTACATCTTGCGTGCCGTCTCATGACCGTACTCTGTGAGAAGTTTCATATAACTGAACAGCGGTGTGTTGGTCTCGGCTAGATTGGCAATATTGGCACTCCAGTAGTTCTGCTGTATGTTCACATCAAGATGATAGTCGCATGTCCAAGGCATGTTGCAGGCCAGATTGTCATTCCAGATGCCCTGCAGATTGGACGGCAACGGGGAGTTTTCGCGCGAAGACGATATCTGCATGTAACGGCCGTACTGGAAGAAGAGAGCGTCGAAAGCAGGCAATGACTCGCCGCGATGCGCACGGGCGAACATCTCGTCGGTACTCATGTCTGAAACGGAAGCCTGCGAAGCGCTGCCAAGGTCTATGGACATACGGTTGAAGAGACTGCTGAAATCGGCAGTATGGGCTGTCTTGAGAGCCTCGTATGTCTGGGCGGCGGCCTTGTCAACCGTCTCACGGCACTGCTTCATATAGCCCGGATTGCGGAAATCGGTACGTATATCGGCTATTATGGTCATACTTCTGGCACCGCTGACCACTATCTCACCACCTTCGGCAGTCACTTTCCCACCATCGGCAAGCACGCGCACGATACTGCGGAACTTCACCCCGCCTTCTCCGTTTTTCGTAAACCGGGCATCGCCGGTAATGTCTATCTCGCTGCCGGAAACCGTCACAGTGCTGTGACGCAGCATCTGCATGCCCACGGAAGCACTGAGCGGACGGTTGTCGGAAGCCGTGAAACGTGCCACAAGCACCTGTGAAGGATTGCTTGTGAAATATTCACGGGTATACCCCACCCCACCATTCACATATTCCACACGTGCCACTGCATTGCTCAAGTCGAGTGTGCGGCCGTATCGGGAGTCGGCTCCACTCTGGCCTTTCATCTTGATGACTATGTCGCCGAAAGGAAGATGGGTGCCGAAAGAACGGCAACGTCCGCGCAGATACTGTTCGCCAAGCCACTGTCCATGTTCCATATCACCGCGCATAAACGCGTCACGCATCTCCTTTAGCCGCTCCGGGCCACAAATGTCGTTGGCCGACCCGTCGGGCTGACCGGACCAAAGAGTAACCTCATTGAGAGATATCGTCTCCGTTGATGTACCTCCGTACACCATCGCTCCTATGCGACCGTTGCCAAGTGGCAACGAACCCATCCACTGACCGGACGGCGAAGTGTAGCGAAGCGTGGTAAGGCCATCAGCCCATGAAGGACATGCACCGAACAGAACGGCCAGCAATAACGCCAATGTTGTTTTGGTTGTCATAATATAATATGTATAATCTGTCTC
>ENA-OYXX01000171-OYXX01000171.1-human-gut-metagenome-genome-assembly--contig:-NODE-171-length-30575-cov-15.164024_pt1 | contig 30575 bp, 21 predicted proteins | sample MGYA00243976_ERZ653434 | MGnify/ENA primary metagenome ERZ653434 (study PRJEB26926, sample SAMN06165112) | human gut metagenome | biome: ENVO:00009003; feature: ENVO:2100002; material: ENVO:00002003...
AAAAATGGTTGAGACCATCAATGACATACGCTCTCAGCTCAAGGTCAGTCTGGAGAGAAGAGTTGCGGAGATGTCTGCGCCGTGCCTTCGCCTTTTTGTGGGCAGGGAAAGGATGCCACGTTCCTTTCTCACTGCGATTCCGCCGCAATTCACGAGAAACAGAGGAAGGAGCTCTTCCCAGCGCATCAGCAATCTTTCGAATGCTGAGGTTTTTCCTGTGAAGTTCCCATAGACATTTCCGCTCATCTGATGTAAACTGGTGGTAAGACATTGTCTGCGCCTCCTGTTAGTTGGTGTGTGGTAGCTTCATTCTAACACAAAGCGCACGCAATGTCTTTCCTTTTTTGGCGCGGTGTTGCACTTGATATGATAATCTAAGAATTGCCCCTTGCAGGGTCAAGGGACAGCGTCCCTTGTGGGGTTTGGGGCAACGCCCCAACTATTGGTCGGGCGCTCAACTCAAAGGAAGAAGTCAACAAAAGGCGCAGGCAGCGAAGCGTCCCTGCCAGTAACTTTGCGCGTCCGCAGACGCGCTCCCCCAAGCTGCTCTTCCCCCAAGATTCCGTGATGAACCTCTTTTTTTGTGCATTTTCCCGCTTTTTCCATTGTAATTTCCTCAAAAACATGGTAAGATAACAGAAAAGCCATGAATCGAGGTAGAGTAAGGATGCGTTCCATTGTCAGCCGCTGTGCTGCCCTGCTGTCAGGCGCCTTCCTGCTGATGAACAGCGTTCCTGCTGCTTTTGCAGAAGAGCCAAACACAATTGTTCAGAAGGAGGCTCACACCATGCAGACGTACCGTCAGATGCTCACAGAGCTTGCACCGGATGCTGTTTTTGCGCGGCAGGAGGGTGTTTCCTACCCGACGTTTCAGAAGTACACCTACTATTCACATACGGCGCATCGGGATACCCCGGTCAACGTGCTGCTGCCGACGGATTACGATGAGCAGCGTACTTATCCCGTCCTGTACATTCTCCACGGCTACTGGGACACGCAGGACTGGATGGCGCGCGATGCAGTCGGACTGAATGTCATGCTGGGCAATCTCTGGGCATCCGGTGAGGCAGAAGAAATGATCGTCGTTCTCCCCTACATCTTCTGTGACCAGGAGCTTCGTTCCTGCACAGGCATGAACCTGCGCAATTCGCTTTGCTATGACAATTTCGTCAACGACCTGACGGCAGATTTGATGCCCTTTATCCAGCAGAATTTTGCCGCTGCGACGGGGCGCAAGCAGACCGCTATTACCGGCTTCTCCATGGGCGGGCGTGAGTCTCTGTTCATCGCCCTGACGCATCCAGAGTTGTTCGCGTGGGTAGGTGCAGTCGCACCAGCCCCCGGTTTGACACCGATTCCCGGCTCTGCTGATCATCCGGGGCAGCTGCAGGAATCGGAGCTGACCTTCGGAGACACAAAGCCGGAGCTGCTGCTCATCAGCGCTTCCCGCGCTGACGGTGTTGTTACGTCCGCACCTTCGGGCTATCGACAAGTTCTTCAGCTCAATGGTGAAGAGCTCGTTTGGCATCAGCTGACAAATACACAGCATGACCATACCAGCGTCAAGCCGCACTTGTACAACTTCTGTCGAATGATTTTCCGCCGCGAATGACACGTTCCGTCGTAAAAACACCAGCAGTACAGTCATTCGCTTGCAATCAGCCGCATTTCGTCCTATAATAAAGGCGAAATCCACCAAAAGGAGTGTATGAGCAATGAGCAAGCAGAACATCGACTGGAGCAATCTCGGCTTCGGCTATATCAAGACGGATTATCGCTACGTTTGCCGCTACAAGGACGGTCAGTGGGACGAAGGCGGGCTGGAAACCGACGCAAACATCACCCTGAATGAGTGCGCCTGCGTCTTCCAGTATTGCCAGGCGTGCTTTGAGGGCATGAAGGCATACTACACCAAGGACGGGCATATCGTTTGCTTCCGCCCGGACATGAACGCCAAGCGCATGGCGGACAGCGCCGCGCGGCTGGAAATGCCGCCCTTCCCGGTGGACAAGTTCGTGGATGCGGTGAAGCAGGTCGTCGCGGCGAATGCGGATTTTGTGCCGCCGTATGGCACGGGCGCGAGCCTGTACATCCGCCCGTTCATGATTGGCACGAACAGCGTCATCGGCGTGAAGCCCGCGACGGAGTTTGAATTCCGCATTTTCTGCACGCCTGTCGGCCCGTACTTCAAGGGCGGCGCGAAGCCGATTGCCATCAAGGTGAGCGATTACGACCGCGCAGCCCCGCACGGCACGGGCAACATCAAGGCGGGTCTGAACTACGCCATGAGCCTCCACGCAATTATGGAAGCGCACCGCGAAGGCTTCGCGGAGAACATGTATCTTGACGCGGCAACCCGCACGAAGGTCGAAGAAACCGGCGGCGCGAACTTCATTTTCGTCACCAAGGACGGCAAGCTGGTCACGCCCAAGAGCGACTCCATCCTGCCCTCCGTCACCCGCCGCAGCCTGCTCGTTGTGGCGGAAAAGTACCTGCATATGCCGGTGGAAGAGCGCGAGGTGTACTTCTCGGAAGTGCCTGATTTCTCGGAATGTGGCCTGTGCGGCACGGCGGCGGTCATCAGCCCGGTCGGTCTGATTAACGACCACGGCAAGGAGATTCGCATTCCCTCCGGCATGGACGAAATGGGTCCCGTGCTGACGAAGCTGTACACGACCCTGCGCGGCATCCAACAGTGCGAAATCGAAGCGCCCGAAGGATGGATTCTCAAGATTCAGTAACGGAAAACTGCGCAAAGGCACAATAGTTCGCGCAGCAAAATCCGAAAAAAAAGTATAAAAACAGCCTGTGGACGAATTCCGCAGGCTGTTTTTGATTGCAATCAGAACAAGTCCAGCATGTTATCCAGATAGATTTCCTCCCGCACTTTCAGCTGGCATTCCGGCTTCGTCAGGTAGTACAGCAGGAATTCCAGCACCAGCGCGCTGCCTAACTCGCGCCCCTCAATCTTGAAGTTCTCAAAGCCCATCGGCAGGTACGTCCGCTGAATATCCGCCACCCCGATAAAGCCCGGATTCTCCATCGCCTTGGAGAATCGGTAGCCGCCCGCTGCGTCCGGTGCGTGGCAGCGGTGCTCGTCGCCGCCTTCGCCGAGGTTCTTCCGGCTGACGGCTTCGTAGCACGCGCGGCGGTCGCGGCAGCCGAAATAGCAGCACTCGTTGCAGAGGAACTCCACCTTGTCCTTTTGACCCTGCGGCAGGGCATTCAGCTTCTCCAGCGCGTGATTCAGGCGGAAATCCGGCACGACATAGCGGAATTCCGCTCGTTCCAGTTCCGCCTGCAAGTCGGGAAACGATGTCAGCACTTTCGTCGTTGAGGACACGAAATATAAGTTCGGATACGTTTTCTGCAAATAGCGCAGAAGCAAATCCGAATGGAGAATCACGCCGCCATTCCCGCCGTCGTTCAGCATCTGGCAGAGCGCATTGCAGCGCGCATCACGCAGATGCTCCGCGCGCAGGAGGGAGTTGCTGAACGTCAGGCGCGGCGAAATACCGTAATCACGCATCAGCGCCAGCACATCCCGCGCGCTTGACTCTCCCGACCCGACGCGTCCGCCGCCCCACAGGCAATCCGCCGGTGCGCCGTAAATCGAGCCGATGTCGCACCAATTATAGAAATATTCCGGATGGTTTCGGTAGAGCGGCAAAAATCGGCAATACAGTTCGTAAAACTCGAACAGACCGGGCAGGTGATAGTGGGCGATTGTCATGTCTGCTGCCCTTCTTCCGCCGTCAGCAGCCAGTCTTTGCCCTGCCAATGTACTTGCAGCTGCACCTTCTTCCATCCCTCCGGCAGGCGCGGATGCAGCGTCGGCTTGCCGTCCTCGAAGCGCAGACCCAAGAAGCCATAGAGCAGCACCATATACGCGCCGCCCGCTGCCGCCGGGTGCGTGCCGCCAATGTACACCAGCCCCGCCCACTGCTTGCCGCCGCCGACAATATCCGCCTCGGCGGATTTCAGGAACAGCGGATACGCTGCCGCCGGACGCCCGATTGCGCACGCGCACAGGGCGTACATGCACGCGGACAAGCTGCTGCCATGCTCGGTTCGCGGCTCATAGTAATCATAATTCGCGGCGATGATGTCCGCCGGGTATTGCCCCAGCATGTACAGCAGGGCAATCACGTCCGCCTGCTTGATGACCTGCGTCTGCGCCGCCACGCCATACGCGCCGCCCCAGTATTCGCGCGGGTCAATCAGGCGGCTGCGCACCTCCGGCACGAGCACGTTTTCCAGCTTGAAGTAGCCGTCGAACTGCTCAATCAGCCCGGTTTTCGGGTCAGGCGCTTGATGCTTCAAGTGCTTCGCGGCATCCGCAAAGTGCATCAGTTCCGCTTCGTCCGTCTCCGGCAGGTACTTCCGGCAGACCTCCACCGCGTAATTCAGCGTCATCCGCGCCATTTCGTTGGTGTAGGCGTTGTTTTTCACATGCTCGTGGTACTCGTCCGGGCCCATCACATCCAGCAAATCATAGGTGTCGCTGAGGATGCGCTTGGAAATCAGGCTCATATAGAACCTTGCGCATTCCAGCACGACGCGCGCGCCGCCGCTTTGCAGCAGCGAATCATCCCCCGTGTACTGCGTATATTTCCGCAGTCCGTACACGACGGCGGCGCTGATGTGCACCTGCGTATCGCGGAAGAACGTGCGCATCGGTCGACCCGTGAACACGTCGGTGACGTTGTAGTCCGTACAGGCATCCTTGCCGCCCTCGACGCTCTCCCACGCATAAAACGCGCCCGCATAGCCGTAGGATTTCGCCTTGTCCAGCGCGCCCGGCAGCGTCTGCACGCGGTATTCCAGGCAGTGCCGCGCCACTTCCGGCATACACGCCAGATAGAAATCCAGCATGAACATCTCTGTATCCCAGAAAATCGCGCCCTTATACGTCTGCCCGGACAGCCCGCGCGCCGCTACCGACAGCGCCGCCCGATGCCGCGGCGCGATGCTCATCAGGTGGTACATCGAATAATTGACCGCGAACTCCGCGCGCTCGTCGCCTTCAATCGTCACCCACGCTTTCTGCCAGAGCGCCGCCCACGCCGCCCGCTGTTCTTCGCGCAAAGCATCATACGCCGGGGCATTTTCTGCCGCTTCAATGGCGGATGCTTCCGGTGCGTCGCCGTCGCTGGTGGTGTACACCGCGGCGACCTCATCCAGCTGCCACGGCTGACCTGCTCGAAGCGCGATTTGCGCCGTCCGAACGCCGCCGTGCGTGATTTTGCCGTCCGTGCAGCTGCACCGGAGCGCCGTGCAGACGCGCTGGTGATCATCCGTTTCGCCGGTCAGGGCGACGACGCCGTCCGATTCTGTCAGCGTCAGCGTCTCATAATGCGGGCCGTGGATGTCCCAGACGTTTTCGTCCACGCCGAACGCAATGGTGACGACGCTGTCATGTGTCGCCGTGATGGTCACGCGCTGTGCGAGCAAATGCACCCGCTCCATCGCGCAGAACCGTTCCTGCCGAATGGTGATTTCGCCTGCATCCGCCTTGAACGTGCTTTCGCGGGTGAACACACCATCGGCAATATCGAGTGCGAGGCGGTGCGATGTAAGCCGATCGGCATTTTCCGGCAGCGACACGCCTTTCACGGCGACATACAGCGGATTCGGGGCATTCAGCGGCTCTTCCCAGCCTTGCCCTTTTTGGTGGTGGATGCCCGCGAGGTTGACGGCGGTCATCTGCTGCACGCCCGCCTCGCCAATCGTCCCGCGAACGCCCATATACCCATTGCCCGTCAGGAAGCGGTTGCCGTTATCCGCGTCCTGTGCCGGGTCAAACCCCGTTCGCTCAATCACCGTATTCATCCGTTTATTCCTCCTCATGTTCAAAACTTCCCTCCATGCGGTATTCATGGAGGGAAATTCGCGGCTGCACTGCGCTTTTCCTGCTACGGATTGCAGGTTTTCGGGTGCGGAAATTTCGGTTCTGCGCAATTTGCTTCGTGGGAACGACCTCATCCGCCGACTGCGGCCGGCACCTTCCCCCTTGGGGAAAGCGAAGTCGGCTGAAGTCGTCTCCTGCCTAATTGCTTTTTTATCCTACATACTCCAGCAAATCCGACAATTTCCCCAGATGATACGTTGCGCGCGCATCCTCCTTGGCGTCCCCCATGGCGGCGCAGGCAAACCCACCCGCTTTCGCGGCTTCCACCCCTGCATGGGCGTCCTCCACCACCACGCACTGCTCCGGCTTCAAGCCCAGCATCTCCGCTGCCTTCAAAAACACCTCCGGGTTCGGCTTCGAGTGCGTGATGCAGTTTCCATCCGCCACCGCGTCGAAAAAGCCATCCAGCCCCATCCGCTCCAGAATGAACGGCGTGTTCTTGCTCGACGAGCCAATCGCCAGCTTCAAGCCGCGTGCGCGCAGGGTATCCAGCGTGCGCTTCACGTCGCCGGACAAATCAGCGGGCGACATTTGGTTCAGCAACTGCCGATAGCGCGTGTTTTTCTCCTCCGCCATCGCGTTTTTCTCATCCTGCGAGTACGCCTTGTCGCTTTTTTCGAGGATGATGTTCAGGCTGTCCATGCGGCTGACCCCGCGCAAAAGGCCGTTGCGTTCGCGGTCAAAGGGGATGCCGAGCCGAGCCGCGAGCGCCTTCCACGCGCGGTAGTGGTACTCGTCGGTCGAGCAGAGAACGCCATCCAAATCGAAGATAATGCCTTGATATTGCATCGTGATTTTCTCCTATCAATAAACGCAAATTTCCGCTGCCTGCGCGCCGTCGGTGCGGGAGGCGGAATTCATTGTGAACACAACCTTGACAAAACTGGCTTCCACACTATCGAAATCAATGCGGATACGATTGCCCGTCGCAGGGTCGAATTGGTACTGCGTGGCGGGTGCAACTTCGGTAAAGTTTTCGCCGTCTTGGCTGACCAGAACGGTGATTTCCTGAATGCGCGCCTCCCAGATGGCGGATGGATTCAGGCAGACCGCGACGGTCGAGATGGTATGCGTCTCGCCCAGCACGATGAGCATTTCCGCCGGGAATCCTTTGCTTTCCCAGTAGGTATCGGTTTTGCCGTCGTTGACGTTTCGGCTGACGTACACGTCGGTATGCGCGCCGGAAATGACTTCCTTATTGAGCGCGAAATTCTCCGTTTCGGGGAGGGCGATGTACTGGTCAGCAGGGTCAGGGAAGCACGCCGGACGCTCCGCCTTGGTCTGGTCGGGCGCGGGGACAACGGTCACGATGGTGGGAATTTCTTCTTCCGCCTGCGTCAGAAGGGGCAGGCACGCCAGCGACAGGGCGAGTATGGCGGATACGACAGAACGCATTTTCATGAGCGAAATTTCCTTTCTATAATGATGGTGAATGATGGTGGGTGTGGTGATGCGGGTGGTCGGTCGCGCCCATTTGGCGCGACAATGTGCAAGTGGTCGAAAGAGCAAGTTGGGGGGCGCGTCTGAGGACGCGCAAAGTTACTGGCAGGGACGCTTCGCTGCCTGCGCCTTGTTGACTTGTCCTTTGGGATTGGTCGGACGTGGAACGGTTGGGGCGTTGCCCCAAACCCCACAAGGGACGCTGTCCCTTGACCCTGCAAGGGGCAATTGCCCCTTGACCCCTCCGCGCGATTGAGTTGAGCGCTTTTCCCTTACTTCTTCCGCGTGTTTATCCTCTTTTGGCTTACTCTACAACAATCCCCTCACAATAATCATCATACCGCAGCTTCATCTGCTTCAAATTCGTCATCTTCTCCCCCAGAATCGTCACATTCCGCAAGATCACATTCGTAATCCGATTATCCTCCCCATACCCCGACAATCTCGATGCCGGCACTTTCCCATCCAGCGTCCGAAGCACCGTCATGCCATCAATCAGCACATCATCAATCGACCCAAACTCATCCTTGACCGTCGACCACGCCGAATTTTGCAGCGTCATCTCAATCAATTCCTTATTATTGCCGTTATCACCCTGCATGAAGGCGTTTTCGACGACGATGTTGCGGTAGACGATGGCGTGCACATACGCATCGTCGCTGTTATGGATGCTGATAACGGGCTTGTGGAAGTTATACAGCACAGTGATGTTCTCAAACAGCACATCGCTGATTTCGGGGTCAAGCGTCCAGCCCTTGTCGGTTTCGTAGCCGATTTCCATCGACTGGGCGAGGTCCGTCCATACCTGCATGTTGCGGAAGGTGATGCCCTTGGTGGAGCCGGAGTAGTTCTTGATGACGAGGCTGTCATCCCATGTGCGGGCGAAGCTGTTCGTCACGGTGTGGTCGGTGCAGGACTGGAAGGTGAAGCCGTCGCCATTTTGACGGCCGGAAATGACCTTGACGTTGTTGATTTCCACATGTTTGGAGGAGTAAGAATTGACGTTCCAGCAGTTGGAATTGGCGACGATAATGCCGTCGATGGTGACATTCTTCGCGTGATTGAGATCAATCGGGACGCGCGCATACGAGCCGGGCTGATTCCACGCATCGTAGTCGCTGCCGTCGATGATGCCGCGCCCGCAGATGCGGACGTTCTTGGCGTTATTGACGGAGATGATGGAATGCAGCACCGCGCCGCCGGAGATATAGAGCGTCTGCCCGTCTTCCAGCGCGATGGCGTCCATGACCCACTCGCCGGAGGGGATATAGTAGACATTCGGGTCGTCGGGATCAGGGACGTCCGTTTCCAGTGGATTGGCGAAGATGTGCAGCGCCTTGTTGACGTTATCGTTGAAGACAACGGTGTACTGCCCCGGCTCCGTAATCATGAAGGAAACTTTGCCGTCCTTGACTTCGGGCGTAATCCCCCACGACTGCGGAATGACGGCGGCGCTCTCCACTTTGTCCGGCAGACCGGGCATTTCAACCTCAATGCGCACTTTGCCCTCGAAGTCAAAATAGGTCATAGGCGTGGTCGTCGGCTGGGTGTTGGCGTTCCAGATGTGTTCGTGGTTGACCATCACGTCATAGACGAACAGGTCGTTGCCGTTCGCGGTAACTTTCGCCGTCGCGGAGGTCGTCATCGTCTTCGGGCCTTCGTAGAGGGTCAGCAGCGTCGGATTCTCTTCGGCAGTCGCAGGCATCATCCACGCGGTCAGCAGAAGCATCAGCACAAGCATCAGGATGGGGGTGGTTCTCTTCATCGTTCATGTCCTCCTTGTTCGCCGCGGCGTTTCCAGCGTGTGGAAATTGTCCGCATTTAGTTAAGCGCTAAACCCATGCCATGATTATAGCAGGAAATTCGAAAATGTGCAATGTACCTGAAGATAAAAATTTTCAGAAAAAGCCTCTTTTCCCCTCTTGACATGTGGCAAATGGTATGTTATAATCATGTCAACGATAGGTTGAGCGTTAAACCTATCCACCCGTCAACATCATAAAGGAGGTATCCCCATGAAGAAGTTCCTTGCTTTCCTGCTTTCCCTGACGATGGTGTTCGCGATGGCAGCCGTTGCGTTTGCTGAAGGCGAAACCTACCTGTGGGACAACTTTGACGACCGTGACCCGAATGCCAAACCAGAGCTTGCGCCCAACGGCGTGCACCTCTGGTGGGACAACTGGGCGAACCTGCGCGCAAAGAATGAGGACGGCGCGCTGAAGCTCGACATGCGCCCCAAGGCGTATGACCCGGAAGACTACGACAGCGAAGACGACTACTACGCCCATGCCGCCGACTGGATGGCGAACTGGGGCGAAGCCGTTGACATGTGGGGTTTGGACGGCGTCTCCTACTGCAAATACCTGACTATCCGCATCAAGGGCGCGGAAGGCGGCGAAGAGAACAAGCTCATCATGGACTGGCATCCGGAAGACGCCAAGTTCTACGCGGCGCGCTTCTCTGACCTTGTGCTGGCGGACGGCACGCACCCGGTCATCACCACCGAATGGCAGGATCTCGTCATCGACCTCGAAGCGTCCGGCTTCCCGGGCATGACCAACGCCCTGCACATCCGCGCGTTCGCCAAGTGCGTCATCTACCTGGACGAAATCACCTTCTCTGAAGCCGTTGCGCCCATCGACGCTACCAGCTCCGAAACCATTCAGGCTGGTCTGACCGCGCCGGAAACCGGTAAGCCCGGCGACCTGCCGATTAAGGACTATCTGGCTGAACTGAAATAATTCCAAAACGTTCAAAAAGGGGGGACAGTTTCGGCTGTCTCCCCCTTCTTTTACGGATTTTTTTCCAGAAACCGCTTGCGAACAACTTCAAAGACTGGTATACTTTTTATGATGCGCACGCGGACTTCGTCCGTTTTCGTTTCACGTCTGCGGACATGGTTTTCTGCGCATATTGCCATTTCTAAAACACTGCATAAAATGGAGCATCGCATGGTCACACTCAAAGACATTGCCGCCGAAGCAGGCGTAAGCATTACAACCGTTTCCAACGTGGTGCATAACCGCAAAAGCCGCGTTTCCGAAAAGAAGGTTGCAAAAATCTGGGAGATTATCGAGCGCGAACACTACGTTCCCAGCATGTCCGCGCGCTCGCTGGCGAACGACCAGTCCGCCATCATCGCCATGGTCACTTACATCACGCCGCGCACCACCGGCAGCACCGTCAGCGACCCCTTCATGAGCAGCGTCGCCGCCAGCGTCGAGCAGCGCACCCGCGAAGCCGGCTACTACCTGATGCTGCGCTCCGCCGAAAGCGTCGCCGCGCTGGAAGGGCTGATTCACAGCTGGCGGCTCTCCGGGCTGATTATGACGGGGCTGTTTCAGGATTCGTTCTTCGATGCCGTAGCAAAGCTGGGCATTCCCGTCGTCCTCATCGACAGCTATGTGGACGACCCGAACATCTGCTGCGTCGGCTTGGAGGATGAAAAAGGCGGCTACCTCGCCACGAAGCACCTGCTGGAGAACGGCCACCGCGTGATTGCGTTCGCGTCGCCGCCGATTTCCCCCGCGGGCGTTATTGAACTGCGCCTGCAGGGCTATCGCCGCGCCTTGGCGGAATACGGCGTGCCGTACGACCCGGCGCTTGTCTTTACGCAGGAAATTTCCGTGCAGGAGGGCAAGAAGCTGGGGCATCAGCTCAGCACGCGTCCCGAAATCACGGGGATTTTCGCCTCGGCGGATATTCTGGCGGCGGGCATCATGTCCGGGCTGCATGAGTGCGGGGTAAGTGTGCCGCGCGATAAGTCGATTGTGGGCTTTGATGATCATTATATTTCGCAGCTGGCGATTCCGGGGCTGACGACGATTCATCAGGATTCGGAGAAGAAAGGCACTTTGGCGACGGAGATGATTTTGGCACAGCTGCGGAAGGAAGAGATTGCGCAGAAGAAGGTTATTTTGCCGGTGCACCTTGTGGAAAGGGGCAGCGTGAGGAATATAAAAGAATAAGGAAAAAGAGGATAAAAACGCATCTTTCCTTCTTCGTCGATTCCGTGATGAACCAATTCGGAAATAGCATCATACAAAATCATCGGCACAGCGTCAAATGAAAACTTGGCGCTGTGCCGATGCTGTTTATACCCGAAGAGAAAGGACGTACGCATGTTCGGAAATGGCAATTAAGGTTCTTCCCGCTCAGGCACAACCGTAATGCCTTGCTTTTTCGCCCATTTTTCCGCAATGCTTCCCGCTGGCGTATGAATCGTCAGTTGCGGCACGTTTGCAAACGCATCTTCGGCTATGTATTGAACGCTGTCAGGCAGATAGATGTCTCGCAGCTGATCGCATCCAGCAAACGCGCGGCTTCCAATCGTCGTCAATCCATCCGGGCATCGCACACTTACCATCGGCGCATTTAGGAACGCCTCGCTTTCAATGATTTTCAGCATCGCCGGCAGCGCTGTCTGATACTGCACCTTCTTTGACCAGCACGCGTAGAGTACCATTCCATCTGCAGGAAGTGTCAGCGCTGACAAATCCGCCACATCGTCATTTTCTTTCAAACTCCAGCCAATGAAGTATGCGCCATCCTTCATTGGATTCGGCAGTTCAGGAAGCGGTAGCCCTGCGGAAAGCAGATAAAAGCTCACCATGTTGTCCTCTGACATCAGCACAAGCGGCGCCGGATTGCAAAATACGCCTTCTGCGTCGATTTGAGCATTCAAGGACGTATTTTCCGTCATCACTGCAAACGGCCGTTCATGCCCTGCAAATGCATTTTCTGCCACGCTTGTTACACTGCACGGCAATTGCACTTGAAGCAGCGGCGATTCTTTTCCCGCCGGAATTGCGAAGGCATACGCTCCAATGCTTGTAACGCCATCTGGCACTGTAAACTGCTGATTGTCCTTTTTGTATGGATAAGCTATCAATGTTCCATCTGCGCTATACAGGACGCCATCCTGTGCATAATAATGTGTATTCGCCGGATCAACATAAAAGCGTTCCAAATCCACTGCCGAGCGGAAAGCCGCAGGATCAATCTGCCGCATGGATGCGCCAATCTCCAAGTATCTGATTCCCTCATGGATTGCATCAGCATACATTATCTCAAACTGATCCGGAATGTGGAAGTACCGCTGGTTGTTGTTGTAAGAAATCAGTTTCGGTACCTGCCGCCAATTTCCCGTAGCTGGATCGTATTCATCCCAATCGTAATTACCATCCAGCTTATCCCAATTGACAAAATCATCCCACAGCTTGTAGGTATACCCCAAGTAAATATCCAAATTTTTCTCTGGCATAACACTTGGAAATGTAATCTGATTTGTCCATTCTGCATCACTAAACCAGCGAATACAGTCACTGTTTTTAATTCCCATGCTATAAATCCGCGGTTCAACCAGCGTATCGCCAGCTGTACGCGTCTTTACCATATCATCTCGCCCATCCGGGTAGTGAATGCGCAGCGTATAGACTGGTGCATCAATCGCAACACGCGTAGACTCCGTCACGCTCCACGTCGCTTGATTCCGTGGACAGTAAATGGTTCGTTCGCCATAGAAGTTGTCATCAGGGAAGAAAACAAACGCCTCGTCCGAAAGAACATATACGGTTTTCAAATTCGTACATCCCGTCAGCGAATCATTGCCAAAGCACCAAACTGCCCTTGGAATTGTCATTTCCGTCAGCGCCGTACAGTTCGTGAACACATAGTCATCGACTCGCAGCAGCGATTCAGGAAGTGTGATGTTTTGCAGTGATGCGCATCCATAGAATGCTTTTCCGCCAATCTGTTCCAGCTGTGTCGGCAGCTGTACATATTTTAGTGACGTACAATTCTGGAGCAATCCAATCGGCACCATTTTCAGCGATTGCGGAAGATGAACCGTCTCCAGCGAAGGATTATCTGACAGCGCATAGTCCGCAAGGCTTGCATTCTCCGGAATTACCAGCGCTTTCAGCCTTCCATTGTTGTTTATTTGGGTAATTGTTTGTATGCTGGATGGCAGCTGCAATTCTTCCAGCATCGGATTGTTACATATTGCTGTAATTGTTTTTACCCCTGACGGTAATGCGATCTTTTTCAGCATCATGTTTCCGGAAATGGACATAATCGTATCCACAGAACCCGTCAGCGTTAGATTTTCCAGCAAAGGCATTAGTGTAATCTTTATGCGTCCCACATTCAGATGAAGGTTCAGCTGATGAATGGCTGTGCCGTCAAAAGCATTCAGCAGGTATGTTTCAGATTGATTTTTCCCTTCCTGCCGATAAGGATAAACCGTCCCGCCAAACGAAAACACCTCCAGGTTTTTGCAATTTAAGAACGCACTGTTTCCAAGATACAGTTTAGAGCATTGAGAAATTGTAACTTCCTGCAATGCATAACAGTCAGCAAACGAATATTCTCCAAGATAAATTTCATTCGCTATAAGGGTAACAGAAGTCAAGTTAGGATGTTCTTTAAATACATTGTCGGGAATACGAATTGTTTCCCCTTGAATTGTAATTGTTTCTATACCTTTGCTGAATATAGCATACGTCATATCAATATTCTTACCGCTAATATTAACTTTGCGCAGATTTTCTATGTTCGCATTGCTAAATTGCAAATCACCTGACACATGCAGTTCCAACTGCTCAAGCTGCGGATTGTTGTACAAAACCGTATCAAATTTGGTGAGTGTTGACGGGAGATGTAACGTACGCAAAGACGTGCAATCTCCAAATGCCAATTTTCCAATCTGTGTTACACCTTCGGGAATCGTTATTTCCTCCAGCGAATAGCAATGTCGAAAGGCATTCTGACCAATCGTTTGTACTGTATCAGGAATTTCTATTTTCTTTAATGAGTAGCATCTATCAAAGGCACTTGACGCTATGCTTGTTACCCCTGATGGAATCGAAATTTCCTGCAGCGAATAGCACTCAGGAAAATAAGGCGAATCCACCATATTTGCAGGCAAATGCACCCATTGCAACCGATAATTTCGGCTGTTGTTTCCAGTATGCCGCATAGAGTCGGCGAACTGAATACCAATTAGCGATTTTCCGCCACATACACCGCTAGTTCCGTAAAAGCCGTCATCAAAAACAACATACTGCACAGTGGGGCCTGTGCTTGTAACACTGCCCTGATATGCTTTTGTGTAATTCTGATAATCGGGATTTCCAGGTTTAATCAATCTGCAATACAGCGTTGCACCTTGCTGCTCGGCGCCAACAATCTGGTAGGCTTCTTCTTTTTCATTCACAGACGAAATACGAGGTTTACCAACCCGTTCAGCATATCCTTGATCATCGTCTTCCGGGAGCGTGTATCCAGGTTTTTCTGAAACAGCGTCCCACTGCGCTGTGCAATTGAGTGTTTCTTTGCCCACCACAACAGGTAAACTTTCCGAGACCAACGTACCATCCTCTTTTGTCACTCGCCAGCCGATAAAGACTTTCCCCTGCATTATAAGCGGTCGCTGCGCTTTTTCAGCGCTTAGTGTTTCATTGATTGCAAAGCGTTTCGTTGCATATAATACACCATCTTCGGAAAAGAAATTCACAGTTGTTGTCCGCCAAGTGCACTCCGACACTCTTTTGAACCCTTCAAAATGATACTCTTCATCTTCCAGTAATTGGATTCCATTTCCCGTCGTTGTAATCGAGCATTTGCCATCGCCGATAAAGGCTGGTACTTTTGCCCCGGCCTTTGGAATTAAACCGATCTTTGCTTCTGGATACACCTTCCAGTACGGTTTCACATCCGAGCAAAGTGCTGTTTGGGGAACCATTGGGTCAAAGCTTTTGCTTACACTCATGCCGATTTTTTCCACAACCGACACGCGCACAAGGTCACAGAATCCCGCGATGGGGGTTATCGTAATTCCGCCCTTGATTATAAATTCCGCCTTACCCTCCATATTGATTTCAAACGACTTTGTGCCTGCTATGTATTCATTGTTCCACTGCCCATTGGCATAAGCAAATTTGCATTTACCGCCTTGATTTTTGAATGTAATGTCCACGCTGCCATCCATTTTGAATTCCCCTGTGATCAACGTGCATACTTGCATTGCATAGGCAGTAAACCACGGGATACGAATCAGTTCTATTTCCGTCGGCTGTTTGTCATCCTCCTCCGCATCCGTTGTAAAATCTGCCTGCACATCCATGCTTGTATCAAAGTAGAAATCTTTTATTTCGAATGGCTGATAACTCCCGATTTCAAGCCGATATTCATTTACCGAAATGTTAATTGTTACGTTCACTTCAATTCCATCATCCACAAACGTACCCTTGATGACCAGCCCGCTTGCGCCATCACGCGGCACTGCTGATTCCATTACAAAATGCTCATCAAGCACTTCGATATTTGCAATGTCCGCCACCAAATCAGTCTCATGAAGTTCTATTTTTTCCGGCAGACCGTAACACTCCATGATTTCTTCATTCGTCATTGCATCGGAAATCGTTTCTTCCGCGTTCGCACAGATGATGCCTCCCATCAGCAGAAGCATGATCAGCACAATCCAAATTATCAACCAACGTCCTGCGTTTTTCATAGGAAAGCCCTCCTTCGCTCCACCATTCAAAGTCAAGGATTCCGTGCATCATGCACTGCCGTATCGCAGTTATATATGCAATTGGATGCAGTCGGTAATCAAATTGTACCATGTTTTTGCAGCTGCTGTCAAGGGTTCAACTTGCAGAAATGAGTTTTGCAGCTTTTTTGCACATCCTGCCAAATTCCAGCATCATCATCAGCCGCGAGCGCTAAGGCGCTGCCCTTTATCCCAGCGTGATGCTGACCGCGCCATCCGGGCTAACATTCAATTTCATGCACAGCAAGTATCGCTTGTAAAACGCTTCCTTCTCCTTGTCCGTCATCATAATCCACGAGTTTTGCAGCGCCGTCTCCATCATCTCGCGAACGTTGAATGGTTTCGCGCTTTCTCCCGCCAGCTGCTGATTGATTTGCTCCTGAATTGCATTGATCAGCGTACTGGTTTTGATGTTGTACGACGCCGCCGTACAGAAGTCGTCAATGAAGCAGAACGGGATTTCATGCCGCGCCAAGGTGTCCATGATGGCCATGCCCGTTTTGCCCTTCTCCAGCATAACAAGGAAGCGGACGCTGTCCAGCTGGCGAATCATCGCCCAGTAGTCGCTGTCCGACGACACAAGGATGACCGCATCCACGCCGGAGGTATACACTTCGCGGCTTGTCCGCACCGCCAGCGCCATATCGCACTGCGATTTGTTCTGGTTCAGCCGCTCGACCTTAATATGTTCCAGCTCAAGGTTCGCTTTTTCATCCACCGCCGTAGAGAGCGTGCGGTCAACCAGCGTTTTCCATTGTGCCGTTGTATACTCGCTGTCAAACAGAATCACCTTGGATATTTTGCCCAGCTGCTCGGTCGGGAGGCTGCTCAGCGCCGCCGCGAGCTTCACGGCATCCGAATTTTCGCAGTCCACCGCAATCAGGCATTTTTTGCACTGCTCCAGCAGCCTGCCCAGGTTGCGCATCGTGTGGTTGCCCGCATCGCGCACCAGCGACAGGTTTTCAAAGCGGTCTTCGTGGCGCTCATAGAGAATCGTTACGAATTTTTCATCATTATAGAGGATATTGCCCTTGCTCTCCGGGCTTGTGGCAACGGCATCCCAGTTAATCCAGCAATGGAACGGGTAGCGGCGGGTATCGCTTTTATAGTATTCCCCTGCTTTTTTGATACCATCTTTTTTCGTCCCGTTCGGCATCAGGAAAATGGGTTTCACATAGTCCCACTTCACCCATTCCGGGAAAAAGCGCGCCACTTGATTGATTCGGTTGCTGATTTCACAATTGATGCTGATAATGTATTCGTCAATATCCGGCTTTGCTTTGTAAATTCTGACGCCGTCCTGTTCCAGCTGCGCCACCGCTTCTGATGGAATGAGATTCGGTATGCTGCCGATATTGCGGAAGCTCATGCGAAATTCATTCACAATGGCTGGATAATTGCGTTCCATCGCCGTGCGAATGCGGCACAGATTGCGAATAATGCGCGCCTCTTTGTGCGCATCCAGCTCTTCGTAGCTTTTCAGCAGAAATGGTCTTGCATTTTCTTCGCCAAAGTTTTCTTTGTCGATGCCAATAAGGTATGCCATCGGCGACACCAGCGTGTACGTTGAATTCTGGAATTCATTGTAGATGATTTTTTTGTCAAGCGCCGATGGCTTTTGCTGATTTTCCGGATTCTCATCGTCTATTTCAAGTGCTTGAACGAGTTTTGATAAATCAGCGAGATTATTGGAGGTGATTGTTTTACGCGCTTTCGGCTGGGTTTTCGTTTTCTTTGCCATGTGGAAGACTCCTTTTCTGTATTTTTTTGTTCATTTCCATCATACCATTTTGGCGGCGGCATTGCAAGGGCAGCAGCGCACAAATATATTCCTGCTTTGCGCATTGTTTTTCCCGGAAGTGCTTGACAACAAGTGCTCGATAGTTTTATTTTTCTTGACAACAGATTATTATGATGCTATACTATTATTAACATTAGATACACACAAATTGATTATATCGGGAGGGTTTTCTGTATGGAATACGTCACCCACCTCCGCGAAGACGGCAGCTATCAGCCACTCAAGGAGCATTTGGAAGGCACAGCGACGCGTTCTGCGAAATTCGCCGCTTCTTTTGGAGCGAGTTTTCACGCCGAAAGAACAGCCCTGCTGCACGACATCGGCAAGTACAGCCCCAACGGGCAGCGCCGCCAGCGTGACCCGGAACACACCGCCAAGGTGGACCACAGCACGGCAGGTGCGAAGGCGGCGGCAGATTTGGACGATATGCCCGCGGCGTTTGCCATTGCGGGGCATCACGGCGGTCTGCCCGACTTGGGAACCCGTCTCAGCCTCGATGATGGCACATTGTGCGCACGGCTGAACAAAAAGCTGACCGGCGGCGACGATCCCTCCGCGTGGCGCAGTGAGATTTCTTTGCCAACAGGCGTTCAGCCCACACCGCCGTGGCTTCCGCGGAATGATGCGCGCCTGACTGCCATGTACATCCGGATGCTGTTCTCCTGTCTGGTGGATGCTGATTTTCTGGACACGGAGCGCGCGCTCAGCAAGGAAGAAAAGCCGCGCGGCATCGGCGATTCCATGCCCGCGCTGCTGGAAAAGCTGCAAGCGCACGTTGCCAAATGGCTGGAAAAGCCCAAGTCCGACCTCTGCGCGCTGCGCAACGAGGTGCTGCGGCGCTGCCTGCGTGGCAGCGAAGATCCGCAGGGCTTGTACAGCCTGACCGTCCCCACGGGCGGCGGCAAAACGGTTTCGTCGCTTGCCTTTGCGCTCAGCCACGCAGTGAAGCATGGGATGAAGCGCATCATCTACGTCATCCCCTACACCAGCATTATCGACCAAAATGCGAAGGTCTTTCGGGATATTCTGGGTGATGAGAACGTGGTGGAGCATCACAGTCAGGTGGATTTGCCCGATACGGATGCCGAAACGCCCGATGCCCTCCGCAAGCGCCTTGCCTGCGAAAACTGGGATGCCCCCGTCATCGTCACGACCGCCGTGCAGTTCTTTGAATCCTTCTACGCCGCCAAGCCCGGCCGCTGCCGCAAACTCCACAACGTCGCCAACAGCGTGGTGATTTTCGACGAGGCGCAGACGCTGCCGATTTCGCTGATGCGCCCCTGCGTCTCGGTAATCGACCAGCTGGTGCAGCATTACGGCGTCACCGCCGTTCTCTGTACCGCGACGCAGCCCGAATTGCTGTCCATTTTCAGCGGCTTCACCGCGGGCACCCGCATTCAAGAGCTTGTCCCCGACCCGGATGCGCTGTTCAGCAGCCTTCGCCGCGTCACCTTCCAGCAGGACGGGATGGTTTCGGACGAGGAATTAGCCGCGCGGATTCGTCAGGAAAATGCCGTGCTGTGCATCGTCAATTCCCGCAAACAGGCGCGCAGCCTGTACGAAGCCCTGCCGGAAGAGGGGCGTTTCCATCTCTCCACGCTGATGAACGCCATCGACCGTGAACGCACCATTGCCACAATTCGCGAACGCTTAGACAAGAAACAGTGCTGCCGCGTCATCTCCACCAGCCTGATTGAAGCGGGCGTTGACGTGGATTTTCCGACCGTATACCGCGAATTAGCCGGACTGGACAGCATTCTGCAAGCCGCCGGACGTTGCAATCGCGAGGGAAAGGAAGCGGCGCAGGACAGCATCGTCCACATCTACCAGACCGAACACGCGGTTCCACCCATCATGCGCCCAAACATTGAAAGCTGCCGCACAGTGCTGCGCCTGTATGCTGAGGACATCGGCAGCCGCAAAGCCATCCACGCGTATTTTTGCAATTTGCTCTTCAAGCGCGGCGAAAATCAGCAGCGTTCACGACCCGTTTCGTCCGAAAATGATTTACTGGATACCAGCAAAACGCTGTCATCCGAAGCAAGATTTGCTTTCCGCGAAACCGCCGAGCATTTCCGCTTTATCGATACAGATACGGTAACGGTGTATATTCCGACACCTGAAAACAGCGAGGACATCAAAGCCCTGCGTGATGGGCACTATTCGCGTGAGCTTTTCCGCCGCCTGGGGCGCTGCGGCGTGAGTATTTACCGCCGCGAGTATCAGGCGTTGTGCAGCATCGGCGGCGTCACGGAAATCACCGACGCGCACTGCGGCATTCTGAGCGACATCAAATTGTACACGCCGGAATGCGGCTTGCAGGTCAGCTGCACGAGCGGACTTGGGCTGTTCACCTGATATATGTAATGAAGAAAAGCAGAAACGGGCGGCAAGCATTGCGCTCACCGCCCGCCCCGTTAGATAATTATCTAACACAGTATTTCAACCCACAGATAGAAGCAGCGAATTACCCGCCGTTTCTATCCGACTTTGGCATTTTATCATCTTTTCGCTGACGTGTCAAACCATGTTTAATAGTCTTGCGTTTTAATTATCTAATACAGTGAAAATCAGTCCTTGACTTATGCACTATCCTGTGCTATACTGTTCTTGTCACCTGAAAGGAGGTGGAATTTTCACGATTCCCGTTCGTTCCCTACGACCTGTCACTTGCCCACATCGGCAAGTGTTGATTTTAGCAAAAGTATGAGGAGGTGAACCAATGTCCATCAAAATGGAGGTGTGGGGCGACTACGCGTGCTTCACCCGGCCTGAAATGAAGGTTGAGCGTGTCAGCTATGACGTTCCCACGCCCAGTGCCGCCCGCGGAATGGTGGAAAGCGTATATTTTCATAATGGCCTTCGTTGGATAATAGACCGTATCTACGTCTGCAATCCCATCCGTTTCATCAACATTCGACGCAACGAAGTACCATTCAAGGTTTCCCGTGACAAAATCCTGCGTGAAGCCAACGGAAGGGCTCGTTCCTATATCAATCGAAAAGAAAAAACACAGCAGCGCGCCACCATGATGCTCCGCGACGTACACTACGTCATCGAAGCGCATTTCGTAATGACCGACCAAGCCAATCCTTCGGACAATCCCGGCAAATTTCAGGACATCGTGAAGCGGCGTCTGCGCAGCGGTCAGGCGTACATGCAGCCGTATCTTGGGTGTCGGGAATGCACGGCGCATTTCCGGCTCTGGGATGGCGGCGAAATCCCCGCCATCGACGAAACGAGGGATTTGGGCTATATGCTTTTTGATTTGGATTATTCCGACCCGGAAAACATACAACCGATGTTCTTCCGCGCGCAGATGGTGCATGGCGTGATTGATTTGACAGACTGTGAGGTGGTGAAATGATTCTGCAGTCGCTCGTGCGGTGCTATGATTCGCTCGCCGCACAGGGCAAATTGGAGCGTCCCGGCTGGTCGGTCGTCAAGGTGCAATGGGGCTTGTATCTGACTGCTGACGGGCAGGTGGAGTCGGTGGAAATGCTCGGCACAGCCAACGAGAAAGGCAAGCTGATTCCGCGCACAATGTTCCTGCCAACCCCCGCCAAACGTACCAGCGGTCACAAAGCAGCCAGTTTTTTGTGTGACAACGCCAAATACTTGCTCGGCATTACTAATGAGCCATACAGTGGTACAGGCAAGGATCCCCTCAAAGATGCTGAAATTTGTTTCCGCACAAGCGCCAAGAAGCATCATGCGCTGCTGGACGGCATATCCTGCCCGATGGCGCAGGCGATTCTCCGCTTCTTCGACACTTGGCAACCCGAACAGGCAATGCAATTTCCTGCCCTGTCGGATCATTTTGACGAGCTGTGCAAAAGTAGCAATTTAGTTTTCTGCATGACCGACGCATTCGGCGTGACCACGATGTCACAGGATATACCAGAAATTCAAGCAGTTTGGGACGAAGCTGCGAACAGCAGTACGGAAGATAATATCACGCGAGGACGTTGTCTGGTCACGGGCGAACTGGATACCATTGCGCGCCTGCACCCTGCTATCAAGGGGATAACTGGTGCACAGCCCTCTGGCGCATTACTTGTTTCCTTCAACAACAATTCCTTCGAATCCTACGGTCGAGAGGAAGCACAAGGCTTGAACGCCCCCATCGGAAATCGCGCCGCCTTTGCCTACGGCGAAGCGCTCAACTACATGCTGCGCGTGAAGGACTACCACAGTCTGCTTGGGTCTACCACGCTCGTTTACTGGGCGGAAACGGCGCAATCAGCTTATAGCGACTGCTTTGCCGCCATGTTGGGAACAAATAACGACATGACGCAGAATATGCTGGACGGCATCATGAAAGCCATCCGCCTTGGGCAGGATATTCAGTGGAAGAATGTTCCGCTGAATTCCAGCGTTCCCTTCTACATTCTTGGATTGACACCGAATACGTCCCGCTTGTCGGTTCGTTTCTTCCTGCAAGGGACGTTCGGCGATTTTGCCGCGAATTTGGCGCGTCATCAGGAGCGCTTGAACATCATTCGCCCTTCCTATGACACGCGGGAAACACTTTCCGCTTATGCACTGCTTAAAGAAACCACTCGTAATTCCGATGACGATGATGCTGCAAAAAATGAAAGTGCGAAAAAGCACATGTCTAAAAGGAAGTCAGAAAATGACGGTGAAAAAAAGTCGCTGACTTTTTCAGACATTCTCATCAGGAATTTGCTTTGCGCGATTCTCAACAATACGCCCTACCCTGTCGCGCTGCTGACGCAAACCGAATTGCGCATCCACGCGGAACAGAAGATTAACCGCGGCAAGGCAGCGATTATAAAAGCATGGCTGCTGAAAAACGGCAGTAATCCGCAATACAAGGAGGTCATCGACGTGCAACTCAATGAGCAAACAACCTATGTGCCGTATGTGCTTGGGCGTCTTTTCGCTGTACTGGAAAAAGTACAGCAAGAAGCTTATGAAAGTGCTGGGCGCAAAATAAACCGTACCATTCGAGATCACTATTTTGGTTCTGCCTGCACAACGCCCGGTATCATTTTTCACATTTTAATTGACCGTATAAACAGATATTATCTTCCGAAAATTTCTTCCGAAGGTCTCCGAATTGTCCGCGACAGGCAGATAACCGAATTGATGGGCATGATTCATGAAAGCTATCCCGCGCGCCTGAACCTGCAGGATCAGGGCATTTTCCAGCTGGGCTACTATCACCAGAAGCAGAAGTTCTTCACGAAAAAGGAGGAAAACAGCAATGTCTGATGTGATTCGCAACCGGTATGATTTCGTGGTGCTGTTCGATGTGCAGAACGGCAATCCCAACGGCGACCCCGATGCCGGCAACATGCCCCGTACCGACCCGGAAACGGGTCTGGGGCTGGTGACGGACGTGTGCATAAAGCGCAAGATTCGCGACTATGTGGCAACCGTCAAGGAGGGCGACCCGCATTTCGGCATTTACATTCAGGATGGAATCACGCTGAATCGTCGTGACAGAGACGGCTTGGATGCCTGCGGCTGTGGCAATCTCACAGATGACGACCAAAAGAGCAAGAAAAAATTGAAATCGACCGACGAGAATATTGAAGTCAAGTTGCGCGACTACATGTGCAGCCACTACTACGACATTCGAACGTTCGGCGCAGTCATGACAACATTCGTCACAGCGAAGCTGAACTGCGGTCAGGTGCGCGGTCCGGTACAGCTGGGCTTTGCCCGCAGTATCGACCCCATCGTGCCACAGGAAATTACCATCACCCGCGTCGCCATCACCACGGAAAAGGATGCCGAAAAGAAGGATACGGAAATGGGGTGCAAGTACATCGTCCCGTACGGGCTGTACCGCGTGGAAGGCTTCGTATCCGCGAATCTTGCGCGCAGGGTCACGGGGTTCAGCGAAGAAGACCTCGAACTGTTGTGGGATGCCATCCTCAACATGTTTGAAAACGACCATTCCGCCGCGCGCGGCATGATGGCAGTGCGCAAGCTCATCATCTTCCGCCATGAGAAGGAACTGGGCAACGCCCCCGCGTGGAAGCTGTTTGAACGCGTGCGTGTAGCGCGCAAGGCGGATGTAACGGTTCCGCGCAGCTTTGCGGACTACGAGTGGACGGTGGATGACGCGAATCTGCCGGACGGCGTCACCTGCGAAGTGAAGGGGTGACGCAGCAGGACGCGACCCTCTCCGCCTTGCAGCATTACGCCTACTGCCGCCGCCAATGGGGATTGATTTTTCTGGAGCAGCAGTGGGCAGAAAATGCGCACACGGCGGAGGGGCAAGTGTTCCACCAAACGGCGCATCACGGCCCGGAAGCGGAATTGCGCGGCGATACGCTGATTCTGCGCGGACTGCGGCTGGAATCCGCCCGCCTGCACCTGCACGGCGTCAGCGACGTGGTGGAGTTCCACCGCAGCCCCGGCGGTGTTGCGCTGCACGGACGCGAAGGGCTGTGGCTGCCGTACCCGGTAGAATACAAAAAAGGGTCAGACAAAACGCAGGATGCCGACGAGGTGCAGCTGTGCGCACAGGCGCTCTGCTTGGAGGAGATGCTCTGCTGCGCCATCCCGGAGGGCAGCTTGTTTTATGGCGAGTCCCGCCGACGGACGCGGGTTGCGCTGGATGAATCCCTCCGTGCGCGGACGTTGTCGCTTCTGGCGGAACTGCTGGAGAATCAGGCGCGCGGACATACGCCATCCGTTCGGGCGCACAAGGGCTGCAATGTCTGCTCGCTCAAGGATGTATGCGTTCCGCGGCTCAGCCGAACCGGCAGCGTCCGCGCCTACATACACGCCCGTATTGCGGAGGATTCGTCATGAGAAAGATGCTGAATACGCTGTTCGTGACGACGGAAGATGCGTACTTGTCGCTGGAAAACGAGAATATCGTCGTCCATGTGGGCGAGGAAAAGCGCGCACAGTATCCCCTGCTGATGCTGGAGGGCATTCTGACTTTCTCCTACAAAGGCGCAAGTCCAGCACTCATGGGTGCTTGCGCAGAGCGCGGTATTGGGCTGACGTTTCTGACGCCGCGCGGGCGATTTTTAGCACGCGTCTGCGGCAGCGAGCGCGGCAATGTTCTGCTGCGCCGCGAGCAGTATCGGCGCGCCGACAGCCTATCCGCCAGCTGCCTGATTGCACGGAATTTCATCTTCGGCAAGGTATACAATCAGCGCTGGGTGCTGGAGCGTACCATCCGCGACCACGCCTTGCGCGTGAATGTGCAGGCACTCAAGGATGTTTCCGCTGCGTTAGATGCCAAGCTGCCGCAAATTGAATCAGCGGTTGATTTAGATGTGCTGCGCGGGCTGGAAGGCGACGCATCCGCCGATTATTTTTCGGTATTCGACGAAATGATACTGACTCAAAAGGCGGATTTCTTGCTGAACGGCCGCAATCGCCGCCCGCCGCAGGACAACATGAACGCCCTGCTCTCCTTCGCCTATGTGCTACTCGCCAACGACTGCGCTGCCGCGCTGGAAAGCGTCGGGCTGGATGCCTACGTCGGCTTCATGCACCGCGACCGTCCGGGGCGCACGTCGCTCGCCCTTGACCTGATGGAAGAACTGCGCGCCCCGATGGCAGATCGCCTCTGCATCACGCTGGTGAACAACCGTGTGCTGCAGGACAAGCACTTCGACCGGCAGGAAAGCGGCGCCGTCTTCTTGAACGATGCCGGGCGCAAGCAGTTCTTGACCGCGTGGCAAAACCGCAAACGCGAAGAAATCACCCACCCGTTCCTGAAAGAAAAAATCATGTGGGGGCTTGTTCCCTATGTACAGGCGCTGCTGCTTGCGCGCACCCTCCGCGGCGACACAGACGGTTATCCCCCATTCCTCTGGAAATAACCCGAAAGCGAGGCGTTCCCGATGCTGGTTCTAATCACCTACGATGTTTCCACCGTCGATGCAGACGGCAAACGCCGCTTGCGGCAAGTCGCCAAGCGCTGCGTCGTCCACGGTCAGCGCGTGCAGAATTCCGTATTTGAGTGCTCTTTGGATGCCGCGCAGTACAAGCTGCTTCAGGCGGAACTTCGGCAGCTGATTGACCCGGAAAAGGACAGTTTGCGCTTTTACAACCTCGGCAATCACTACGAAAGCCGGATTGAGCACATTGGCGTGAAGACGAGCTACGCCCCGGAAGGGCTGCTGATGCTGTAAGGGCGCGCCGCGCGAATCGCCCGTGCGAAGCGCAAGCCTCCAGCCTTTTGCAGGGAGGTTCGCACCGGATTTCGCGGTTTTTCCGGCAAAATTACCGCATTTTCGGCTAAGCTGATTCTCAAAAGGACTGTTTTGTGGTATACTTTTTGTGCAAAGCCTATGATTCTGATCGACAGAATTGTTACTTTGCGCAGTCGCTCCCCGTGCGGGGAGCGTGGATTGAAATGTAGGCATTTATGTGGTTGTAACCAAAGGGTGGAGTCGCTCCCCGTGCGGGGAGCGTGGATTGAAATGTGTGGCATGTAGATGGGGAAATACTCGATTCATGTCGCTCCCCGTGCGGGGAGCGTGGATTGAAATTAACAAGTCCCCTATATTCGACCGGCAAATAGTGTCGCTCCCCGTGCGGGGAGCGTGGATTGAAATGCAACCATTCCTCATTCACGTTGAAGGTAGAACGTCGCTCCCCGTGCGGGGAGCGTGGATTGAAATGTTGTCCGCCTGAAAGAATTCCCATCGGGGATGGTCGCTCCCCGTGCGGGGAGCGTGGATTGAAATCGTTGCGGCGCTTGGTGATGCGCTTGGTATCTCGTCGCTCCCCGTGCGGGGAGCGTGGATTGAAATATCCTCGGTCAGTCCCATGTCCAACGCTCCCATGGTCGCTCCCCGTGCGGGGAGCGTGGATTGAAATCGTTTGATTGTGTCCGCGACGGCGCAAGCACCGTGTCGCTCCCCGTGCGGGGAGCGTGGATTGAAATGGGCAGGGTCAGCACCACCGCCTTTTGTGCATGGGTCGCTCCCCGTGCGGGGAGCGTGGATTGAAATCGGGCTTGACCAACTGCGGCGCTTGCGCCGCGCCCGTCGCTCCCCGTGCGGGGAGCGTGGATTGAAATCACGCCATGCGGAAGTCCATGTCCTCTGCGCCGGTCGCTCCCCGTGCGGGGAGCGTGGATTGAAATGCATTGCAACTTGGTTGCAATTAGTTGCAACTACGTCGCTCCCCGTGCGGGGAGCGTGGATTGAAATTGTCTGCTCGTGCCGCGCTTTGTACCCGCGGCACGGTCGCTCCCCGTGCGGGGAGCGTGGATTGAAATACTTTCTAACATTTCCTGCGTAGTGGTTACACCGAGTCGCTCCCCGTGCGGGGAGCGTGGATTGAAATACCGTCGCGTCGTTGGTGATGAACACCGCGTTCTGTCGCTCCCCGTGCGGGGAGCGTGGATTGAAATCCCCGACTGGGGCATGGAGAACGCGGAGCTGGGCGTCGCTCCCCGTGCGGGGAGCGTGGATTGAAATCGGGTGGATGACCATTGGACGCCGCCGAAGGAGGTCGCTCCCCGTGCGGGGAGCGTGGATTGAAATGTCCAGAACGCGCTGCGGTAGGCGTCGGTGGCGCGTCGCTCCCCGTGCGGGGAGCGTGGATTGAAATCGCGCACTCTACGTCCGCGCATTTGACCGCATGGTCGGTCGCTCCCCGTGCGGGGAGCGTGGATTGAAATTTTGCGGCGGGCGTGAATGATGTCTCCGATTCCGTCGCTCCCCGTGCGGGGAGCGTGGATTGAAATCGGGAGGTCGAGGCATTCCGCCTTCGTCACGCGGGTCGCTCCCCGTGCGGGGAGCGTGGATTGAAATTCCACGTTGCAGAGGAACAAGACATCAGCGTCTGTCGCTCCCCGTGCGGGGAGCGTGGATTGAAATACGCCAGCCATCCGAAATCCGTAAGCGGCAAGAAGTCGCTCCCCGTGCGGGGAGCGTGGATTGAAATTCATTGTGCCGCAAAAAGCAGCAAAGTGCCATCGCGTCGCTCCCCGTGCGGGGAGCGTGGATTGAAATATTGCAGCCCCGATAATAAAGGCCAGCGTTCCGCGTCGCTCCCCGTGCGGGGAGCGTGGATTGAAATTGACACGTCGCGCTCAATTGCGCTTTGCAAGCACGTCGCTCCCCGTGCGGGGAGCGTGGATTGAAATGAGATTGCATTTTTGTTGGTGCTGTGCGGCCCGGGTCGCTCCCCGTGCGGGGAGCGTGGATTGAAATATTCCAAGCCGGAGGAGCCAGCAGCGGAAGGTGTGTCGCTCCCCGTGCGGGGAGCGTGGATTGAAATCTACCTCACCCGCAATCCCACCGCGCTCATCGTCGCTCCCCGTGCGGGGAGCGTGGATTGAAATAGAAGGAGGGTAAATCGTGATTGACATCGACATGGTCGCTCCCCGTGCGGGGAGCGTGGATTGAAATGCTGAGTGTCGTTGTCTTGATGTTGGGCAGGATGTGTCGCTCCCCGTGCGGGGAGCGTGGATTGAAATACGCACAACGTCATCAGGCGCACCCATCAGCTTGGCGTCGCTCCCCGTGCGGGGAGCGTGGATTGAAATACCCCCCTCTGTGTTATCATTTCAGTAGGCGCAAGTCGCTCCCCGTGCGGGGAGCGTGGATTGAAATCGGTAAAGCGGCCCGTCTCGCACATCAGCCATCGTCGCTCCCCGTGCGGGGAGCGTGGATTGAAATTGTCCGCTCGTGCCGCGCTTTGTACCCGCGTCAGTCGCTCCCCGTGCGGGGAGCGTGGATTGAAATTGATTGTACTTGTCCTTGGCGATTGCGGAAATGTCGTCGCTCCCCGTGCGGGGAGCGTGGATTGAAATGTTCGGCAGCATCCGGCGCGAATGCTGGCGCACTGTCGCTCCCCGTGCGGGGAGCGTGGATTGAAATAATCGTCGATGGCGTAGTAGTAACCGTACCACGAGGTCGCTCCCCGTGCGGGGAGCGTGGATTGAAATTGGTACTGCGCCGCCGCAGCAGGGGTGACGATGGCGTCGCTCCCCGTGCGGGGAGCGTGGATTGAAATCGTTATGCTTCTTTCAGCTCTTCCAGCGCCCGCCGTCGCTCCCCGTGCGGGGAGCGTGGATTGAAATGTGCTATGAGCGTGGAACCATCACGCCGGAGATTACGTCGCTCCCCGTGCGGGGAGCGTGGATTGAAATTTGATGCGCTGGTACAGATTCGCGGCGCTGTCCTCGTCGCTCCCCGTGCGGGGAGCGTGGATTGAAATTACGAGAATCCTGAAAATCAGCAGCGGTTTGAAGCGTCGCTCCCCGTGCGGGGAGCGTGGATTGAAATTCCAGCGTTAGCGTCTTGTCCGTCACCAGCGCCGTGTCGCTCCCCGTGCGGGGAGCGTGGATTGAAATTACGCCGAAGGCTTGAAGAGTTGTTAGCGGAGCAGTCGCTCCCCGTGCGGGGAGCGTGGATTGAAATACCTTGTGAATGCAATCCTGTATTGTGTCGAACCGTCGCTCCCCGTGCGGGGAGCGTGGATTGAAATAATTTGACGCATATTGGAAAGGATTCTGTCAGCGGTCGCTCCCCGTGCGGGGAGCGTGGATTGAAATACTATGTCTAATGCTCCGTGATAATCGCGCTGCAGTCGCTCCCCGTGCGGGGAGCGTGGATTGAAATCCTGACGGATAACCAGCCTACACCAAAGGACATGTCGCTCCCCGTGCGGGGAGCGTGGATTGAAATAGCCCCTTGGTGGCGACATGAACGCCGTCCACTTGTCGCTCCCCGTGCGGGGAGCGTGGATTGAAATTGAATGCCAAGACCGGCGCGGACGGCACGATGGCTGGTCGCTCCCCGTGCGGGGAGCGTGGATTGAAATACCATCAAGAAGGCGATGAAGGCGGTGGGCATCGTCGCTCCCCGTGCGGGGAGCGTGGATTGAAATTTCTCTTGCATCGAAAAGCTCAATGCACGACCCGGTCGCTCCCCGTGCGGGGAGCGTGGATTGAAATCCAAGCGGAAGGACGCGGCGAAAGCGCCGGAAAGTCGCTCCCCGTGCGGGGAGCGTGGATTGAAATAACGTGTCGGAACACTGGCTGCGAACAGGCGAAGTCGCTCCCCGTGCGGGGAGCGTGGATTGAAATCGCTTGACGACATCGAAGTCTACAAATGGCGCGGTCGCTCCCCGTGCGGGGAGCGTGGATTGAAATGTATCTGATATGGAGAAAAATTCTTGCGAAATTCTGTCGCTCCCCGTGCGGGGAGCGTGGATTGAAATGTCAAAGACAGCGCCGTGCGGATTCAGCCCGTCGTCGCTCCCCGTGCGGGGAGCGTGGATTGAAATACATCAAAGGTCATGCACACCACTCCCCACCATGTCGCTCCCCGTGCGGGGAGCGTGGATTGAAATTGCATGTGGTATACTCCTTCCATAGTCGTTGACTACGTCGCTCCCCGTGCGGGGAGCGTGGATTGAAATCGCCGCCCGAAGGCAGATGTCCATCAAGGTCTGCGTCGCTCCCCGTGCGGGGAGCGTGGATTGAAATCACGCTCTTGCCCATGTCCATGAACGGCGCGCAGTGTCGCTCCCCGTGCGGGGAGCGTGGATTGAAATAACGTAACCCGCCCGAATGACCCGGTTGACGCGCGTCGCTCCCCGTGCGGGGAGCGTGGATTGAAATATTCCAAGCCGGAGGAGCCAGCAGCGGAAGGTGTGTCGCTCCCCGTGCGGGGAGCGTGGATTGAAATTCGTCGGAGTAGGCGAGCACCATCGCCTGCTTGACTGTCGCTCCCCGTGCGGGGAGCGTGGATTGAAATGGCAGCAGTGAACTTGGCGCGGCGGTGGCTGCCGTCGCTCCCCGTGCGGGGAGCGTGGATTGAAATGGCAAACGTTAGAACGCGGTTTCGCTGCTTATAGCAATTCTCAAAAATCCAGTCAATAACCATCAGCAGTAAACCAGCCGAAAC
>ENA-OYXX01000177-OYXX01000177.1-human-gut-metagenome-genome-assembly--contig:-NODE-177-length-30088-cov-10.460860_pt1 | contig 30088 bp, 25 predicted proteins | sample MGYA00243976_ERZ653434 | MGnify/ENA primary metagenome ERZ653434 (study PRJEB26926, sample SAMN06165112) | human gut metagenome | biome: ENVO:00009003; feature: ENVO:2100002; material: ENVO:00002003...
AATGTGGCGTTTTTGAAGCGTGCAAAAAAGTCAAAGACTTTTTTGACACGCTGAGCGCCGCACTGCATTTTCGCAGTGCGGCGCAATTTTTCCTTGAAATGTCCGCAGCATCATGCTATAATACAAAAGCTACGGAGAATTAGCTCAGCTGGTTAGAGCGCTCGCCTCACACGCGAGAGGTCAGCAGTTCGAGTCTGCTATTCTCCACCAACATTTAAGGCCTGAAAGTTAACGCTTTCGGGTCTTTTTTGCGTTTTTGCAAGCTTTTTAAGGCAAATTAAAAAACACAAATACGGGTACTTTTTGAAATATGTCCAAAAATGCGTCCAAGATTTAAGAAAAATAAATTTCGTTCATGAGATTTGCCGTCTTAATTTTGGCCTCGTTGAGGCAATGCGCGTATATATTCATCGTCGTGCTAACAGTCTCGTAACCTAAAAATTCCTGCGTCTGTTGTGGTGTTGCTCAGCTGGCTATTAACAATGAAGCTTCCGTATGCCCTCTATATCCGGCTGTCCATCGAGGATTACAAATACGACAGCTGTCAATCGTTTCTTTCCCCAAAACCTCGGAGATTTCTTTCAGCGTCGTTTTCTCCTTGCCGCCGAGGAAAAAAGAAACTTACGCAGACCGATAGAAGATACAATAGGTACGCTTGTGCATTATGCCTGCGCTGCCTTTCCGACGCGCGACGGACGGTCGCGGACGATCATAAAAGCAAATGCGGCAAGAAAGTTGAAGAACAGTCCGAGGATCGGCCAAAGTGATTTGTTCATGCCCTCGTTCACGGCCTCTTTATAGAGCCAGGCTACAACGTCAAACCAGTAGAACAAAACGAGTACCGCCCAGAGAACGCCGAGTCCGCCGATGATTGCATAGTTTGTTGCGTTGAGTGGAGTAATGCTGCTTTTGAGCGCTCTTTCCGCCTGATGCTCGGTCATGTCGGCGGCCTGTGCCTGCTGGCGGAAGTGTGATGCGTCGCTTATCTGCTGCGACAGACTCAGCGGAATGGCCACTGCAGTGAAAACGGCCAAAACGATGAAAATTACTAAAATTAGTCTGAATGCTTTTGCAAAGTCCTTATGCATGATCCTGTTTTTCATATTGTTTTCCTCCTTTTATGTTCCGATATGCTCCGGCCAAGCTGAGACTCCCACTCGTAAAAATATTTAAAAGAAGAAAGAGGAGAGAGCTGCTGCATCTTTTTTGGGGGGATGAGAGCTGCTGATTTTGTGGGGTGGGGGTGAGTGGGAGCCTTAGCTCGACCGGATATAAAAAATCTGTCCTCCCTATCGGACAATGCCAGTATAGGAGAACAGATTAAACCTGCAATAAATCAATTTTAAACGATTTTTAAACGGTATCCAACGCCCCAGACGGTCTGAATGTATTCCGGCGCGGAGGGGTCTTTTTCAATCTTCTCGCGCAGACGGTTGATGTGAACGGCGACGGTTATGTTGTCGCCCATGCTCTCAAGCCCCCAGATCATCTCGTACAGATCCTCGCGGCTGAAAACCTGGTTCGGGTGGCGCAGAAGAAACAGCAGAAGCTCAAACTCCTTGTTCTTGAGCTTAAGCTCGCACCCGTCTATCGACGCCGTACGCGCGTTGGAATCCATGATGAATGGCCCGACACTTATAATGCTGTCAACGGGCTTCGCCGTCGGACGCAGCCGCTCGTACTGCGCAAGGTTTGCTTTTACGCGCGCGACGAGCACACTCGGCGAAAACGGCTTTTCAACGTAATCATCCGCGCCGAAGCCGAGGCCGCGTATTTTGTCGATATCCTGCGTGCGAGCCGTTACCATTAAAATAGGTATATCGAGCTTTTCGCGCAGCTTTTTGCATATCGTAAAGCCGTCAAGCCCCGGCAGCATCAGATCGAGCAGGATAAGGTCAAAGCCGCCGGACAGCGCCTTGTTCAGCCCGTCCACGCCGTCGTACGCAACGTCGGTCTCAAAGTCCGAAAGCTCCAGATAATCTCTTTCAATGTCGGATATCGCGCGGTCGTCTTCAATAATAAGAATTTTAGCCATCGGCTTTACCTCCCGGAAGGTCTATAACTATGCAAAGTCCGTCGTAAACGCTTTTTTCGGCGAATGCGCCGCCGCCCATCTGCTCGGCGGCTTTTTTTACTATTGCAAGGCCGAGGCCGCTGCCCATGCCGGAGCCGGCGCGGGCAGGGTCCGTGCGGTAAAACAGGTCGAAAAGCTTCGGACGTGCCTCATCGGAAACGCCGTTGCCGTCATCTGCAAACCTCAGACGCACCTTGCCGCAGCAGTCCTGCGAGGATATGAATATCTTCACCCTTTTGCGGCCGGAATAGCGTATGCTGTTGCATATTATGTTTTCGGCGATGCGGCGGAACTGATAGCGATCGGCTGTGACGACGGCGGCTTCAAGCTCGGACATGTCGATGTCCGCATCGGGCGTGATATCGGAAACAATTCGCTCAAGCTCGGTTTTAGCGTTCAGCGTTTCGGGCTGAATTGGGTATTCGCTCAGCTCCAGCTTGGAAAATTCGAGCAGTCGGGCAACCATGTTCTCCATCTCGCTGCCCTTCTTCTTTATTGTCTCAAGATACTTTTTCTGCATCTCGGGTGTGTCGGCGACGCCCTCGAGCAGCGCCTCGGTGTAGGCGCGTATTGATGTCAGCGGACTTTTCAGGTCATGTCCCATGCCGGCCATGAGCTCCTTGCTGCTCTGCTGACGGCGCTGCTCTGCTTCGAGCGAAGCCTTGAGCTTCGCCGCCATAAGATCGACAGCGTCGCAGGCTGCCTTGAACTCATCAGGCTCCGTGTAGTTTATGGGATTGTCAAGATCGCCCGAGCGAATGCGGTCAACGCCGCCGACAAGAGTATCGAGCGGCTCGGAAATGTGCGTGAACAGCTCGCGCGTGAGGTTAACGTTCGTGAAAACGATGGTCAGCAGCAGCGCCGTGCCGACCGCGCCGATATATATCCACACGAAGGTCTCAAAGCCTTGAAACAGATCTTCGTTTTGCTCGACGGCGATGTGCAGGTCATATAGGCTCAGCCCGATTCTCGGCAGATATTTGACCTCCAATATATATATGGCGATCCCCGCGCCGAGGATGAGCAGCAGCGCCGCCGTGACCAGCGGAATGAGAAACATATATATATTTGAGCGGTGAAGTCTCTTTTTGATCGTCATTTTAATCACACCTTATTAATGGTGCGTTCATTATAGCAGGGATTTAGGGCGCTTAGTTAAACAAATTTTAAAACGTCGGCGAAAGTTTTTAAGTTTTGTTTAATTTCTCGTTATACCTGCTTAAAAAAGCTCGGGTAGACTAATAGCCGTGGACAGGAAAGAAGCCACAAACGAATTTAAAATACCTGAGGAGGCAGACACAATGAAAAACATTATTTCCAACATCAATATAATCAACACCATTCTTGAGGCACTTGACCGCAGCGAAGAGGATATTCGCCGCCGCGCAGCCGATGCTGCCGCAAATGAGGTCGGCTATGCCTACGGCGCAGGCAGCCTCACGGTCAAGCTGTTTTCCGACTGCACCGGCAACTACGCCGAGGTAACGCTTCCCGGCAGCTATGAATATACCTGCGGAATGAAGCTGTGCTGCATTGTCGATACCGACACAATGGGGGTTCGCGGCGTGTGCCCGGTCGAAGAATTCTGAGAATATATAAGCGCAAAAGCACAAAAACCGATGCCTGTACCGGCATCGGTTTTTTTTCTGTTATAGTGCGGCGCGCTGCTCGGGAGTCATGCGGTACTGCGGCTTGACATGATAGGCGACCTCGGCATACTGCCGCGCGCGCTCGCGCAGCGAGAAGTTGCCGTCCTGACTGCACCAGACGTAAAGCTCGTGCAGAATAAGATCCGTCGCTATGCGCGACAGAAGCTCCGGCGGCTCCTCGGTTTCGATAATGCCGTTTTTTGCGCAGTTTTTCGCGAGCGTGGCGAAGAGATCGTCCAGCGCATGCACCGCGTCGCGTATGCCCTTGGGCGAGTCAAACTGCATTATAAACAATCTGCTCGTGAGCTTCGGGCCGAAATCGAGCGCGATATCAATGAAGCGGCCAAAAAGCTGCCAGATGCGTTCAAAGTCGTTTTCCGCATCGGCAAACTTGCGGAAGCTCTCCTCGTCGTTCTGCTGCGGCTTTGAAACGACATAGTCCAAAATGGCGCGCTTGCCCTTGAACACGCTGTAAAAAACCGAGCGCGACGTGTGAGCCGACTCGCATATTTCGTTGACGCTTACATTATCGTAGCCCCGGTCGCGAAACAGGGCTATCGCGCACTCGGCAATGTCATCCTTGAGGCGGTTAGACGTACTTTGCACAAAAAACACCACACTATCAAAATGTCCTGATTTTAAAAACATTTTACGATTTTTGTCCGAGAATGTCAACTGATTATCAAAGGCGTTCTCAAAGTTTTTGCAATAATTTTGTGAGTTATTACAAATTGAAAGGCGCATTATTGACTGTTTTCAACAAAAAATGTATTCTGCGAGTAGCAATTGATATATTAATAACAAGGAAGAAGCAAACCCCACATTTTATCAGGAGGCCTGAAACTCATGACAAAAGACCAGAAGATCGCCAAGCTTGGCAAAGAGATCACCGACCGGGCTACAGTGCTGCTCGGAAAGGATAAGATCACCCCGAATTCCCCGGAATACCTGGGCATCAATTCCGCACTGAAATACACCGCTTACAAGTACGATCAGAAGATGGCGGACGATATACTCGATATCTGCCTGACCATGAAAAAGCGTGTGCCGCTGACCATCGAGCAGCTGGCCGCAAAGAACCCTCAGTTTGACAGAGCATACCTTGAAAAGGCAATGCAGGCAGTCAGCGAGAGCGGCCTTGTCGAGTTCCACTGGGAAAACCTCGACGGCAAGAACCCCAACCATGAAAAGCGCTGGGTGCTGGACATGTTCGTTCCCGGCAGCGCTGAGATCATGATGATAAACCCCGAGCAGTCGGACATGTACCCCGAGACCGCAGACTTCTTCGAGCGCATGGCATACCTGCCCCTGGCAGGCATCACCGAGCTTGTACCTCCCGGAGGCGCAGGCATAGGCATGCATGTTATTCCCGTTGAGAAGGCTATACCGGCCGAGAGCAAATCCCTGCCCATCGAGCATCTGAGCCACTGGCTGAAGAAGTACGAAGGACACATCGGCGTTTCCGTCTGCTCCTGCCGTAAGCAGCAGCGCATCCGCGGCGAAGGCTCGGGCGATATCGAGGGCGAATGGTGCATCGGCGTCGGCGACTTTGCCGACTACTGCCGCGAGACCAACCACGGCCGCGACATCACCTATGAAGAGGCAATGGAGATCCTCCAGAAGGCCGAGGACAAGGGCTATGTTCACCAGATAACCAACATCGACGGCGAGAACAAGATATTCGGTATCTGCAACTGCGCAGTCGGCGTCTGCAACGCTCTGCGTACATCCCAGCTTTTCAATACTCCCAACCTCTCCGCTTCCGCATACACCGCAGAGTCCGACCCCGAGAAGTGCGTCGCCTGCGGCAAGTGTGTTGAGACCTGCCCGGCCGGCGCCGTCCGCCTCGGCCAGAAGCTCTGCACCAAGGAAGGCCCCATCCAGTATCCGCATCACGAGCTTCCCGACGACACCCAGTGGGGCGAGGATCACTGGAACAAAAATTACAAAAACGAAAACGGCTCTATCCAGACCTGGCCCACCGGCACCGCACCCTGCAAGGTCGCATGCCCGGCTCACATCGCGATCCAGGGCTACATCAAGATGGCAGCCGACGGCCGCTATGCCGATGCGCTCAAGCTCATCAAGAAGGATAACCCCTTCCCGGCAGTCTGCGGCAGCATCTGCCGCAAATACTGCGAGGACGCATGCACCCGCGGCACCGTCGATGCACCTCTTCAGATAGACGAGATAAAGAAATTCATCGCCGAGCAGGATATGAAGGCCGAGCATCGCTATGTTCCTCCCATGGTCTCCTGCACTCACGAGAAGTTTGACCAGAAGATCGCCATCATCGGCGCAGGCCCTGCCGGCATGAGCTGCGCTTACTTCCTCGCCATCGAGGGCTACAGCCCTGTAGTGTTCGAGAAGGAAGCCGTTCCCGGCGGCATGCTCGTAAACGGCATCCCCTCCTTCCGTATCGGCAAGGACATCGTAAAGTCCGAGATCGACGTTCTGCGCGAGATGGGCGTTGAGTTCCGCTGCGGCGTTGAGGTCGGCAAGGACGTAACCATCCAGCAGCTGCGCGATGAAGGCTTCAAGGCATTCTACGTTGCAGTCGGCCTGCAGAAGGCGGCAAAGCTGAACATACCCGGCGAAGAGCTGAAGGGTGTTTTGGGCGGCCTCGATTTCCTGCGCTCTGTAAACAGCGGCAAGACCAAGAAGCTCAGCGGCGACGTCGTCGTCATCGGCGGCGGCAACGCGGCTATCGACGTTGCCCGTGCGGCACGCCGTCTGACCAAGGGCAGCGTCAACATGTACTGCCTTGAGAAGGACGAAGAGATGCCCACAGTTCCCGATGAGAAGAACGCAGGCCTCGCCGACGGCGTTGTTATCAACAATTCCTGGGCGCCCAAGGCCATCCTCGGCGAGGGCGGCAAGGTCACCGACATCGAGCTTATGCGCTGCGTCTCCGTGCGCGACGCAAGCGGCAAGTTCGCTCCCGTTTATGACGAGAACGAGACCATCACCGTTTCCTGCTCGAACGTTCTCGTTGCCATCGGCCAGCGCTCGGAATACGGCGCGGTTCTCGCCGGAACGGCAGCAGAGACTCCCGACGGCAGCCTCATCGACCACAACGGCGTCACCTTCCAGACCGAAGAAGCTGACATCTTCGTCGGCGGCGACTGCGCGACCGGTCCTAAGTACACCATCGACGCTATCGCATCCGGCCGTGAGGGTGCGGTTTCCATCCACCGCTATGTAAACGTCGGCCAGACTCTGACTATCCACCGCAACCTGCGCGAGTTCAAGGAGCTGGATAAGCAGAACATCACCCTGCCGGCAGAGAAGTTCAAGAAGCCTGCACGCGCAGAGGCCGCAATTGATCAGAACAAGGTCCTCACCATGCAGGATGACCGCGTGACCTTCACCGAGGAGCAGATAAAGAGCGAGGCATCACGCTGCCTGAGCTGCGGCCGCAGCGTAGTCGATCCCAACAAGTGCATCGGCTGCGGTATCTGCACCACCAAGTGCGAGTTCGACGCTATCCACCTCAAGCGCAACCGTCCGCAGAACAGCAAGATGATCCCGGCCGAGGATAAGTTCAAGGCCATCGGACCGTATGCCGCAAAGCGCCAGGTCAAGATAATAAAGAAAAAGCTTTCCGGAAAATAATCCTCCCGGAGCAGAAACCAGGGTGTGGGAGAGATTCCACACCCTTTTTTGAAAGGAAACGTTATGCACGAGCTGAGTATAGTTACATATGTAATAGAGCAGGTCGAAAAGATCGCAAAGGAAAATGAGCTTACGGATATACAGTCCGTGACGTTGGAATTCGGCGAGGTATCGGGCATCGTTCCGGAGTACCTCAGCGATTGCTGGCAGTGGTATGCAAAGAAAAAGCCGATCATAGAGCATGCCGAATTCAAATATGAGATAATCCCGGCAATAACCTGGTGCGACGACTGCAAGAGCACATATCCCACCGTCAAATACGGCAAGACCTGCCCGCACTGCGGCAGCGGCAGAACGTGGCTTCAGCAGGGGCAGGAAATGAATATCAAGCAGATAGAAGCCTGCTGAGAAGGAGATATAATGGGACAGTATAAAGTTTACGAGATAAAGCAGAGCATATTCAAGGCAAACGACGACGCTGCCGACGTTATCCGCGCGGAGATGAAAAGGGAGCACTGCTTTCTGCTAAACCTCATGTCGTCGCCCGGCAGCGGCAAGACAACGACCCTGACGCGCACGATCGAAAAGCTCGGCGACAAAATGAATATAGGCATCATGGAAGCGGACATAGACTCCGACGTTGACGCAGAGCGCATCTCAAACACCGGCGTTAAAAAGGTCATCCAGCTGCACACCGGCGGCATGTGCCACCTCGACGCGGACATGACCCGTCAGGGTCTTACGGAAATGGGAACGGACGATCTCGACCTCGTCGTTCTCGAAAACGTCGGCAATCTCGTTTGCCCGGCGGAGTTCGACACGGGCGCGGCGAAAAACGCCATGATCCTCTCCGTTCCGGAGGGACACGACAAGCCGCTGAAATATCCGCTCATATTCCAGGTCTGTGATGCGCTTATAATCAACAAGATCGACGTTCTGCCGTATTTCGATTTCGACATGGACAAGGTCGTTGAGTTTGTGAAAATGCGAAATCCCAACATAAAAATATTCCCGATAAGCGCAAAAACGGGCGAGGGCGTGGACGAGTGGTGTGCATGGCTGCGCGAGCAGGCCGACACATGGAATGCGCGCTGACGCTTTTTCGACAAAAACGGCAATAATTGTGCATCTTGTATATTGCAATTTCACACCTTAGTGTTAAAATGATAACAATCGGTATTTGGCGACTGCTTGCTTTTATGCCGATAAAAGTATGCTAACTGATGAACGGAGAAAGACATGAAAGATTTAAAGCATCTGCTGTATTTTGAAAACCTCCTTCAGGAGGCTCAGAATGAGCTAATACTCCAGGCGCAGAGCGAGGGGAAGGTCTGCGTAGCTTACGTCTGCGAAAATACTCCCGAGCCGCTGCTGAACCTGCCGGGCGCGTTTTCGACCCGTCTGCGCGCGCCGCGCACCGGCTCAATGGAAATGGCCACATATTACATGACCAGCTTCCTTTGCGAATACAGCCGCGCGCTGCTTGAGCGCGCGATCGAGGGCGGCTATAATTTTGCCGATTGCCTCATAACGCCCGACGGCTGCACGATGATGAACCGCGCGGTCGAGAACATGGAGCTTTTAAAGGCTCTGGGCAAGGACAAGGAAAAATTCTTCTTCGAGTACATGGAGATCCCAATGAAGGCCGACGATAACGGCCTGAATCTGTACACTCTCCAGTGCAAAAACCATATACTCGATCCGCTGAACAAGGCATACGGCATCGATACCTCCGATGCCGCCATCCGTCAGGCGGTCGCCGAGCACAACCGCATATGCGAGCTTATCCGCGCCATCGGCGAGTTCCGCAAGGGCGATAAGCCGCGTATCACCGGCTATGAGTTCCAGGTAATAACCCTCGCGACCTATGTTGCGCCGAAATATCTGCTCATCGACAAGCTCGAGGAGACCCTTGAGGAGCTTAAGACCCGCGAGCCTGAGGATAAACCATATCGCGTCCGCGTAGTCGTTGCCGGCTCGGAGGTCGATGATACCGACTTTATAAAGCTCGTTGAGGACTGCGGCGCATATGTCTGTGCCGACCGTTTCTGCTACGGCTCGTTCCCCGGCAGAAATCCCATCGAGCTTACAGATGATGAGGATGCCCTCACGCAGGTCTGCCGCCAGTATATGTACCGCGGCCAGTGCCCGAGATATATGAACACCGCAAAGATGACCGGCCGCCGCGAGTATGTAAACGAGCTTGCGAAGGAATACGGCGCCGACGGCATCATCTATGAGCAGATCAAGTTCTGCGATCCCTGGGCGTACGAGCGCATGATGGGCTCGCACATCCTGCATGACGATTACGGCTATCCCGTGCTGTCTATCGACCGTCCTTACAACATCGGCACCACCAACGGACAGCTGCGCACCCGTGTTCAGGCATTCGTCGAGAGTGTTGAGATCAAAAAAATCAACGGAGGTGTAAAGTAATGTCCAACAAGAGAATCGGCGCCAAAAATTTCGGCGATATTTACGTTGAGGGCAAGCGTTACAGAAGCCGTCGTGAGTGGCGCGGCGTAGTCGATACCCTTTATGATTACTCCAGATGGCTTTATAACTGGATCAACATGTTCAGGATCGTTCTCGTAAAGCCCCGCAATATAAAGGCAATGTTCCGCTATCGCTGGATGGCGAACTATCTGGCAGTTCCCATGATGGTCGATCGACATACTCAGGGCCTGCGCGGCGAGCATCTGCGCATCTGCCATGCAGAGCAGGACGTTATCATCGAGGACGTTGCAAAGCTTCTCGATAAGCTCTTCCGCGGCGACCGCCGCATAGGAAACGACGAGGAGTTCTCCAAGAAAGTTGTGCTCGTTGATGAAAACGAGATGCAGTCCGTTATGATGGGCTTCCCGACAGTAGTTCCTCTCAGCCGTGAGATCGCATCCACCTATATCCCCGTGCTGCTCAACCAGCGCGCCGCAATACATTACATTGACGTTGCTCAGGAATACGGCCTTGCAGGCGACGTATGCCCCATGCCCGAGGCGGAAGCCGGCGTTTCTATCGATGACGACGCGCCCATCCTCGGCTGCTGCGCCGTTCAGTGCAACACCACCTGCGACGGCTCGCTGCTCAGCAACGGCGTTATCTCCAAGCGCATGGAGTTTGAGGACGGTATCCCCGTGTTCCAGCTCGCATCGCCGCTGCGTCATATGAACGAGGACGTTCAGGAATATGCCGCTCAGGAGATCCGCAACGCCATCGCTTTCATTGAAGAGCACACCGGCGAAAAGTGGGACTGGAACTACTACTTCGAGTGCGCAAAGCGCGTAAACTACGCCACTAAGTGCCGTTTGGAGTGGCTTGAGATGAGCAAGTCGCCCTATCCGCAGGTGTTCGGCTCGAACCTTGCGCTTTACACCGAAACAAACTATATGGCCATCAGCGGCCGCCTTCCCATATTTGAGAAAACCGACCGCAAGATCATGCGTCTTGCCGAGAAGGCGTACAAGAAAAAGAAAATGGCCGCAAACGAGTACCGCCACAGAGCCATCGTGTGGGGCGTTCAGTCGCATTACTACATGGATCTGCTCGTGTGGATGCTCAACTGCTGGGGCATCGTTCCGCTCACCGACATGCTGTCGATGGACAACACCACAATGATAGCCGAGGAGGACACCCCCGAAAACCGCGAGCAGGCAATGTATGATATAGCGATGCTCACGGAGAAAATGATCATGCGCAACCGTACCCACGGCGGCTACAAAGTTCTGCTTGACGACCTCTGGGAGATCGTTACCGAGTTCAACGCCGACATGGTCATCCTTTGGGAGCACATGAGCTGCAAGGCGCTCGACGGCATGCACGGCATGTTCGAGCAGCGTGCGCGTGAGCTCGGCATACATCTCGTTTGGGTATCCCACGACCTGTTTGATCCGCGCGTTGTTTCCCGTCAGGGCGTTCGCGACCAGATCAACACCTACATGCGCACCGTTATGGGCGAAGAGCCTGTTGATCCGACACTCGAAGTCCTCCCCGACGAGGAATCATGGTAATTGGAAAGGAGATAAAAATGGCCAAGTTTTATCCTGTTCTCAAAAAGCTGTCGCTCGCAGGCTTCTCATTTTTCGCCGTGACCTTCGCGGTTTATTACTTCAACCTCGATATGAAGCTCACCGCGGCTATGGAACCCGTTCTTGAATATTTCTACGATAAAGTAGACCGTGACCAGCACCTGTAATACAAAATCAAAATCGCCATGACAGATTCATTCTGTCATGGCGATTTTTTTGCGTTTTACGATGCGGCGCTCTGTGCGTTATCACGGAGGTTCAGCCAGTACTGCGCGCCGTCATACCATGCGGCCGTGTTCTCTTTTGTCTGCTCGCGAGGGGAGTAGCCCTTGTCGAGCAGCATTTTGCCTGTCCACTCCGAGAATTTGCAGGCGCCGTAGAAATTGAGATGTCCGCCGTCGTACAGATCCCGGCTTATATCAAGGCCGATCTCGTCAAAGCTGTCGGCAAGAAGCATGAAGTCTGCTTCGGGGGCGATCTCGGTCAGATCTTTTTCCAGCTTATCGTAGACCTCCGGAGAGCACTGGCTGAAGGTCGGGTTGATCGTGACGATAAGGTCAATTCCTTTGTCTCTGCACAGCTCGGCGATTTTCTTGAACGCTTCGAGGTGCTTTTCATAAGCTGCCGTATCCTTGGACGGCTCACGGTGATAGGGCGTGCTGCCCTTCGTGTCATAGACGTTATCAACGTATGTATAGCCCTTGTTGACATCCGCGGAGGCAGGCGTTATAAGCTTGGCGATATCCTCGCGCGTCAGCTCCTTCCACCGATCATGGTAAAAGTAAAGATCGAAAAACAAGCCCAGGCGCTTATCCGGCTCGGCGGCGTCCAATATGGCTCGCGCACGATTGATGCCGCGCGGCATATAGTCAAGGTTTATCTGAGTGTAATTCTGGTACATCTCAAAGAAAAACGACGAGCCTTCCATTACCACGACCTTCGGCGACTGCGTTTTCAGCGCCTGCTTGAGATACCAATATGTAATGGACGGCGTTTGCTCGGAGCCTGCCATGACGTAGCCGGTCAAGCCGGATGCAGCATACATTATCTCCGGGTTCCAGTCACAGTAGGCATAGCTGCTGCCGAGAAACAGCACGTCGATCGAGTCCTCCGGCTCGCACAGATAAGCATCCCATGTTGAGCCGTAGCTGTTGTGCACAGGTCTCATTATGATCGAGGCGCAATGCATAAGCACGGCGGCAAGCACGACAAAGATGACGGCGTGTGCCAAGTCTTTTCTGTTTGCTTTTTTCATACCGGCCTCCCGTCAAAACTGACCGTAAATAAATGACTGCGCGTCATATCCCGTGCCGTAGCTTCCGAAAATGAGCGACGCGAAAAGCAGCGCCAGCAGCAGAAGGCAGCGCAGCGGCCACGGCTTATCTGCCGCGCGCTCGGCCTGATCGCCGTGCCTGAAGTGAAGTGTATCGGCAATAAGCATGACGATGCAGCTCACGGCGGCAACGACAAACTCCCATTTGTCCATGCCCATTGCCGACAAAGGGGCGACCCAGAGCGGCGAGCCTGCGCAGGCGCGCAGAACGTCTATTGCGCCGGAAACGGAGCCTGCTTCGAAAAACGTCCATGCGACAGTCGCCAGAACGAACACGCAGAGCATTTGCCACAGCATGGTGAGCTTTCCGTTATCCTCAAGGCGCAGCGCGCTGCGAACTCTTGCGCGAAGCGGCGCGGTGATGCTGCCGATGACCTGATAAATGCCGTTGAGAAGTCCCCAAACGAGAAAAGAGGTCGCCGCCCCATGCCACAGACCGCTGACCGCGAACACGATCAGCACGTTTATGTACTTTCGCGCTTTGCCGCGGCGGTTGCCGCCAAGCGGGATATACAGATAATCTCTGAACCACGTTGAGAGCGAGATGTGCCACCGACGCCAAAATTCCGCGATGGACCGGGAAAAATACGGCGTGTTGAAGTTTTCCGTAAGCTTAAAGCCCATTGCGCGCGCAGAGCCTATGGCCATGTGCGAATATGCTGCAAAGTCGCAGTAGATCTGGATCGAAAAGGCGCAGGCGGCCGCAATGACCTGAAGCGAGCCGAAGCTCTGCGGAGAGGCGAACACGGTATCGACCATGACGGCGAGCCTGTCGGCGATAAGAAGCTTCAAGAAAGCGCCGTAGGCAAAGCGGAAAAGCCCGACTCGCACATCTCGCCACGAAAATTCGTGCCGCTGCTCAAACTGCGGCAAAAGTCTGTCGGCTCTTGCAATGGGGCCTGACAGCAGCGAGGGGAAAAACGACAGGAACAGAGCGCTCTTTACAAAATCCTTTTCGGCAGGAACTTTCCCGCGATATACGTCGATAAGATAGCCCATCGCCGCAAAGAAATAAAACGATATCCCGGCAGGGAGCAGAAGCTTCGGCACGGCAGCCGTCCAGTCAAGCCCGAGGACAGCCAAGGCGCTTTTTATAACGCCTGCTGCAAAGCCGAGGTATTTAAATAATGTAAGAAGCCCTATAAACAGCGCCAGCATGAAAACAAGCAGCGCCTTCTGCGGCCTTTTTTCGAGCCTGCGCGCGGTAAAATAAACAGCTATCGACGAGCCGACGAGAAAAGGCAGATATTCAGGGCCTGCGCACGCATAGAAAAACCAGCTGCAGATAAGCAGCCAAAGGTTCCTGCACTTTTGCGGCAGAAGAAAATATATTAAAACCGTTACAGGGAAAAACGCAAAATAAGCCGGCGATAAAAAACTCAAAACATGCAACTCCAGTCAAACAGACATTCGCTTTATTTTACACGCTGCGCGAGGAGCTGTCAATTTCTCCTGTACGTATTTGCCGGCTGAAATATCATTAGACTGTCAGAAACATTAACAAATTATTAACGAATATTGCGAGCCTTGATATGGATATTAACATGCTATGACACTAAAATAACAATCATCAGGGCGCGGCGGTTTTTGGCACCGTCCGCCGAAATTCACCTGTTATAAGGAGGGAAACATTGTGATAACATTCATAATCGGTCTCGTGATGCTTTTCGGAGGCGCTGCGCTTTACGGCAAGCTCTGTGAAAAGGTTTTCGGACCGGACGACCGTAAAACTCCGGCTTACACGAAAAACGACGGAGTTGACTACGTTCCCATGAAGGGCTGGAAAAACAGCCTTATCAACCTTCTGAACATTGCCGGTACCGGCCCCATCCTCGGACCTATACAGGGCATCCTGTTCGGACCCATCGCATTCATAACCATCCCCATCGGCAACGTCATCGGCGGCGCAATGCACGACTATTTCTCCGGCATGATCTGCCTGCGCGACGGCGGCACTCAGATGCCCGACATGGTCAAAAGGTACACCAATAAGGGCATATTCACGGTTTACAACATCTTTGTCTGCCTGCTCCTGCTGCTTGTCGGCGCTGTGTTTATCTACACCCCCGGCGACATTGCCGCAACCCAGGTCTTTAACTTCTCGGGCGCTGCCAACGCAACCTCGACATGGGTCATCTACGGCGTTATCTTTATTTACTACCTCATCGCGACCGTATTCCCCATCGACAAGATCATCGGCCGCATTTACCCGATCTTCGGCGGCATCCTGCTGTTCTCGGCAATCGGCGTTTTCATCGGCCTGTTTGTCAAGGGCTATCCCCTCGTTGAGGTGTGGAACAACGTTTGGGAATATAACGGCGTGTTCAACTACAGCGAGTATTTCGCAAACGGCCACTTCTTCCCGATATTCTTCGTAACCGTCGCCTGCGGCATACTCTCCGGCTTCCACTCCACCCAGACGGCCATCATCTCGCGCACCATGAAGAGCGAGCGCCAGGGCCGCAATACCTTCTATAACATGATGATCCTCGAGGGCTTCATCGCAATGGTCTGGGCGGCAGGCGCAATGGGCGTTTATAACCTCGGCCTCCAGGCGGCCGACGCATCCCTCGCGACCAAAACCGTCGGTATAGTCTGCAAGGATATCCTCGGCAGTGTCGGCGGCATCATCGCGCTGCTCGGCGTTATCGTTCTGCCCATCACCTCGGGCGACACCGCGCTGCGTGCGCTGCGTATGTCGGTGGCCGACACACTGCATATCAAGCAGGACTCCAACGGCAAGCGCCTTGCTCTGTCGGCAATCATCTTCGCCCTCGTCGCGGCCATCCTCGTCTGGGCGAAGTCCAGCCCCGCCGGCTTCACCATTCTGTGGCGCTACTTCGCGTGGGCAAACCAGACTCTGGCTCTGTTCGCGTTCGTCTGCATCTCCGTTTGGATGTTTGAAAACGGCAAGAGCAAGTGGGTTTGGATGCCGCTTATCCCCGGCGCGTTCTACGCATTTGTTACCATCACCTACATAATGAATGCGTCTATCGGCTTCAACCTGCCCTGGACTGCGGCTTACATTATCGGCACTGTCTGCGCTGCTGCTTACCTCGTCGGCATCATCATGTATGGTAAAAAGCGTGCGGCAAAAGTGAAGCTCGCATAAATACATACCTGCAAAATACGTTTAAAGGCGGCCTTTTGGCCGCCTTTTTCTATTCGCTTTCTTCCTGCGCAATGTACATCTCCTCGCACTCTTTCTGCGCCTCGATCATTATCCGCAGCGCCTCCTCGGATGCGCGCATGAGCGTGTAGTACATCTCTTCAAAATCCGGCATGATATCACCTACAGGGTATAGTTTAGAACAAAATGTTCAAAATATCAATAGACCAATTTGTTCAATCTATACTTGAATCGGTGATAATGATGCAAAAATATCAGCGTATTCGGGATTTGAGAGAAGATGCAGACCTCACGCAGAAGCAGGTGGGGGAGGCAATAAACGTTCCGCAGCGAACATATGCCTATTATGAGAGCGGACAGCGAATGGTGCCGCCGCAGGTTTTGTGCGCCTTGGCCGATTTTTATAATGTAAGCGTGGATTATATTCTCGGTAGGGTGGATGAGCCGTGATGTACAAACGACTGCGCGATATGCGCGAGGACAAAGATCTCAAGCAGCGTGAGCTGGCCGAAATGCTCAACGTGAGCCAAACGACATATTCACGCTATGAAAGCGGCGAGCTTGACATACCCAGCGCCGCACTTATAAAGCTTGCCGATTTCTATAACGTCAGCGTGGATTACATCCTCGGCAGAACGGATAAATAGACAGCAAAACCGGACGATCGGCCGATCGTCCGGTTTTGTGTATTTTATACTCAGCTTAAAAGCATGCGGTCGTTATCCAGTGCCTTGCCGGAGCCTGCCTTGAAGCGGTCGAGGAAGTCCTGCACGGTCATGCCGTCGCGCTCTGCGCCCGAAACGTCCATGATAATATTGCCCTTATCCATCATCAGCGTGCGGTTGCCGAGATCGAGCGCCGACTGCATGTTGTGGGTGATCATCATGCAGGTGATGTTGTCCTTTGCAACGATGCTCTTTGTAAGCTCCAGAACCTTTTCCGCCGTTCCGGGGTCGAGAGCCGCCGTGTGCTCGTCAAGAAGCAGAAGCTTCGGCGGAACGACGGTCGCCATAAGAAGTGTAAGCGCCTGACGCTGACCGCCGGAGAGAAGCCCGACCGGCTGCGTGAGTCTGTCCTCAAGTCCCATATCCAGAAGTGCAAGCTTTTCGCGGAACATTGCACGATCGGCCTTTGTTATGTGTGAGAACCAGCCGCCGCTTTTTGCCGCCATGGCGAGGTTTTCCTCGATACTCATGCCCGGCGCGCTGCCGCGCATGGGATCCTGAAACAGACGGCCGATCATGCGTGCGCGCTTGTGCTCGGGCATGAAGGTGATATCGCGCCCGTCAAGCTCGATGCTGCCGCTGTCGGTGAAGAAGCTGCCGGCGATGGCGTTAAATAGCGTTGATTTTCCTGCGCCGTTTGCGCCGATTATGGTGATGAAGTCGCCGTCACGAACGTCGAGGGTAAGTCCGCTCAGCGCGGTTTTTTCGTTGACCGTTCCGGGATTAAAGGTCTTGCTGATGTTGTTGAGCTTCAGCATGTCACACACCGCCTTTCTGCGTTTTTATCCCCATGCGCCGCTTTATCATCGGCATCTGCTTTTTGAGATAGGGGATGGAGATGGCAAGCACGACGATGATAGAGGATATGAGCTTGAGCATGAATGCCGGCATATCAAAGCGCAGCGCGATGGTGTAGACCAGTCTGAACAGAACAGAGCCGAGCACAACGCCGACTGCACGAGTGAATATGCCGCCCTTACCCATGATAACGCCACCGATGAGCAGCGAGGCCAGGGCGATGGTCACCATGCCGGTGCCGATGTTTATATCAACTGCCTTCTGCGACTGCGCCAGCAGGCAGCCGGACAGCGCCGTGAACGAGCCTGCGATGCACAGACCTATGATGGTCGTGAAAGCGGTGTTTATTGACGATGAGCGAACCATGTCGGGATTGTTGCCCGTTGCGCGGATGGCAAGGCCGAGGCGCGTTTTCAAAAACAGCGTCAGCAGAACAAGTATCACGATGACCGCGATCAGCGCGACTGCCAGCTTATACTGCTTTGCGAAAACCGTTCCCTTGAGAAGATCCTTCATCAGCGAGAACACTGTATCGACCTTGTTCATGTTAAGCAGCGATGAGCCGCCCATGATCGCAATGTTTATTGAATAAAGTCCGGTGTTTACGATGATGCCGGCAAGCAGACTGTCAACGCCGAGCTTGGTCTGCAATATGGCAGTCACAAAGCCCGAGCATATGCCGGCAGCCATCGCGGCAGGTATCGCAAGATACGGATGTCCCGAGATGACAACTATCGCGCCGACCGCGGCGCCGAGCGTAAAGCAGCCGTCGGTGGACAGGTCGCACACGTTGAGCATGCTGTAGCTCAAATACAGCGCAAGCACTGTCAGCGAGCAGATAAGTCCCAGCTCAAGCGCCGTCTGCCCAAGGCTCAGTATCGTTGCAATATCCATAACGTTTCCTCTTTCTTATGTGCTGTGTGCGATGATGTTTTTATTTACTGCTGAACGTCGCTGAAGCTCTCGGCGGTGGTGATGGTGTTTATCTTGGTGCAGTAAGGCTCGAATGCCTCTGCAACGGTGTCGTAGTCGTAGCCGAGCTCGGCGCAGATCTCGGTGTTGATGGTCGCGGTGCCGTTATCGAAGGTCTTGACTGCCAGAGTTGCGGGATCGGCGCCGTTAATGAGGATGTCTGCTACCATGTTTGCGGTCTCAACGCCGAGGTTTGCATAGTCGACGCCGTAGCCGAGGAATGCGCCGTTGAGTGCGAATGAGTCAGCGCCGGCGTAGTGAGGGATGCCTGCCTTTGCGAGGGTTTCGTAGATTGCAAGCTCTGCCTTCATGATGGAGTTGTCGGTCGGAGTGAACACGGCGTCAACGCCGTCTGCTACCATTGCCTGAGCTGCGAGCATGACCTCGTCTGCGGTGGAGCCGGTGTGCTCGACGACCTCAACGCCCTTGTCTGCGAGAAATTTCTTCGCCGCCGCGATGGAAGCGGTGGAGGAGTCCTGACCGACGTCATACAGCAGGCCGATCTTCTTTGCGTCGGGGTCGTTTGCGAAGATGAGGTTCATGATCGCGTCTGCGTCGAGGTAATCGCTGGTGCCGGTGACGTTTGCGCCCGGCTTGTCGAGGCTCTCAACGAGCTCTGCGCCGACGGGGTCGGAAACCGCGGAGAACACAACGGGGATCTCATTATCCTCGGTCAGTGCCTGCATGCGCATCGCAACGGGGGTCGCAACGCCGATCATGAGGTCAACGTCCTCGGCAATGAAGTTGGAGATTATCTGCTCCATAACGGTCGCGTCGGCATTGCAGTTATCGTACTTAATATCAAAGGTGACGCCCTTTTCCTCGCCGATGGCCTTGAGCCGGGCCTGGATGTTCTCGACTATCTGATTTAGGGACGCATCGTCAACATAGTTGCAGATGCCGACCTTATAGACCTTTGCGCTGTCGCCGCTTCCGTTATCGCTGCCGTTGCTGCTGCATGCGCAGAGGGTGAATACCATTGCCAGTGCGCATACGAGCGCGAGTGCCTTCTTGATGATGCTGTTTTTCATTGTTTTTTCCTCCAAAAATGTTTTTTGTAGCTTGGGTGCAGATGGAGGGGAGCTTGCTTAAAAAAATAAAAAAAGCAGCCTCCTATCCCAACAATGGGACAAGAGCTGCGCTCCTGCGATACCACCCAAATTGACGAAAAATTCGTCCGCTCGCTTATGCGTACCATCATACGCACCCCGATTGATAACGGGAGGGATCCCGTCGGCATCTACTCAAGAAAAACTCTTTCAAGCCGCCCTCCGAAGTCCATTCATTCCGCACCGACGACCGTGATCTCACCACCCACGATTCTCTTAACAACGGCTTCCCGGAACTACTACTCTTCGTCACAGGTTTGATGCTTGCATTATAGCACCTGATTTCATCTTGTCAAGACCCAATTTATAAAATCCGTGAAAAATTATTTTTTGACGTTTTTCCTATTGCAAACGGCCGAGCAATCGGTTATAATGCATACAAACTTGATAGGGATTCAAATTTTTTTGCAAAGCAGTTAGCAGCTGCTAACTCAAATGCAAAATTTTTTGCTTCCATAGTTATCGGCTGCTAACTAAATGCCCGAATACGCCGATACCCCGTCAAAAAGCGTATGGACGCAGACAAGTATATCTCGCAGTTAGCATATGCTAACTGACAAAAATCAGAAAGGAAGTCTTATGAAAACACAGAAGATCAGAACAAAGCTTATGTCGCTGCTGCTGGCTGCGATCATGGTGCTTAGCCTCCTGCCCGTTTCGGCGCTTGCCGATAAGGTGGATAACAGCTACACACCGGGAACGTACACCGGCACGGCGCAGGGGCTCGGGGGAGATGTCAGCGTAAGCGTCACTCTTGCCGAGCAGGACGGTTCCGTCGTTATAAGCGATATAGCGGCCGAGGGAGCGAAAGAAACACCGGAATATTGGACAAAGGCGGTTGCTCTGCTCAATTCGATAAAGGCGGCAAACGGAACCGACGGCATTGACGCAAAGTGCGGCGCTACAAAAAGCGCGACCGGCATCATCAACGCGACGAATGACGCGCTGAGGAAAGCCGTTTCCGGCTTCACGTCCGGAACGGGCACTCAGAACGATCCTTACATCATTTCGAGCGAAGCCGGTCTGCGCTACCTTCAGGCTCAGGTCGCAGCAGGTAACAGCTACAAGGGCCAATACATAAAGCTCGGCGCCGATATCGCGCTGAGCGGCGAGTGGACGCCTATCGGCTCTTCGCCCGATAAAGCCTTCGCGGGCACGTTCGACGGCGCGGGACACACCGTTTCCGGAATGACCGTTACCGACAACACAATGCAGTATGTAGGCCTGTTCGGATACACGCTCAACGGCGTCGTTATCAAAAATGTCCGGCTCACCGATGTGAATATAAACATGACCGAAGTGGACAAAACCGTTTATGCAGGCGCGCTTGTCGGCTTTATAAAAGTCGATACAAAGGCAACTGCGTCTTCCGTTTTGGATAACTGCTTTGCATCCGGCAGCATCACCGTAAAAACTGCCGATAAAGTGACCGTCGTGGGTGGCCTTGCCGGCTTTACGGATCAGCGTGCGGCAGTTACAAACTGTGGGACAAACGTTGAGATAAATACGGATTCCGGCATGGGAAGAGCTACTGTCGGCGGCCTTGTCGCGTGGGCGAGCATAAGAACGCTTTTTGAAAACGATTATACTCTGGGCAACGTGACTGTTGCCACAGAGAACGACACATATGCAAATGTCGGCGGTGTGTTCGGTCAGGTAAACGGCATTTTGTATAATCTCTACAGCGCCGGCGTTGTGACACTGAAAACATCGGTTGAAATTCATAAAGCGGGCAGCATCGCAGGTGATCTTGCGGCGGCATCCTATGCCGACGGCTGCTATTACTCCGGCGGCAGTGCCTTCGGAAAGGAAGGCGGCAAATATAATGCCGAAACTGTTGCGGATAAGTCCGACATCATGGGAACGCAGGCATTTGCAGACATCCTGCATAACAACCTCGCTCCGGCAGCGGTTGAAGTTATGGCAGCAAATGTTGCAACAGCAAATGTAACCGGCTGCGGCGATTTCGGCGCAATGACGGCAAGAGTAAACGACAGATTCTACGACTGGACGATAAGCAACGGTACGGTCGTGCTTGACTCTGCACTCTGGAGCTCTGCCGACGTCGACGCAAGCATTTTTGCCTCCGGCGACGGCACTGCGGAAAATCCGTATACCATCAAAAAGGCAGAGCAGCTCCGCGCATTTGCAGGCTCCATGAACGATAAGATCGACTACACCGGCAAGTTTGTCGCTCTGGATGCCGATATCGACGTATCCGGCTCTGCATGGAACCCCATCGGCGGCAGCGAATACGCATTTAACGGCACCTTCGACGGAAGAGGCCACAGCGTTTCCGGCCTTAGCCTCGGAAGCGAGGAGACCCCCTTCGCACTCGATAAGGAAAACCTCTATATCGGCCTGTTCGGCGTGCTCAGCAGCGGTGCATACGTCAAAAACGTAAGTGTAGACGTTGCATTCTACACAAGCTATGAGGCCAGCGCCTATGTCGCCGGCATAGCAGGCTACACCGACGGCAATCGCACAAACGGCAACTTCACCGGCGCTGTTATCGACGGCTGCAATGTTACCGGCACCATAAAACACGTCGGCGATAAGGGCAATCAGTTCGTCGGCGGCATCGTCGGCATGAAGTATAAGGGCGCTGTTATCAACAGCGCATCCAAAATCAACGTGTCCGGCATAGTAAAATCCGGCGATCTCGCCGAGGTCGGCGGACTTGTCGGTCTGAATAATCGCGGCCTCGTTGCAAACTGCCGATCCGACAGCAATGTTTACGGCTCCGGCAACCGCGAAAACGGAAACGAGGGCATGGCCGTTGTCAGCAGCCTTGTTGCGTGCAACGCAGGCTCGCTTGTCAACTGCTACGCGGCAGGCAATGTCGAAACCGAGGAGCACTCTGTCTACGCCGGCATGGTCTCCGGCTGGGTAACGGGCATCGGAAAGAGCTACAACTGCCTGTTTGACCTCAACGGCACCATGACGCTGAAGGTCGGCGATAAAGATCCTCAGCCGGTCAAGCCCGTTGAATCGATCGGCACCAAGGTCGCCTCCGGCGTAAACGACGAGGGCGACGCATACACCGGCGGTCTTGTTGACAAAATGAGCGGCGTTAACGGTGCAAGCGCCGAAGCCGCAGCATCTCTCAACGCAAGCTTTGCCGCATTCCCCATTGATATCACGGTCTACGGCGTTGCAAGCGACAGCCTTAAACAGTGGACATTTGACTCTTCCCTCGGCTTTGGCGACGCAGCAAGTGTCACCTATGTCCAGCCCGAGTGCGAGAAGGTCGTAAAGCCCGAGCTTAAGCTCATGGACGGCGTGTGGTACGGCCGCGATAACGACAAGAAGTCTGTCGTCCGGATCACCGTTGCCGACGGCGACGTTACCGAGACAAAGGTCGTCTCCGGCGAGACCGAGGGCGATGCGTACACCGCGGCTCTCGAAAAGGCAAAGTACAAGGCGACCTACGGCGATTTCTCCGACTACGAAGCGGCCGACGCAAGCAAATTCGGAGGCGGCAGCGGCACGGCGGAGGATCCGTACCTCATCTCGAACGAGGCGCAGCTGCGCTATCTGTCAAGCTCGATAAACGCAGACGTCAGCTGGAAGGATGTTTACTTCAAGCAGACTGCCGATATAACCCTGAGCGGCGAGTGGCAGCCCATCGGCTGGGCGCTCAACGGCGAGGTCAACGGCAAAAAGACTCAGATCTGCGCATATCCCTTCCGCGGAAACTATGACGGCGCAGGATATGCAATATCCGGCCTTACCATCGGCAGCGCGGCTTCTCCGGCCGATCAGATGACCTCCGGCCTGTTCGGCCTTACCGCGGGCGAGTATTCGACGAATAACGCTCCCGACGGCAGCGAGCAGACCGTGACCCTTAAAAACATAAACCTCAAGGACGTTTCCATAAACGTTAAGACCCGTTATGAGACCTACACCGGCGGCCTCGTCGGCTCGGGCCAGAACGGCATTTACATCGATAACTGCACCGTCACCGGCACTATCAGCGCCGAAACGAGCGAGAGCTTCTGCCGCGTCGGCGGTCTTGCGGCAAGCGTGCTGCGCGGCCTTGTAACAAACTGCGGTACTGATGTTGAGATAAGCGGCATTACGGACACAAACCATGTCTATGCCGGCGGCCTTTACGGCATGGATAACCGCGTTACGACCTTTAACTGCTATGCTCTCGGCAACGTCACCGGCAACTCTACCAACAATAACAAGGTCCATCTCGGCGGTCTCGTCGGCCAGGGCGGCGGCATTCACTACAACTGCTATGCCGCAGGTGATATTATTTCGCTGAAGTCAACATCCGATGCAGGCGCTCTCAACGGACGCAGCGCAGGCATCAATATTGATTACAACTGCTATTACAACACCGAGGCCGTCGTAAAGCAGGGCGATATCCAGGAAAACAAGGCCATCGGCGTCGTGACCGTCAACGCGTTTGTTGAGGGCGTAGCCGGCAAGACCGCAGCCGAGCTCAAGAGTGCAGACTTTGCAAAACTTCTGACCGACAACGCATCCAAAGATAAAGCGGCGGCTGCAAACGAGGCGGTCAACAAGGCTCTTGCCGAAAACGGCAGCGGCCTTGCGCAGGCAAATTACTACAACGGCACCAAGCTTCTTACATGGTCTGCCGAGAGCGGCAGAGTCGTATTCGGAGCCAACGCGCCTGATGACAAACCTGTCGTTCCCGTACACCGCCACACCGTCGTTACCGATCCGGCGGTAGAGCCTACCTGCACCGCGACCGGACTTACAGAGGGCAAGCACTGCTCGACCTGCAATGAGGTCATCGTAAAGCAGGAAACCATTCCGGCTCTCGGCCACAAGACCGAGCTTAAAAATGACAAGGCTGCAAGCTGCACCGAGGACGGCTACACCGGCGACGAGGTCTGCACTGTCTGCGGCGAGACCGTCAAGAAGGGCGAAGCGATCAAATCCTCCGGCCACGATTACGTTAACGGTGTATGCTCTGTCTGCGGCGAAAAGGATCCGAGCTACAATCCGTTCAAGGACGTTAAGCGCAACGCTTATTACGATGCGATACTCTGGGCAAACGCAAACGGCATAACAAACGGTAAGACCGAGGATACTTTTGCTCCCGATGACGGCTGCACACGCGCCCAGATAGTCACCTTCCTGTACCGCGCGGCAGGCTCGCCCGAGGTGAAGAACGTGAATAATCCGTTTGCCGACGTAAGCGAAAGCAGCGTGTACTACAAGGCAATAATGTGGGCTGTTGAAAACGGCATCACCAAGGGCACGTCGGACACGACCTTCAGTCCCAACGCCGTCTGCACCCGTGCACAGATCGTTGTGTTCCTGTACCGCGCATCCGGAGATGATGCGTCGAATCTGAAGCTCCGGTTTACCGATGTTCCGGCAAACGCATGGTGCGCCGAGGCCGTCGCATGGGCGGTTTCCAAAGGCATAACCAACGGAACCACGGCAACGACATTCAGCCCGAACGCTACCTGCACCCGTGCACAGGCGGTAACCTTCATCTATCGCGCTCAGTAAGATCAGCAAAAACCCGTACATCCGGCACGATTTGTGCCGGATGTAGTTTTTTGATGGATAATTTCTGCGGCTTTTGTTATATTTGACGGTTGACTTTTGCCATTTAAAGCACTATTATTGCAGCATGAAAACACGGTGGACGCCACCGGGTGAACTTGAGAAAGGAGATACGGCAATGAGCATCTGCACTGCACGCAATATGATGAGCACCGGCAGACGCGAAATGTCTGCGTCCTCCTATTTCAGCTTTACTAAGGTCTGCTATGCAGGCCGATATTTTGCTGCTCTCAATTCTACCGACCGGTGCGAATGTCCTTGTACGGTTTTCTGATGCAGGAAATCTCAGGGTGTTGCCGGCTCGGCAGCACCCTGTTTTTTTAATCAAAAAGGAGAAAAAACGTTATGAAAAAGAAGATCACAGCTTTAGTAATGGCTGCTGCAATGTGTCTGAGCGTTGCGGCATGCGGTTCGGATAACGGCGGCAGTGGAGATACTGCCAAGGATACCTACACCGTCGGCATCTGCCAGCTCGTTCAGCACGATGCTCTCGACGCGGCAACGAAGGGTTTCAGGGACGCTCTGACCGAAGAACTCGGCGACAAGGTCGAGTTTGTTGAGCAGAACGCCGCAAACGATATCCCGACCTGCGGCACCATCTGCAACGGCTTCGTTTCCGACGGCGTTGATCTCATCCTCGCAAACGCAACTCCGGCACTCCAGGCCGCAACCGCAGCTACCCAGTCAATTCCCATCCTCGGCACCGCAGTTACAGAGTACGGCGTCGCTCTTGACATTGCAAACTTCAGCGGTACCGTCGGCGGCAACGTATCCGGTACCTCCGATCTCGCCCCTCTGGATCAGCAGGCTGCAATGTTCTCCGAGCTTCTCCCCGATGCAAAGACCGTCGGTATCCTCTACTGCTCGGCTGAGGCAAACTCCGTATATCAGGCAGACGTAGTTAAGGCCGCTCTTGAGGACAAGGGCATCACCGTTAAGGTCTACACCTTTGCAGACTCCAACGACGTTGCAACCGTAACCGCGACCGCATGCGACGAATGCGACGCACTTTACATCCCCACCGATAACACCGCCGCTTCCTGTGCCGAGGCAATAAACAACGTAGCTCTGCCCAAGAAGACCCCCATCATTACGGGTGAGGAAGGCATAGCAAAGGGCTGCGGCATCGCAACTCTGTCCATCGACTACTACCAGCTCGGCGTTACAACCGGCAAGATGGCTGCAAAGATCCTCACCGGTGAGAGCGATATCTCCACCATGCCCATCGAGTACTACCAGAACCCCGTCAAGAAGTACAACGCAGACATCTGCGAGCAGCTTGGTATCACCGTTCCTTCCGATTACACCGCTATCGGCTAATTAATCGTAATTGCTAACCAATCAACCGAAATGAGGTCTGAAAAATGACGATGTCCGTTTACCTGTCCGCTCTGAGCGTGACAAACCTTATATCAAGAATGCCTGCTGCCGTTGCGCAGGGCATCATATGGGGACTCATGGCGCTGGGCGTGTTTATAACCTTCCGACTGCTGGATATACCCGATATGACCGTTGACGGTTCGTTCGCGACCGGCGGTGCGGTCACGGTAATGCTCCTGCTTGCCGGTATGCCTGCATGGGCGGCACTGCTCATAGCCATAGTTGTAGGCGTGCTCACGGGTCTGTGCACCGGCCTTCTGCATACAAAGCTCGGTATTCCTGCGATTCTCGCCGGTATACTCACGCAGTTTGCGCTGTATTCGATCAACCTGCGCATCATGACAAAGGCCAATCAGACAGCCAGCGTGCAGAAGTTCGGCATGTTCTGGGAGAACGGAAACGGATTCCTCGTCTCATCACTGCATATTCCGCAGGCAATATTGGTCGGCCTTGTCCTTGCAGCGATAATAGTTGCTCTTTCTTACTGGTACTTCGGTACCGAGCAGGGCAGCGCACTGCGCGCTACAGGCAATAATCCGGCGATGAGCCGTGCACAGGGCATCCATATCGGCACGATGAAGGTCATCGGACTCGGCATCTCAAACGGCATAGTCGCCCTCGCGGGCGGACTTATGACCCAGTTCCAGGGCACTGCCGACGTCAGCATGGGCCGCGGCGCCATAGTAATCGGCCTTGCGGCGATCGTCATCGGTGAGATCCTGTGTGACGCTATCTTCAGCAAGGGCTGCAACTTCGCCGTAAAGCTCTGCTTTATCATATTCGGCGGCATTGTCTACTACGCGGTCATGGTCGTCATCCTCTGGCTGAAGCTTGACCCGAACGACCTTAAGCTGTTCACGGCCATCATCGTTGCCGCCTTCCTTGCGATACCGCAGCTCAAGGCGCAATCGAAAAGCTCGTTTTCACGCTCTAAGAAGAGAACAGTAAGCGAAAGGAGCGATGCGTAATGCTGGAGATAAAGAATGTTTCAAAGACCTTTAACCCCGGAACAATAAACGAAAAGCGCGCGCTGACAGACCTCAGCCTCAGCCTAAATGACGGCGACTTCGTTACCGTTATCGGCGGCAACGGCGCGGGTAAATCGACGCTTCTTAACGCTGTTGCGGGCGTGTGGCCGGTCGATTCCGGATCTATACTCATCGACGGCGAGGACGTCACCGGCATGCCCGAGTACAAAAGAGCAAAGTACATCGGCCGTGTTTTCCAGGATCCCATGATGGGCACCGCGCCCAACATGCAGATCGAAGAAAACCTCGCTCTGGCCTATCGCCGCGGAAGAAAACGCGGACTCAAATGGGGCGTTACGAACGCCGAACGTGAGATATACCGCGAAAAGCTTGCGACCCTCGGCCTCGGCCTTGAGGACAGGCTCACTGCCAAGGTCGGACTGCTATCCGGCGGCCAGCGTCAGGCGCTGACGCTGCTGATGGCTTCGCTTCAGACCCCGAAGCTGCTGCTTTTGGACGAGCATACCGCAGCTCTCGACCCCGCGACGGCCAAAAAGGTCCTTGAGCTTTCCGATAAGATCATAAGCGACAATAAGCTGACGGCGCTCATGATAACCCATAATATGACCGACGCCATCCGCCACGGCAACCGCCTGATCATGATGGACAGGGGCAAAATAGTCCTCGATATATCCGGCGAGGAAAAAAGCCGCCTGACCAAGGCCGATCTTCTCGAGCGCTTTGCCGAAAAGGCCGGCGTTCAGGAGGAGACTGATTCCGTCCTGCTGTCGTAAATTTCAAATTGTTATTGCACCGCCCGCGAGGATGGACGGGTGTCCGTAAAACAGTTAATCCTCCGTATGGCTTAGACCATGCGGAGGATTTGTTTATGTCTAATCTTCAAACTTGCTGGCGGCAAACGGTTTGTCAAAACCGTTTGCGGACGGCAAGTCCACAAGGGATAGCCGCATAAGCGGCGCAAGGGGGTGTAGCCACCTTGACGGAACGAAGTGACGCAACATTCTCGGTCGGGCAGTTTTCTTCTGCTGACCGGGAATGAAGCTCCGCAGGACGCACATACTCCCGATAGGAGAGTATAGAAGTGCGCCCTTTAGTTCCTAAAGGGATTTTATTGGTTCAGTAAACAGGAATTGGTAAGTTATTCTTGCTTTTCCTCTGTTGTTTTTTCACTGATATTTTTTATTTCTTCCTGAAGCTTTTTGATTTCCTCGTAAAGCACTACCGCAGCACCAACAATCAGCCCTGCCAAAAGGATTAACCCGATATAGATAGGGTAAATAAAACTTAGGTCTGTACCACCACCGCCCATGATTGGTTTGAGTAAGATTCCCCATAGCCCGCCTAATAGCACCACAGCAATAAACATTGCAGCCATTGCAGCAATCACTTTTTTCATCTGTCAGTCCCCTTTCAAATTTTGATTTGTTGCTCAATTTTCGTATTCAAATCATATCATAAAGTCTATGAACAATTCAACCGCAACTTTGGAATATATGAGAAAAGTCCGAACAGTTTTCTGCCCGGACTTTCTCGCTCAATCGTAAATCAATTCTGCTTTCACAACTTCCTCTGCCTGCGCCTTGCAAGCGTTCATCTGCCGCACCCATTCCATTTGGTTTTCAGCTTTCAGTTGCTCTGTCACGCCGTACTGCTTTGCCAGCTCTGGCACGATCAGCTCTATGCGGTTTCGTGCCGCTTCGTCGATCTCGGCGCAATGCTCAAAGAGTTTGTCGGATAGAACCAGCTCATTGAACAGTATCGGACGGTGCATTTCCAGATACGCCTTGCGAAGTCTGCCGTAGTGTCCGAGGGGCTTGGTCTTGCGGATAACGATGTTCGGGATAAGATAATCGCCGTTCTGTGTGTAAGTGATATTCATGCTGTTTGTACTCCTTTCATCGGCTCTCTCTGCGGTAAACTGCTGACAGGAACGAACACGCCCTTTGCAATATCCTCCGCACGAATGGCGGCTTTCTTGGCTTCGATTTCTGCCTTTTTCCGCTTCTTGATTTTGTCCTCGTATCGCTTCTGCGCTCCGCTGGCTTTCCGCTTCAAGTAGTTCTGATGAAGCCTGTCCTTGCGTTCCTCACGCTTGCGGATTTCCTCTAATTCCTCCGGGGTAAGCTCCGCTTCTCCAAACGCCGGGGGAACAAATCGCCCGACAAAATTGAAGTAAATCTCGACCTCCTGTGTGGTCTGTATACTGCCTTTGCGGTCACGCTCATGCACAAGGATTTTCTCGATAAACTCGTTGAGCATAGCAATGGTCAGCTTGTCGAAGTTCTCGTATTTGTCAATCAGAGCGATAAAACGGTCAGCGTCCTTTTCGTGCTTCTCGTAGCTCTTGACTGCCTTTTCCAGAGCAGAGATTTCAGCGGTAAGCTCGGTCTGCTCCTTTTCGTATTGAGCGTCCAGAGTGGCGTATCTGCTGTCGGACAGCTTTCCTAAAATGTTGTCCTCATAGATTTTGCAGAGCAGGACTTCCAGCTCGGAAACTCTCTGCTTTGCTGTGGCAAGGCGTGTGCGCTGTTTTCTGACCTCTGCCGTCTGCTGGCTGGACTGCGCTTCCTGCACCACACGGACAAACTCGGCTCGGTCATGCTTCGCATACTCGGCAATGGCTTTGAGCATTTCAGAGACAAGGGACAGTACCACATCTTCATTGATACGGTGCTGTGTCGTGCAGAGCTTTCCAACTGGGACTTTGCTGTATTGGGAACAGGTATATTGAGAAAT
>ENA-OYXX01000179-OYXX01000179.1-human-gut-metagenome-genome-assembly--contig:-NODE-179-length-29986-cov-7.450937_pt1 | contig 29986 bp, 33 predicted proteins | sample MGYA00243976_ERZ653434 | MGnify/ENA primary metagenome ERZ653434 (study PRJEB26926, sample SAMN06165112) | human gut metagenome | biome: ENVO:00009003; feature: ENVO:2100002; material: ENVO:00002003...
GAGATCTAGTACGGTCTCGTGGGCTCGGAGATGTGTATAAGAGACAGGTGTGGAGCATGAAACTAATGAACGTATATAATCAGACTAATCAGACCGTTGTTTTCCGTGAAATCATTTTGGCAAGTCAGCAATAATGTTTATATTTGCAACAGATTATTCATTCTTCACTTGACAAGGCAATATGGGCAAATTCCTATATCCGGTAGACACCGACCAGTTTGCAGACATACGCAAAGAGGGTAAGGTGTATGTAGACAAGACAGACATGGTGTTTGACCTTGTATGCAAATACAGGTATGTTTTTCTTGCCCGGCCCCGCAGGTTTGGCAAATCGTTGCTGTGTAATACTTTCAAGGCTTATTTCCAGGGACAGAAGGAGCTATTTGATGGGCTGAGGATAATGGAGCTTGAAAAGGAGTGGAAGAAGTACCCAGTTCTGCACTTCACCATGAGCGGGCTGAAAAACCTGACTGTGCCTGAAGCCAAGACGAAGCTTGAGTCTTTGATAAGAGGGTATGAAAGCACTTATGGGCGTGACCCTCTGTCAGTAAGCCCGGGTGACCGTTTCAGAGACCTTATACATCATGCCTGCGGGCAGACAGGCGAGAAGGTTGTAGTGATACTCGACGAATACGATTCCGCCATTATGCGCCTGATGTATGAGCCGGAACCGCTGGAGGCCATGCGCACCATGCTCCGCGAATTTTATCAGGTGCTGAAGGATGAGGGGGCGTATCTCAGGTTCGTCTTCATAACAGGAGTCACCAAGTTCTCTCAGCTGAGCATTTTCTCCGAGCTGAACAACCTTTATCAAATATCCATGCTTGATGAATATTCAGGTATTTGCGGTATCACGCAGGAGGAGTTGGAAACCACACTCCGTCCATGTGTGGAAGAGTATGCGGAATGTCGGAATATCACAGTCAGCACCGCATACACCCTGTTAAAGAAGAATTATGACGGTTACCATTTCTCTGCCAACAGCAAGGATGTCTATGCGCCGTTCAGCCTGTTGCGTGCGCTGAATGACTGTTCCACCAGTCACTACTGGTTTGAGTCGGGCACGATGACCTCGCTGATAGAGCATCTGAGACATTATCCCATCAAAGATGCAATAGAGTGTGACGGAGTAGAAGTGGGAGAGGATGAGTTCAACATCTCGTGCGAACAGGCGGAGACACCTCTGCCCTTGCTTTACCAGAGCGGCTATCTTACCATTGACCGCTACGACTCCATGCTTCGCACCTATACTTTGCACTATCCTAATTTTGAGGTTCGTAACGGTATGGTCAGCGGCCTTATGCCCCTGATACTGAACAGGACAACGGCCGACGGCAACAGCCTGGTACGCAAAATGGCTGCTTCCATTTTCGACGGCAACATATCCGGAGCACTTGTAGCCCTACGTGCATATATCGCAAAGATTCCATACGATATCATCACAAAGAACGAATGGGAGGAAAAGGAGAAGCGTGAGAGTTTCTACAAACTTCTGTTGTACATGGCGTTCTCTATGCTGAATGCGACAGTCGACACCGAGGTGAAGAGCGTTCTCGGCCGTGCCGACGTGGTAATAAAGACCGAGAGCGACATCTTTGTCATCGAGCTGAAAGTGGACGATACCGTAGACCATGCCTTGGAGCAGATTAACGGCAAGGCCTACGCCATACCCTATGAGGCTGGTGGCAGGAAGGTGACACGATGCGGAGTGAGCATATCATCTGAGGCACGCAACATCACCCATTGGCGTATTGTTGACGAAGAAGATAATGTCGTAGACGAGCAGGATTTTTGTTAATGTATGGCAATTCTTATTACAGTTCATTTTATTCAAGCTCTTTTTAGTATATTTGCCGCGCGTAACACATCAAGAAATGCGTAATGATAAAAATTTTATTATATGAATACAAAAACAATCATGACGTTGGCGTTTGCCGCGTTGTTATCACAATCAATCATGGCACAGACAGAATATCCGAAGACGGCGAAAGACGGTACCGTAGACGAATATTTCGGAACACGTGTGGCCGACCCTTACCGTTGGCTGGAGAACGACACCAGTGAGGCCACGGCCCGTTGGGTGGAGGCCGAGAACAAGGTTACAAACGCCTATTTCGCGAAGATACCGTTTCGCGAAAAACTACTCAAACGGCTTAAGCAGGTGGCCGACTACGAGAAGATAGGCACGCCCTTCAAGCGTCACGGCCGCTACTACATCTACCGCAACGACGGACTGCAAAATCAGTCGGTGCTCTACACTATGGACCGGCTTGACGGCGAGCAGCGCGTGTTCCTCGACCCCAACAAGCTCTCCGATGACGGCACGGTGGCTCTCAAAGGCGTCTATTTCTCGCATAACGGCAAGTACGCCGCCTATTCCATCTCGCGCAGCGGCAGCGACTGGGAAGAATTTTTCGTCATCGACGTTGCCACTGGCCGCCTGCTCGACGACCATATAGAGTGGGCAAAGTTCTCCGGCGCGGCATGGCATGGCGACGGCTTCTATTACAGTGCCTACGACGCCCCTCTGGCCAAGGGCACGGAGTTCTCCGGCGTGAACGAAGGTCACAAGATATACTATCACAAGATAGGCACGCCACAGAGTGCCGACGTGCTATTCTATCAGAACCCCGCATATCCCAAGCGTTTCTATGACATATCCGTCAATGAGGAGGAGACGATGGCGTTTCTGACCGAAAGCGGCGAGGGTGCCGGCAACAATCTCTATGTGCGCAACTTGAAACAGCCCGAGTCGCAGTTCATCCAGATGACCTCCGACATGAACTATTATTATTATCCGATAGAGAACATCGGCAATCAGATCATCATAATGACCAACGCGGGTGCACCACGCAGCCGCCTCATGTCCGCCTCGCTGGCCGCTCCGGGCATCAACAGCTGGATAGAGATGGTGCCTGAGAGCGAGAGCGTACTGGAGAGTGCCGACGTCATTGGCGACCGCCTGCTGCTCACCTATTCCAAGGACGCCTCGTCGCATGCCTACGTCTGCGACCTTTACGGCCGCCGTCTCCATGAGGTGACGCTGCCGATGATAGGTTCTGTGGGGTTCAGCGGAAAGAAGGGCGACAAGGAATGTTTCTACGGTTTCGGCTCATACACCGTGCCTACAACCATCTACAGCTATGACATGGAGACCGACAAGAGCACTCTTTTCGCCGCACCCAAGGTGTCGTTCCGCCTTTCAGATTATGTCAGCGAACAGATATTCTACACCAGCAAGGACGGCACCCGTGTGCCGATGAGCATCACCTACAAGAAGGGCATGAAGCGCAACGGCCGCAATCCCGTCTTCCTTTACGGTTATGGCGGCTTTAATATAAGCCTTACTCCTTACTTCTCTTCATCACGCATACCGTTCCTCGAGAGTGGCGGAATATATGCAGTGGCCAATCTGCGCGGCGGCAGCGAATATGGTGAGGAATGGCATCTGGCCGGAACGAAGATGCAGAAGCAGAACGTTTTTGACGATTTCATTGCCGCAGCCGAATACCTTATAGCCAACCGCTACACCTCTTCCGACCGTCTGGCCATAGTTGGCGGCAGCAACGGCGGACTGCTTGTCGGTGCCTGCATGACACAGCGTCCCGACCTTTTCCGTGTGGCGGTGCCTCAGGTGGGCGTGATGGACATGCTGCGCTACCACAAGTTCACCATCGGCTGGAACTGGGCCAGCGACTACGGCACGAGCGAAGACAGCAAGGATATGTTCGAGTATCTCTATAAGTATTCGCCACTGCACAACCTCCGTCCCGGCACAAGCTATCCCGCCACGCTCGTCACCACGGCCGACCACGACGACCGCGTTGTTCCCGCCCATTCGTTCAAGTTTGCCGCCACGCTTCAGGAGTGCCACGCCGGAACGTCGCCCGTGCTCATCCGCATCGACACCAAAGCCGGCCACGGCGGTGGCAAGCCGTTGGCAAAAGTGCTTGAAGAACAGGCCGACATATACAGCTTCATACTCTACAACATGGGATTGAAGTATTAAGCGGCAAGTCCGGCACGGGGACGTATCAGGAAAAAGCATACATCCTCATGCCGGACTAACCGTTTTTTTATTTGTATAAATACAGAAAATAATAAAATTTATGAATAAGATTTTATTGGTTGTCACCGGTGTTCTGATTACCTTTTGCTCCCTTTGTGCTATGCCTGCACCCAAACCAAAGGCACGAATAATAGCCCCCGACACCGTAATACAGTGCCGGCCATTCAATGTCATATATCAGATTGAGAGCCGGCAGCGCCCCGAAATTCCAGCCGTGGCCGACTGCCGTGCAAGCAAGAGGGAGGGAAAGGTCACGGTGAAGGGCAATGTGAGGACGTGGACTTATGAGGTTACGATGGAGACTTGGGGCTCAGACCATCTGATGATAACCTGCCCCGGAGCCGAGACGGTCTGTGTGGCGGTGAAGGAACACGACGTATACGGAAAGGAACTGACCGCCGCGCGTGATTTTCTTGCACGGCGCGGATTTGCGGACAGTCTTGTCCAGTTGCGGCGGCTTGCATCCCTCGACGGCCTGCATCTTTTCAACGACCCGTATAAGGGTTATTTCGTTGCCGTGGCCGACCGGCGGTATGCCGGCCTGCTCGATTGTCCCGTGATGGCCTATGGTATGAGGGGCCCAAGTGATGCGCTATTACGGATATCCGGAGCGTGGCGAAGGGAAGTATATTTACAGGCTACCGGAACAGAAGGAGAAGGAAGACTATGAATTTGACTTCTCCCGACTCTCCGTTGACTGGAAAGCTCTCGCCGATTCCTATACAGAGAACCAAACTGCCGAGGTCGCAGGGTTGTCACGCCTGCTGCAATATCTCGGTTCCGGCAGCAACGCAAAATTCAGTGCTGACAGCACTTCTGCCAATGATGAACCATTCGGCATGTGCCGCCTTATGGCAGTATCCCCATTTCGAGCGCTCGTCTGGTGGCTTCGGCTATTGTCTTTGCGCCGAGTTTGTGGAGGATGGAGCGGCGGTGAAATTCTATGGCTTTCTCGCTTATGCACATTTTCACGGCTATCTCACGGCTCTTGCAACCCGCCGATATCTCTTTTATTATTTCAATCTCCTTCTTGCTGAGGATTCCGTTTGAGGCCATGATCTCGTTGGTCATCTTCTGAAACTGTGGGCTGACGTATTTCCGTCCGTCAAGCACGTTCTCAACGGCCAGCAGCAGTTCTTTGGGGCTTTCGCCTTTCAGTACAATGCCGTCGGCCTCAATGTCGATGATGGTCTTTATGTTCCATAGTTCATCGTGCATGGTAAATACGATTATCGGTATGTGCGGTTGTTTTTCGCGCACCTGCCCTATAAGCTTTATTCCCTCGGCTGTTGTGGGTAGCGACAGGTCGCAGACCATAAGGTCAATGTTGCCGATATGGTCGAACAGCGATAATGCCTGTTCGCCGCTTACGGCCGTGACAGAACTGTAGCCGTATTCGTCAAGCATTGTTGCAATGCCTTTGAGTACAATCGGGTGGTCGTCTGCAACAAGTATTTTGTTCATAATACAATTCAATGTTTTACCGTTATTCTGTATATCTGCCCGTCGGTCTCTGTGCTTATCGTCGCCCCGATATTTCCGGCACGTGCCCGGAGAGTTTGCGTGCCGATGCCAATGTCCTGCGTGCGGTCAGAACCGTTGCCGGACCTGACGCCGTCGTTCTCGACGGTCAGACTGTAGTTGGCTGTGTCGCCGTCGAGCGTAATTGCGATATAGCTTGGCGCGGCATGTCTGAGGGCGTTGCCCACCGACTCCTGCACCATACGGTAAAGTTCGAAGCTGTGTTCCGCAGGTAGTGTTGTCCAGTCGTGGCAGCCCTCGTCCGTGATGGTAATGGAGGTTTCCGGATGACTGCCGTTCATCATCATCACATAGTTGGCCAGCAGCTGACACAGGTTGCCGTCTTTGAACTGTGGCGGCATCAGTTCGTGGGACAGCCGGCGTGTCTTGGCCGTTATGGCATTTATCTGTTCCAGTGCCCTCTCGTTGTTGGCCAGCGCGAACGTCATGGCAGCCATCTCGTTGCAGATGCCGTCGTGAAGCTCCTTAGCTATGCGTTCGCGCTCGCTCTCCAGTCCGCGGATGTAGACCATCTTCTTCTCCAGTTCCGTCTTCTGTCTGAGTTTCTCACGCTTGTACCGCAGCACTATCACAACAGATATGGCGATGATGGCCAATATCGCCGACAAGGCAATCCACGCGAGCCGCTCCTTGCCGAGCCGTTCTATTTCCAGCTCTTTCTGCAGCGTACCGTATTTCACGGACAGTTCGCTCATGTCATCCTCTACCTCGCTTCTTCTGATGGAGTCAATTACATCGTATGCCCGCCGCATCATCGTGTATGCCGTGTGGCTGTCGCCGAGCTTGTCGTAGCATGCGGCACGCTCACTCAGCAGCAGATATTCCTTCTTGCCGTGAGTGCCCAGCGAGTCGATGCGGTTGTAAATATCCAGCTGCTCATGTATTTTTGTTGATATTGTTACCTGATTGATAATCAATGTGTACAAAATGCCTTAGCGCATAATGACACCCAAATAGAACCAATAAAATAAATACTGCCAGTTCTATGCTACAAAAAGCTGTTACCTGCCACCTCTGTTATTCGTATTTCAAGAGAAAAAAATAATGCCTTCCAAAAGAAAAACTGAATGTGGCAAGCTTGGATTGGTTCGTCCAAAATAATAAAAGTTCATTCACTTTAGGATATATATACTAATTGAACGGATGAAGTGAAGCCATGTTCAGCCATTATTTTATCCATTGTATGGTGGTGACAAGAATAATTCTCGACTAGTTTTATCTTATCATATAGCAGTAACAGAAATATGAATTTCATTGTTATCCGAGATTAAACATCCCCTGTTTTATCGGTTTCCAACCATCCCTGTTATCCGATATTCTGTTACTCCTGTATTATAGGTTTTCTTTTTTTGGCTGGCAACATCTCCATATTCTACACACTCAGTCATCAGAAAGAAAACCGGATTATTCACTTGTATGCGTCAGCTACTCCTATTATAAGAAACTTCCCATTCGTAGTCCCGACCGGGCACGTGTATGGACATGACTGGAATGACCTTTTTCAAACTTGTCTTATATGCCTACTCCTTAACTTTCGCACATGGTTCATCATTTTGGCAACCGGGGGGCGGTTCCGTCGCCGTTTCTTTTTTGGCCGGCACATTCTTCAATATAGCTGACGACAGTCAAGCAGGGCCATCTTGATATTCGGAGCATCATTTTTTGCCAGACTTCCATAATGCGGACTGATACGGTATTCATGTCTCGTCCCGATGCGGTTAATGAGAAAGATCCGTACCAATCAGCAGGAACACGACATCTGCATCCTCTCAACACCATGCTGCGAAATTTTCCTCACTGTTCTTCCTGACACCATTTTGTTGTCGAAGTCACAATATTTTTCCAGGATGCAAAGATATAATGCGGCGATGCAGGAGCATCTACGGGACACGTTGTTCTGACCAATGGCGTATTCCGCAAATCTTCCGACATTTTTCTACAAGTGGAAAAATATAGCGTATTTACGGACTATCCTTGGTGCTGCCCTATGTCCGCAATATCAGATTGCATCGTAAAAATTAATTGTATAACTTCTAAAAATTTACAGTCATGAAGAAAGTAGAAAATTCATTCGCAGTAACAGGTTTCGTAGGTCAGGATGCAGAAATCCGTCAGTTCTCCACCGCAAGTGTTGCACGTTTCTCCCTTGCCATCGGCCGCACTGAGAAACGAGACGACGAAGAAGTCCGTGTATCGGCATTCATCAATGTGGAAGCCTGGCGCAAAAATGAGAGCGCATCCTTCGAGCTTCTCAAGAAAGGCACCATGCTCACCATCGAAGGCTACTTCAAGCCCGAAGAATGGATCGACCGAGACGGCAACAAGCGTAACCGCACCGTTCTGGTTGCCACAAAAGTTTATGAACCGGTTGAAAAGCCGGAGAAAAAGGAGAAAGGCAAATCCAAGTCCAAGAAAAAGTCTTGATTCCAATCATCCATCAAACAAAAGCGGCTCCGGCCGCTTTTGTTTTACTCATGGTCGGTACCATTTATACATCCGGTTTCCCCATTATATCATACCCCTGCCATTTATATCAGGCTTCCGAAATTCAGCACGGCCAACCGCTTTACGTCGGCGAAGGTTGGGTATGGCGGACAAATGCCAAACACCATTCCATTTTCACCGTTGAATTTATGGCTTCCGCTAAAAATTCCCGGCTCATGTTTGTCTTATTGCCCTGAGACCATACCCTTTGTGATGCCTGTAAAGACGGATTGACCGTTCCGAAAATCTCTCACGAGAAAAGGGAGTTGAATCAATCCGAATGACAAACTTAAAACTCAAAAGACTATGGAACAGAATGACGAGTACATTGACTTTCCGGAATACGGAAGACAGTGTGAATTGCTTACTCCGTGGAGGGGTTATCACAGGGGAACCATCACAGGACGCACACAGCGCGGATTTATCATACAGTTCAGCAGCGGTGCGGAGATTGAGGTCTATCCTGATGAAATCGAATTTGATTAACTTTTAAAATGTAAGACAATGGAAAAAACAGTAGAACGTATTCCGACCTATGCGCTGGGTTATCTTGTCAACGGAGACCCGACAGGTCTTGAAGAGAACGAGATTGAAATGATTGATGAAGTATGCCGCGTTCAGAAGATTGAAGTGGTATGCCCCATCGGACAAACCGTTGAAGGCGGTTGCCAACCCTATTTCAGTATCGCGCCGATGTTTGGCAAACCGGCTGAAGTCGAGGACTGCATTGTCATCAGTAGAGCATAAACGATGTCAGCCATGAGAGAGGAAATAAGACAAAGAGGTCATGTAATCCTGCAAAGCGATGACGGGGTAAGCATCCCCGTCATCTTCAACAATATCACAGGAAAGAACCTTAAAGGTGCCGAATACCAGACGTACCTGAAAGATATAGTTTTCGGAGAGATGGGGTTCACCCCCGGAAAGGTATCCTACCATAAAGACGGCATAAAGGTTCGTGAAGCACTGCTGCCGGATACCGGGTAGCGCATCCGATGTTGCAGGAACAAATCAGGGAGAACAGCTTTTGTTCTCCTTTTTTGGCAGGCATAGTCTGTTTCTGTCATTCCTCTTGTACCGTTATTCCCTTTTATACAGCCTTACAGCTTTCACCATTCCATTTATATGTCATTTGTTTTCCAGTTCTAACAGTCCCTGTTCCCTCAAGAGATCTGCTTTTCGCTTTTTACGGCAAAGTTGGAGTCCGTGCCGAATGGAAAATCAGGCCTGCGGTCACGGCTGACGCTGTGAATTTGCCTTATCGTCACTTTGCGACTCCCCTGAAATGCCTGAAAATCGAAAAGCAGACCTCTCGAAGGATCGAAGATCCAAAGAGAGGGAAATAAAAAAAATAAAAGTTAGATATATGAGTTACAACAAAGTAAAATCACTTACGGACAATGTGACCGCCATAGAGACGGCACTGGCAATTCACGAACAAGGCAGAACGGCAACCGACACCGAAAAAGAGATATTATCCCGATACTCCGGCTTCGGTGGTATTAAAGATGTGCTGAATATCGGTACTGACAAGCCGGTAGCCGATGACATGGCAGAACAGGTGAAACGGTTACAGGATGTATTACGGAAACACGCTAATGGTGACAGTTCCCTATATGACACGATGATTGAGAGCATCAAATCTTCCGTGCTCACAGCGTTCTACACACCTGCATTTCTCATTGAGACCATAGCCAGCCAAGTAAAAGACACATTCCGCACAAACGGACTGCCGATGCGCACGTTCCTTGAGCCGAGTGCCGGAATAGGCGGTTTTCTCCCTGTCGCCATGACCGACACATACACTTATGCTTTTGAGAAAGACCATATCACCGGACTTATCCTGTCACTGCTGAATGACGATACAACAACGGTGACAGCCGGATTTGAGACCATTTCCGACCAATATATCAACCACAAATCCTTTGATGTGATTGCGTCCAATATCCCATTCGGCAACTTCCGTGTGTTCGATGCGGAACTATGGAAGAAAGGCGGTATATATGAACAATCCACCAAGACCATACACAATTATTTCTTCGTTAAGGCAATGGAGCTTCTGAACGAGGGCGGTCTGCTTGTGTTCGTCACATCAAGAGGCATCGCCGACACCCCCGGCAACAAGTTCGTGCGTGAGTACCTTGTCAATCATGCCAACCTCATAACAGCCCTGCGACTTCCTGATGCGCTGTTTATGCAGACAGGCGGTATCGAAGTCGGCAGTGACCTGTTGATATTTCAGAAGAACACACGGAAAACCACACTCTCATTGAGGGAACGTATGTTTCTGCAAGTGGCAAAAGAAAAGGCTGACGCACAAGGCACAACCACCGAGTATGCGAACAAACTGTTCACAATGCCAAAAACGACCCTCTCCACCGACAGCCGTATAGCCACAAACCAGTTCGGCAAATATGTACGCAAATACCAGTGGGTAGGCGATGAAAACTCAATGAGACAATATCTGTCGGCTGTCCTTAAATACGACTTCGAGAGATATTTCCGTAAGAACCTGCTTATAAATCCCGGACAGGAAGCCACCGCAGGACAGATGTCGCTGTTTGACGGTGTGGGCGGTGAGATTAGCCCCATTGCCAATAAAGGCAGACGCGCCTACACCGAGCCTATGAAATGGTGGATGAAAAACGGTGCGTTGGTAATTTTTGAGGGGCAGGTCGGCACCATTCAGATACGCAAGTCAAGCCATTATTCAGATGTGGCGGTTGATTTCGTGCCTGTCGATGACGGCAAGGTCAATCTTGAACGAGCCAATGACTATATGCCAATCCGCGAGGCTTATTTTGAATTATCCGCCAAAGAGCGTGACGAGCGAAAGGAATATGCGGAACTGCGTGAAACGCTGAACCGCCATTACGACACCTTTGTCAAGAAATGGGGTTTGTTCCATGACAACGACAACAAGGAGTTTATCATGCTTGACAGCCTCGGAGTGGAAGTGTTCACTATCGAAATGTCGGTAGGCTCGGACATATTCAAGGCTGACATCATGCGTGAACCTGTGGCGTTCAAGAAGATTGATACCGATGTGAAGCTGTCTGTGATAGAAGCCTTGGCAAGTTCGCTCAACTTTTACGGAAGCGTCAATATCGCCTATCTCACAAAAACGACCGACAAGACTTGGAGCGAGATTATAAGTGAACTGAAAGGGGAAATCTATTACAACCCCATTACAGACTGTTGGGAGCACAAAGGCAAATTCCTTGCAGGTGATGTGGTCGCCAAGCAAAAGGATATTATATCAATCCTGCCCGACCTTACGGACGAGGGAAAGGATTGGGCGCAGAACTCCGTCAGGGCATTGGAAGATGTGACCCCTGACCGCATCCCCTATGAGGAACTTGACATCAACATGGGTGAGCGATGGGTTGACATGGGCATCTATTCCGCATTTGCGACTGAGCTTTTCGGTGTTGATACAAGCGTGGTGTATTTCGATGTGAACGACACCTATGTTGTCAGACTGCAAGGATATTCACCCATAGCCTACAACACCTATTCCATAAGGAACTACAGCGGAGAGGACTTGTTTGTACACGCTTTGCAGGACACCGTGCCTGAAATCACAAAAGAGGTTATCCGAAACGGAAACAAGACACGTGTGCCGGATGAAGAAGCCATACAGGAAGCGTCAGCCAAAATTCAGGAAATAAGGTCGCTGTTCAATGAATGGCTCGATCGTCAGCCGTTGGAAGTCCGTGACGAACTTGTAAGAGTGTACAACGAGCGTTTCAACTGCTATGTCAGACCGCAATATGACGGCTCGATGCAGACATTCCCCAACCTCTCTTTCGAGCAGTTCCCATACAACGACCTTTACAAGTCGCAGAAAGACGCGATATGGATGATTAAGCAGAATGGAGGCGGTATCTGCTGGCATGAGGTAGGCACAGGCAAGACCATGATTATGTGTGTCGCCGCATACGAAATGAAACGTCTCGGATTGGTGCAGAAGCCCTTGATTATCGGACTCAAGGCAAATGTGCATGAAATCGCCGAGACATTCCGGAAAGCATACCCTACAGCCAAGGTGCTTTATCCCGGCAAAGAGGACTTCACTCCGGCAAACCGCAAGGAAGTGTTTTCAAAGATAAAGAACAACAACTGGGATTGCATCATTCTGACACACGACCAGTTCTCCAAGATACCGCAGTCAGAGGAAACCATGATACAAATTTTCAATGAAGAGCTTGCCGATGTCGAGCATTGCCTTGAGGTGTTAGAAAACTCGACCATGCGCTACCGTAGCGCGAAGATGCAGAAAGGGCTTGAGGAACGGCAGGAAAACCTGACCGCCAAACTGAAAGAACTGCGTTACAGGATTGAGAACCGCAAGGATGACACGATAGATTTTCACTCAATGGGCATCGACCACATCTTTGTAGATGAATGTCACATGTTTAAGAATCTGATGTTTCAGACACGTCACACACGTGTGGCAGGCATCGGCAATTCCCGTGGATCGCAACGTGCGCTCAATCTCCTGTTTGCCATCCGTGACATCCAAGACCGCACAGGCAAAGACCTTGGCGCCACATTCCTCTCCGGCACCGTGGTTGTGAACGCCCTTACCGAACTTTATGTGATGTTCAAATATATGCGCCCTCGTGAACTGAAGAAACAGCGCATCAGCTGTTTTGACGCATGGGCGGCTATCTTCACCAAGAAGTCAGCCGACTATGAGCTGAACGTGACAGGCTCTATCAAACGCAAAGAGCGTTTCCGTACCTACATCAAAGTGCCGGAACTCGCCATGTTCCTGCGCGAGATAACCGACTACCGCACAACCGACATGATAAATCTTGATGTGCCGGAGAAAAACGTGCGTTTCCTGTCATATCCCCCTACCATCGAGCAGGAAGAAATGATAGACCGCCTTGTGTCGTTCGCTAAGTCCGGCGAATGGGAAGACTTGGGGCTTGACACCCCACAGCCTGACAATCTGGGCAAGGCAAAGATGCTCATTGCTACCAACGTGGCACGCAAAATGGCTCTCGATATGCGCCTGTTGGGTGACAAGTTCCATGACGATGCCGACAACAAGGCTTCCATTTGTGCGAGAACAGTTTACGACTATTACACACGCACATCCGCAAACCGTGGCACACAATTCATCTTCAGTGATTTAAGCACATACAAGCCGAATGAATGGAACGTGTACGCGGACATCAAGCAGAAACTTGTCGCACTCGGTATTCCGGCTGATGAAATCCAGTTTATCCAGTGTGCCAAGACCGAGAGAGCGAGGAAGAAACTCTTTGATGATATGAACAAAGGCCGTGTGCGTGTGCTGATGGGTTCCACATCCATGCTTGGTACAGGTGTCAATGCACAGGAGCGGGCAGTTGCCGTCCATCATCTTGAGATACCTTGGCGTCCGGCGGATCTGGAGCAACGCAACGGTCGCGCAGTCCGCAAGGGCAATACCGTGAAGCTGTGGGGCAACAACACCGTGGATGTCATCATCTACGGCACTGAAAAGACCCTCGACGCTTACAAGTTCAACCTGTTAAAGAACAAGCAGATGTTCATTAACCAAATCAACAACGGCACAATAGCCGTGCGCCGTATCGACGAGGACAGCATGGACGAGGACAACGGTATGAACTTTGCAGAGTTCGTGGCTATCCTTTCAGGCAACACCGACCTTTTGATCAAAGCCAAGCTCGACAACAAAATCATGCAGTTGGAAAAAGAACATGCCATATTCAAAAAGGAGCGTGGACGGGCAGAGCGTAAGATGCTTGCCAACCGTGAGGAGATTGCCAGGACACAGGACATGGTACGCAATATGGAGCAAGACCGCGATTACTTCACCGCACACATGGACGGTGCTGTTCCGGTGCTTCTCTCCATCGGTGAAGCCACGGCACAGGAGACTGGACGCGAACTGCACCGCATATCCAAGACCTACAGGGGCAAGGCTCTGAACACGATAGGCAGTTATGCCGACATGAACCTTTTGGTGCGCAGTGATTACAACTTCTCCGGAACATTCGACCGCAACCTGTTCTTCATCGAGGGTGTGAGCGGACTCAAGTACCACTGTGGTATGTCTGGAGCGTTGCCACTCGGATATGTCGATGCCGCGTTATATCCCAAGACCACCCTTGCCAATATCCCGGCGATGATTGAACGCAACAGCAAGAATATTGCCAAGCTCGAAAGCGAACTGCCGGTATTGCAGGAGATTATAAACCGCCAGTGGAGCAAGACCGATGAACTTGCCAAACTCAAAGCAGAGTGCCACGAGCTTCAGACAAAGATTGAAGCGGAACTGCACGAAACCGAACAACCGCTACCAACTACGGAGACTGAAGATGTCGCCGTGACTGACGTAGCCGCATAAACAACCATATATCTGACATAATTCGATGCCTCTGCCTGATTGTGAAACCGGGCAGAGGATTTTTATTGACAGCCGCGCCGGACGTGGCAGGAAACCAGTTGTACAATACCCGCCTCTGTGCGGATTACCCCTTTATACCTTGGTTCCCTTTCTTTTTTAATACGGTAAAACCGTTCCCGGCTTCCCCTCCCGGATAATAGCGGTAGTTGTCTGTGCTGTCGTCAGCCCTGCAATCCGGGATACGGAGAGTAAGCCGCTGGACAAACCGTGTCCCATTCGTGGTGTTCCACTGCGGAACTTCTGCTGACGCACGAAACAACGCTCCATTCCTCACCATGAGAGGCCCACTTTCCGTTTGTCCGGCTTTTTCGCTTCCTCTATCGCATCTCTTCTTTTCAGGCAGACTCTCAGCAAGGGCAAGCGATGACACATCCTGCCTGTCCTCACTCCGACGTTGGTCTGGAGCGAGGACACACATGAAGAGTCATCCTTATAGCTTGCCCCGGCAGACACATGGTTTTCCCACCCAAGCCGGACTTTTATAAGCAGATTTCTCACTATCCCTTATATATTCGTTCACTCTAAAGTCGGTTTTATGGGCGAATAAGTGCGCCCTTTTTACATTTATATGGGGATGTGGGCACAATCCATTCCAAAACCGCTTGATTGGTTTATTAACGCGAAGTTTGGCATCCGGGCGCATGTCCAAGGTCAGGCTGTGTTCCGGCAAGATTTTACTGATCCTCGGTAAAATCATCTTGGAAACCTTGTTCTTGGCACCCTTGAAAGATGCCCCTGAAATGCGCAAACAAACCTCTCACGGCGGTTCCGGACGGACGCATAACGGGAGGGAAAAAGTTAAAATCAAGAAAATGCAGACAAAGAAAATGACCGTTGAGCAAGGAAAACGATGCAACATCAGCCGTTTTCCCAATTTCCACCGAAGCGGCAGCATCCGTGGAATGAAAAAACAGTATTATGGAAAGGACGCACTTCTGGTCAGGTGCGGACAGTACATATACAATGTGACAAGTGAACCGGCAATCTATAACCAGGCAACAATATAATAGGTATGGCAAAGAAACAGATAATATGGTCAAGTGATTATTATATCAATGACAAAGCAAGAGAAGAATACGAAAACTCATATCGTGAGCTTTGTGATGATAACGGTTACAGGGTGTCAGACCGACAATGGACAGAGGTTGTGGACGGCTATCTCTCCGATGAACGTATGAATTTAGACAAAACCGTCGATGGTATAATCATAGCTTTTGCCGACCTTGGTTTGTGGCAAGGCAGACGACAAGGTTACAAAATATTGGGTTCAAAAATCAACAGCATCTTCAGTGTTTCAGAAGATGATAATGAATGGTACGGTGATGGCTTCAATATCCGTGGCAGTCTGACGCACCATGACGGAACACATCACATCCTTTATCGTGTGGCGAAAGACCAAGAGGATGCGGAACGGATTGCTGACCTAATTTACAACCGCAAGATAGATGAAGCAGGGTTCAGGAAGCGTACACGGTCACTATATCCCTATGTGGCTGAAATCTACGGATGGAAAAACGGACGTTTCAACAGACACCCAAAGGTGGCAGTCTGAAAATCTATTTACACAAAACGATTGGTCGGTAAGGCACGATAACCTTACCGACTTCTGCCACATTTCGTGGATATTGCAGTTCCCGCTTTTGGCTATCAATTAAAAATTGTATTTGTCAAAAGCAAGGAGACACTTTCGTCCGATATACCTTTTATAACAAGATAATCCCCATTTTTACAACGAGAGGCTCGTTTCCGGCTTCCCCTCCCGGGTAATAGCGGTAGTCGTCTGTGCTGTCGTCAGCCCTGCAATCCGGGATACAGAGAGTAAGCCGCTGGACAAACCGTGTCCCATTCGTGATGCTCCACTGCGGAGCTTCGGCTGACGCTCGAAACAACGCTCCATTCCTCACCATGAGTGGTTCACTTTACGTTTGTCCGGCTTTCCGCTTCCTCTATCGCATCTCTTCTTTTCAGGCAGACTCTCAGCAAGGGCAAGCGATGACACATCCTGCCGGTCATCACTCCGCCGTTAGTCTGGAGCGAGGACGCGCATGAAGAGTCATCTCTTATTGCTTGCCCCGGCAGACACATGATTTACCCACCCAAGCCGGACTTTTATAAGCATTCTGCCTCTTATACCTTATATATTATCCACCTTTTATCAGACTCCACATTCTGCATCGTCCGTCTTAGCCGTGCGGATTTCACGTGATGCAAAGTTCAGCCATTGTGTCTTGATGCCGGCATCTTGAAATGTATTTCTCACAAATTCTTCCTCTTGCAGAGAGTAATTTGCAAGAAAAGCCGCCGTATCAATCCCGTACAATAGCTATGTCTGGCATCCGAAAATCCCGGACGGCCAAGAAAAGAGCCGCAAGCGTAGGGAAAACAAAGTATTCATTAAAAACAGATTTCAACAATGGACAAGATTACAAACATTGAGGACACCAAAGAATTTAAACTGGCAAAAGAAGTGGAAGCCGGTGTGAACAACTACAGCTTCAACCCAAAGGTATTCGCTGCCACAATACCCATGATGCACCCTACCAACCAGCAGTCACTCTACCGCCTGATACGCGAATGTCTCCGGGTCATGGCTGATGACACCCGTCGTTACGACGAGCGAAATCTCGCATCGCACAAGGAAGCGAAACGCATCATGGACTTCCTTGAAGATAACGAAGCCAACATCCCCATGCGCTAACTCTAAAAACAATATAACTATGGCAACCAAGAAGAAACAGTACGGATTTATCCGCAAACTCATTGACAAGATAACAACATCTGCCTCAAACAACATGAGCTTTCCATTCTATCGGCATCTTGTCGAACTGAGCAGTGGAACACGAGGCTATGTATCGGTCACGATATACAACACCGAAGACCGCTACGAGGGCGAAATGGCTGATTTCAGCTTCGACTATTGGACGCATGAGCTTCACATCTGGTTTGGCGAGTCCGATGCCTTGATTGAGAAGATAATCTCCGCTTTCAAGAGCATATATACACCGCAGGGTGTCAAAGTCTCCATTGACGAGGAGGAACAGGATTAATCAACTTTAATACATACTCATTATGACATTTGACTATAACAAAGAGAACAAGCAGGCCATTTCTCTTGTACTTGAGAACGGCACAAAGGTAGAGGGTGAGTTTATCGACCTCCGCATCTCTGCCGAGACATTGCCCACCGGCAAACAGTGGTATCACATTCGCCATTGCGATGATGATTGGGGTGAACCCGCATCGCTGAAACGTGGTTGTGTGGCAGTCAATTTCTTCGGCACGGTAATCTGTGACCCCATAGAGGGCATGGACGATGGTGCGGAACTTGAAATCAGGTCATGGAACATCGAAGACTGATTAATAACCTGTGTCGGAGAATGGCATCGTCCATTCTCTGACACCTCAATACCATATCTATGAACATAAAGAATTTTGCCACATTTGGATTGTTCTTTGAGGGGAAGCTGATCGACAGCGGAAGCATCCACCATCTGGAGAACGAGGCCATCAGAACCATCATGAGCGGACAGGCTGAAGCTCTGCACATATCCTTAATTAACGCTACGGACACCAGCGTTGCCGAGGGTATGCCCGTTTTATCCTACCGCCTGATTAACGACACAATTATAATCGCAAATATGCTATTGGATGACAATGAAACAGACGTATTACACATTAATTCAGATTAAGGACATTGTGGATGAAATCATGGAGTGCGACTGCCTGATTGACCGCACCGAGTTCGATACGGTAAGGTGCAATTTCGGTAGTGGCATCCTGTGGCTGTGCGACCTTCAGAAGCTGCAACAGCATTTCGATATCAAGGCGGTAATTGCCGAAGGCGACAACATCGCCATCCTGATAAAATCCTTTTCAGTCCCTTATTAAACAAACCGAGCGTGTCAGATTATGGCACGCTCGGTTTCCATTCTTAGAGTTTTTTTGTCAGTCATTTCTTTCTTTTGTTGTATTTTTCCTTGGCATATTCATAAGCCTCTTGAACAAGAGGTTTGATGCGCTCAAATGTATCACATGATGGATTAAGTACACATATCCAGCCCATCCATGCGCAAACCGGATGAGGCATCATGACATCAACAGCCGAAAAATCGTAAGGCATATTCACAATACCACCTTTCTCAGGGCGTTTAGGCAATTCTCCGAACATATTTCGGAAAGTGGATTTTCTCACGCCGATATTCAGACGCCATACGCCATCGCGATTGAGTTTGGAACTGTTGTCAATTCTCACCATCCTTCTCTTTGATTGTCAGGATATATACCACCACGTTTTAGAAACCTCCGGGATTGTATAATATACCTTTCTCGCCCCAGCTACAAACTTCGACAACTCCTTCAAGGTTGTCAAGGCAATACTTCAGGATGTTGTCAAGTGTAATAACCATATTGTAATTAGGATTCTTTAATTAACTGGTACATCGTTGCAATATCCTCTGATGCCATCTCGAATTTAGATTTCTCAATCAGGATGTTTTGTCCCGTCATTATATAGGATGGAATGATACGAATACTGTTATATAAAATTTCGGTATTACGCAATTTGTAGGTGGATATGCTTGGAACGGCATTCTTCTTGGTTGCCTTCTTGCTGATCATATTAAAAGCTTTCTTTGCCACATCCCCCATAAGCATGATAACCTTGGCATTGGGAAACAATGCAAGTTCTCTTTCAAGATAAGGCAGGCTTTCCTCTATGCTTTCCGTTGAAACAGCGTATTCGGTTTTAGGTGTTTTGACAGCATTAGTAATGTAAATCCCATTGTTTAGAATATCCTGCACAGAGTTTACCTCTATCCCGGCTTTTTGGAACAGTGGAATTGTCGTTGTCATATACGCAGCACTCGGGCTTCCATAGAAATCGTCTTCTATACATGATGGAACAACCTCGTTTATCATGATTGCGTATATCATTTCCGGTATAACGTCCACATTATTAAACCGTAAATCCGTTTTACCTGTAGAGAAGCGTTCCAGTTCTTTTTGAATATTCATAATCCTAACTCTTATAGTTTTGCTTGATTTGCCACCGATGCCGAATTTCTCATCAGGTAGTTTGAACAGTAATTTTTGCCATTTTTGGGAAAACGTTTGATCTCTTTTGCAAAACTACTGATTTTTTTTGAGAAAACACGTTCTTCATAATGGACATTCCAGTAGTCACAATTAGATGTCAAATCACATGCAAAAGTTACTGCCATACATCCAAAATAAGTCACTTCTATGTAAGAATCATGGGTGTTCTTGCAAATTCCACGATTAATAATTAATTATAATACAGAACATCGGTTAAAACCATAGGAGTAAAGATGTAACTTTGTGTTCAAAACAAATGGCACAAAAATTACAGCTATGAACAAATTTAAGATTAAGACAGCCGTGATTGGCATTGTAAGCGCGATATCATGCCTGCCTGTTATCACAAAGGCAGAGGATAAATGGCAAGGTATTGCAACATTTGACCCTGCAATCATCAACACCGGCGGAGGCACACCTTCTTTCAGCTTTGGGCTTGGAGCGTATCAGAAAGTTCACCCAAATGCAATGTTGGGCTTTGGCGCGGAAATCTCCGAGACATGGAATTTCAAAGGCAATCCATCTTTCCCGCTTTTTGTAGGATTGCACGCCGAACGGTTTGAAGATAGTTTCTCTCCAACTTTCGATTTACGCACAGGATATAGCTTTTCCACGCAGGATTTTGATTATAGCACGTTCTTTATTAACCCCATGGTTGGCGTCCGGTTTAACCGCTATGGCCTGTCAGTCGGCTATCTCGGAGGCATTGCTCCTCAAGTGGAAGGCTCCAAATGGTCAAGTGCCATCAACATCCGTTTTTCCTATTACTTCGGCTATCACCCGACCCGCATGTCGAAAGCCCTTAAGAAAACGAATTTTGTAGCCGAAGTTTCCGCAGATGTACCTTTTGCTCCAAGTAAATATGGTTACAAATTCCGTTTTGGAGAGGGCATTAACCTCGGATTATTGTATCCTATTTCGGAGAAATTTGAATTAGGGCCAATGATTGGCTTGCATTTTATCAATTATAAGGAAGAAGCCACTGATCCTAATTCCTCTTTTAAAGAGTATAACAACCACAATGATCCTTGGGGATTACTCGCATTAAGAGGCAAATATCGGTTCCGTCAGATTTCTGTTGCCAATAAATTCTACCCTTGGGCACAATTAGATCTTGGTGTCGCGTCTTATGAAAATACTGATTTTTATTATTCTCCGGCAATAGGTTTCAGTTATGATGTCAGAGACGGTGAATCATCTATTGACCTTGGTATTGGATATGGTTCTTTTTCTGCTGATAAAGCAACTGATGGAAAAGGAAATTGGGCGAACGGAAAAGGTGAATTTTCTGTGAATATCATACGCATATCTTTAGGTTACACTTTTTAATTTCGCATGACCATATACCAAATATAAGCCGAGCGTATCACAACCAAATGATACGCTCGGTTTAGTGTTATATTCGCCTTTTTCTGCATAAAACGACAATCACGGGGTCATCTCCTTTTCTACATTCCCTTTCATTATACGTGGCAGATACTTAATCGAATTTACTTATTCACCGGAGTATAATCAACTGCGATATCCTCATAATAGAACGGATTGAAATCATTGCCGCCATGTCTCATAGCATCCTTCTGCTTTTTACTGAAGTAACCTTTTTCAGAAATGTGCTTCACTATTTCAGGATCATCGGCGAGAAATACCGCAAGCCAGTCGCGGGTGACACCGGTACGATATGGATTTGCCGGTATATTAAAGGATATAGGACTTGATGTTTTTTGAAAGTAATAAGGTGTCGCATATGATCTTTCATTGGCACCCAGAGTAAATGAAAATTTATCTTTTTTAACCTTCACCTTCCAGAATGCCACCCAATAGAGCAAATGTTCTCCTGCCGACTCGAGGACCTGCCAATTCTTGACTTTCCAATCTTTCACTTCATTCTTTTTATGGTCAAATTCACCAACCTGGTTTCGTCGAATATATGCCTTACGTTCAGGTACATCAACGTGATATAACAGGATATGGTCAATGCTGTCCGCATGAATTTTATGTTTCTTATCCTCAATGGTATATTCCACCTTATCATACCAGCTTGCCGGAAGTTTCAATTCAACCCCTTCAATGACACTTCCATTTGTGAAAAATATGTCGGCACGGGCATCGTTTTTAGCATTTGCGGTCAATGCCATTACCAAAATCATGAAAAATACATATAACTGTTTCATGGGAAATTGATTTGAATTATTGATTTTACAAAGATACAATTACTTAAAATAAAAATACAAAACAAATACACAACAAATATGTGCTTCACTTCTGTTTTCTTCTGTAAGTGTTACATACCGACAGCACCGCCTATTTCATATTGAGCCAATGTGGAAGTGCCGATAACCATGCTTTCCGTTAGGTCGTGATTGACACACCTTTCAGCTACTTGTTTGGTCTGTTGTAGGTAATTTTGATTAAATCATTATGGAAAGGAATATCGCACAGTTGAGTGAAATGATACTTAAATTATCTCAACGAGATAATTCTCTTTATAAAATCCGTCTTGGCTTCCGTATAGCCATCCCGATTATGTCTGTATTTAGGAAGCAGACTCAATTTCAGACTTTCATATTCTACAGCGGCATCTGGGTGGGATATAAGATAATCCCGGAAATAAATTTCATCATTGTCGCCGTAAGGATGAATATGTACATGAAATACTTTTTCGGCATATCCTTCCGAAGTATAACCCTTGTTAAAACTCATGCGGTTTTCGGAAACTGACATACAGATATAGCCCGACACCTCTAAAATAGACCGGATCATATTCCAGTCAGAATTTTGTGACACCTCCACCAATATATCAATTATCGGTTTGGCCTTTATATCCGGAATTGCAGTGCTGCCAATATGACTTACTACCGGGCAAAAATCAGACAGATACCTTGTGATTTTCTTAATCTCATCTTCAGCCCATTCTTTCCAATGTCGATTGTGAGGAACAATAACTATCGGAAACATCTCCCACAGTTCCTCCAAGGTCATATCTCTCAATTCTCTTTTCATGCTATCGCTCGACAATCAATGAGTTGCGTAATACCATTTTGTAGCCACCTTTTCGGCCGCTTTTGGACTGACACTTGGATCGGATGTCGTTATCCCTGAGTATGTATATATCGGCAGGGGACCTCTGCTTGCAGTAAAATAGTTCTCCGTGTTTGTCTTATACTGTACTGTCGCATTTAATTGGCTGTTGAACTCATTTATAAAATTCTCGCCTACATTATTATAGTTCAACATTTTGTTTACATAGTCTCCATAATCAAAGAATATAGCCGGAGAGTATCCATCAAGCCGTTGAAGTGACGCAATTTTCGTCCCGTCAAATTCATAGTTCTGATTAATATACTGCATCAGTGCTGCCATTTCATCTAATTCTGAGCAGTCGGTCACTGATAAAGTTCCACATGGCATTACACTGTAGGTGGAATAAAACTTATAAAATTCATCACACACAGCTTTGTAATCCGGTGTCCCCAAAAGATATTTCCCCATTGTAGCATATGGCATACCATAAGCCATAACCTCGCAAGTTGATGCAATAAGATAATGGGTTACATCCTTTAGTTCGTAGGCAACCTCTATGGAGGCCATATAGCAATCGTCAAACAAAATATACTCCATTTTCAGATTGGCATTGCTCAGAGCGTTTGACAATGTTGAAATGTCTGTTTGGAAATCTTTTGTAGTGCCACCGAAATAGCGGGTAAGCAGACCTGCATTTTCATATTCATAATGATATTTTTCCGTAGAATATAATGCTCTTGACGCATTTACAGGCAACCATCCCATTCCATGACAACCGATTATCATTGAATACTTTTTTGCAGGAGCACAAACTTTGAGGTCTTGCAATAATGATGTTAGACCTTGTTCTGTGGTGAATGGATAATTGTTATATGTTCCAATCGGAGTATGTGTGCAGGTGCCATTCTTATATTCAATCTCATACATTGATGCTTCAGTCGAGCTTGTGGACATGAATACAATCACTCTATCGCTTCCCAGTCCACCCATCTGACAGATATTGCTTTCCATATCCCGTATGTTCTGATAAAAATAGTTTGTCAGATTGGATGACCACGGAAAATACATGAATATCGTATTCTGAGTTTCGGCTATTTCCGGTTCATCTTCATTTGAGCAAGATGACAGGATGCAGCCAATCATCAAAACTGCAGACACCACATATATTTTGAATAAATTTCTCATTCCTGCTATATTCTTACACGGTTGCAATCGTCTCATTTCATGGGTTGAAAATACTTGGAATCCAATTATTAGAATAATTCAAGTATCCAAATACGGCCAAAGTTTATCACTTATCATAAAGCAATATTTGGACGAATAAAGCCATTCTGCTTCTCTAACTAAATCTATGTTTACATTTTCATCCTCAACAAGAGAATGTAAATTTTCGATTTTATCAATGAATTTAATTGAAAAGTTCTTTTCGCTCAAACCTTTCTCTATAAGATTAATTGCCTCATTGATTGTTTTGGCGTGTAAGATAATATTAGACCATGCACCATCATATGAGGGTAAGGTGTCATTACACTCACTACAATCAACGAGATCGTTAAATTTATAACCAGGAGATGCCACGATGTCAACTGATGCAATCCACAACTGCTTGTATTTTGTCTTAGCCTTCATAAACAATAGACAGTTGCTATTTCAAAAGTTTATGGTCATTATCGCCACTCTCCAACACACTCATCTGATGGATGGCGATTTGATTAAGTTGTATAAGCCGCTCCGATTGTGGTAGCCCTTGCTCAATGAATACGGCATTGAGGCTTTCCATGTTGGAAAGACAGATAAGCTCGTTCACTGAGGCATAATCACGGATGTTCCCTTTCAAGTCAGGATTTGCCTCTCGCCATTGCTTCGCTGTCATGCCGAACATTGCTACGTTCAACACATCCGCTTCATTGGCATAGATGATGCTTGCCTGTGCTTGGGTAACCTCTGCAGGAATAAGGTTCTGCTTGATGGCATCGGTGTGTATGCGGTAGTTAATCTTCGACAACTCACGCTTTGCCGACCAACCAATCAGCCGCTGTTCCTCAGATTTCAACCGCTGGAACTCCTCTATAAGATAGAGTTTGAATGGCACACTTATCGCAGAACCAAATTCAAATGCGATGTCCTTATGAGCATAAGTTCCACCATAACGCCCTTTTTTGACCGCCAATCCTATTGCACCGGTTCTCTCAATCCATTCCGAAGCACTCAACACAAAAGATGGCAGGCCGGCACTCATTCTAAAGTGGTCAAATTCGACCACTTTGAAATCAGGATTGTGGATAAGTTCCCATGTCCCAAGAAACTCGATAGTATATCTATTTCTGATCCAATTCTTGATTACATCCGCAGCTCTGCTGTCTCCATCTTTGGCGGCAGCCATGTCAGTCAGAGAGATATAATCCTGCTCCTTAATGTTGAGAACAGTAATTGGCGTATTTTGAACCGTAATTTTGTCCATTTATGGATAAACGTTTGATCTCTTTTGCAAAACTACCGATTTTTTCTGAGAAAACACCTTCTTTCCCTGAAAAACAAGCCATAGCATCCTGAACCATTTATATTTACCCTAAATTCCCCTTATAATTCTTGGTATCAGCCATACTGACCTTGCCGGACTTATTTCGCCGCGAAGGAAACAGCCTGTCTCTCATTCTTGCAACACACCCTGACGGTCGGATCTGCGGACAATCTTCCTCTCATTGCTTCGAGCGTATTCTCCTTGCCCGGTATTGCCGGAATCTTCGCCATGCCATTGTGATAGCGGCAAATAACCGCCTGCAGGTCATCAACGACCGAAAGCAGGGAAAAAATAAACAGATAATGGCAAAGTTAGACGAAAACATACTAAGGCAGTTGAGCAAGATAAAAGTCTATTTTCTCAAATATTACCCTGCACGCATCCGCAATGTGGGCGAACAGCAGATTGCCGACCGACAGACTATCTACGATTTCAAGGACGGCAGAGCTTACGAAGAAGTCGCACAAATGGCGGTGGCACACTTGAAAGAACAATTTGGCGACAAGACCAACGATATTGTCTTTTCGTGTGTTCCGGCTTCATCGGCAGAGAAAAACGAACTGCGTTACAAGAACTTCTCCGAGAGGGTTTGTCAGCTGTCCGGAGCGATAAACGGCTATCCCCATGTCAAGGTGTCGGGCGAACGCTTGTCAGTGCATGACCGCAAAGGAGAGAAAACCATCTGCAAAGTACAGACCGTTGAATACGACCGCGAGTTTTTCAAAGGCAAATCGGTGCTTCTGTTCGATGATGTGATAACTCGCGGTGTCTCATACGCAACCGTAGCCAACGAACTTGAAAGCTATGGCGCGACCGTACTTGGCGGTTTCTTCTTAGGTAAAACATTCTATAAAATCAGATAATATGCAACAAAATCAGTTAAAATCAACTTCGGTAGCTTTTACAGGACACCGCTATATGCCTTATAGCGATTATCCGCATATCGCAGAAACCTTGAAAAGCATCATTACAGACCTTTATAAGCATGGTGGCATCCGCAATTTCTATTGTGGCATGGCAGTTGGTTTTGATATGTTCGCCGCCGAGAAAGTGCTTGAATTGAAAAAGCAAATGCCGGACATAACACTCTCCGCAGTCGTTCCATACCGTAATCAAAGCGAAAGATTTTCACCCAAAGCAAAGGCAATGTATCAGCGGTTATTGGGTGCGGCAGATGAAGTCGTGATACTCAATGAAGAATACCATGACCGTTGTTTCCTCGACCGCAACGACTATATGATTGAACACAGTATGCTGGTGATAGCTTATTACGACAGAGTGTCAAGAGGCGGCACGTCCTATACAGTCAATAAGGCGAACTCCCGCTACCTGCCCGTTATCAACCTTTACCGTTCCTGACCGAGAGGTCAGCCTCTTTTTAGGCGGGTGCTTCATCACAGCGAAGCACCCGTTTCCTTGTATCTTCCTTCCCGGTCGGCAAGTCCCGGTTTTATTTCCCTTTCCTCCTTTTTTATAGACAATTCCTCAATAGTCATTGCTTCGGCTGTGTAAATGTCCTGGTTGCGTCCATCACACAAGCGATTTTACAGTTATTATCCGCATCCACCAGCACCAGTTCTATTTTCTGGGGTGGTAGTGATGATTTCGATGCAACGCTTTCTTCCCAATCAAAATCAAAGAAATGATTGAATAGATTGAGGATTGTCCCGGAGCCACCTATTGTATATTCAAAAACCTCTAGCTCCTCATTCTCTTTCGCGTGTAACCCCATTTGCATGGTGAATATGTTGGTCTCACTACGCTCTATGTCAAAATCGCCCTCTGCGACAATCTTCTGTTGGTGACTCAGATGGTCTTCCCTCAGTATCAGCAGTTGTCTGAAGTTGTCAGAGGTCTTGACAAAACGGATTTCATCCTCTCTTGCTATATACGGATTCTGATTGTCTCCTTCCACCTCTATCACCTTGAACGAACAGTAGAAATCTTCCACCTTTATATGAAGCTCGACCTTGCTGTTTGCCCGTACATCAGTTATCGTCAGTGTGGATTCGCCTGTCTTAGCCGGATTAATCATCAGGTGGCGCGTCTCAACGTCAATACCAAACTTGCCCAACACCTCAGGATCGCTTGCGGCAAGTTCATAAACCCCACCTCCGTCAACATAAGAGATGCTTGCTCCGACACCAAGAAATATGGAGTAGTCCTGTTGATCAAAACGTATGGGGTAGATTTCCGGCTCTTTGTCATCCGAACAAGCAAAAACCAACAGGCATACAATAAATATCAGGATTGCAGACAAAAGTTTATTCATATCGTTCAAGTTTTTTATTCAATGTCAGTACGGACAATATATTGCCCTTCACTTGCAAAATTAGGCATAATAATCTTAATATAACCATATTCGCGTGGAAAACAAACGATAATCACACTTTTTAAACAAAAATCATATCAGAAGTCCCCAAAACAGGGAGGCTGTGACGTAGGGCAACCCCTGTCGTCACAGCCTCGGCTGATTGATATATCTCTCAAAGGTCGTTATTTCACCACCTTTTCAATAGTCACGCTTCCATCAGCATGAACGCGCTCAACGATGCACATACCGGATTCCGGTACTGACATGAGGCGTCGGCCGGACATATCGAACCACCGCGTGGCGGTCACTTCCGATGAACCGGCTTCAATCTGTGAGATACCGGACCATTGTCCTCTCTTTATGGCAATCGTCTTGCTCACACCCGGTGCGGAAACAATGAGGCTGGCGGTCTCGTTGGCATCGCTGCCATTGTCTACAGTGAGTGTCAGTTTTGCGTTGCCGTAGCGTCCGCTTTTTTCTACCTTTATCCATTGGGGAAGCTCACCTGAGGCATCAGCCACAGTAAGCTCATCGGCGGGATATGAGCTTTCGAGATTGAAAGTCTTTGACGGCTGCTCTGCAGAAGCCTCAAACTCGGTTTCATTGCACACAAGGTATGGATAATGTGCATCAAGAGCCATCGCGAACGAACCGTATGACTTGTTGTCAAGTGCTCCCAGCGACATGATATGGTCAAATTCTCCCATCGCCGAGGATGTGATGTGTGCGGTGGTGAAACCGAAATTCATCGCCGGCTTATAGCTCTGATACGGGGCATAATAGGTAACTTTCTCCGAGTTGAAGCCTGATACAATGGCGGCGAAATTCTTACCGTCGATAACCACCGGTGCATCAAACTTGAACGGCAGGATACATGTGTTTGGGAAGAATGCGTATGAATCATCAATCTGTATCAGATCCGAACCGTTGATAGTGGCTGTCGCAATCTTGTTTTCTGTGATTGCAAAATCTTCATCCACCTCATACAGGTCAAGCACGAACTTGGCATCCGCCTCACAAATCACCATTGCAGCCATGCGCAAACCATCCACCACCATCGGTGCACCGTTGGATTGGAACAGGTTGATGTTGTTGACAATCTCCACCCGGTCACCTTCTTCCGTATCCCGCAGCATGTGGGCGGTCCACCAGTCTGAGGTCATCGCGCTATGACCCCATGCAGGGGTGGAGAAGTCGGCATTGAATACCTGAAAGTCATCACCGTAGTCAAATGTGGAAAGACCGTATTTCACCTCACCGCCCTCTCTCATGGGCAGTGACGCTTCAGCTCCGGCGAAGATATACCCGCGTCCGTTGCCGTATGTGTATGTACCTGTCGTTCCGGCTGGATTGGTGGCCGATAACGTGGGGAAGGTGTACAGCGTATGGGTGGCTTCCGGATTCTCCGAATAGTCAGGACGGTATGCGGTCACGAGGTCTGTTCCGGTCGAAGTGTATTTCTCTCCGGAAACAAAACCGGCATACTCCCATCCGTAGGTCAACCCTTCTCCTTGGGTTCCGTTCGTCCATGTCAGATCTGTGTAATAAGGCATGAGGGCATAGCCGGCGACACCCTGAAGATAATTGTCAAATCCCCAGAACATGGAACCGACAGGAAGCTGATACGATGCCTCTACCGGAGGTAGCGACACCCTTACGGCATCGAGGAACATGCCATGTCCACCCATATCGTCAAGATACTGGTGGCAGAATCCCAGTCTCACCTTTTTACCGGCAAACTTATCGAGGGGGATTACGAAGTGACGGAACTCGGCTGACGCATACAGATCAAGTATCTCATGATAACCGAGAGTCCCGTATTCGTCCCAGAGGTTCTTCAGCTCCACCCAGTCGCCGCCTTCCTCCGAAATGCAGATTTTCATGTTCTCGGCATTCACGCGCTTTAGTATCAAGCCGTCTTCCTCGTCAATCGTCTTTTCTTCTCCCTGTGTTGTCCACACATACAGTGAACGTACATCGAAGTACAGGTCAAACATAAGCTGTTCACCGTCCTTTACCGTAAATTCCGGCGACATGAGCCATGACGCATCATGCAGGGTTATGGCTGTACCCAATATGGCCCAGTTGCCATCAGGAGCGGACATACCGTAGCTCGAAGGAGAGTATATCATCCAGTCCTCCGGGTTCTGTTTCTGAGTAATCCACCCTTCCGGAAGATTCTTGTCAGGGCACTCGAAAGATTCCCAGAGAGTGACCGAATTTCCGTCGGCGACGGCTGATGGATTCAAATTTCTGACTGCTTTTGCTTGTGTTGTTGCAGAGTTACGCAACGTCACTTCATGCACCTTAATCTTTTCTGGTGCCACTTGCCCTGCACTGAGGGATGGTGTCGTGCATAACGCACCCACCATCAACAAGGGTAATAATTTTTTCATAATCAAAGTTTATATAACTACTAAATTCAAGTTAATCGCATCTTAAGTGTGTGTTCAATTTCCCCTTGAGGAAAAGCCAACAAATCATACCCGTTCATAATCCGGCTGCAAAGGTACG
>ENA-OYXX01000189-OYXX01000189.1-human-gut-metagenome-genome-assembly--contig:-NODE-189-length-29465-cov-8.782557_pt1 | contig 29465 bp, 22 predicted proteins | sample MGYA00243976_ERZ653434 | MGnify/ENA primary metagenome ERZ653434 (study PRJEB26926, sample SAMN06165112) | human gut metagenome | biome: ENVO:00009003; feature: ENVO:2100002; material: ENVO:00002003...
ATGTCTCCCCTGTTGGACGTAAGAGTCCGGCGGGGGAGACTTCTTTTTTATCCAAACGCAAAGACGCTGAGACGCAAAGATTTCTTTTGGAATTTTTTCGGAACACAGAGACACGGAGATTTATTTAAACGCAAAGCCGCAAAGAAAAAAATCTTTTGCGGACTGTATCAAAATGGCTAAATGGTGCTTTGTAGGGACATATTCTTGTATTTGTCCGCCCAATACTCATTTACGTTACTTGCGGACAAATACAAGAATATGTCCCTACAAGGCGTTCCTCCACATCTTGAGACTTTACAACCTTTGCGTTTAAATAAGTTCTCTGTGTCTCCGTGGCTCTGTGTTCCGAAAAAGAAATCTTTGCGTCTTTGCGTTTAAATAAAAATACCCTTTATCTCAGCCACAAGCAGGAGTAATCATAATTCTCAATTCTCAACTCCCAATTATCAATTATGCACAATGGAGCACAATACGACGGAGGTTTCTGCGTTTAAGGATTATGTACAGGTTGAAAAGAATTATAGTCTGGATTATGCGTATGCACTGTTGTCGGGGATTCGGAATACAATCGCCGACGGACTATGCTTTTGTACGTTATGTAGTCAATGAGCATTATCCATACTATTCCTATTCAGACTTGAAATCGCAGTTGCCAGATATTGACGATGAGACACGCAGACTATGTTGTCTCTATTTCCGAATAGCAAATTATCTGCAACCCGACTTTATCGTCTGTACTTCCAGAGACAGGGCTTATCCAGCTTATTTGCAGGCAGGATGCCATAGGGCGGCGATTGTGGATCTGGTGAAGTTCGGCTCCATGGCAGAGCGTGATGATTGTGGTATTGTCGGATTGTTTATAACACCGGTATCGGATGAGAGGTTTGTTTCGTTCGTGACAGGTATTTCAGATAAGCTTGACGGACGGTCGATAATGATTGTGGAGGGGATTCATGCAGGCAGGACAGCCAAGAGGCGTTGGAAGGCTATTAGAGAGGACGAGAGAGTGGGAGTGACGTTTGATTTGTATTACGCAGGCATTGTCTTTTTTGACAGAAAACGTTATAAGCAACACTATAAGATAAATTTTTAGTTTATTAATCCGGTTGCGGCCGATTTTGAAACGATTACCTGCGTCTGTTTTATGACTAACGATAATTAATGTATAACAATAAAAAGACGATTTGCAATGAAAATAACGAAAGTATATACGAAAGGCGGTGACAAGGGTATGACAAGTCTTGTAGGCGGTGTGCGTATCAATAAGGCGGATGTACGTCTGGAAGCTTACGGAACAGTGGATGAGCTTGGAGCGCAGTTGGGATTGCTCGCGGCATATATGTCCGACGGACCTGACAAGGACATGGTGGAGCGTGTGCAGGGCAACCTCTTTATTGTGGGCGCCCATTTGGCCACCGACCAAAGTAAGACACCTCTTTACGACTCGGCCAGACTCCCCGCGGGCGAGACGGAACTTTTGGAGAAGGAGATTGACGGGATAATGGGTTCTTTACCCGAGGCACAGGGTTTTGTGCTTCCCGGAGGATGTCCCGCTGCAGCGCATGCACATGTGTGCCGCACTGTGTGTCGCAGGGCTGAACGGCGTGTTGTGGCACTGGCTGAAAATGCCGTTGTGTCGCCGGAAATACAGCAATATCTCAACAGATTGTCGGACTATCTGTTTGTTTTAGCTAAAAAACTTAATTTTGTGGCAGGTATTAGTGAAAAAGTGTGGACGAATCATTGTAAATAAGAAGAAAATTATTATTTTTGCGCAATATTCAGAAACTGGTAAAAACTTTAAAGACTATGTATTGGACACTGGAATTGGCTTCAAAGCTTGAAGATGCGCCATGGCCTGCAACAAAGGACGAACTCATTGACTATGCGATTCGTTCGGGCGCTCCACTCGAAGTATTGGAAAACTTGCAGGAAATAGAAGATGAGGGTGATGTATATGAAAGCATCGAAGATATATGGCCCGACTATCCTACCAAGGAGGACTTTTTGTTCAACGAGGATGAGTATTAAACCGGCTTAGAAAGCTTATGTATTTAATTTACAACGGGTTGACTGTCGTTATGTGCGACAGTCAACCCGCTTTTTCGTTTCTTTTATTGCAAAATGAACGAGTCGATCCCCAAAAACGAACTGACGTTTTAATTGTCTGTTATATTGGAAATGATTGACCTTATGCTACGTTTCATTTATATATTTTTCAATAGCTGTGGATTTAATCTTGTTAATGAATATCTCTTTCATCCGAGGGTCGTTATCGTCAAGTTCTCCCCATTCATGGTTCCAACTGTCAACAACCCAATCCTCAATGAATTCCGGCTTCTCTTTCATCTCTTTTGCAAAGTCAAGCATGCATCTGTATAAATCCCGTACAAATGTTGTGGTATTGCAAAATGCGTCTATAATGAATTTGTCATCAGCTTCATCATATACAGAGAAAATGCCATAGTCGGGAAAGTATAGCTTGCCTTTATAATTCTCATGGTCATAGAACCATATCGGTTCATAATACAGCACGGCATGCCATCTTTCACAGTCAAGGTTCACAATACTTGCTTTACTGTAGCTGCTTTCGGCTATGCACTCAAGCCACTCACGCATAGGCTCAAAGCAATCATAGACGGATGATAGCACGATGAATCCCATTTCTTCACCGTTTTTATGGAAGTGTAAAGGCATCCATCCATATTCCGGATAGCTGAAAGTTATCTGGACTCTGTCTTGTTTTATTGGGAGACAATCTGCATATCTTGCAAGTATTTCGCTTCTTTGTTTTAACCAGTTGTTAGTCATTCTTATTTAAGTTGTATTTAGGCAGTAGTAATGAATACATGCTTTCATGGGCCGCTAATCCTATAAGGTCTATGAGTGCCTGTGCACCATTGTCTGCCGGGTTATGATGTTTGTTGTATATAATAATATCCTGTAACTCGATTTCAAGGAAACTACATTCGATTCCGATTCTACCAATACAATCTGTGTCATCCGGAAACCTACAAGCAGGATTCGCTCCGATCTTAAGCAATTTCTCAACTGCTGCAAAGTCAAACTTATTCACTGCGACGTAGAGGTCGATGTCAATCCTCCGGTAACCTTTTGCCATAAGTTCGTTTCTGCTTTCTCCCACGAATACATCTTCACAAGTAGCGTCTCTCTCATCACGGAAAAACCAAAAGTTTGTATTATAAAAGTTGATAGGCTTGAAATCAACATTATACATGTCTGTGAATATCTGTTTGATTTCAAGGTTGCGTTTTTTGTTTTCAGCTATAACGCCACGGCAATTTTCGTTCCAATCCTCAGGATGTTCGAATATTATTTCCCAGCATTGTGTTATCCAATATATCGGACAAGGGGCATCGTCGGCAAACTTTATGTCTGATAGCAATGATTTGTCGAAAGGCTCTGTATTAAGCAGAGTCTTGAATGTCTCAACGTCAAAATTGAATACGGCATTTATGTATTTCCGGTTTGTATTCATGGTTATCTTGGTGCTAATTTTATTCCAGCTTTTTCGTTATATATAATTCTTCTGTGAGGATCTGATTTCAGGCGGTTGTACGGTGCCCATTCCCATTCAAATACTCCTTCTACAAATTTCGTGAGCTGTTTTCCGTCCATATCGAACACTGCAGACAGGCCGTTTTTCCTTATTACAAACTCCGGACCGTTAAGCGAATTGAGCATTCCATCAATTGGCTCATCAAACATGGGGTTCAGCGTTTTCTCGTTTATGAGGAAAAGCTGTCCGTCCCTTTCGCATCTCAGATAATCGCAACCTATTCTGATGAGTCCCAAAAGTTTGTATCCGTTAATTTTTGTTTGGATATTGTCATACATCTCTTTACATTCTTTGAACCGGTCGTGATATATTGGCTCATAATCAGGGGAATGAATATCTCCTTGTTGCATTATTGCTGTTTGGTCAAATTCAGGTATCGGTTTCCCGTATATTTTGAGAGAATGTTCCATCCATTGCTCAAAAGTAGTTTCAGGCATCTCGCATACATCTCCGTTCCATGTATAGAATTCTTCAGCATACCACGCCTCATCCTGTCCTAAGGCTCTTGCAATATCAAAAGTCAACTGTCTGAGGTGGAAGTAATCACCATCATGCATTATGATCCGGCTGTAATGATAAAAAGAATCTATCTGCCAGAAGCCGTTATGAAGTGTGAACTCAACATTGTATATAGGTAAGGTAAAGGTCGTTTCATTAGATTCGCGAACATAGCGATACTCGAAGCAATCATCTACATTCTGAATCAGAAGATTTTTCTTCAGCGCAGTAATTGTTTTTTCAACAAACTTCTTAGATGCTTCTTTGTTATCAACCTCTTTGAAGTCATGTCTGATAATATGTGAGATATCTACACCCATATCATGCTTGTGTTTTTTGTTATTTAAGTATTTATGGCTCTGTTCGTCTTGCCTCAGGAAGATAGTTCCTGTGATGTTTCTTCATAAGTTGTTGCAGCGCCGGCCTTGCTGTTGCAATATTACAAAATATTAATGAAAAAACATCCGTTTGGGTATGAAATTTTGATTCTCATTGATATCCTTATCCGTTTTGACGGTATAATATGGAGTGTTTGATTGTGCGGACAAATACAAGAATATGTCCCTACAATGTGCTTCCTTCTCATTTTGGTACACCCTCATTATTTACCAATCGTTGTCTTTGAAGAAACGTTTCCGTCATTTTCCCGTCTTGGAATTGCCACACAGCAGCATATACGGACATGTGCGGCAGATGTCATCGTCTGTAGTGGGACAGAAAGGCAGGTCGGGATTGAAAATATCGTTGACCTTTTCCTGCAACAGCGTTTCAAACTCCTGACAGCAATCGTTGATGTCGCGGACAGGATTCTTGCCGAGACAGAGCGTCGGGTCGTAATCTACGGCGTTGGCATGCTGTATGAAGAGCAGGGCCGGACTTACGGGCAGATGCCGCGGATTGTAATCGGCGCGGGCTCTCACGATGCCACTGTAGAGGAACGTCTGCAAGTAGTAGTCGCTGTGCTTGTGTATGTTCTTCGGGTCGAAGATGGCCGCCGTATCGGGCATGGTCTCCAGTTTTCGGCCGCCGGTCTTGTAGTCGATGACACGGATGCGCTCACCCGTACCGTCATTCACGCAGTCAAGACGGTCGATTCGTCCGCCGACGGTAGTGCGGAACCGCACCTTGCCGCCTCCGCACACCTCCATATCCTTGATGACATCTTTCTCAAGTCCGATGATGTCAAACGGAGCCAACTGCATGTCGATGCGCAACAGTTTGCGCAGATATGTCATTATGACCTCGCGGTTGATGAGTTGCAGGCCGTTGTATTCGAGGCGCGAGCCCATACCCTTGGGCAGTTTGAAAAGTTCTTCCATGAAGGTCTCGTCCACCACACGTTCAATGTCGGCTCCATGGCTGAGCATCCGTTTGATGTCATCGGCCGTGACATGATTTCCGCCGGCCATTATCCGCTCATATATTTTCTGTGAGGCCTCGTGGAAGATATTGCCGAAAATGCGGTTGTCAATCTCGTTGTCATCGTTGTCCTCCGGTTCGCGTATGCCGCACACATAGTTGTAATAGAACTGTTTCTGACATCTCATATACTTGTTTACGGCAGTTGGCGTGAGTAGAGGCGTATCTTCCTTGTCAACATTCATGCCCTTGTCGAAGCGTCTGAGCAGCCGTTTCATCACGCTATCTGTCTTGTCCACCTTTAGGGGAGCAAATGGCATCGGCTGTAGTCCTGCCTGTAGTGACCGTCGTGTCATCCGGTGATTGCCCTCAACGAGAATCTGGAGCATGAAGCGGCTCATCTCGCCCGTGGTGCCGTTGTCGGTGGAACTGTTGTAGAGGATGGTTATGTCGCTTGCCCTTTGGAGCAGGCGGTAGAAGTAGTAGGCATAGATGGCAACCTTGTTGTCCACCGTTGTCAGCTCGTGCGCCTTGCGTATGCTGTACGGTATGAATGACGTGTCGTTTACGCCTTTGGGCATGTTGCCCTCGTTGGCCGACAGGATGAGCACGTGGTCAAAGTCGAGGTTGCGCGTCTCGAGCACGCCCATCACCTGCACACCCACCACCGGCTCGCCGTGGAACGGTATTGATGTCGACTTCATCAGCTGTCCTATAAGGCGTTGCAACGTTATGAGGTCGATGGCCAGGTCGCCGGAGGTCATGAGTCCTGCCAAGCGGTTCATCAGCGTATAGGTACGGAAGAGGGCCTCCTTGAACAGCGGGTCGTCACTTTCGCCGGCGTTGGATGCTATAACTTTCAGAATGTCTATAATCCATTGTGTGATGCGTCCCGACAGTTCGGCGCAACTGTATCCGTCGGTGCTGCCGAAGAGAACGGCCGTGCCCTCGTCGGTGCAGAGCTGCCGGCGGGTGGGGTAGTATACTTTTGCATCTACGTTGAGAGCCTTGTACAGACTGTCGTAGTCTGCCGATATGTACTTCATGTACGGATGTTTCAGGACGGCATTGACAGCCTGCAGGCGGTACTTCTCAGCCGTGGCCATGTAACCGCCGGTCTGCAGGTTGATGAGCAGCGATATCAGTGAGGCCACGGGCGACTGGGCCAACGGATAACCTGTGGTGATGTTCACCTTGTCCGCCTCGTCAGGCAGGCAGTGGATAACGGTCTGCAGCAGTCCCTCGTCGCACATTACGATGGCCGTGCGCCGTCCGTCGGCGATGCGGTTGTTCTCGCGCAGCCACCGGCTGATGTAGCGTGCCTGTACGTTTTCGGTGGGAGCCGAAATGTATGTTATGTCTTTCGGACGTCTGAAGTTGTCGTAGATGGCATGGTCGGTGGTGTCGAGTTCGTTGGGGAAGGCTTGTAGATAAGAAGCGATGTAGTGCCCCGCCTCGTGGTACCCGTCGCGTCCGTGCGGCATGTAGTATTGGTCGAAGTCCCAATAGAAGTGGGCGCGTCCCTGCTTTTGCAGACGTTCGAACAGCCGTTTCTCCACCTTCTGCAGCATATTGAAGCCGACGAAGAGATAAGTGTCGTACATGAACTCCACATTCTCGTTTTCGGCCACCTCGCGGTACAGCGCCCCCTCGTACGCCAGTCCCTGCGCGGCCAGACGCCTGTTGAACGAGCGGTAGATGTCGTAGATGTGGCTCCACAGGCGCAGAAAGCGTTGCTTCAGCTCTGAGTTGTGCTCCTCGCTGAAGTTGCTGAAGAACTTTTTTATTATCTCTATCTGCTCATTGCTGAGATATGACACGTCATCAAGTTCGTGTATATCCCTCAGATTGGCGAACACCTTGTCCGGTTCGGCCATGTTTTTGTCGAGGTCGTCAAAGTCGGCCAGCAGCAGTTGCCCCCATCCGTAGAAGTGGTCGAGCGTCTCGTCAATGCCCGTACATTCGGTGAAGCACTTGTGCAGGTCGCATATCAGTTTTATCTGGTCGCCGGTCTTTCGTATGGAATGACGGCGGAAGAGGTCGCTGATGGTGATGTATGCCGGGCTCCACATGGGCCGTCCGGCCATGCGCACGAAATGCTCGTTCATGAACAGTGCGGCGCGTTTGTTGGGAAACACCACCGCCACGCGTGACAGATTGTCGCCATATTTGTTAATAATGTCGCGGGCGACATATTCCAGAAATGTTTTCATATATATATTTAGAATTTATAGGAGTTAAAGGAGTTACTGCGGCTGCGCCGCTCAGGAGTTAAAGACAAATGCTTTCTTTAACTCCATTCAACATCCCAAGGACAATCCCTCTATTTTATTACTGTAGACAAACCACAGAAACCCTTCCACATTTGTGTAGCCCATGGCCGAGAGCAGCCGCATGTATTCGCGCACCTGCTCGTGGTAGCTGTCTTTGGGCGTGCCGAACTTGAAATCGACCACTATCATGCGTTTGCCGTCGGTCATCACGCGGTCCGGCCGTCTTTCCATCACGCCTCCCGTTCCGTCGGTGGAGAGTATCGAACATTCGTTGAACAGTTGCCAACGGTCGGAGAACCAATCTGCCACCTGCGGTGACGCCAACCGCTTGCGCAACATCTCCGCCGCCTTCTCTGCTGTCTTACGGTCGAGCAGTCCCTCGGTCTCCAGACGCATCAGTGCGGTGTCAGCATCATCCGCCGTCCGTATCTCGGAGAACACCTTGTGCAGTATGTTTCCCATCTTGATGTATTCCCTACGGTCATCGCCGGCATTGTCTCCTGATATGAAGTCGCGGCTTTGGTTGCTCTGCATGAACTCCGTCTTGTTGTCAAATGTCTCTATGCTTATCGGCATGGGGATTACCGGTTGCACGAAAACGTTGGCCGATCCTCCGGCGTCACGTTTCCCGCATGTCTTTGCGGCAAGTGTTCCGTATTCGAAAACAACGGTTCCGTCCCCGCCGTCTTCATCCATGCCTGTCAGCGCGGCTCCCAGCTTTTCGGCGATGTCGGGCAGGCAAGTCTCAATGAGTTGCGAGCGCGAGTTTTTGGCGTCGCGGCGGCCGATGACGAAAAGATTGCGTGCGGCACGGGTGAACGCCACGTAGAGCAGGTTGAGATTGTCCACGCAGTTTTGCAGGTACTCGTCCTGATAGTCTTTCTCGTAGATGGTGCCCGTCATACCCTTGCGACTGTAGTCGACGGGGATTATGGGCAGTTCGTCGAACGGGGCTTCCGTCGGCTTGCACCACAGCACGTTGCCGGTCTGCTTCTCCAGCTGCCAGTCGCAGAACGGGATGATGACGCTGTCGAACTCCAGACCCTTGCTCTTGTGTATCGAGATGAGCCTTATGCCGTCGGGCTCGTCACTCTGTATTGTCTTGCCGCATATCGTGCGCTCCCATTCTGCCACAAACGAGTCTGTGTCGGCTGTATGGTCTTGGGTGAACGAGTTCAGCTGGTCGTAGAAGGCACATACGTATGCGCTCTGTCCGCAGAGACGTTCCAGCCGGAAGATTGCGTACAGCCTCTCGGCAAGGTCGTACAGCGGCATGGCCATGAGTTCGTCCATGTGTTCCGTGTATTCTTTGGGCAGCAGCGAGTTGTCGACACCGTTCCGTGTTATGTCCTGTTCGGTTATGGCGCGGCCTTTTATGTGCAGCTGATATGTCTTTATCAGACTTACGCGTGTCAGTACGTCATCACGGTGGGTCAGCAGATGCAGCGCCTGCACTATGGTGCATACGGCGAGCGACGCATCGAGGCGGAAAGCCTCGTCAGACACAATTCTTACGCCGGGCAGTTGTTCGGTGATGTACTTCGCAATCAGCGGGATGTGCTTGTTGGTGCGCACCAGTATGGCTATGTCCCCCGCTTCCGCGCCATTGGCGAGAAGCTGCTTTATGGTATCGGTCACATCGTTTAGAACCGCCCGTTCATAGTCATCACCGGACAACAGCCGCACATTCACATAACCGCTGCCGCCGCGTTTCACGGGCACCTGCTGTGCCACGTCGGCATATGCGCTGCGCAGCAGTCCGGCATGTTCGGGTGAGATGCCCTCGGCGTTGCATTCCGTCTCCACGGCACACTCGAAGAACGTGTTGTTGAAGTTGATGATGTTGCCCGCCGAACGGTAGTTCATCGTGAGTGATTTCACATCGAGTGTCTTGTCGCTGCCGCCGAACTGGCCTTTTATGTCGTTCAGCAGCCGCCAGTCGCCCGAGCGCCAGCGGTAGATGCTTTGCTTCACGTCGCCCACAATCAGGTTTGATGTGTCTTCATGGCTCATGCACTCCATGAGCAGTACCTTGAAATTGCGCCACTGCACCGAACTCGTATCCTGAAACTCGTCTATCATGACATGTTCCAGCCGCGTGCCTATTTTCTCGAAGATGAATGGCGAGTCGCTGTCGCCTATCAGCGAGTGGAGCAGTTGCTGCGTGTCGCTGAGCAGAAAGCGGTTGGCCTCTTCGTTCATCTCTCTCACCTTTGTCTCTATGCTGCCGAGCAGGCGCAGCTGATAGAGATGGCGCAGGGTGAGCTCTGCCGACTTGTAACGCCGCCACTGCCGCGGGCGTTCCTCAAGAGCTGTGTGCAGCAGGTCGGTCAGCGGGCCGAGGGCAAGGGCGTGTATGGTATCGCGGTGCGGGCTCTTGGCTGAATACCATTTTGTGACGTCGGTCTTGCAGTCGGTGACGCGTTTGCCCACTATGCTTTCGTCGAACATCCCGTTCTTCATCTTTACAAAAAGTCCGCCCACGCCCGAACTCTTGTATGCAAGGTCGTCAATGGTGAGCCCCTCCGACTTCAGCACTTCGAAAAACTCGTCGGCTATCCGTTCCATCCTCTCCCGTGACTCGTCCATCTCGCGGCGCAGTCTTTCGGCATATTTCTTCATGAAGGCCGTGTCGCCCGTCCTCTTGGCCATCAGCTTGCTTTCCTCTTTATAGAAGTCGCGGAATATGGTCTTGCCGAACGACTTTATCTGTCCTATCACATTCCAGCTCTTGTCATCGTCAATCTTGTCGTTGATGTATTCGATGATGAGTTTCAGAATCTCGTTTTTGGTGTCCAGCTCTTCTATCAGCTTGTCCACGGCGTGCTCTTCCACCTGCGAGTCGTTCAGCTCGACACGCAGATTTGCCGTGAGGTCGAGTTCGCGGGCGAGGTTGCGCAGCACTGTCTGGAAGAACGAGTCGATGGTTTCTATACGGAAATATCCGTAGTTGTGGATGAGCAGCCGCAGGGCCGTACCGGCGCGTTGGCTCACGGCCTCCGGCTCCATGCCGAGGTCGTTGCATATTCTGTCAGCATAGTTTTGCGAGTCGGGCAGCTGTTTCCATATGCCGTACAGCTGGCTCAATATGCGCATCTTCATCTCTTCGGTGGCCTTGTTGGTGAAGGTCACGGCCAGAATGGTGCGGTAGCTTTGCGGGTTGCGCACGAGCAGCTTGATGTATTCCACGGCCAAAGTGAATGTCTTTCCGCTGCCAGCACTTGCCTTGTAGACGGTGAGGGGTTTGTTCATATTGTGTCTCGGATGGTTTTATTGTTATGCAATGTTTTGCAAAGATAGTGCAAAGTGTACAAAATCCTCGTTTTTGTATTGAAAATGTTTGCCCGTTAACCAAACAATGCTTATCTTTGCGGATATTATATAATGTAACTCAAAAAACGATGGGACGTTTTATCAATCCTTTTTCAGATGTTGGCTTCAAGCGTATATTCGGACAGGAAATGTCGAAGCCATTGCTTATTGACTTTCTCAACAATCTGCTTGAAGGGGAGCGGCATGTTGTTGATGTACGCTTTTTGGATAAGGAGCAATTGCCCGGAAACAGTGAAGACCGGTCTCTTATATACGATATCTATTGCGAGACGGACACGGGTGAGAAAATAATTGTCGAGATGCAGAATCGGTCGCAGGCCTATTTCAAGCAGCGTACCGTGTTTTATGCAGCACGGTCAATAATAGAGCAGGGTGAACGTGGGTCAGACTGGCGGTATGACATAAAAGCGGTGTATTGCATCTCGTTTCTTAATTTCTGCCAAAGCGAGATTTCTGACCGGTTCCGTACCGATGTGGCTCTGATGGATATGCAAAGTCATAAGCAGTTTTCTGATAAGATGCGTCTCATTTATCTGCAGTTGCCACTGTTCACAAAAGATGTGGACGAATGTGAGAATGATTTTGAACGATGGATTTATGTATTGAAGAATATGGAGACACTTAACAGACTTCCCCTTACATTCAAGAGCGCTGTATTCAAGCGTCTTGCCGAGATAACCGACCTTGCCTCGTTGAGCAGGGAGGAGCGTATGAAGTATGATGACAGCTTACGCCGTTTTCGTGACACTATATGCGTGATGGAATATGCCATAAGCAATGGGCAGAAGGAAGGCCATGCAAAAGGTCTCGCTGAGGGTCGTGCCGAGGGTCTTGCCGAGGGTCGTGCTGAGGGTCGTGTTGAGGGTCTTGCCGAGGGGCGTGCAGAAGAACAGCTTCGTATAGCCCGCAAGTGCAAAGAGATGGGTACTCCGGTGGAGGCAATAGCCGAGATGACCGGTTTGTCGGTGGATGAGATAACAGCCCTTTAGCATGTCTTTTGGATGATGAATGTATGAAAATGTTCAATTTTAAAGCGTGAGCCATACAATAAAGATGCCGGTGTACCGTTATATAACCGTGCACAGGCATGGTTATTTTGTGATATTGATATTGGCGCTTCTTGTCGCGTTGCCGGCAAGGGCGCAGTATGATGTCTCCTTTTCCCATTATTGGGCAATGGAGCCGTCATTTAATCCTGCGGCCGTAGGCAAGGAAGCCAAGATTAATGCTGTGGGCGCTTATGCCATGACGCTGACGGGATTTGAGAACAATCCGCGCACAATGTATGCCGCCGGCGACATGCCCTTCTATTTTCTTAAATCTTATCACGGCGTGGGAGCACGTTTTATGAACGACGAGATAGGATTGTTTTCACACAAGACTTTTGCTTTGCAGTATGCCTATCGTAATAAACTGTTGGGAGGCATGATTGCAGTGGGTGCCAATTTCGGGCTGCTCAGCGAGTCATTCGACGGTTCTAAGGTGGATACAGAGACGCCCAACGATCCCGCTTTCCCTTCATCGGAGGTGAGCGGAACAGGATTCGACCTTGGGGTGGGTATCTATTATACCCACCGCAGCTGGTATGCCGGCCTGTCAGTCCTGCATGCCACGGCACCTACGGTGAGGCTGGGCGATTCTCAGGAATTTAAGATAGACCGAACGTATTATTTGACAGGAGGATACAATATTAAGTTGAGAAATCCGTTGTTATCTATACATCCGTCAGTATTGGCTCGTACCGACGGCACCGCCTATCGGGTGGATGTGACAGGTCGGGTGAAGTATACACACGATAAAAAAGTGATGTACGGCGGAGTGTCATACAGTCCGACAAACTCGGTGACGGTGCTCATAGGAGGCAATTTCCATGGCGTAATGCTCGGCTACAGTTATGAGATATACACGTCGGCCATCAGCATCGGCAACGGCAGCCACGAAATATTCATAGGCTACCAGACCGATATCGACTTGCAGAAGAAAGGAAAGAACAAACATAAAAGTGTAAGGTTGCTATAACCCCGACAATTACATAATTAAAGAATGAATATGAGAAGATGTATAATATCCCTTTGTTTCATAGGATTGCTTGTGCTTACAGGTTGTCTTGGCGGAGCCACGTCCACGGCTTCCGGAGGTGAGGTGACGGGAGCGGGCGGACGTCCGTTTACCGAGCCCACGCCTTACGGCATGACGCTGATAAAGCGCGGGCATCTGAAGATGGGTATTGAGAAAGAAGACAGTCTTTGGGGCAGGCAGACACCGGTGAAAGATGTTTCGGTGGAAGGGTTTTGGATGGACGAGACGGAGATAACCAACTCTCAGTATCGCCAGTTTGTCAACTATGTGCGCGACTCCATCATCCGTGAGCGTTTGGCCGACCCGGCTTATGGCGGTGACGAAACGTACAAGATAGAGGAGGACAAGAACGGTGACCCCGTAAAGCCGCATCTGAACTGGAAGAAGGCACTGCCCCGCAAGCCTAACGAAGACGAACTGCGCGCCATAGAGAGCGTGTATACGACGAACCCCGTGACAGGCGAGAAGATGCTTGACGCCGCGCAGATGAACTATCGTTACGAGGTGTACGACTATACTACAGCCGCATTGCGCAAATACCGCATCAATCCGCAAGACCGCAACCTGAACACCGATGTTACCGTGAATCCGGATCAGGAGGTATGGATATCCAAAGACACGGCTTACATTGACGAGGAGGGACGTATCATCAGTCAGACCATTGAACGGCCGTTGAGCGGACCGTGGGATTTTCTCAACACCTACATCGTCAACATCTATCCCGACACGACATGTTGGGTGAACGACTTCCCCAATGCCGACAACGAGACATACATGCGCCTCTACTTCTGCAATCCCGCTTACAACGACTATCCCGTGGTGGGTGTCACGTGGGAGCAGGCCAATGCCTTCTGTGCATGGCGTACGGAATATCTGCTGAAGGGACTCGGGGCTGCCGCACGCTATGTGCAGCGTTACCGCCTGCCCACCGAAGCGGAATGGGAGTATGCCGCCCGAGGCAAAGACCAGAACGAGTTCCCGTGGGAGCAGGCCAAGGTGTCCAGTGAGGACGGATGTTTCTTTGCCAACTTCAAGCCCGACCGCGGCAACTACACCAAAGACGGCAACCTGATAACGAGTAAGGTGGGCATTTACTCGGCCAACAGCAACGGACTTTACGACATGGCGGGTAATGTGGCAGAGTGGACGAGTACGGTGTATACCGAAGCCGGTGTCGAGGCTATGAACGACCTCAACCCCCAGTTGCGATACAATGCAGCCAAGGAAGACCCTTATCGCTTGAAGCGCAAGAGCGTGAGAGGCGGCTCGTGGAAAGACCCCGAGTCGTACATACGCTCGGCATGGCGCTCGGCAGAATATCAGAATCAGCCGCGCTCGTATGTGGGTTTCCGTTGCGTGCGCAGTCTGGCCAATACAACAAGTGACAAGTCTAAGAAAGTTAAAACCAAGAAGAGATGACAGTATACAGCAAGTTCAATATCATATACAAGTTGCAGAAGTGGCTCGACAGTGTGCCGGGCCAGACGTTTCTCAACTATGCCTACAGCTGGGGCGCATCTATCGTAATCCTCGGAACGCTCTTCAAGCTGACCCATTTGCCGGGAGCCAACGTCATGCTTTACCTCGGTATGGGTACCGAGGTCATCGTGTTCTTTATATCGGCCTTCGACCGTCCGTTCGACAAGACGGCGATAGACAAGGAACTGCCTACGCACGTTACCGATGAAGATTCGGAAGAGGACGGCACCGAGGCAGAAGGTGAGGCTCCGGCCACAGTCGTTGTCGGTGGCAGCGGCGTACAGGGCGGTACCATCGTCATTGGCGGTGGTGGAGCTGTTGGCGGCTATGCAGGTGGAGAACCTGGCGCAGCCGGTGATGGCGGCACTGTTGTAGTGGGTGGCAGTGGAGTGCCTTCATGGGTGCAGGGCCAGCAGCAGGTATCTCCGGAGATGGAAGAGGCTACGAACAATTATGTAGAGGAGCTCAACAAACTGACCGAGATGCTTTCACGCGTGTCGGAGCAGAGCCAGCGTCTCACGCGCGATTCGGAGGAGATGGAGAATCTCAACCGCACGCTTACGGGCATCTGCAAGGTGTACGAGATGCAGCTTAAGGGAGCAAGTGCGCAGATTGGCACCATCGACCAGATAAACGAACAGTCGCGCCGTATGGCCGAACAGATAGCAGAGCTCAACAAAATTTATGCCCGCATGATTGAAGCCATGACGGTGAACATGAACGCGAACAGAGTTTAGCTAACCCCAAAGAAATATGGCAATAAAGAAGAAACCGGTATCTCCACGCCAGAAGATGATCAACCTGATGTATGTCGTCCTCATGGCAATGCTTGCGTTGAATGTTTCGACGGAGGTGCTCAACGGCTTTTCCATAGTGGAAGAGAGTCTTAACCGCACCACGGCAAACTCGGCAAAGGAGAATCAGGTGATATATGATGACTTCGAGGCGCAGATGAAGTCGAATCCGGCCAAAGTAAAGGCATGGTTTGACAAGGCGCAGGAGGTGAAGCGCATGAGCGATTCGCTTTACAATTTTGCCGGCGAGCTCAAACTTGCCATCGTGCGTGAGGCCGATGGCAAAGACGGTGATGTGAACAACATCACGGGCAAGGAAGACCTTGAAGCGGCCACACAGGTGATGCTGGCGCCGGGCTCGGGCAGGGGAGGTGAACTCTACAGGGCCATCAACTCTTTCCGCGACCGTATTCTCACGATGGTCAACGACTCTACGCAGCGTGCCATCATCGGCAGCAACCTTGCCACGCAGATACCCTCAAACGCCATGTCAATGGGAAAGAACTGGCAGGAGTATATGTTCGAGGGCATGCCGGTGGCGGCGGCCGTCACGCTGCTCTCAAAGTTGCAGAGCGACATACGTTATGCCGAGGGTGAGGTGTTGCATACGCTGGTGGCCAACATCGACGTGAAGGACATACGTGTGAACTCACTCAATGCCTTTGTCATTCCCAATTCGCAGACCATAGTGCGTGGCGACAAGTTCTCGGCGCACATAGTCATGGCGGCGGTGGATACCACTCAGGTGCCTGAAATATATATAGGTGAGCGGCGGATGGACCTTAAAGACGGACTTTACGAGACCGTCTGCGGGTCTACGGGCGACTTCACACTCAGCGGCCATATCGAGACGGTGAACGGCAGCGGCGAGCGCATAAGGCGCGATTTCAGCCAAAAGTACACCGTTGTCGACCCGAGCGCAACGGTCTCGGCCGATCTCATGAACGTGCTCTATGCCGGTTACAGCAATCCGCTGAGCATCAGTGTTCCGGGCGTTCCACTTACCAAGATACAGGCCACGATGAGTGGTGGCGTACTGCAGCCCGTGGGTCCCGGCCGGTATATTGCCCGTCCGTCGGCAGTGGGCAAGGATGTCACCATCACCGTAACGTCCACCAACACCGGACGTGCACAGCAGATGGGGCAGTTCACCTTCCGTGTGCGCAAGTTGCCCGACCCGAAACCATACATCGTAATCAACGATGCCGACGGTAACCCCACACGATACAAGGGTGGCAATCTGAAGAAGGCCGAGCTGTTGTCTGTGGGCAGCCTCGGCGCGGCCATCGATGACGGCATACTCGACATTGGTTTCAAGGTGATAGGCTTTGAGACGGTGTTCTTCGACAACATGGGTAACTCGGTGCTGATGGTGAGCGACGGCAGCAGTTTCTCCGCACGTCAGAAAGAGACATTCCGCAAGCTCGCACGCAACCGCCGTTTCTATGTCTCAAGCATCACGGCGGTGGGTCCCGACGGCATACAGCGCAAGCTCACCGATGTGATGGAGGTGATAGTGAAGTAAAGTTTTAGGCACATACCATATACATACATATTATATATGAGAAGATTTTTGTTTATACTGATGATATCTTTTGTGGCTGTCTCCGTTGTGGCGCAGCCCAAGGCCCGGCGTAATGCTACGGCACAGAAAGACAACCGGAAGCCGGCTTCGCAGATGACGCGTCGTGCGCAGCTGATGTTCCCCACGGCCATCGATATGCCCGAAGATGTTGTCTGGCGCAGGGATATCTATCGTGAAGTGAATTTGAAGGATGACGCTAACGCCGGACTCTACTATCCGGTGGAGCCGGTCGACAAGCAGCTCAATCTGTTCACATACATCTTCAAGTTGGCATTGGGAGGCTATATACCCGTTTATGAATACCGTCTCGATGGCAACGACCTTTTCACCGATTCTGCCAAGGTAAAGATGCAGACGGTGCTTGACAACTACAGCATTTTGTACGAAGAGCGCGGCGGACGTCTGCGCGTTGACAACAGCGACATCCCGTCGGCCGAGGTCCAGATGTTCTATCTGAAAGAGAGTGCCTATTACGACCAGGCAAATTCTTCGTTCAGGCGCAAGGTGCTGTCGCTCTGTCCCGTGATGGTGCGCGACGATGAGTTTGGCGGCGAGGTGTCCAAGTATCCGCTCTTTTGGGTCAAGTACAGCGATCTCGAGCCTTATCTGGGCCGTCAGACAGTGATGACGAGCAATCTCAACAATGCCGCCACCATGTCCATGGACGATTTCTTCACCCTCAACCGTTACAAGGGCAAGATATACAAGACCACTAACATGCTCGGTCAGGCGCTGGCACAATACTGTACCACCGATTCTGCCATGACCAAGGAGCAGAAGCGTATAGAGCAGGAATTGCTGCAGTTCGAGAAAGGTCTTTTCGGAACGGATGAAGTGAAGAAAGACTCTCTCGACAGTATAGCCTCTCTCGACCCCAAGGCAGCTAAGGCAGCTGCCAAAGCCGCCAAGAAACGCACGCGCCGCGCCGGAGGTACAACCAAGGCCACGAAGGCACCCAAGTCGCGTGTGTCGTCAGGAGGCTCTTCTCCCCGTGTGTCTGTACGGCGTGAGCGCCATTAAATGCCGGATATTTCATTTTTTATCAATACAAACAGTAACGCTTATGAAAAGAGTTTTTACCGCTTTAATGTTTGCCGTGGCACTGATTGCGGCAATTCCCTCACAGGCTCAGGTGAAGTTTGGTCTCAAGGGAGGTCTTAATGTAACAAGCATGAGTCTGAGTTCAGATGTCATAGACAAGTCGAACCAGACAGGTTTCTTTGTCGGTCCTACAATCAAGGTTACCCTGCCTATCGTTGGTCTCGGCATCGACGCTTCTGCACTCTACGACCAGCGTGATGCCAAGTTGAATGGTGATGACGCTTCCGAGAAGGTGTCTCTGCGCAGCATCAATGTGCCCATCAACGTACGTTATGGCATCGGTTTGGGAAGCATGGCAAGCATCTATCTTGCCGCCGGTCCGCAGTTCGGTTTTAATGTGGGTGACAAGAATGTGTTCAGTTATGTGGAGGAAGAAGGTGCCGGCGGCTTCTCTTTGAAGAAGTCCAATTTCAGCATCAACGTTGGTTTCGGCCTTTCGCTTATGAGCAAGTTTGAAATCGGTGCCACATACAACATCGCATGTGGCAAGACAGGCGAGTTCAATGCCATCGACGCGGCCTCCAAACAGATTTTCTCTAAAGGCAGCCGCATGAATGCATGGCAGGTGTCTGCCGCCTATTATTTCTAAAATAGGAGAGAAACAAGACCCCAGGTCATCATATTGTAGGGACATATTCTTGTATTTGTCTGCCAAACCGTTGTTGCGGACAGGTTGTAGGCGGACAAATACAAGAATATCCCGTTTTTTATGTATCTTTGCACATTCAATCAAAGAAAAAATAAAAACGTAGAGATTATGTCATACTTTTTTTCATCAGAATCAGTGTCTGAGGGTCATCCCGACAAGGTGGCCGACCAGATAAGCGACGCCATACTCGACCAGTTCCTTGCTTACGACGACAAGGCTCGCGTAGCCTGTGAGACGTTCGTCACCACAGGACAGGTCGTAATCATGGGTGAAGTGCGCAGCGACGTTTATATCGACCTGCAGACCATAGCCCGCAACACAATCAAGCGGATAGGATATACCAAGGCCGAATATCAGTTTGACGGCAATTCATGTGGCATCCTCAGCGCCATCCACGAGCAGAGCGGCGACATCAACCGCGGTGTCGACCGTGCGGAAGAGGATGAGCAAGGTGCCGGCGACCAGGGCATGATGTTCGGCTATGCCACCAACGAGACAGAGAGTTACATGCCCGTTTCGCTCGATCTGGCACACCTCATCATGAGCACTTTGGCCGATATCCGCAAAGAGGGGAAGGTTATGACCTACCTGCGTCCCGACTCAAAGAGCCAGGTGACGGTGCAGTACAGCGACGCCGGAATACCGGAGCGCATTGATACGATTGTTGTTTCCACTCAGCATGACGAGTTTGACGAAGATGACGCCATGCTTGCCAAGATAAAGGATGACGTGCTCAACATACTAATGCCGCGCGTCAGAGAGCAGATACACTCAGAGAAGGTGCTCGCCCTGTTCGGCGATGACATAAAGTATTATGTCAACCCCACTGGAAAGTTCGTCATCGGAGGTCCCCACGGCGACACCGGACTTACCGGCCGAAAGATTATCGTCGATACATACGGTGGCAAGGGCGCCCATGGCGGCGGTGCATTCAGTGGCAAGGACTCCAGCAAGGTGGACCGCTCGGCAGCCTATGCGGCACGCCACATTGCCAAGAACATGGTTGCTGCGGGTGTTGCCGACGAAATGCTCGTGCAGATAAGTTACGCCATCGGCATAGCACGCCCAATGAATATCTATGTCAACACCTACGGCCGCAGCCGCGTAAACATGCCTGACAGTGAGATTGCCAAGCGCATTGAAAAGCTTTTCGACCTGCGTCCGAAAGCTATCGAACGCTCGCTCAAGTTGCGTCAGCCGATGTACAGCGAGACAGCGGCCTACGGTCACATGGGCCGTCGCCCGGAGGTGGTTAAGAAGACGTTCACGAGCCACTATCACGATACGAAGACGATGGAGATAGAGCTGTTCACATGGGAGAAGCTCGACCGTGTTGATGACATAAAGCGTGAGTTCGGCCTGTAGAAAGATGTTTCAGCAGGATACCATCGCATACGGACAAGTGACGGCTGCGGAGCAGGAAGTGGTGCCCCGCGGCCGTCATCTCACACCGGCACAAGTGTTGGACCGCTTGCCGGACAACGCCACTCCGGCCCAGCAGGATTCGGCCATACAGGCCACCTTTACCCCGGGCGAGATACACTACAGCAGCAGGCCCGACACACTCCATCTGCCCTGCCACGATGTCGGTCGGAGTGTCTTCGACGTGTCTTTGCCGGTTTATTACGAGGAGAGCTATTTCTCCGGCGACAGCCTCCTGCATCCCGAGATACAGGGTGGCCGCCACGGTGTGGCGGGCGATCCTGTGCCTTACACCATGCGCGATGACGACATCATCACGGGCTTGCTTCTCGTGTGCTTCATCCTTGTGGTGGTGGCACTGTCCAATTCGCGCCGTTTCATCGTCCGCCAGCTTAAAGACTTTCTCTATGTGCCTCATTCCGGGGTGTCGGCCATCACCGAGACCACTTCCGAGGTGCGCTTCCAGTTCTTCCTCGTCTTGCAGACGTGCCTTCAGTTCTCCATTTTCCAGTATTTCTATACCCAGAACTATATAGGCAGCACGTTTGTGCTCGACTCCCAATATCATCTCATCGCCATCTATTTCTCCATGTTCGCGGGCTATTTCATTCTGAAGGGCCTGCTCTATATGATTGTCGATTCGGTGCTTCTTGATGCTAAAAAGAATTTACAGTGGATGAAGTCGCTGCTCTTCATAACCTCTACCGAAGGGGTGCTTCTGCTGCCTGTGGTGTTGCTGCAGGTTTACTTTGACTTGGAGATACAAAATGTGGTTATTTACTTCATTGGTGTATTGATTTTAGTTAAAATCCTTACCTTTTATAAGTGTTACTTTATCTTTTTCAGAAAGGCAGGTGCCATTCTGCAAATAATTTTGTACTTTTGTGCACTCGAAATAGTACCCATCGCCGCTCTGTGGGGCGCGTTGGTGATTACAGGTAACCATTTGAAAATAAATATTTAGGACACCGATGATTAAGAAGATTTTGGTTTCGCAGCCTAAACCGATGAGCGAGAAATCCCCCTACTTCGATATAGCAGAGAGATTTGGAGTAGATTTAGTGTTCCGTCCTTTCATTAAGGTGGAGGGCTTGACTCCGAAAGAGTTCCGCCAGCAGAAAATAAACATTTTGGACTATTCCGCGATAGTGTTCACTTCGCGCCATGCCATAGACAATTTCTTCACTTTGGCAAAGGACCTGCGGGTAACCATTCCCGAAGACATGAAGTATTTCTGCATTACAGAGACCATTGCACTTTATATCCAGAAGTATGTACAGTATCGCAAACGTAAGGTGTTCTTCGGTGCGACGGGTAAGATAGACGATCTCATACCGACGATGGTCAAGCACAAGACCGAGAAGTACCTTGTACCTATGAGCGATGTTCACAACGACAGTCTGACCAATCTTCTTGATTCCAAGAAGCTCAACCATACTGAGTGCGTCATGTACCGTACTGTGAGCAACGACTTCACCCCCGAGGAGATTGCCGCTTTCGATTATGACATGCTGGTGTTCTTCAGTCCTGCCGGTATCGAGTCGCTCATAAAGAATTTCCCCGATTTCGACCAGAAAAAGATATCCATAGCCACCTTCGGCCCTGCTACGGCAAAGGCCGTGAAGGCAGCCGGGCTGCGGCTCGACCTTGAGGCTCCGTCAGAGAAGTACCCCTCGATGACAAGCGCACTTATGCATTACCTCAACGAGAAGCAGGGCTGACACTCGGCACACATCAACAACATGCCGGCAGATTCTACAGCAAGATTCAGCAAGAGGGAGCGTATCGTCAGCCGCCGGCTGATAGAGAAACTCTTTGGCGGAGGAAGCCGTTCCATGGCTGCCTACCCCGTCAGGATGGTCTATATGCCCGTCGGCAGCGATTCCGCCGCTGAGGCCGTGCAAGTGCTCATCACCGTGTCGAAGCGTCATTTCAAGCATGCCGTCAGGCGCAATCGTGTCAAGCGGCAGTTGCGTGAGGCGTACAGGTCAAACAAGCATCTGCTTAGCAATGTCTTGTCCGGATCCGACAGCGCGTTGGCCTTGGCTTTCATTTGGCAGTCAGACCGTATGTATGGCAGTAGGGAAGTGGCGGCTGCAATGGAGTCTTTGCTCAAGCGGCTGTCCGAGCGGCTTGAACGGAAATTTCAGAAGAAGGAGAATACTGTGGATGAAGTCGGTGGAGCCGGTATGTCAGGCACAGTAGGGGAGGTGCCCGAATCATGAAAAGGCTTGCCGGTCAGGCCCTGATGTGGTTGCGCCGTGCGGCGGTGTGGCTCCTGTGCCTTCCCATATTGTTTTATCAGAGATGTATCTCGCCGTTTACTCCGCCTGCCTGCCGCTTTACGCCCACATGCTCCGAGTATGCACGTCAGGCCATTGTGAAGCACGGCCCGCTGAAAGGGCTTTGGCTCGCGGTGAAGCGCATTTCGCGTTGCCATCCCTGGGGTGGCAGTGGCTACGACCCGGTGCCGTGACAGAAGAATTCGGGTTCATATCTCAGAGTGATGAGGATACGAGGTATGATTACCTTATGTTGCAGTTCTGCTCCGGATGTTGCAAATAGGAAATAAACAAAAAACAATATAAATACGATGACAAAAAACTTTGTTGAAGAACTGAAATGGCGCGGTATGCTTGCCCAGATAATGCCCGGTACGGAAGAACTCCTGCAGCGCGAGATGGTGACGGCATATCTCGGCACCGACCCCACGGCCGACTCTCTTCATATCGGTCACCTGTGCGGCATTATGATGTTGCGTCACCTGCAGCGTTGCGGCCACAAGCCCATTATTCTCGTCGGCGGAGCCACCGGTATGATAGGCGACCCGTCGGGAAAGAGTCAGGAGCGCAATTTGCTTGACGACAAGACTCTCTACCACAATCAGGAGTGCATCAAGCGTCAGGTGGCCAAGTTCCTCGATTTTGACAGCAGCGAGCCTAACGCCGCCGAGCTGGTCAATAACTACGACTGGATGAAGGATTTCACCTTCCTCGACTTCGCCCGTGTTGTCGGCAAGCACATCACCGTCAACTACATGATGGCCAAGGAGAGCGTTCAGCAGCGTCTCAACGGCACTGCCCGCGACGGTCTGTCGTTCACCGAGTTCACCTATCAGCTTCTTCAGGGTTACGACTTCCTCTATCTCTACGAGCACAAGGGCTGCAAGCTACAGCTCGGCGGCAACGACCAGTGGGGCAACATGACCACCGGCACCGAGCTCATCCGCCGTACCCTTGGCAGTGAGGTGGAGACCTATGCGCTCACTTGTCCGCTCATCACCAAGGCCGACGGCAAGAAGTTCGGCAAGACCGAGAGCGGCAACATCTGGCTCGACCCCAAGCGCACCACGCCGTACAAGTTTTACCAGTTCTGGCTCAACGTCAGCGACGATGATGCCGAACGTTACATCAAGATATTCACCAGCCTCGACCGCGAGACCATCGATGCTCTCGTCATGGAGCACAAACAGGACCCCGGCCGCCGTACACTCCAGAAGCGTCTGGCCGAGGAGGTGACGGTGATGGTTCATTCCCGCGAGGCTCTTGACATGGCCATCGAGGCAAGCAACATCCTTTTCGGCAAGTCCACCAAGGACAGTCTGCGCAAGCTCGACGAGCAGACCTTCCTCGACATTTTTGAGGGTGTGCCCTGCTTTGAGATTTCTGCCGACAGGCTCGGCCAGCCGGCCGTAGAGCTGTTCACTCAGGATGCTGCCGTCTTTGCCAGCAAGGGTGAGATGCGCAAGCTTGTGCAGGGTGGTGGCGTGTCGCTCAACAAGGAGAAGCTTTCTGTGTTCGACCGTCCCGTAACGGCCGATGACCTTATCGACGGCAAGTACCTGCTCGTTCAGCGCGGCAAGAAGAATTACTATCTCATAACGGTGAAATAAGGCTCTGTCCGGCCTGCCGTATTTGCCGGCAGATAAAAAAACATGCGTAAAATTTGGTGGTGGAGTGAAAAACCATTACCTTTGCAGTCGGAATTGTGGTATTGGACCATGGTGTAATGGTAACACTACAGGTTTTGGTTCTGTCATTATGGGTTCGAGTCCCGTTGGTCCAACACCGTAAGAAAGCGGATGGCGCGTAGGCGTTGTCCGCTTTCTTGCGTTTAAAGGCACAGGGTAAGGCTATTTTTAAACGCAAAGACGCCGAGGCGCAAAGATTTTCAAATATCAAAAAAGACATGCTTTTTATCAAAATATCGTGGGAAAGTGCCGCATTTTAAAAGATAATGTGTAATTTTGCCCGTACAATCTTTTAAAAACCTACAACTAACTAATTAATTGATGAAATCTTTTATATCTAAGTGGGCCATTGCTGCTGTGCTGTCGCTGTCTTTGTCATTGTCGGCAGAGGCAGCCCAGACCAAGCAGACGGTAAGTCAGGTGACCTCCGAAGTCACACTTACCGGAGAGGTAGACTACATTGTCACCTCGTCCACACCGTTCGGGGCGTCGGGAGTGGTGAACATCGCCGACACAGAACATTCCGTACTCATTCTTTCCAATGTAGTGCCTTCTAAGGCGGCAACCATGTTGTCACACGTGCGTATCGGCGGACGTGCCGCAGTAAACAATTCCAACTGCATGGTGCGTATCTACGCCGGCGGCTCCATCATCCTGCCATACAGCAGCGACATCAAGCCGCTCACCGTCTACACTGGTACAGACTGTACCGGCGAGACTGCGCAGTATGGCGTGGGCAACCGTGTGTCGTTGCGCGGCAATGCCATGAACAACAATATCCGCAGCTTCACCCTCAAGCGCGGTTATATGGTGTGCTTCATGACCCGTGCCGACGGTACGGGCTACAGCCGCGTGTTCATTGCCGACTCCGAAGACAAGACCGTCAATCTGCCCGCCATCCTCAGCGGCACCATCTCCGCCCTGCGCGTGCAGCAGTGGAACGACTCCGGCAAGAAAGGATATGCCGGCAACGCCACCGATGCCAATACGGCGCTGAAGACAACATGGTGTTACAACTGGGATGCCGGTGTCAACGTGTGGGCCGACCGCGAATATGTCACACAGCACCATCATGAGGGCTGGCCCGGCATTGCCGATGTTGGCAACAACGGCACGTCGGCCAACATCCTCGGCAACAACGAGCCAGACAACACCGGCGACGACCGCGAGCAGGTGAACACCGTCGAGGAAGTGCTTGCCACGTGGCCGCAGATGATGGCCACTGGCCGGCGTCTCGGTTCGCCCGCCATGTCGAGTGACCTCAACTGGCTCTACCGTTTCATCGATTCCATCGATGCCCGCGGATGGCGCTGCGATTTCGTTGTCATGCACTGCTACTGGTACAGTGACTGGAGCAGCTGGCTCAACACCCTGCGCACGGTGCACAACCGCACCAAACGCCCCATCTGGATTACCGAGATGAACTACGGTGCCAACTGGACCGGATGGCCCGGCAGCGACACCTCCGGTTCCGATGCCAACTTCGCCATCGAGAAACAGCATTTCGCACCTGTTGTCGACGGTCTCGAAGCAACCGACTGGCTGGAGCGCTATGCCGTCTACAACTGGGTGCAGGACTGCCGCTCGGTATATCTCAACGGCAAGCTCACTCCCATGGGCGAGTATTATGCTGCCAAGGAAACGGGCATTGCCTACAATCCGGCTTACGAGGTGGTGCCCACCATGCCCAAGTGCTACGACCCTGACAATCTCGTGGCCGTATACAACAAGGATGATGCCACCACCACACTCACCTGGCACGATTACAACGGCGAGTACAACCGCAGCATGCTCATCGAGCGCCGTGTGTCATCAAGCCTGTGGGAGACCGTGGCTGAGATAACGCCCAAGGAAGAGGAAGCCGACTATGAGTACACCGACACCACCTCTCCCTATGGCACGGTATACCGCATACACATTGCCGATGCCTCCGGTCGCGGACGCTATACCGGCGAGGCCGCCTCGGCCATCACCGATGTGGAGCCGGGCGATGCCCTCACTGCCGACGGGCAGACATTCTATGTAGGTGGCAATATCTTTGTCAATGGCGATTTCGACCTCGGTCTGTCACATTGGACCGATGCCGCCGGCAATGCCCTTTCTGCTCCGTGGTTTGAGGCTGTGCCCCGTGGCGGCATGGGCGGCGGCAGCTACCTTCAGGCATGGGGCAACGGTGACAACACCGCCCCGCAGTCGTTGCGTAACGTTGTCGATGTCAAGCCCGACACCTATTATTATTGTTCCGTGGCCGGCCGTGGCGTGAGCGGCACTGTCCGTCTTTCACTGTCCACCAACGGCACCCGCGAGACCCAGCGCCTCGTGGCCTTGTCCAACACGTCCGACTGGGCCGTGCAGTCATCCATCACCAACAGTATGGTGTACCAATACTGTATTGTAAACATGCGCGACCTTGCCGCCACCGCACAGATTGACCGTATCATGCTCTGCGAGCTGTTCACCACCCGCGAGGCCGCCCTGGCCGATGCTGCGGAGAAAGCCCGTGCGCGCGCCGAGGCTTTCAAGGCTTTCAACACCCGTCATGCCGGCATGAACGCATGGCTCGATGCCCGCATGGCCGAGCCTGGATGCAGCGCTGCAGACATCGAGGCTGCCATAGCCACCGTGCAGACGGCCGGTGTGGCCGTCGATTCGCTCCGTCTGCTCCATGCACAGTCGCAGCCGCTCTTCTCCGATGGTCTGATGGCCGACGATGCGGGAGGCGGTCTCACGTGGGCCGAGCGTATTGACGCTCTCGACAGCGAGCCCGACATCGCCGCCTCTGTTCTCGCCAGTTTCCTTGCCGCGCGCGACGAGGCATGTCCCGTCACCGTGCTCGACGATGCCGTCAAGTCTCCATCGTTCTCCGGCAGCACCACAGGGTGGAACCTTTCTGCCGGCACATATCGTGGCGGCCGCCAAAATACGGCCAACGTTGCGGGCCGCACCTGCTGGAGTGCCCTCTGGACCAATGTCAGTGCCGCAGAAGGCTCGGGCACCACTCTCGCCGTCAACCAGTCGCTGAAGGGGCTTGACCATGGATATTATCAGTTGGAGTGCAAGGCTTCCACACAGCACTACTGCATTTCCGACCAGCATGCCTTTCTTACCGTCGACACCGTCACCGTCGTATCGCCGGTGATGTCTCTCGCCCTGCAGGACATACCGTCTGTTGATGACCGCGGCAAGTGGGAGACACTCGTCACCCCGCCCGTTTATGTTGCCAACGGCGCCGACGTTACCATCGGTTTCGAGAGTTCGAAGGCCGGAGCCACCGACAATATGTGGATGGCTTATGCCAACACCACCAATAGCGGTGACAACCGTGAGGGATGGTGGTGTGCCACCGACTTCAGCCTGCGTTTCGTTCCTTTCTACAAGCGCACGCTTGCCGACGGCGAGCAGTGGGGCACCATTTGTCTGCCGTATGCCTTCACCACCGATGCCGAGACATCACTCTACCAGATTGCGGGTGTCACTGCCGACCTCAAGTCGGTATGTCTCGAGCCTGTCGGTGAGACTGTGGCGGGTATGCCTTATGTCTTCCGCACCACGCTCACCGACCTGCGTTTCCGTGAGACGGGCACTCCTGTCAGTTCGGCCGTCACCACCGGACAGAACTTCCGTGGCAACTTCATGGCTGTGGCCAAGGCTCCGGTTAACAGTTATGTGTTGCGTGACAATGCGTGGTACCGTATCAACACGTCCGAAGATCGTGTGCCGCTGACCAATTTCGGCGGAATGTTGCGCAATGCCTCCAAACTCACCGTCATTGCCGACTGGCAGGGCGAGACCATGCCTATTTACGATCTTGACCGCGACATCACCCCCGATGCCGTCAATGCTGTCAGTGCCGACAGCTCGTCCGACGCTCCGTCGCGTCTCTACGACGTCTCCGGCCGCCGCGTTGCCGGCGGCTCGCCTGCGGGTGTTGTCATCCGCGTTGATGGCACCAAGGTGACAAAAGTGATTAAATGACATAAAGACCCCTGCAATCCTCTGATTGGGTTTTCTGGGTTCTTATACAATAAGAGCGTGATTCTCGGGTTTTGACACGAGGGTCGCGCTTTTCTTCTTTTAGACATAAAGACATATTTCGTTTTAGACATAAAGACATATTTCGTTTTGACATAATTGTTTTTTTAGACATAAAGACATAATGCATTGGCGGAATTATTCATAACGTGACCGGTTTTATCGTAGGGGCGAACCTGCGTGTTCGCCTATGCCCCTGATGTCCGTACAACACAATGTACTTACAGAACATGAAGCCATTGAATGTTGTATCTTTTGACGGTAGATGGGGCGCATGCAGGTCCGGTAAATCGGTAACAAATAATTCTGCAATGGTAATATATGTTTTTTGTCTTTCTGTCTAAAAAAAGAATATGTCTTTCTGTCCAAATGAAATATGTCTTTCTGTCTAAAAGAATATGTCTTTCTGTCCAAATGAAATATGTCTTTCTGTCTAAAAACGAGAGATGCCAGTCGTGAACAATCTTTACTTTAACGTATGTTAAAGCGCGTCTGAGCCCCGATTTCTGCACTACGATGCGAAATACGCGATTTTTCGCAAAAATGGGGAGCGCTGACTGTCAGTGAGTTACGGGGATGTTAATTTGTCAATATAGCAGAGAGGCCCTCCTCTTGCTCCGTTTAGGCCGTACTTGCATCACGTTTAGGCCGTAACCGCAACGCAAGTACGCCGTAAACGGAGTGTAAGGAGGCCCTAAAGGCAAACTCGGGGCATCAAAACGGTGTGATGACAAGGCATAAAATGCATTTTCGCCGTTCTATTTCGAGAAAAAAGAAATGTTAAATTTTAGGAATTTAACGGACAAAAATAGCGAATTTATGCTTCTAACCAACCTTGCCATTATTCTATCTTCCAGTCATCAATAGTCCGCTTCTCGCCGTCGAAGTTGATGCCGACTTTTACTATTGGCAGGCCGCAGAGTGCGAAACGCGAGGGATAGTCGTTGAGGTCTATCTGCCTTACGGCGTTGTCAGCAGAACTGTTGAGCTTCAACTCGATGATATAGAGGGTTGTAGCCGTGCGCATGACCATGTCGACGCGATCACGCGGCGTGCGCACCTCCACATCTACGTACATGCCGAAGAGCGAGAAGATGACATAGAACAGCTGCTGGTAATGACCTTCGTAATTGGTGTTGTCGCAATATGGAACCGTGAGCATGAACTCCTGCATCAGGCACAGGGCACCGTCCATGTTGTTGTGCAACAATGCACGGTACATCTTTGCAACAAGCGTCATGCCCTGTTCCGTGCGCGAGGCAAGATAGTTGGGCAAAAGACTTTCCATCAACCCCGTACGTATTTCCCTGT
>ENA-OYXX01000192-OYXX01000192.1-human-gut-metagenome-genome-assembly--contig:-NODE-192-length-29391-cov-4.573323_pt1 | contig 29391 bp, 22 predicted proteins | sample MGYA00243976_ERZ653434 | MGnify/ENA primary metagenome ERZ653434 (study PRJEB26926, sample SAMN06165112) | human gut metagenome | biome: ENVO:00009003; feature: ENVO:2100002; material: ENVO:00002003...
CGTAAGGAGTCGTCGGCAGCGTCAGATGTGTATAAGAGACAGGAAAGAGGAGGCCGCACGCCGCGGACTCGACTGCGAGACATCGGTGCCCCTGATTTTCGACGCATATCTGTCGGAGTCTTCAAAGGAGATGTTCACCCGCACGGGCGTCATGACCGAGCGCGAACTCGAAGCACGCAACGAGGTGAAGTGGGAAATGTATACCAAGAAAATCCAGATTGAGAGCCGCGTGCTCGGCGACCTGGCCATCAACCACATCATCCCCGTAGCCTCACGCTATCTCGGCATACTTCTCGACAACGTCATGAAGATGCAGGCGCTCTTCCCCGGCGAAAAAGGTGAGGAAATGGCCTCGCAGGAGAAGAACACCATCGAACGCATTGCCGAACACAACAAAGTCATCAAAGACGACGTGGCCAAGATGATCAACGCCCGCAAGGCCGCCAACCGCATCGAGAACGAGCGCGCCAAAGCCATCGCGTACCACGACACCGTGGCTCCGCTGCTCGAGACCATCCGCTATCACATCGACAAGCTCGAGCTTCTTGTAGACAACGAGATGTGGCCGCTGCCCAAATACCGCGAGCTGCTCTTCATCCGCTAAAAGACACAGACACACAATATCACCGACAGAGGGGAGGCGGCCGCAGAATACGACACGCCTCCCCGTGTTTTCCACAATACCCCCTATGACCGTACTTCAACAAATGCTCGTCAGCGCCGCCGGACTCGGTCTGGCCTCGATAGCCGGCTCGACCGCCGGAATGATTGTGCGCCGCATCCCCCATCGCTGGAACGACATCTTCCTGGGCTTCTGCGCCGGCATGATGCTGACCGCCGCCCTCGTCTGCCTTATTGTCCCCGCCGTCGATATGGCCGGTCCCGGCGGCTGGTGGCAGCCGCTTGCGGGCGTCGCGATGGGCGTGGCTCTTATAGCCGTGCTCGACCGCGTGACGCCCCATCTCCACCACATCGCCGGACTCGACGGCGACATCAGCGAAGAGCGCCACGCCGGCGCGGGCAAGTCAATCAACCGCGTACTGCTGTTTGTCACGGCCATAGCCATCCACAAGTTTCCAGAGGGTCTCGCCGCAGGCATTGTGTTTGACGGCAGCAACATGTCCAACGCCTATACGGTAGCCATCACTCTGGCGCTGCAGAATATCCCCGAAGGCATGGTTGTCGTCACACCGCTGATTATGATAGGCGTGGGCTACGGGCGAGTCATCGCCGTCTCGCTCGCCGTGGCGCTCCTCGAGATTGTCGGAGTCGTCGCGGGCTACTTCCTCGGAGACATCTCGTCGGCCCTTCTCCCCGCGCTCACAGCTCTCGCCGGAGGCGCGATGCTCTATGTCATCAGCGACGAAATGATTCCCGAAACCCACAGCCACGGCTTCGAGAAACAAGCCACCTATGCCCTCGTCGCCGGAGTCATGGCCATGCTCTACATACAGATGCTCGTCTGAGAGTACGGCTTAAAAAAACGCAAAATCCAATGGCGCGGGCATTTGGACGATTGCAGGGGATTTTGTAACTTTGCGCTCTGAAATCTACAACACCACCATATAGTTTATGATCAACGCTCAAGACATCAAGAACGGCACATGCATCCGCATGGACGGCCGCCTCTATTTCTGCGTCGAGTTTCTCCATGTTAAACCCGGCAAAGGCAACACATTCATGCGCACCAAGCTGAAAGACGTCGTCGACGGACGCGTGCTGGAGCGCCGCTTCAACATCGGCGAAAAACTCGAAGACGTGCGCGTGGAGCGCCGACCCTATCAGTATCTCTATGCCGACGGCGGCGACGATATCTTCATGAACAACGAGACCTTCGAGCAGATTCCTATCAACAAAGAACTCGTGACTGGCGCTGCTTTCATGAAAGAGGGCGACACTGTCGAAGTTGTCAGCGACGCCTCGACCGACACCGTTCTCTTCGCCGAGATGCCCATCAAGACCGTGCTCAAGATTACCTACACCGAGCCGGGTCTCAAAGGCGACACAGCCACCAACACCCTGAAACCCGCCACCGTCGAGACCGGCGCTGAAGTACGTGTGCCTCTATTCATCAACGAGGGCGAGATGATTGAAGTCGACACCCGCGACGGCTCATATGTAGGCCGCGTGAAAGCCTGACAAACAAATCACAACGATACCAGACCGACGCGGTCACCGGTCATCCCGGCGGCCGCGTCTTTTCTATAGCTTCTTCCAATGGATACATCCGACGAACCACTGATAGAGACCCATCCCTGGGAACCGTTTATACCCGACGGCGCCAAGGTCCTGATACTCGGTACATTTCCGCCGGGCAGTCATCGATGGTCAATGGATTTCTACTATCCCAACCCGACCAACGACTTCTGGTATATGACGGGCCTGATTTTCGCGGGCGACCGCATGGCCCTGACCGATCCTGCGACACACCGCTTTGACCCTGAACGCATCAAGGGGCTGCTGAGAGAGCACCACATTGCCCTGGGTGACACAGCGCGTCGCGTCAGACGCCTGCGAGGCAACGCCTCTGACAAGTATCTCGAAATCGTCGAGCCGGTCGACCTCAAGGCGCTTCTTGGCCGCATGCCCGACTGCCACACCGTTGTCACAACCGGCGAGAAAGCTGCCACTGTCATAGCCTCACTGACCGGCACCGAAGTGCCCCGTCTGGGATGCATGACTGCCGACCCTGCTCTCGGACTCGAGATCTGGCGCATGCCCTCGACATCGAGAGCCTATCCGCTGGCGCTGCAGAAAAAAGCCGACGCCTACGCGGCAATGTTCCGCCACTGCGGCATACTTTGAAAACTTCTTCGTAAATTTGCCCTCAAACACCCCTTAGCCCATGTCTCAGACAGAAACCGAACAAGCGCGCATCACAGCCTTGCGCGACGAGCTCAACCGCCACAACCACAACTATTATGTCCTCAACTCGCCCGAAATCTCAGACCGCGAGTTTGACATGATGATGAAAGAGCTTGAGGAGCTCGAGAGCCGCCACCCCGAGATGGACGACCCATTGTCGCCCACGCGCCGCGTCGGCTCCGACCTGACCCGGGGGTTCGAGCAGGTTGCCCACGTGCGCCCCATGATGTCGCTGGCCAACACCTACACCATCGGCGAGGTTGACGAGTGGGAACACCGCGTGCGCGAGGCGCTTATGGGCGAAAAGGTCGAGATTGTCGGCGAAATGAAGTTTGACGGCACGTCTATTTCGCTCATCTATAAGGGCGGACGGCTTCAGCGCGCGGTCACCCGCGGCGATGGTGTGCGCGGCGACGTGGTGACCGAGAACATCAAGACAATCCGCTCCATACCCCTGCAGCTGCGCGGCAGCGGCTGGCCCGACGAGTTTGAGATACGCGGCGAGATTCTGCTTCCCTGGAAAGCCTTCGAGCGCCTCAACGAGGAGCGTGCCTACAACGAGGAACCCCTCTTTGCCAACCCGCGCAACGCAGCCGCCGGCACACTGAAGACCCAAGACCCGCGCGAGGTGGCGCGCCGCGGACTCGACGCCCGGTTCTACTATCTGCTAAGCGACAATCTGCCCTACGACAACCACTACGACAACATGGAAGCGGCCCGCTCATGGGGCTTCAAGGTGTCCAAGGCCATGAAGCTCATGCACACGCTCGCCGAGGTCGACGAATATATCAATCACTGGGACATTGCCCGCAAGGAGCTGCCGGTAGCCACCGATGGCCTTGTCTTCAAGGTAAACTCGCTCCGTCAGCAGCTCAATCTGGGCTATACGGCCAAGTCACCGCGATGGGCCATTGCCTACAAATTCCCGGCCGAGAAGGCTCTGACACGGCTGAGATTCGTGTCGTTTGAAGTGGGCCGCACAGGAGTCATCACACCTGTGGCCAACCTCGAGCCGGTGTTGCTGTCAGGCACAATCGTCAAACGCGCGTCGCTCCATAACGAGGACATCATCCGCTCGCTCGACATCCACGAGGGTGATATGCTATATGTCGAGAAAGGCGGCGAAATCATTCCCAAAATCACAGGCGTCGAAACCTCGCAGCGTCAGCCCGGCGCAGATCCGGTCAGATTTGTCTCTCACTGCCCCGCATGCTCCACTCCGCTTGTGCGCGTCGAAGGCGAGGCCTCGTGGATGTGTCCCAACAAATACAGCTGTCAGCCTCAGCAGATCGGCCGCGTGCAGCACTTTGTCGGACGCCACATGATGGACATCGACGGCATCGGCGAGGAAATGTCGCGCGAACTCTTCGAACGCGGATATATCCGCGACATCGCCGACCTTTACGAACTTAAAGCCGAGCAGATTGAAAAAATCCCCGGCTCGGGACCACGCACAGCCAAACGCATCCTCGACGGCCTCGAGGCTTCGAAAAACGTGCCGTTCGAGCGTGTGCTCTACGCCCTGTCCATCCCTTATGTCGGCGAAACCGTCTCGCGTCTTCTGGCCCGCGCCGTGCGCGACATAGACACACTCATGTCGCTCAGTGAGGCAGAACTGACCGCAATCGACGACATAGGTCCGCGCATCGCGGCTTCTATAATCGGATATTTTGCCTATCCCGGCAATCGCGAGACCATAGAACGACTGCGCGGCTACGGACTGAAGATGGTCATCCCGGCCGAAGCCAACGAGGGGCGCACGGACATTCTGGCTGGAAAAAACATCGTCATCAGCGGCACATTCAGTCGTCACTCGCGCGAGGAATACAAGGAAATGATTGAGCGTAACGGGGGCAAAAACGTCAGCTCGGTCTCGAAAAAGACATCGTTCATAATCGCAGGTGAGAATATGGGTCCGGCGAAACTCGAGAAAGCCCACTCACTCAGTGTGCCTCTCGTCAGCGAAGACGAGTTTCTCGACATGATTTCAGGTGACTGAGACTCCCCCACGTTATGCTGTTGCGTGGTCAGACTCTGATACGTCGATAAATATAGCGCGCCAGGCCGAAAACATAGCGGCGCAGACCGGGACGATAATGCAGCAGCCGTGTGAACCATTCCATTTTCGGGTCGATAGCCCTGACCGCCGCCCCCACAAATATCATGGCAAAGAGAGTGCCGACACCCACAACCTGCCACTGCCAGGTTCCGAAGTAGACGTAACCCGTGAGTACCGCTATGGCCACAAGAGTTATATCCACAATGATTTTTGCTTTCGGAAAGGGAAGTCCGGAGGCTTTGCTCACGGCCACGGAGATGCCTTCGCCGGGCATTGTGACGGATCCACAGCGGATTTCAAGCGATATGCCCACGGCAAGCACCAGGCACCCAAGCAGCTGCGAGGCAATCTGCATCCAGATGGTGTCGCAGTTGAGCGGTGAGGTAAGCCACATGTTGATATCGAGAAGAAAGCCGAACAAAAAACCGATAATCAGCTGAAAAAGCTGGACGGGATGAAACCGCCTGCGGAGGATGAGAATCTGAAACCCGACGAGCGCCGCATTCATCAGATAGGTATATTCTCCGATGGTGAGTGCGGGAGTCATTCCGTCATCACCGGCCAGCGTCATCACAAAAGGAATGGTGGAAATGACACTGCTTCCCAAATTTGACCGGACGCTTAACGCAACGCCCAAAGTCATGATAAATAATGAAATAGCAAGCAGAAAATGCTGCCAAAGAAATGAAATAATTTTGCCTTTTACGTTACTCCTAACTGATACAATATTCATTTTAACAGACTTCGCTCTGCAAATTTACTAAAAATCAGCCAATCGTCAAAACACAATAGAGGCCGCGCCAAAACGAAAAATCCGGCGCAGCCTCGCGTTGTAAATCTATGATCCTTAACGGTTTATTTCAGCGGTTTGATGTTGAGTTTGACAGGCTTAATCATGTTTTCGGGAGCCATAATCTTGTCAAGGTCTTCCTTGCGCAGGATGCCTTTTTCAAGCACAAGATCATAGACACTCTTGCCCGTTTTAAGAGCCTCCTTGGCTATTTCAGTCGAATGTTTGTAACCGATGACCGGATTGAGGGCAGTTACCAGTGAGATGCTCTCTCGTACAAGGCGTGCGCAGCGCTCTTTGTTGACCGTGATGCCGTCGATACAGCGCTCGCGCAGGGTGTCGAATCCGTTGCACATCAAGTCAATCGACTCGAAATCACACTGAGCCATCACCGGCTCCATGGCGTTCAGTTCCATCTGGGCGGCGTCGCAGGCCATTGTGACGCAAAGTTCATTGCCGATGACCTTGAAGCAAACCTGATTCATCACCTCGGGGATGACGGGATTGACCTTGCCGGGCATAATCGACGAACCGGGCTGCATGGCCGGCAGATTGATTTCACCGAGACCACAACGCGGGCCGCTCGAAAGCAGTCGGAGGTCGTTGCAGACCTTGTTGACCTTTACAGCCACACGCTTCAGGGCCGAAGCATATCCGACCATGCATGAAGCGTCAGAAGTTGCGCCTACGAGATCCGGAGCGAGCCTGAAGTCAAAACCTGTCAGCTTCCTCATTGCTTTGACACACTTCTCGGCATATCCGGGCTCGGCCGTGATGCCCGTGCCGATAGCCGTGGCACCCATGTTGACCGTCAGGAAGTCTTCTGCGGCCTCCTCGAGATGTTTGATTTCGTCCTCGAGAATGCTCGCAAAGCCGTGGAATGTCTGTCCCAGTGTCATCGGAACGGCGTCCTGAAGCTGTGTACGGCCAATCTTCACAATATCCTTGAACACCTCGGCCTTAGCCAGCAGCGAGTCAATCAGCTTGCGGTAGTGTTTCAGAAAACGGCGGCTGGCATACCAGAGGCCCACATGTATTGATGTAGGATAGGCGTCGTTGGTCGACTGGGCGCAGTTGACATCGTCATTAGGCGAAAGATACTTGAATTCGCCGGGCTTGTGGCCCATCAACTCAAGAGCGCGGTTGGTCACCACTTCGTTGATATTCATATTGGTTGTTGTCCCGGCGCCGCCCTGAATCATGTCTACGGGGAACTGGTCGCGATACTTGCCCTCAAGAATTTCGCGGCAAGCCTCAAGAATCACTTTCTCCTTGTCGGCAGGCAGCACACCCAGCTCGCGGTTGGCGATGGCGGCGGCCATCTTCGTGATGGCCAGCCCGGCTATAAACTCGGGATAGTCGCTGAGCTTGAAATTAGAGATGCGGAAGTTCTCGATGCCTCTGAGCGTCTGCACGCCATAGAGTTTGTCGTTGGGAATCTCGCGGGGGCCGAGAAGGTCAGACTCCACGCGGTAGCCTTCTTTTGGAGTTGTATTATCCATATCTGTCAATAGGTGTTTTCTCTCCGTCAGAGCGGAGAATGGTTTATGATTTTCAGTAAACGTGTATCAGAAGCAACCCGACCAGAATTGCCACAGTGGTCGAGACCATACCGGGCATCATGAACGAGTGGTTAAGTATATACTTGCCAATATGTGTGGTGCCCGTCCGGTCGAAGTTGATGGCCGCCACAATCGTCGGATAGTTGGGTATGAAGAAGTAACCGTTGACTGCCGGAAACAGGGCGATGAGCATCATCGGGTTGAGGCCTAGCGCTATGCCCAGCGGCATGATGGCGCGCACTGTCGCGGCCTGGCTGTAGAGCAATATTGACATCACGAACAGAGCTAAGGCAAAAAGCCACGGCATCTTGGTGACGAACCCCTCGATAGCGTTAGTAATAACCGTGATGTTTCCGTTAATGAAGGTGTCTCCCATCCAGGCGATACCGAAGATGGCGATGACAGCCTGCATACCGGCGATGAAGACGCTACCCTGAGTGGGCGTGATTCCGTTTGTACGGGTGAACAGAAGTATCAGGCCGCAAGCCGAGAGCATCAGAATCTCGATGAGCGAAGGCATATCGACAGCCACCCCGTTGAACGACGGACGTATGGCCGGGATAGAGCCGAAGACAACGATTGCCACCGTTGCCACCAGAAAGAGGATAACCGACAGACGCGCATTGAAGACGTTCTTGATTTCATTGATTTTTCGGTCATTCTCCTTGATAAGACCTTTCTCTACGCGTTCAAGATAATTGGGATCCTTCATCAGGTCCTTGCCGACACGTTTCGAAAAGAAAGCGCCGACCAATACGCCGACGAGCGTGGCCGGAATAGTTATCTTCAAAATATCAAATAGAGTTATGTCAAATCCCGACAACATGCCGAGAAGCGCAACAGTGGCCGCCGAGATAGGACTGGCCGTGATGGCCTGCTGCGAGGCAATCACGGCTATACCGAGCGGCCTCTCGGGCCTGACTTTGGTTTCGCGGGCAACCTCGGCAATGACCGGAAGCACAGAATAAGCGACATGACCTGTACCGGCGACGAAAGTGAACAGATAAGTTACCAGCGGGCTGACGATGGTCACCTGCGAGGGATTCTTGCGGAGCATTTTCTCAGCTATACGGACAAGATAATCAAGGCCTCCGGCAGCCTGCATAGCAGCGGCAGCCGAGATGACCGCGGCAATCATCAGCATTACGTCGATAGGGGGCGACGTCGGCTGAAGTCCGAATACAAAGACAAGGACAGCCATACCGAGACCGCCCATTACTCCGAGACCTATGCCTCCGAGTCGCGCGCCGACAATAATCGCCGCAAACACAAACAATAGCTGCAGAAGTAACATATCGTGTCTTATGCGTATAATATGTTGTATCGGTGAAGACATGAGCCACCAGGGACTCCCTTCTTCTTTTGGTTATAACACAAGTCGGGCTATGAAAGTTGGTGAATGAAGACTCATCGACATGAAAATTTGTGTATTTTTGCACTTTCAAAATTTACACAGGACCTCAATCGATGGAACCTCTCAAACATGAATGTGGTGTGGCGATGATTCGTCTGCTTAAGCCACTGGATTATTACAAGCAGAAATACGGCACCTATGCCTGGGCAATCAACAAGCTCTATCTGCTGATGGAGAAACAACACAACCGCGGTCAGGAAGGCGCGGGAGTGGGAGTTGTCAAAATAAACGCCCGTCCGGGTGAAGAATATGTCTTCCGCGAGCGCGCACTCGGCTCCGGCGCCATTCAGGAAATCTTCGACGCTATACGTCCACAGGTCGACAAAGGACTCGCCGCAGCGACCTCACCTGAAGAAATCGACGAGACCGTTCCTTTCTTGGGACAAATTTACATGGGCCATCTGCGCTACTCGACCACAGGTAAGAAAGGCATCACATATGTCCACCCCTTTCTGCGCCGCAACAACTGGCGCTCGCGCAACCTGCTGATGTGCGGAAATTTCAACATGACCAATGTCGACCGCCTGTTTGAGACTGTGGTCAGCCGCGGCCAGCACCCGCGCATCTACTCCGACACCATAATCCTGCTCGAACAGCTCGGATACGCGCTCGACCAGGAGAACCAACGGCTATACAGAAAATATCGCGATACCCTCGACGAACCCGAACTGACCCACCGAATCGAAGACGAGCTCGACCTGACAAATGTCTTCAGGTGCGGAGCCGCCTGGGACGGCGGATTTGTCATCTGCGGTGCCACCGGCTCGGGCGACATGATTGCCATGCGCGACAGCCACGGCATCCGTCCCGCTTTCTGGTATGCCGACGACGAGGTTGTCGTCGTCGCCTCCGAGCGCCCCGTCATCCAGACGGTCTTTGACGTTCGCCGCTGTCAGGTCAACGAACTGACGCCCGGCTCGGCGCTGATTGTCTCCAGACGGGGCGACCTGCGTCAGGTCGACATCCTTGGTCAGAACCGTGACGCACGCTGCTCGTTTGAGCGCATCTACTTCTCGCGCGGCTCCGACGCAGACATCTATCGCGAACGCAAAGCCCTCGGGCGCAATCTGACAGGAGCCGTCATCGACGCGATCGGAGGAGACTTTGATCACACGGTTTTCTCTTTCATCCCCAACACCGCCGAAGTGGCCTTCATCGGACTCATCCAGGGTCTGGAACAGGAGATGGACGAAATCAAGACGCGCCGTATACTCGAAGCCGCCCAGGGCGGCGAACTTACACGCGAACGTCTCAAAGCCATCATGAACCACACCATGCGTGTCGAGAAGGTGGCCATCAAGGACATCAAACTGCGCACTTTTATAGCCGAGGGCGAGAGCCGCAACGACCTCGCCGCCCATGTCTACGACGTCACCTACGGCATCATCGAGAACGACTGCGACACCCTGGTGGTCATCGATGACTCGATTGTGCGCGGCACAACCCTGCGTCAGTCGATCATAAGGATGCTTGACCGGCTTCATCCGAGGCGTATCATCGTGCTGTCGTCATCACCCCAGGTGCGTTATCCCGACTACTACGGCATCGACATGTCGCGCATGGGCGAGTTCATTGCCTTCCGGGCCGCAGTCGAGCTCCTGCGCGAGAGCGGCCGCGACGACCTGCTGCGTCATACCTATGAACGCTGCCTCGCTCAGGAGAAAGAAACCGACGAGTCGCATCTCGTCAACTGCACGAAAGCCATCTATGAACCGTTCTCCGACGAAGAGATTTCGGCCAAGATAGCCGCCATGCTGACGCCGGCCGACACCAACGCCCGTGTCGATATCATCTATCAGAGTCTCGACGGTCTCCACAGCGCCGTCCCTGACAGCCCAGGTGACTGGTATTTCTCCGGCGACTACCCCACACCCGGTGCCATCCGCCTTGTCAACCGCGCCTACATAAACTACTACGAAGGCAACGCCGACAAACGCTGACTCGGGCGAAATAGTCGGAACGCCGTCGCGGAAATCCGTAAATAATCGCTATCTTTGCAGAAACAAAACCTCTAAACATACCCCCATAAAATGGAAGCATCAGGAAAAGTAATTGCGGTCTGCGACCCTGAAACAGGCGTTTCAAAGGCCGGCAACAACTGGAAAAAACGCACATGTGTCATCGAGACACAGGAGACATATCCCAAGAAAATCGCCTTCACTCTCTTTGGAGACCGCATGGATCAGTATCCCATGAATGTTGGCGACATGGTGAAGGTCAGCTTCGACATCAGCTCACGCGAATATAACGGCAGATGGTACACCGACATTTCTGCTTGGAAGGTAGAACCCGCCACCACCGCTCCCGCAGCCGGCCCCGTGGGCGACACGGCCGGCGTTATGCCCGGCGGCTATGCTCAGGCTCCCGTGCCTCCCGCCAACCTCGCCCCCTCGGGCGATGACGAGGAGCTGCCCTTCTGACCTCTCCGCTGACACCGAAAAAACCACCGAAATCCCGGCTCGGGGCCAATTGGCCTGGCCGGGATTTTCAGTCAACAAATGTTAATTTCAGCCCAAACACTTATAAAGGCTGTTAAACGGAGTGTGTTTTACAACATGAAAATGTTATTCAAAGCAGAGAAGATGGCTAACTTTGCCGTCCGTTTCCAATAAACGCAAACTGAGTATGCCCAATACACTGACCCGACTTGTCGACAAGCAGGCGTCACGCCATCCCGAGCGCGAAGCGCTCTATTTTCGCCGCGACGGCGACACGGCCTGGACACCCATGACCTGGCAGCAGCTCAAGGACGACGTCGAGAGCGCCGCATGCGCCCTCGAGACCCTCGGAGTGACTCCCCAGGACTGCCTCACAATATTCTCGGCCAACCGCGCCGAAATCATCACTGTCGACTTCGCGGCCTATGCAAACCGCGCCATCCCCGTCTCTCTCTACTCAACCTGCTCATACGAACAGACCGTATATATATTGAAAGATACGTCGGCCTCAATCATGTTTGTCGGCGATCAGCGTCAGTATGAAATTGCGCGCCGCGCCCTCGGCGAGGTCGCCACACTCAAGATAATCGTCACAATCGGCAACGTCATACTTGACAAAGACGACAAGGATACCCTCACCTATAGTTCCTTCCTCGAACTGGGACGTCATGCCTCCGAGGCCTGTCGTGCCGAAGTTGACCGCCGCCGAGACAGCGCCGTGCCCGAAGACATCGCCACTCTGATATACACCTCCGGCACCACGGGTGAGCCGAAAGGCGCCACCCTCCTCCACAGTAATTTCGACGCCGTCATTGACATACACCGTGAGCGTCTGACCATGCTTTCAGACCGCGACACGTCAGTGACTTTCCTGCCGCTGAGCCATATCTTCGAGAAGGCATGGACATATTTCTGCCTGTATATGTCAATGAAGGTCTGGGTCAACACCGACCCCCGCGAGATTCAGGATACGCTGCGTGAGGTCCATCCGACATGCATGTGCTCCGTACCCCGCTTCTGGGAGAAGGTTTACACCGGCGTACAGGAAAAGATTGCAACTATGAGCCGCTTGCAGCGCGCCATTGTCGCCCAGGCTCTCAAAGTGGGCCGTGCCCGCAATCTGCGCTATGCCCGTCTCGGACACAAGGCTCCCTGGTTGCTCGAGACCGCCTACCGCCTCTTTGACAAGAAAATATTCGCGACCATGCGCCGCGCTATAGGCTTCACAGACGGAAATATATTCCCCACCGCCGGAGCGCCGCTTTCGGCCAACATCGTGGAGTTTCTCCACGCCTGCGGTCTCAACATCGTGATTGGTTACGGTCTCAGCGAGACCACGGCCACGGTGACCTGCTATCCCGAAGTTGGCTACATCATCGGCACGGTGGGCACCACACTTCCGCGCATACAGGTGAAAATCGGCGAACACAACGAGATTCTCGTGAAAGGTCCGACAGTCATGCAGGGCTATTTCAACAAACCGGAGGCGACAGCCGAGGCGTTCACCGCCGACGGATGGTTCCGCACAGGCGACGCCGGATATTTTGACCGCGAAGGCGCACTCGTGCTGACCGAGCGTCTCAAAGACCTCTTCAAGACCTCAAACGGCAAGTATATCGCGCCCCAGGCCATCGAGAGCCGTCTGGGCGAGGACAAGTATATCGAACAGGTGGCTGTCATCGGTGACCAGCGCAAATATGTCACGGCCATCATCATCCCCGCTTTCGAGGCAATCAAGGAATATGCCAACAAGCATAAAATCCGCTACAAGAGCATCGAAGACCTGGTCAAGAACACCGACATCAGGGCGCTCATCCAGGAACGCATCGAGAAACTTCAGCAGGGCCTCGCCTCGTTTGAGAAGATCAAGAAGTTCACCCTTCTCCCCCGCGCATTCACAATGGAATCAGGCGAGCTGACAAACACCCTCAAGATTCGCCGTCCGGTCATAAACCACCGCTACGCGCGCGAAATTGAGGCTATGTATGCCTGAACAGGCAGGCGGTTGATTATCAGTTTGCTCGCTTTCACATAACCGACTTTTTCACGCGCGACTGAATATAGTCGGTGGGAGTCATGCCTGTCTCTTTCTTAAACATCCGGCTAAGATGAGCCGGGTAATCAAAGCCGAGTTTATAGGCAACTTCAGCCACAGACAAACCGGAAGCAAGTTCGTTCTTTATCTGCCGTATTACACACTGCCGGATCATTCGTCCGGGGCTCTCCCCGGTCATCTTCTTTATTAGGTCACTGAAATAATTTACAGACATGCAAAGGTGCTCGGCACATGCACTCACCGTAGGAAGCCCGTTTGAAGCCTGAAGACCGTCGGCGAAATACCCTTTCAGGAACATGTCAAATCTTGAAAGTATATCGTTGCTAGACAGCTTTCTGGTGATGAACTGACGGTTATAGAACCGCTGACAGTATTTGAGCAGAAGAGAGATGTAACTCACCAGTAATTCGTCCTGAAGTTCATCATGAGGGTTCTCGACCTCCGATTTTATCCTCTTGAATATAGACACCACAATCTCGCGCTCCCTCTCATTCATATGGAGAGCTTCGTTGACATGGTAGTCAAAGAATGAATAGCACCTTATTTCCTTTTCAAGTTGAGTGCCATGTATCAGGTCCGGGTGAAAAAGCATCGCCCAACCGCCAATTGAAACACGTTCGCCATTGTCTTCTTTTCCACCGATCTGTCCGGGCGAGACACATATCAGTGAGCCATCTTTGTAGTCATATCTGCCACATCCATACGCAAGGTCGAGTTCATTATTCTCCTGCATGAACACTCCATATACGCCATATTTATTCAGACTGTGACGGATGGGGGATATTTCAGAATAATCTATGACAGTCACCAGCGGATGTCGGTCGATGACACCGAGATATCCGCTGTAATCAGACGTTCTGATGACATTCAGTATTTTGGGCATGGCACAACCATCTTTATTGTCAGAAGCAAAATTACTAATAATTATGACACTCAGACCTGATTCGGAGATTTTGATATGGATATCCATGAATTTGGAAGCCTCATTACTTCAAAGCTGTCTACTTTTGCGGAGTAAAAGAAAGACCATGGACAGCAAAATTACGATACCGGAATATGTTTGCAGCGACGAGGTAGTGGGTTACATTGCCTCACGCTATTCCATTACCCCGCAAGACGTCATCAGACATTTTCTGTTTCAGGAAGGAATTATACCTAACAATAATTCTGACTGTAAACAGAATCTTTGTTTTGAAGATAATGAGATGACGATTTTACGGGATATGGGGATATGTCCCTCTTATGTTGAATTCATAGAAACCGCTATATGACTACCGAAGATTTCAAAGAATATGTCAGGACAGGCAATGCTCTTGATACTGAGGATATACACAACCACATGGATAAGATGAGCAATGAGACAAGACGAATCACGTTTCTGCTTAACACAGCTTATCGCACACCTGACGAAGTAAGAAAGCTACTGTCTGAACTTTTCGGGTATAAGGTGCCTGCGTCGCTTCGCGTCTTTCCGCCATTTTATACCGACTACGGCAAGAATATTAAGGTTGGCGAAGGAGTATTTATCAATGCCTGCTGCCATTTTCAGGATCATGGAGGCGTGACCATCGGTGACGGCTGCCAGATAGGTCACAATGTGGTTTTTGCCACCCTCAATCATGAACTGGCACCCGAAAGGCGCAAAATCACCCGTCCGGCTCCTATCGTATTGGGTAAAAATGTCTGGGTCGGTTCAAACGCAACGGTATTGCCGGGAGTCACCATCGGCGACAATGCGGTTATAGCTGCCGGCGCGGTCGTCACAAAAGATGTGGCGCCTGATACCATAGTCGGTGGCGTACCCGCAAAAGTCATAAAGAGAATCTGAAGTCAGATGAAAACGAAAGCAATTCTAATTATTGTATTGACGATGATGGCACTAAACATCCGGGCATATTCCATGTCACCTGAAAAGGACCCCGCGATGTGCACGAAACTGCCGATGTCGGCTGACGGCATAATCCGCCTGTCGATGATTGAGGTAGACCCGGCGTATCTCGAAGAGTATCTGAGGTTTGCTACCGAAGTCGGAGAAACCTCCCTGCGCACAGAACCCGGAGTGCTCACCATGTATGCTTTGCATGAGAAAAAGAATCCGTGTAATATCACCATTCTCGAGTCATATGCATCTCAGGATGCTTACCGTTCACACATAGCTTCGGCTCATTTTCAGAAATATAAACAGGGGACACTTCACATGGTCAGAAATCTCAGGCTTATAGACCAGAACGAGCTCAACCCCTCCAATAAAATTGTGAATTATATCAACACCCAAAACAACGTGGCACAAAAAATTACTCAGACTGCCGGAAGGCAGCAACTCGGCGAGTTCGCCCCGGAATTCGCCCATCTCAACGACGATATACTTTTCGGCGAAGTGTGGAGCCGCAACGATCTCCTCTCGCTGCGTGACCGCAGCCTCGTGACTATAACCTCCCTCATATCACAGGGCATCACCGACAACTCGCTTATCTATCATCTTCAGAAAGCGAAAAAGAACGGTATCACCCGCACAGAAATCGCCGAAATAATCACTCACATAGCCTTCTATGCCGGTTGGCCCAAGGCGTGGGCTGCCTTTAACCTTGCAAAACAGGTCTGGAAAGACGAAAAATAAAGTTCAGTCCCGACCGCCGGTTACTAAATGACGTCATAACATTTTATGTTGAGCGGCGTTCCGTTCAGAACTGGAAGTAGATGAACGGGGCGACGTTCTCGGTCATGAACTCGATGACACACTGCACGACAATCACGAAGACAAGCAGCTTGAGCGCCCACGGCAGCCTGACGAATCCGTCGAGAAGGCGGTCGTGAAGACGCTTGGGCACGCAGTGTGCGCCGACAATCACAATCATCATAATCAGCCAGACATATCTCACCTTGACAAACGGCCATAGATAGGCCAGTGAGAAGTTGGTGAAGATATTCTTGAGTATCAGCCACGAATCGTTGAGCGAGTTGGCTCTGAAGAATATAAACAGCAGCGAGACATAGAGCATGGTCAGCGACCATGACAGCGCCTTGACCGGCCATGTGTCGGGTATCTTGCTGAGCCACGGGCGGCATGCCTTGTGAACCATCAGGCCGACTCCGTGCATCGCGCCCCAGAAGACAAACTTCCATGCGGCACCATGCCACAGACCGCCCACGAGCATGGTCAGGAAGTTGTTCAGATAGGTGCGGAATGTGCCGCGGCGGTTGCCGCCTAACGGTATGTAGACATAGTCGCGGAGCCATGTCGACAGCGAGATATGCCAGCGGCGCCAGAAGTCGGTCAGGTTGCGTGACTTATAGGGGAAGTCGAAGTTTTTCATCAGACTGAAGCCCATAATCATGGCCAGGCCGATGGCCATGTCTGAGTAGCCCGAGAAGTCGCAGTAAATCTGCATGACATAGCCCACTACTCCCATAAGGCTCTCGAAGCCCGAGTAGCCCGTAGGCGTCTGGAATATCAGGTCGTTATACTGGGCAATATAATCGGCAATAATGGCTTTCTTGATTATACCTATAATAATAAGCCATAGACCTGTATATGTTTCTTCGCGCGTGGCGCGGCGGTTCTGCCTTATCTGTGGTATGAAATAATCGGCGCGCACGATAGGACCGGCCACGAGAGCCGGAAAGAACGACAGGAAGAAGAAATATTCAATCCAGGTCTTTGTCGGCGTCACACGCCCCTTGTAGACATCGACAATATAGCTGATTGACTGGAAAGTATAGAACGAGATACCTACCGGCAGCACTATGTCGAGCGGCTGAAAATTCGTTTTGACCATGACATTCCAGTTCCACAGGAAGAAGTTGGCATATTTGAAGAAACCAAGCACCGAAAGCGACGTAGCTATCGAGAACCACATGCACACTTTGCGCTCCCACGGCCTTGACACGAGCATCATCAGGTGTGACAGCATCCAGTCAATCAGTGAGGTGGCTATCAGCAGCACGAAAAACCATCCCGAAGATTTATAATAGAAGTAGACACTGAAGGCGGCCACAAAGCCTATCATCTGCCACAGGCGGTTTTTCAGCAGCGAATAAATCGGGATGAAGATGACAAAGAGGGCCCAGAAGAGTCCGCTGGAAAATATCATCGGCTTGTCTGCCTCATAGCGCAACAGTTCGCCGATATTATGGAATATGGTCTGAATTTCAATCATCTCAGGGGTTGAAGTACGGTCACCGAGGCCGGACGGCTCTTATAGACCGATGGCTTTTTCATTTTTATTGGATGGGCGGCGTGGGCGGGCATCCAGCGCGCCACGCTGTCGAGCCATAGGGCCGCCGAGGCATGGGTAGGATGAGCCCCGTCTTTCTCGCGCTCGAAGTGCATGCCGTCTGACAGGAAGAAACATCCCGGTTTGACGTTTTTGGCAATCAGCTCATTGATACCCGTGTCTTTCTTCCAGTTGGGTGGTCCTATCCACAAATACGGTATGTCGCCAATCTGACTGAGAAAATTCTTGACATATTGGTCACGTTCTTCGGCGATATTTCTGACAAACAGCTCGTTGCCGCCAAGGCTGATGAAGATGAACGTCGGTTTGAAACGCTTCAGGAAGACTTTGAGGGTGTCGCAGGTTCCCCAGTATTTCGAGGTAGAACTATACCAGATGACCGAATTCAATTTATGACCGTTTTCGTCGGCATAGGCGGCCAGACGCGGGTTGAGACCTTCGAGCATCGAGTCGCCGATAATCAGTATGTTCTGAGAGGCGGTGTCAAGCGGCGCAGGAAATGTCTGCGGCATCATGGCGGACGACGAATCGCTCGCCACGGCAGTCGCGGCGGTGTCGGGCACGCGCGTCAGCCGATCGGCGATGCCCGACGATTTCAGTCTGAATCCGCCAAGGTCAACTCCGTCAAAACACGATATGACAATCACGATGAGGAGTGACACCGTCAGAAGCGCCCAAACGGGGAGTATGTCTTTATTCATGGGTTATCAGGTTCAAATCCACCGGAATCCGCGACCGACCGAAACGCAATAGCCCATAATGTATTCTGTATCGGTTCAAGGTTAAGAAAAAAGCGGTTTTAATGCCCAAAGTTAACCAATTATATGTTTTTGCACAACTTTCGGGCGTTTTTTACCAATTTTATTCACGTAATGCGTGCGACCGCGCGATTATTTCGGGCGACGGTTGAGCAAACTGACGTCTGCGTTTGTTTAAAATTTTAAAAGGCATCGGTCTGTTGTCATTCATCAGAGACAGTCATGGCCGTCCCCCCGTACGATTTCAACTATACTCACACAACTCCATATGAGACAACTGATTCTGACACTCTGTATTCTGGTCATAGCCTCGTCGGGACGCGCCGACGACCAGACCGTCGGCCTCGTTCTGAGCGGCGGCGGGTCAAAGGGCATCGCCCATATAGGCTTCATCCAGGCTCTTGAAGAGAACGAGATTCCTATTGACTGCATAACCGGCACCTCGATGGGCGCCATCGTCGGTGCGCTATACGCCATCGGCTATTCGCCGCGCGACATGATGGAACTTCTGAAGTCGCCTGACTTCATGGACTGGGCCACAGGATCCACTCCCGTCAAAGAGCGATATCTCTATAATCAGCCACGACAGACACCCGAGTGGCTCGGAATCAACTTTGACACGGGCGACTCGGCCATGATGGCCGGGATCTTCCCTACCCGGCTTATCAATCCCCAGCCCATGAACGAGGCTTTTATGGAAATATTCTCGCCCGCCGTAGGAGCGGCAAACAGCGATTTCAACCGTCTGTTCGTGCCATACCGCGCCATCGCCAGCGATGTTTACCGTCACAAGAAAGTGGTGTTCAGCCGCGGTCAGCTCCCGTTGGCTGTCAGAGCGTCAATGAGTTTCCCTTTGGTTTTCCAGCCCATCATGGTTGACGGCACCCTGCTCTATGACGGCGGCCTCTATGACGTCTATCCCGTTGACGTCATGATGGAGGACTTCAATCCCGATCGCGTCATCGGCGTGGACGTCTCCACGCCCAACACTCCGCCGGGGCTCAACGACCTTGTGTCACAGGTAGAAAATATGGTGATGAGCGGTTATCTTCCTAAGTTTCCCGACGATAAGGGTGTGAATGTGGTCATGGACCTCTCACGCTTCGGACTGACAAACTGGGATGCCGCAACCGAGATATATCGTCTCGGCTATCAACGCGGACTCGCACTGGCCGACTCGCTGAAACAACGCATATCGGCGCGCCGCAGCGTGACCGAGGTTGACCGTCGCCGCCATGAGTTCCGCGACAAGGTCAGAAAGATGCAGTTCAAGAGTGTCAGGGTGAGCGACACCGACCCCGGCAAGGCTGAATTCATACGCCACACGTTTCTCGGCGGTCACTCCCTGCCGCTGACTCAGGAACAGGCGCGTTCGGGCTTCTATCGCGTCACGGAAACAGGCCGTATGCGCAACCTCGTGCCTCATGCCGCCTATGACTCGGTTAGCGGCATGTTTGACCTCGACCTCCACGCCGATGTATCGGAAGACTTCAAGGCCGGAGTGGGCGGATATGTCACGTCTGGCACACAGAGTCTTCTTTATGCGGGTCTTCACTATAGTGCTCTCGACTTCCGCAAACCCATGGCCGACCTCGGCGGATGGGCCGGCCAGAGCTATCTGGCCGTCTCCGGGCGCGTCGGATATGAGCTGAAAACCGGGCTGCCCCAGCGCCTGTGGCTGACGGCCACAGCATCGCGCGAGTGCTTTGACGAGCGTGAGAAGATGTTTTATGACTTCTCGTCGCCAGCTTTCAACATCGGCTCCGAGATTTCGGCTGTGGCAAGCTGGGAGATGGCCGCCGGACGTCACGGCACACTTGAGGCGTCACTGGGCTACGGTCACCTGACCGAGAGCTATCGCGCTCCCCTCCCCTTCTCGCCCGAACTGCCGCGCCAGAGAGTCATCCGCGACCTCGGACGCGCGCGGCTGATTTGGCATCGCTCGGCTCTCGACAGCGAATATCTGCCCACGTCAGGCTGGGAAGTCGAAGCCGAGGTTTCGGGTTACTTCGGAAAACGCCGCATGCGTCTGGCCGACGACGAGGGGTCGACCACCCCGGCTTGGGTGACAGGATATGCGCGCGCCGTCAACTATTTCAATCTTTCGCGTAAGATTACACTCGGAGCCGGAGTGACAGCGCTCTACTCCACACAGAAACTGACTACCGACTACACATCGTCACTGGTCATGGCGTCGGCCTATCAGCCCTTCTCATGGATGGAGTCGACCTTCAACCCGGCATGGCGCACAAACCGCTTTGTGGCCGTCGAGCTGACACCGATCTGGAAAGTGTCGAACCTGTTTCAGCTGAGGCTCGACGGAAGATGGTACGTGCCGATGCAGCGCATACTCCCGGCCGAAGGCCACGGAGCACGCTACGGCCACTGGTTCGGATCATCCGACTTCGTCGGAGAGTTCTCGGCGGCAATGAAACTTCCATTCGGCGCTGTGCGCGCCTACGTCCACTACACCACGTCACATTTCGACCATTGGGGTGCGGGCATATCGCTGGGTATGCTTCTGAAAGCACCCCGCTTCATGCGCTGACGTCGCTCAGACCATCGCCGTGATGGGCCACGCAAAGGCACGAAGACCCAGACGCGGCGCCGACTCGTCGAGACGGCGCAGGGCGTCGAGCACAGGCTGGAGGCGGTTGTCCTCAACAACCGTAAAGATGGCCGACGCCATCGAGGGCCATGCGTGCGACCCGTAGTGGGGCTCGCCGGTCTTGGAACCGCGTCCCTGCACCTCGCGCAGCGACGTGAAACCGCGGCACGACATTTTCTCAAGCATCGAGACGATAGCCTCGTAGTGGGCCTGGTCAAAAGTGATTATTATCGCTTGCATTTTTGATTTGTCAGATGTGGAGTGAGACAGTTACTTGGCTGCTTTGGCTTCGCGCAGCTTCCTGCGCTGACGTCGTATGCCCGTGGCGGCGAAGATACAGTAGAGCGACGGCACAAACAGAAGTGTCAGGATGGTCGAGAATGTCAGACCGCCGATAACGGCCGCGCCCATCGGACGCCACATTTCCGAACCCTGGCCCGTACCGATGGCCATAGGCACCATACCGAGGATTGTGGTCAGCGATGTCATCAGCACCGGACGCAGACGCGACATACCGCCGTCAACAACGGCGCGTGTCACAGACATACCGCGCTCGCGGTTAAGCGTGATGTAGTCAATCAGCACGATACCGTTTTTAACCACGATACCGATAAGCATGATTGCGCCGATCATCGACATGATGTTGAGCGTGTGGCCCGTCAGGAAGAGTATGATGAACACGCCCGAGAACGCGAACAGCAGCGACGACATGATGATGCCGGGATAAGTGTAGCTCTCAAACTGGGCCGCCATCACGATATAAACGAGCACGATGATGAGTATGGCCAGAGTCATCAGGTCGCTGAACGAGTCGCGCTGGTCTTCATATGAGCCGGCCAGCTCGATGTTGACGCCGGCGGGGAGGTCCATCTTGTCAATTTCTTTTAACGACTTCTCGACGACCTCACTCATCGGGACACCCTGCACGACCGTCGAAACGGTCACGATGCGCTCGCGGTCCTTGCGCTCGATTGTGGGCGGCGTGAAGCGCTCGACAACCGTGCCGACATCGCGTATGCGCACGCCCTGTCCCTGGGCGTTGAAGAGCATGATGTTCTCGATGTCCTCGATTGACGTGCGTTTGTCGGGGTCATACATCACCTTGATGTCATATTCCTCGCCATCCTCGCGAAATCGCGACGAGATGGCGCCGTTGATGCGGTTGCGCATGGCGTTGGCGGCCGTCGTCAGGTTGAGTCCGTAGATTGCGAGCTTCTCGCGGTCGAAGTCAACCTGGAATTCGGGCTGATAGTCGGCGCGAGAAATCATAACGTCGGCCGTGCCGTGGATACCTTCGAGCACGCGTTTGAGGTTTGCCGAAACCGAGTCGGTCTGGGCGAAGTCGTAACCATAGATTTCATAGTCGATAGTCGACTGGCCGCCCATCGATCCGCCGCGCATACCGCCGACGTTGACCTGAGCTTTCTTGAACTCGGGATAGCGTTTTAGGTCCTCACGCATCATGCCGGCAATCTCGACGATGCCGCGGTCACGTTCGCCAGGGTCAACAAGACGTATGTTCATCGAGACGATGTGCGAGCCGTTGTCGCGCAGCGACGCGTAAGTGTTGTCGCTCGATGCCTGACCGGTGGTGAAGTTCAGCACCTTGATTTCGGGATATTTTGTACGCCATTCCTCAGCCAGACGCATGGTGGCGTCACGCGCCTCCTCGACACGTGTGCCGATGGGCAGTTCGAGCGACACACCCAGACGGGCGTCATCGGCGGTCGGGAAGAACTCCGTGCCGACAAATTTCACCAGATATAGCGAACCGGCAAAGATGGCCATGCAGACCACAATGGTCCACATACGGTGGCTGACAACCAATTTCAGCAGCCGGCCATAGCCGCGGTCAAGCGCATCGAGTCCGCGGTTGATGGGAGTGAAAAATATCTTGTAAAAACGTCCGTGTTTATTGTCGCGGCGAAGTAGCAGGGAGCAGAGCATCGGGGTCAGCGACAGAGCGCAGGTGGTCGAGATTATCATCATGATGGTCACCATCCATCCGAGCTGGCGAAAGAGCACACCTGTCATGCCCGTGACGAGTGTCAGCGGGAAGAACACGGCGATAAGTGTCAGCGTCGACGCGATAACCGAGATGGCCACCTCGTTGGTGCCGTGCACCGCCGCCTGACGCGGGTCGGAACCGCGCTCTATGTGGGTCGTGACGTTCTCAAGCACCACGATGGCGTCGTCGACCACCATACCGATTGATATCGACAGGGCTGACAGCGACACGATGTTGAGCGAGTTGCCCGTGATGGCCAGATAGATGAACGACGCAATCAGCGAGATAGGAATCGTGATGGTGATAATCAGCGTGGCGCGCCAGCGTCCGAGGAAGCAGAACACCACAATCACCACGAACAGCAGGGCATAACCCACGGTCTCCTCAAGCGAGGCGATGGTGTTGCGGATATTGTCGGAGGTGTCGACAATTATGCCAAGATGGACATCCGAAGGGAGACGCTTCTGGAGGCTCGGAAGCATCTCCAGCACCTTCTTCGAGATTTCAACCGAGTTGGCTCCGCTCTGCTTCTGAATGACAATCATGGCGCCCGAACGGCCGTCATTATAGGTCTGCTGGGCGCGCTCCTCGAGCGAGTCGTCTATGCGGGCCACGTCGCGCAGGAAGATGTTGCGGCCGTCATATGAGCCGACGACGATGTCGGCCATCTGTGAGGGGTCGGTGAACTCACCCTGTACGCGCAGGGCATAGGTCTCCGAGCCGACGTCGAACGAGCCGCCGGGGATATTGCGGTTTTCGGCACCGATGACCTGAGAAATCTGCTCGACGCTCAGGTTATAGGCTTCGAGGCGCTCGGGGTCGACATATATGTGAACCTCGCGCTTGGGCGCACCGTTGATGCTGACCGAGCCGACACCCGAGATACGTGCCAGCGGGTTGGCCACCGACTCGTCGAGAATCTTGTAGAGGCCCGGCATCGATTCTGTGGCGCTCACCGAGAGCATGACCACAGGAATCATATCTGACGAGAACTTGAAGATGATAGGCGTCTCCGCATCGTCGGGCAGCGACGAGCTGACCATGTCGAGTTTGTCGCGGACGTCATTGGTCAGGACGTCGATGTCCTCGCCATATTCAAACTCAAGGGTGATGACAGAGATGTTTTCGCGCGACTTCGAGGTGATGTGCTTCAGGTCGCTCACCGAGTTGAGCACATTCTCCAGCGGTCGGGTGACGTTTTGTTCGATATCCTGGGCCGACGCGCCCTGATAGGTGGTCATCACCATGATGGTGTTGGTGTCGACGTCGGGATAGAGGTCAATAGGCAGTTTCGTAAGCGAGAAAAGACCGAGGATGACGACTGCGACATAACAGAGCGTCGTCATCACAGGGCGTTTCACCGCCGAGGCATAGAGACTCATTTTGCAGGAGCGGCTTTAGTGGTTGACGGTTTTAAGATTTCCACCTCGACGCCGTCGGCCAGACGCGACTGGCCGGCAATGACCACCTGGTCGCCGTCGTTGACGCCCGAGATGACCTCATAGGTGTTGTCCATGCGGCGCCCCAGCTCGACTTTGTTGTAGCTGACGCGTCCGTTTGAATAGACATAGACATATTTGTTGCCCGAACCGGGCATCTTGACGATGGCGCGGTCAGGAACTACGACACGGTTGGCCGAGCCGAAGCCCATGTTGACGCGGGCAAACATGCCGGGGAGTATCTTGTCGCCGGGATTCTCGATGGTGATTTCAACGGTGAATGTGCGTGTGGTGGGGTCGACCGTCGGAGATATCAGATAGACATGACCGCTGAATTCCTCTCCGGGATATGAGTCGAGGCTGATTTTTACGGGCATGTTCTTGCGAACTTTGGGGAAGTCGTTTTCTGTCACGTGAACCACCACCTTGACCGGATGAACCTGGTCGATGGTCAGGATAGGCAACGAGCCGGTCATGTCGCCCGGGTCATAGTTGCGGGCTGTCACCACGCCCGACATCGGGGCGGTCAGCACAGTGTTCTCGAGCACGTTCTCGAGCTGACGGCGCTGTGCGTCATACTCGGCCTGGAGGCCGTCTACCTGCTGCTGTGTGCCTGCGCCGATGTCGAGGAGTTTGCGTGCTCTGTCAAGCTCGCGTTTGGCGTTATCGAGTCTCACCTTGAGCTGGGCCGAATTGACATCGTCGAGCACGACCAGACGCTGTCCTTTGGAGACACGTGAACCCTCGTCGACAAGTATCTGCTTGATACGGTTGGGCGTCGACGACGAGATGTTGTTGGTCTTGAACGGCTCGACAGAGGCGGTGTAGTCGCCTTCCTGACTGACGTCGACAGCGCTGACAACGCTGACTTCGACAAGCGGTTTCTCAACAGCGGCGGCTTCGGCGCCTTCTTTTTCTTTCTCTTTGTTGCCCGAGCACGAGGCTGTCAGGGCTATGGCTGCCAGTGAGAGCAGCATCATCGGTGTCGTTTTCATTTTCTGATTATGTGTGGTGTTTTCACCTTGCCGGAGTGTATGGTTTAAGGTCAAATGAGCCGGTCAGCAGCTCGAGCTCGCTGCGGGCCACGAGATAGTTGTAGATGGCCTGATAGTAGGCCAGACGCGAGCGTGTGAGGGCCAGCTCGCTGTCGCGTATCTCGAGATAGCTTGCGGCGCCTATCTCAAAGCTGCGGCGCGCTATTTCATAGGCGGTCTTGGACTGACGGACGCTTTCGCTGCACGATGCTATCTGCTTGACGTTGGTGTTGATGTTGTCTATTGCGAGGTCTACCTGCATATTGACCTGACGCGTCAGGTCCTGACGCTGTAGCGACATCTCGGTCAGCTGTGTCTCGGTCTGTTTGATGCGGTTCCAGCGCTGTCCGCCCTGGAAGATTGGAAGCGAGAACTGAAGGCCGAAGACCGAATAGGGATTCCAGCGGAAGTTCTTGAACGGCGAGCCGTCGCTCGACGAGGTCCAGTTATAGTTGACCGTGGCTGCGAGCGTGGGATACCAGGCGGCTTTCTGCACGTCGAGACTGCGCGCTAAGGTGCGCGTCTGGGCGTCGAGCATACGCATCGAGGGGTTCAGCGTGGCCAGCGAGTCGCGCTGCGAGGCTGCCGACAGGGCGTCGCCATACATCGTGGTCTCGTAGTCGGCAAGCGTGCGGTCGGGCTTGATTTTGAGCGCGGCGTCGAGACCCATCAGCACCGACAGCTGAAGCTGCGCCTGCTTGACAGCAATCTCGGCCTGTGACATCTCGGGCTCGACGTTCTTGACCTGCACCTCGGTGCGGAGCACGTCATACTGCGAGGCTGCGCCGAGCTCATACTGCTTGGCATAGAGGTCGGCGGTGAAGACCGCCATGTCATATGACTCCTTGATGGTACGCTGCGAGTCGAGCGCCAGCAGCAGGGCATAATAGGCGCTCTTGACCGAATTGACCATTTCGAGACGCGACGTGCGTGCCTGTTCATATTGCTGCAGAATCTGGCTGTCGCTCAGCTTGAGCGTTTTCCAGAGCTGAGGGGCTATAAGAGGCACGGCGGCCTGAAACCCTATGGAATAGCTGTTGTCCAGACCCATTTTTATACCGGTCGGTTTGCTGCCCGACGCGCGCGATTCAGGCGTCTCGCCTCCATTGTCGCCTCCGTTGTCACCTCCGCCCATCGAGCCGAAGCGGTCCATGTTCATATAAGCCACCTGCTTGGCGAGCATACGGTTGTAGCTCGCGCCGAAGTCGACGGTGGGCAGAAGCTGGCCGAGGGTCTCCTTGCGCGAGTAGTCGAGGCGCGTGACCTCCATGTCGGCGATTTTTATTGTCGGATTGTCACTGAGGGCTATGGCTATGCAGCTGTCGAGCGGCATGACAACCTCACGGTTTTCGTCAGCCCGCACTCCCGTGACGGCCGAAAAAGCCGCTATCGCGGCGACTGTCCTTATGAGAATTTTTGGCATAGATCTATGATTGGCTAAAAACGGCCACAAATATAATGAATAGTAGTCAACCCGAGCGAAGAAATTAGCCTTTTCTTCCAATATTGCAGAACAATTTGGCATGTTTTCTTATTAACTTTGCAGACCCCTAACCAAAACAACGATGTCAAAGAATGATTTGAGGGCCGAGGCCCTTCGCTATCACGCCGAACCGCGTCCCGGCAAGATTGAGGTCGTTCCGACCAAACCATATAGTACTCAGCACGACTTGTCACTGGCCTACTCGCCCGGCGTGGCATATCCTTGTCTCGAAATTCAGAAAAAACCGGCCGATGCGTTCCGCTACACTGACCGCGGCAACCTCGTGGCCGTCATCTCCAACGGCACGGCCGTGCTCGGCCTGGGCAATATCGGCGCCCTTGCCGGCAAACCTGTGATGGAGGGGAAGGCCCTGCTGTTCAAAATATTTGCCGGGCTCGACTGCTTCGACATCGAGGTCGACGAGACCGACGTCGACCGCTTTATCTCGATTGTCAAAGCCCTGACGCCGACTTTCGGCGGCATCAACCTCGAGGATATCAAGGCGCCCGAGTGTTTTGAAATCGAGCGCCGTCTGAAAGAGGAATGTGACATTCCCGTGATGCACGACGACCAGCACGGCACAGCCATCATCTCTGGCGCCGGACTGCTCAACGCCCTCGAGATTCAGAAGAAGAAAATCGGCGACATAAAGCTCGTGGTCAACGGTGCCGGCGCAGCCGCCGTATCGTGCACGCGTCTGTATAAGGCGCTCGGTGTCAGACACGAAAATATCGTCATGTGTGACTCTCGCGGTGTCATCCGCGCCGACCGTCCCGGCCTGTCGGGTGCCAAAGCCGAGTTTGCCACCACCCGCGACCTCCACACGCTGGCCGAGGCCATGATTGGCGCCGATGTCTTCCTGGGCCTGTCGGTCAAGGACGTCGTCACGCCCGAGATGGTACGGACCATGGCTCCGCGGCCTATCGTCTTCGCCCTGGCCAATCCCGAGCCGGAGATTGCCTACGAAGCCGCCATGGCCTCTCGCGACGACATCATCGTCGCCACCGGACGCTCGGACTATCCTAACCAGATTAACAATGTGCTCGGCTTCCCCTACATCTTCCGCGGCGCCCTCGACTCGGGAGCGACCGCAATCAACGAGGCCATGAAGATTGCCGCCGTCCACGCCATTGCCGCGCTGGCCAAGGAGCCGGTGCCCCCCGTCGTGCGCGCCGCCTATGACAGCCCGTCGGAGCACATGACTTTCGGACGCGACTATATACTGCCCAAAGCGCTCGACCCCCGTCTGCTGACAACCGTCGCCCCGGCCGTGGCCCACGCCGCTGCCGAGAGTGGCGTAAGTCGCCGTCCCGTGACCGACTGGGAGGCCTATGACCTCAGGCTCCGCGCCCTGATGGGCTATGACAAGAAGATGATGCGCCACTTTGTCGAGGAGGCCCGCCGCGAACCGCGCCGCGTGGTCATCCCCGAGGCCAACACCGACAATATGCTCCGCGCCGCCGTGCTCGCCTATAACGAGCGCGTGGCTATCCCCATTCTGCTGGGCAACGAGGAGATGATACGCCGCCGCGCCGCCCGACTGGGTCTCGACCTTGGCGACATCGAAATCATCAACCTGCGCCACGACCGCGAGGAGCCGCGCCGCGAACGCTACGCCCATCTGCTGGCCGACAAGCTCGCCCGCGACGGCGTCACAATTGACGATGCCCGCGAGAAGATGTTCAACCGCAACTATTTCGGCATGATGATGGTGGAGACCGGCGAGGCCGACGCCTTTGTGGCCGGAACACGCTCGGCGGGCGACCGCGCAACCGACATCGCCCGCCGCGTCATCGGACTGCGTCCCGGTCACAATAACTTCGCCGCAATGCACATTGTCGACACCAACCGCGGCGTCTATTTCCTGGCCGACACTACCATCAACGCCACCCCCGACGCCGACACTCTGACCGACATTGTCCGCCTGACAGCCGAGACCGTCGAATATTTCGCCAACACTCCGGTTATGGCCATGATTAGCCACGCCAACTTCGGCTCGAACCGCGACGACGAGGCGCGTATGGTCCACAGCGTTGTCGAACGTCTCCACAGCGAGTCGCCCGAAATCGCCGTCGACGGCGAGATGCAGCTCCAGTATGCGCTCAACACCTCGCTGCGCGACTCGACCTATCCGTTCAATCATCTGAACGGCCGCGATGTCAACACGCTGATATTCCCGTCGCTGTCGGCCGGCAATGCTGCCTACCGCATGATTCTCGAGATGGGCGTGGGCGAAGCCATCGGCCCGGTGCAGATGGGCCTGAACAAGCCGGTCCACTTCATTGCCGTCGACTCGCCCGTGCGCGATATCTTCAACCTGATAACCGTCGCCGCCATCGACGCCCAATACCATCACGCATGATTTAACGGGCGACTCGGGCGAATTTAGCGGATTTATTGCTAAATTTGCAGCTTGTTACACCAAACCGTCAATCACATGGCAGAAGAAACACAGAACACCTCAGCGGATGAGACCCGCCGCGGCCTCAACTTCATAGAACAGATTGTAGCCGACGATCTTGCAGCCGGCAAAAACGGAGGACGTCTTAACACACGTTTCCCGCCCGAACCCAACGGCTATCTTCACATCGGCCACGCCAAGGCCATCTGCATGGACTTCGGCGTTGCAGAGAAGTTCGGTG
>ENA-OYXX01000196-OYXX01000196.1-human-gut-metagenome-genome-assembly--contig:-NODE-196-length-29242-cov-9.506595_pt1 | contig 29242 bp, 23 predicted proteins | sample MGYA00243976_ERZ653434 | MGnify/ENA primary metagenome ERZ653434 (study PRJEB26926, sample SAMN06165112) | human gut metagenome | biome: ENVO:00009003; feature: ENVO:2100002; material: ENVO:00002003...
TAAGGAGTCGTCGGCAGCGTCAGATGTGTATAAGAGACAGATCTAATAAACAAAATAAACTCATCTTCATTCCTTTCCAATATTGAAATAATGTATAGCAATAATATCCCCATACGTCCTGGTGGATATGACAAGTCGTTGATTGATTTTTATGACTATTATACACAACTTGCTAAATATGTTAATCCCAAGACAATTGTCATTAATGATAGACTGGAAATAAACAATGCTTTCGCAATAATTTATAAATAATATGTATGCTAAAAATATCAATTATTACATCATGCTATAACCGAAATAATACTGTTGGCGATGCAATAGAAAGCGTGCTGGCTCAGGACTATCCTGATATAGAGTATATCATTGTAGACGGGGCATCTACAGATGGTTCTATAGAGACTATCCGCAGCGCCATTGCAAGGCATGAGGACAAGGTGAATTTTATCTCAGAGCCAGACCACGGCATGTATGAGGCGATAAACAAGGGTATCAGGATGGCAACTGGGGATTATATCGGACTGGTACATTCGGATGATTTCCTGTATTCTCAACATACCGTTACTAATATCGTAAAGCAATTGGAGGCTACTCATGCGGATTTTCTGTATGGTGACGGTTTGTTTGTTGATCCAGAGAATACAGATAAGGTGGTGAGGAAATGGATTGGAGGCACTTATCGGCTGTGGAAAGTGCGTCACGGTTGGCTGCCGCTGCATCCAACTTGTTATATTCGCCGTGATGTGATGATGAGGCGCGGACTGTACAACGAAAGCTACAGGATTGCTGCTGATTCCGACCTTCTGTTCCGCTATCTGCTTGGAGGAGACATCACCGTGGCTTATCTGCACGAATATATTGTAAAAATGCGCATGGGCGGTATGAGTACCGACAGGGCACGCAGGAAACAAATGTGGAAGGAAGATATCCGAATGTATCACTCACATGGCATGAATGCAACTATCACCAAGATTGAGAAGATGCTGTGGAAAGTGCCGCAGTTCGTGAAGGCAAAATTTATGTAAGGATGCACTGGAGGACTGGTTTGAGGATAATGACAGAAAAGGTTTACTTTGAGTTTGGATTTCATCCGACCTTTTTTACGCTCGGCATAGTAAGCGAGCTTCCTCTGCTCTCGCTTAATCAAAAGGTTTTGCAAGTCGCAATAGATAACAAAAAGTCGTTGTCGGTTGGTATCACTGATACTGATTGGCATCGTTTTCTGCCTTTTGTAAGAAACAAGCATTGGTGAGTGTGGAATTCTGTGATGTGGGTATTGCATGAGGTGTTTACAATGCCTACACATTATTATATATGTGAGCCAAACGAAAAGGAAGGACGGAAATTGCTGGCTGAAATCATGCAAGGCGGCAACTTCGGACTCCATGGCAAAGAGCGACCAAATGTCTATAAACATAGAATAAATTATCATATTTGGAATTTCAAACGACTTTCCAGATTATTCGTGAGCTATCCCGAAGAGGCTCTTTGCGAACCATTCTTCAGGGTGTGGCACTTAATATGGAGGTGTCTTGTGTAGCAATAATAAGTTACAATTGTAAAATAATCAGTAAATATTAAATTATGGAATCAAAACCTCTAAAACTTCAAGAGACGATGGGCTCGTATTTTCCACATTTTCTTGAAATGTATATAAATACAGAGAAAATTGCAGATCTTAATGTTTTGGATGAAATGGAACTTTCCACGTTCTTTCATGAGTGGATACATTTTATACAAGATCTTACAACCTCCTTCGGGTGTTATAATGCTTATGTCTATTTTGAGAAACTGTTTTCAATGGGCAAGAAAGCAATGCAAGGTGGCGAAGAAATAAGTGTACCTATTACAATAGACAACAATGATAATGTTTTAACAAATGAGTATATAAACAGGGCAGGATGGGGAACAACGCCCCAAAGTATATTTACAGATATAATTAAGTGCGAGAACCAAAATGTGCCAGTCCCTGCAGATTTAGTTTCAATAGGAGCACCCACGGAAATACCACGATGCTTTGTTAAAAACAATAGAGGGGAAACTTTCGAATTTGGAGCTTTGCAAATAATGGAGAGCATGGCTTACCTATGTCAATGTCAGCTATTCCCTGATACTGCCCCAAACCATCCTGTTCATCCTTACCATATCGCAACACAAGTGGCCGAGTTGTATTCGAAGGAATTCGCTTCCTGCCTGTTGAACGTAATTGCCTTATGTGACATGTCCTTGATGTATTCCGTGCCAGGCGTACAGTTTACATCATATTTATCAGATATCAAGAATGGTAAAATTGCCTTACCGAATGCTCCGGAAGATGTTTACGCCTATTTTTGCGATAAAAATTGCACAGATAACTATATCAATATCGAAGAAATGACACGTTCTCATTTTAAGGGAATATTGAAAGATCCAAAGGCTTTTTACAACTATCATAAATGGATAGACAATGCCTATGATCTGGCGAAAGGACTACGAATAAATGAGACTTTTTTTATTTTGGATCTGTTAAGAGGAGGAGAACTTAAGAATAATGCCGTTTTTAGGTCTTTGTATCAAGATTTCGGTACCCCGCTTATTCGAAATAACAAAGGCGAATACTCCAAGACACCGGTCAAGGGAAATCAAGGGTGGGACGTGGAATATATGCAGCCTATTCGGCAGTTGGGATGCATTCTAACAGGTAAGACTATTGAATGCGGACTATGGAGATGGTGTATAGACTCAGCTAATGAATTACTGGGGAAAGGGGATTCAGATGACATCATCTGCAAAGTTGATGAAAGATGTAAGACAAATCCGTCTTTGAGATCAATAGATAAGGTTAAGTGTCCTATGGGATTTGTTTGGTATGCAACAGGACTACCTCTGGTGAAAAACGATATTCGTTAACATCTACAATCTTAGAAAACAATAATTGTGAACTATCTTATTGGGGGCTTCATCCTGTTGTTTTTCCTCGGGTGCCCTAAGCAGGAGAAATTCTTGGCAGGAATGACAATATAAAACGTGCTCCTTTGTGGATGCAAAAAGCAGGTCTTGAATGGTTCTTTCGCTTCATGATGGAACCCAAGCGCTTGTTTAAGAGGTACTTTATCGATGATATGACTATATTTCCTCTTGTCATGAAATATAAATTAGGGATAAAGAAATAGCGTTTTTACAAGCACTGTCTGCCCAAAAGCAAAGAGACAAAATAAAAATAACTAAAAATTTTGGAGATTAAAAAAATTGTTGTATCTTTGCAGCATAAAATAATAAAAGATACGTATATGCTGATAACAAGGGAAGAGGCTTTACAAAGGCTGAAAGCTACAAAGGAAGCTAAACGGCGGAAAATAGAAATCCTTAAAGAAAGGATGATTCAGAAATGTAAAGCCAATACTGATGGTGAACCTTTGAATGTGGTGTTCAATGATTAATCCACTTTCGTTAGACAGAATCAACAAGAAAGCCCCATACAAGGTTGAGTGGGATAAAGTGACAGGATCATTTGATTTTGTTACAGGTCATGGTGTGCGGATAAGTGTAGATTTTGAAGAAGATTTTCTTATACAGTCAGATATTTCTTACCAACTCATCATTGGTAATTCCAACCAAAAGAAATCACCGCGCGACAACAAACTACAAAAGACTGTCCTGGCAATAATTGAGGAATTTTTTCACAGAAATCAAGCTGCAGTATTGTATATTTGCGAAACTGGCGATGGGAAACAGCAAGTTCGTAACCGGTTATTTAAGTACTGGTTTGACTCTTATGAGTTTAACACAAAATATTCATTATATACCACCCATATTGTGGACGATGAAGGAATATCTAATTTCGCAGCCCTTATTCTCAAGAATGACAATCCTAAAATTGTTGACATTGTGACGGAGTTTACTCAAACGGCAAGGATTCTTCGCGAGAAACCATAAATCAGAAAAGTAAAGAGAATGTGAAATCCAGGACATAATGATGTTTGAAGAGGCATTAGAGGACTGGTTTGAGGATAATGACAAAAAAGGTTTACTTTGAATTTGGATTTCATCCGACCTTTTTTACGCTCGGCATAGTAAGCGAGCTTCCTCTGCTCTCGCTTAATCAAAATGTTTTGCAAATTGCAATAGGTAACAGGAAGTCGTAGTCAACCAGTGTCTATGATGCTGATTAGCATCGACTTTTTGACTTTTGTAAGAGACAAGCATTGGTGGGAATAGGATTCTGTGATGTGGATGTTGCATGAGGTGTTTGCTATGCCTACACATTATATTATATATGTGAGCCAAACGAAAAGGAAGACCGCAAATTACTGGCAAAAATCATGCTGGGCGGTAACTTCGGACAATAGACAAACGAGACAGAAACATGAAGAATGGTGGCACTATTTCTCACACCATCTGGAAACAGAAAAGAGTGATGCGGTTAGTAAGCAGTTATCCAGAGGAAGCACTTTGTGAACCATTCTTCAGGGTCTATCATCTTTTGTGGAGAACTCTCCATTCGTTTTAAATTAAGAGTCATGAGCTCTAATCTATGCTGTGATCATCCATTAAGAAATTATATATGTTCATGATTAAGATGCCAGAGTCAGTTTGATATGTGGGCTGGAAAGAATCGCCAACTATGACAATTTTCTTGAATCCATCATTGATTTTTAGCAGACTCCTGTACTCCTGTTGTTGTTTCTCCAATGTCGGCAATGCGTATGCAGACTGTATGTAGTATGTCTTTTTTATTGGCAAGCAAAAGAAGTTTGTGTTAACAACTACCTGCCAGGAGTTTGAGCATAACCACCAGGACTATGAGCCAGTGAGCTTTGTGCATAAACACTGGGAAATATGGGGATAGCTGAGAATCCAGATAACTTCTATATGAAAAAATACTTGGAGAATATACTATGTAATCGGTGATTATACGGCAACAATGAGCAATACAAAGAAAGAGGAAATGGTGTATGATGTTCTTACACGGTACGGCATCACGGACAGACGTGTTGCAATAACGATAAAGAACAACATCGCATTGCTGAAAGAAAAGGATTTAATTTAAAGAAACCTATTATGGAGGAGTATTATGACAGCAGTCTTGCACTTTGGGGATTAAAGTGTGAGGAATCGGTAACGACAGAAGCTAAATTTCTGGAAGTATTTGACATAAAGGAGGATATAGCTGCCGTGCGATTTAAGAATGGCAATTGCTGCATCGTAGACAGCAAAGGAAAACTGCTGATGCGACTGCCTAAATGCAACCAAGTTGAGTTTGCTGAGAATGATTTCCTGAAGATTACAGGTAAACAGAGTTTTCTGATAGATATGCGTTCGAAGGCGGTTTATTCCTGTATGCCGGAATCAAAGACGTTTGGAGAAGCACATTGTTGTGCCTCCGAAATACCGTTCCATTAAACCTCCTGTCGGAAAATATTGTGCCGTAGAGATTACACCAATGAATTGGGGTGTTATAGCTGTGGACGGTAAGATGATGGTGGAACCACGATATGAGGAGATAAATATATCCGAGGATGGCATGGCAGAACTGATAATCTATAAAGGTAAAAGCATCAAACTTAAACTTGATTAATTCGCTCAAGTGTGGAGTGATGTGTGAGGAGTGTGAAGTAAAAAGTGTGAAGTTGACTCAAAACTATAAAACCGTGAAAAGATGCTGAGAGACTATCAGAAAGATATTTGCAGTAGGACCGTGGAGGCATTCAAAACTCACAGGAGTGTGATGGTGCAGATGCCGACGGGTACAGGAAAGACGATTGTGCTCGCTCAGATTGTAAATGAAGAATTAAGAAACGTAAGTTCGACGAAGTCAATGAAGAGTGAAGAATGTTCTCCATTCCACTCAGTTAGTAATTTAGATTTATCTGTCAGCGGCGAGACGTGCATTCTGATTGTTGCGCACAGAAGGGAGTTAGTGGAGCAGATAAAGGCCACTATTCACAGACTGAGGATTGATGACGGGAATATCACGGTGTGTTCGATACAGTGGCTGGCGTATAATATAAATAAGGTGGCGATTGCTCCATCATTAGTGGTAATTGACGAGGCACATCATGCGCTGGCGAAGACTTACCGCATGATGTGGGAGGCATGGCATGAGGCAAGATTTCTTGGGCTGACGGCAACGCCGTGCAGGATGAACAGGGCCGGGTTTACGGACTTGTTTGAGTGTCTGGTGATGTCATGGAGCATCGGGCAGTTTATCAAGGCGGGATGGCTGTCGCTATTCGATTACTACAGCATCAAGGCGGACAGTGAGGAGCAGAGATTAATCAATTCATTGGAGAAGCGCGGGGCTGACGGGGATTATCAGGCAAAGGAGCTGAACGCTGTGCTGAACCGCAGGCCGAGCATTGAGAGGCTCTATGAGAGTGTGGTGAGATATGCCGAGGGAAAGAAGGGTATTGTGTATGCGATAAATATTAATCATGCGCACAATATTGCGGAGTATTATCGGGAGCATGGAGTAAATGCTGTGGCGATAGACAGCAGAACACCAGCTGAGGTGCGCAGGCAGACGGTAGAGGATTTCAAGGCTGGTAAAATAAGGGTGATGGTGAGCGTGGATTTGTTTTCCGAAGGTTTTGACTGTCCTGATGTGGAGTTTATACAACTGGCACGCCCTACGCTGTCGTTGGCGAAGTATTTGCAGATGGTGGGACGAGGACTGAGGAAGTCGGAGGGTAAGGAGACGTGCGTGATGATAGACAACGTGGGACTTTACCGTATGTTCGGACTTCCAGCCGCCGACCGTGACTGGCAGGCGATGTTTGAGGGACGGACGGCAGGCAAGGGGAGCAAGGCAAGGGATAATGCCGTGTGCAACTATGCCGTGAGTGCTAAGGCGGAAAACTGCACCATGGCTGATACGGACTTGGAGGAAATCATAGGACATGAAAGTCTGACCGCACTGCTGGAGCGTAACGCCAACCTGCGACTGACTGGAGACGGCATTCTCACCATAACAGGCAGGGGCAGCAAGACACGGTATGTGGACCTGCGTAACGACATGGAATATGCAAGTCGTCCGACATCTGTATGGTTCGGAGACGTGGAGATGCTGAAGGTCGGGGACAAATATTACGACAGGACGAAACATCCGTACAAGGCGGGATTCAGCGGTAAAAAGTACTGTATAAAGGACAGGGGATTCTATGTGGACATATTCATGAACAATGATGCCGACTGGTGCCGTATGTTGAGGGGCATTGGGAAGCCCAACATTCTGCACACCGCCTGCATACTTGCCAATGACGACACAGACTGTTATATTGTAAGTTCAACGCTGGAGGACGGAAGCATAATCATTCTTGACCGCAAGAAAAACTACTATCATGTGAAGGACGGTAGAAAGAAACGCTATATCGGCAATGAACAGAACGACGGGGAAATGCAGAAACTAATATCGGTTATCAGACAACTGAGGGACAGGGCAGCGAAAAAGGTGGAGCGCAGAAAGGCTGAAAAGCAGAAAGAACGGCTGACGCAATTGCAGAATGCCGAACCGTTCAGTTCAAACAACAAATGGGGATTAAGACTTGGCGGTCGTGTGATTGTGCCGCCAATTTATCGTAGCATCAAAGAGCCCGTGGGCTACTACTGCGCCATAGAGAAGAACTATGGACAATGGGGAGTTGTGGCATTAGACGGTACGATGATGGTTGAGCCCAAATACTCGGACATAGAGATAAGCACGCAGGGCATTGTGACAGGAACCAAGGTCACGGGAACAAAGGAACAAATGAGATTGCCATAGAGGAAATTCTAATTAAGGCAATACGATATCTAAAATGTTTTAAAGATAAATAAAAAAGGGGCAGCACCATGTATGTGCTGCCCCTTTTTTATGTTGTTTTGTAATTAAATTACTCTACAATGATTGGCTTGTACTTAGGTACAAGAGACTTCATGATGCACCATGCGAGTAGGTAAGCCACGGCACAGATGCAGAACACAATCATATAGCCTGCGGGCTTGCCCTCAAAGCCGAGGAAGGTGAAGGCTGCACCCTGATTCTCAGCGTATGTGAAGAGCTGGCCAGAGCCCTTGTTGATGAGATATGAGCCAACACCGCCTGCCATACCGCCGATGCCTGTAACGGTAGCGATGGCACCCTTGGGGAACATGTCGCCTACGGTAGAGAAGATGTTAGCCGACCAAGCCTGGTGTCCGGCACCTACGAGACCGATGATGATTGCAGGCCACCATGCAGAATATGCGCCCATTGGCTGTGCAAGCACGCACACCAGCGGAATGAATGCGATGAGCATCATGGCGAGCATACGGCCTGCATACGGGTTCATGCCGCGCTTGTCAACGAAGTACGTAGGCAGCTTGCAGATATAGATTGAAAGGAAGGTCACGATGGCATAGAGTGTCATGATGAGCAGCATACCTGTGCCCGAAGAAGCCTTGTAGCCATACACATCCTGGAAATATCCCGGTGCCCAGAAGAGGAAGAACCACCACACACCGTCGGTGAAGAACTTACCCACGATGAAAGCCCATGTCTGCTTGTAGCCGAAGCACTGGAGGAAAGGTATCTGCTTCTCTTCCTTCACTTCCTCCTCATTCACATTTTCAGCCTCATCGTCCTGATGGATGTAAAGAAGCTCAGCCTTGTTCACCTTTGGCGACTGCTCCGGTTTGTCATACCACTTAACGAAGAATCCCATCCAGATAAAGCCGAGGGCACCGATGATGATGAATGCCATCTCCCAGCCGAATGCCTTTGCCAACGGCGGAATCATCAGCGGAGCTGCCAAAGCACCTACAGAGGCACCGGCATTGAAGATAGATGTGGCGTAGGCGCGGTCCTTCTTTGGGAAGTACTCTGCTGTAACCTTGATGGCTGCTGGGAAGTTGCCGGCCTCACCGAGACCGAGCACTGCACGGCATACCAGGAACAGCCACACGCCTGTAGAAGCAACTGCCAACGCTACAGAGCTGCCGTCCTCGAGGGCACGCATTGCATCGAGGCTGTCCAAGCCGTGAATCCACTGTGTGGCAACGGCTGTGCCGGCATGGATACAGGCACCGAAGCTCCACACTCCGATAGCCCAGAGATATCCCTTCTTTGTTCCCATCCAGTCTACGAACTTGCCTGCGAAGAGCATGCAGAAAGCATAGAAGAGAGAGAAATAAGCGGTGATGTTACCATAGTCCTCATCTGTCCAGTGGAAATCAGGATAGATAAACTCCTTTGCTGTCAGCGACAGCACCTGACGGTCGAGATAGTTTACGGTTGTCGCAACGAACAGCAGTCCGCAAATCCACCAGCGCCAGTTTGTCATTTTTGTTGTTTTAATAGCGTTCATTTGTTTTATTGTTTTGTTATTATTTATTTATCCATTAGTGTCAAAAAAAAATGTTGCGACTGCAAAGATAATGAAAAAAATTCATAAAGCAGGGCGCACATATTATAAATTTTGTAAAAAGCGGCAAAAAACAGTATGTTTTGCCTGTTTTTGCCGCTTTTTACTATTTCTGTCAGTCCATCACATAGACTTTCTTCACCCTGTTGCTTACTCCCGTGAGCAGCTCGTATGGTATTGTGCCGAGCGTGTCGCTGAGCGTGGTCACTGGCAGATGCTCGCCGAATATCTCCACACTGTCGCCTTCCCTGCACGGAATGTCGGTGACGTCAATCAGCGCCACGTCCATGCAGATGTTGCCCACGTATTCCGCCTTCTGTCCGTTCACCAGGCAGTAGGCATGACGGTTGCCGAGATGGCGGTTCAGTCCGTCGGCATAGCCTATAGGTATTGCAGCTATCACACTGTCGCGGGTGAGTATTCCCTTGCGGCTGTAGCCCACCGTCTCGTCGGCAGGCACATGGCGCAGCTGCAGGATAGTGGTCTTCAGCGTGCTCACTGTGTGGATTATGCTGTTGTCGCGGCTGTCAATGCCGTAGAGTCCCAATCCCAGGCGGCACATGTCGAGCTGGCGCTCGGGGAAGTGCGATATTCCTGCCGAGTTGCAGATGTGGCGCAGAATCTTATGTGGGAACGCCGCCTGCAGTTTGCTGCTGCCAGAGATGAACAGCTCATACTGACGGGCGGAGAAGTTGTCGAAGTCATCGCTGTCGGAACCCACAAAATGGCTGAACACCGAGCGGGGGATGATGGCGGTCTGATGCTTCAGGCGCTCCACGAGCTCGTCAGTCTCCGTCACAGGATTGAAGCCCAGGCGGTGCATTCCAGTGTCAAGTTTTATATGCACGGGATAGCCTGTTATTCCCTCCTTCTCGGCGGCTTTGATGAGCGCATCCATCAAGCGGAACGAGTACACCTCAGGTTCAAGGTCGTAGTCGAACATTGTCTTGAAGGCTGTCATCTCGGGGTTCATTATTATTATGTTGCAGGTGATGCCAGCCTTGCGCAGCTGCACGCCCTCGTCGGCAACAGCCACGGCGAGATAGTCCACACGGTGGTCCTGCAGTATCTTCGACACCTCCACGGCTCCTGCGCCGTAGGCATCGGCCTTCACCATGCACACTATCTTGGTGTCGGGCTTCATCATCGCCCGGTAGTGGTTGAGGTTTTCCACAATGGCGTTGAGGTTAACCTCAAGAATCGTCTCATGCACCTTCTGCTCCAACTGCTCGGCAATGGCATCAAATCCAAACACGCGGGCACCCTTAATCAGAATCACCTCGTTGCTCAGCGACTCAAACACCTTGCTGCCCAGGAACTGTTCCGTGGTCTCAAAGAAATATTTTTCCTTTACGTCAATAAGACCCTGCTGCTCCATCAGGGCAGTGCCTATGCCGATAAACTTGCCGACACCACGCTTGCGGCAGAGCGAGCCAACCTCGGCATAGAGGTCTTTGTCGGAGAGTCCGCTCTGATAGATGTCGCTGAGAATCACGGTGTGGGTCTTGTCATTGCCGTCGGGACGGCGGTGCATGAAGTCGAGGGCGATGTCGAGCGAGTAGATATCATTGTTGTAAGAGTCATTGATGAGCGTGCAACCGTGCTGTCCCTCCTTCACCTCAAGGCGCATTGCCACAGGCTCAAGCTGCATCATGCGGCAGGCAAGCGTCTGCATGTCGACACCAAGCTCCAGTGCCACAGCCACACAGGCGTATGAGCATTGCAGGGCGGCATACGAGATGAACGGCAGCTCATATTCTCCACACTCCCCCTTATATACATAATGTACACGTGAGGACTTCTCGCCCGCCTCTACATTTGAGATGTAAAGTGTTGCCCTCTGGTTGGTGAGACTCCACGAAATCTTTGTGCCGGCATATCCGCTTTTGCGAACGCAGCGGCTCACCACATCGTCATCGCTGTTGTAGACTATTGTCTCTGCGTTCTTCAGCAACAGCATCTTCTCCTCACACTTCTCGTCCATCGAGCGGAAGTTCTCCTGATGCGCCGCTCCCAGGCAGGTAATCACTCCTATAGTAGGTTGGATGATGCCGCTAAGTGCCTGCATCTCACCGGGCTTGCTTATTCCTGCCTCAAAGACTCCCACCTCGGTCTGCTCGTTGATTTTCCACACACTCAGGGGCACGCCAATCTGCGAGTTGTAAGAGCGTGGCGAGCGGGTCACCACCATCTGCGGCGACAACAGCTGATAGAGCCATTCCTTCACCATCGTCTTGCCGTTGCTGCCCGTGATTCCCACCACGGGGATGCTGAACTCATCACGGTGGCGCTCAGCCAGACGCTGCAGGGCTGCCTTGGTGTCGGGAACTTTCAGAAAGTTGCAGTCCTCAAATCGTGTGTTGTACTCTGAGGGAAGGTCCTCCACCACAAAGTTGCGCACACCACGGTTATGCAACTCGTCGATATACTTATGTCCGTCGTTACGCTGTGTCTTCAGTGCGAAAAACAGTGTCTCCTCAGGGAAACACAGAGAACGGCTGTCGGTGAGCAGCCAGGCGATGATGCTGCCATCGCTGCCGCCAATCCTGCGGGCGCCAATGAGCGCCGCTACTTTCTCAATAGAATATTTCATGTAACAAAGACTTAATTTTAGTTATTTTTGCCTTGTTTTTTGTTTACTTCTGCAAAAGTACTACTTTTTTATAGAAAAAAAGCAGAAAAACAAAAAAAAGTTGTACCTTTGCATCAAATTCAACAATAGGAAAATGGATAAACAAAAAGTAATCATATCCGAAAATCTGCAAAGCGTGCTCGCCCGGGAAGTGGGGCTGCTGGAGCACGACCGCACGGCGATACTCACCGATGAGACCACCGCAAGTCTGTGCTTTCCGCTGATTAAAGACCATCCTGCACTTAACGGAGCGCACCATATAAACATAGGTGCCACCGACAGCAACAAGACTCTCGACACCTTGGCAAAGGTGTGGCAGGGACTGCAGGAGGCAGGATGCACACGCCACTCGCTGATGATAAACCTCGGCGGCGGCATGGTGACCGACCTTGGAGGATTCGCAGCCTCAACATTCAAGCGCGGCATCAAGTTCATCAACATCCCCACCACCCTGCTCGCAATGGTCGACGCATCGGTGGGAGGAAAGACGGGCATAAACTTCGGAGGACTGAAAAACGAGATTGGCGTGTTCAACAATGCCGACTGCGTGATTCTCGACACCGAGTTTCTGAAGACCATGGACAGCGAGAACATCTGCTCTGGCTACGCCGAGATGCTGAAGCACGGGCTGATAAGCAACGACGGGATGTGGGCGGAGCTGCTGAGCTTCGACATACACAATCCCGACCTGCGCCGGCTCGGCAGAATGGTGAGCGACTCCGTGGCAGTGAAGCAGCGCATAGTGCTGGAGGACCCATTGGAGCACGGCATACGCAAGGCGCTCAACCTTGGGCACACCATGGGGCATGCCTTCGAGTCGTGGGCACTGAAGCGTCAGCCTGTTCTCCACGGTTACGCTGTGGCATGGGGCATTATCGGCGAGCTGTATCTCGCCGCCGTAAAGACTGGATTCCCCACCGACAAGATGCACCAGACTGTGAGCTACATCAAGGAGCACTACGGCAAACTGCCAGTAACCTGCGATGATTACAACGAGCTGACTGAACTGATGATGCACGACAAAAAGAACACCGCCGGCACCATCAACTTCACTCTGCTGAGCGACATCGGCGAGATAAAGATAAACCAGACTGCCACAGAGAAGGAAATTCACGAGGCACTGGACTTCTATCGTGAATGCTGAAAAAAAATTACGAGTTACGAATTTTGAATTTGGAATTTGGAATTGTCGGCTTCGCCGATTTAAGAATAAATAAATTTGGAATTGATAATTCGTAACTCAAAATTAATAATTAAATAATCGGCTTTAGCCGACAATTCGTAAATCGTAACTCAAAATTCGTAATTAAAAATGAGCGACAGCATAATTCTTATCCCCACATACAATGAGAAGGAGAACATCGAGAAGATTATACGTGCGGTGTTCTCGCTGGAAAAATGTTTCCACATCCTTGTAATTGACGACGGCTCACCCGACGGCACCGCCGACATCGTAAAGCATCTCATGGCTACGGAGTTTTCCGACCGTCTGTTTATCAAGGAGCGCAGCGGTAAGCTGGGACTTGGAACTGCCTACATCGAGGGATTCAAGTGGGCATTGGCGCACGACTACGAATATATCTTTGAGATGGATGCCGACTTCAGCCACGATCCCAACGACCTGCCCCGTCTCTACAGCGCCTGTGCCGACGAGGGGTATGACGTGGCGATAGGCTCGCGCTACATATCGGGAGTAAACGTGGTGAACTGGCCCATCGGGCGTGTGCTCATGAGCTACTTTGCATCAAAATACGTAAGGATGGTCACGGGATTCAAGGTTCACGACACCACTGCGGGCTTCAAGTGCTACCGCCGCCGTGTGCTCCAGACCATTGAACTCGACAAGATACGCTTCAAGGGCTATGCCTTCCAGATTGAGATGAAGTTCACAGCCTATAAGATAGGATTCCGCATCAAGGAGGTGCCCGTGATATTCGTCAACCGCCGCGAGGGTGTGAGCAAAATGAGCGGAGGCATCTTCGGAGAGGCTTTCTTCGGAGTGATGCGCCTGCGCTGGGACAGTCTTTGGAGAAAGTATCCGGAGATTAAATAATTATGAGTTACAAATTACGAGTTTTTAATTATTCTCGCTACGCTGCGATGATAAATTATATATTTACGAATTGGCTGCGCAGTAAAGACTCGTAATTAAACAACTAATAACTCAAAATTAAATAATTCATAATCGGCGTAAGCCGACTAATTGACTTCGTCGAACTAACGTTTCATAATTCAAAATTCGTAATTCAAAATTAAATAAAATATACAATGAAAACAGAAACACTTTGCGTACAGGGCGGATGGTCGCCAAAGAAGGGTGAGCCGCGCCAGTTACCTATCTATCAGAGCACAACATTCAAATATGACAACAGTGAGCAGATGGCGCGTCTGTTCGACCTTGAGGACAGCGGATATTTCTACACCCGTCTGCAAAACCCCACCAACGATGCCGTTGCCGACAAGATTACAAAGCTTGAGGGCGGAGTGGCTGGCATACTCACATCGTCTGGTCAGGCTGCCAACTTCTATGCAGTGTTCAACATCTGCGAGGCAGGCGACCACTTCATCACCTCGAACACCATCTACGGCGGCACATTCAACCTCTTCGGTGTGACAATGAAGAAGCTGGGCATTGAGTGCAGCTTCATCGACCCCTCATGGGACGACGAGCGCATAGAGAAGGAGTTCCGCCCCAACACAAAATGTTTCTTCGGCGAGACTATATCAAATCCCGGCGGCAACGTGTTCGACATTGAGCGTTTCGCCAAGATGGCTCACAAGCACGGTGTGCCGCTGATTGTCGACAACACCTTTGCCACACCAATCAACTGCCGTCCGTTTGAGTGGGGTGCCGACATCGTGACCCACTCCACCACAAAATACATGGACGGTCATGCCACACAGGTGGGCGGCGCCATCATCGACAGCGGCAACTTCGACTGGGACGCACACGCCGACAAGTTCCCCGGACTGTGCCAGCCCGACGAGTCATACCACGGACTCACCTACACCAAGGCGTTCGGCAAGCTGGGCTACATCACCAAGGCAACGGCACAGCTCATGCGCGACCTCGGCAGCATACCGTCACCGTTCAACTGCTTCCTGCTCAACCTTGGTCTGGAGACCCTGCACCTCCGCATGCGCCAGCACTGCGCCAACGCTCAGGCTGTGGCTGAATATCTCAACGCCAACGACCGCGTGAACTGGGTGAACTACTGCGGACTGAAGGACAACAAATACTATGACCTGGCTCAGAAGTACATGCCCAACGGCTCGTGCGGAGTGATTGCCTTCGGACTGAAGGGCAACCGCGAGGATGCCATCCGCTTCATGGACGCCCTCAAGATGATTACCATCGTCACTCACGTGGCCGACGCAAAGACCTGCGTGCTTCACCCTGCAAGCCACACTCACCGCCAGCTCTCCGACGAGCAGCTGCGCGAGGCAGGAGTGGCTCCCGACCTGATACGTCTGTCTGTGGGCATTGAGAACGTGGAGGACATCATCGCCGACATACAGCAGGCTCTCGACGCCACGAAATAAAAATGATTATGAAAAAGGAAGAAGATGTACGTTGGATTCAACGGTTCATCAATTATCGTAAGGCGTTGTTGAAACTGTCGCAGGCAGTTAATCTGATTGCGAACAGCTTCAACAACGACAAGGGTGTTGACGAGCTGTTAAAGGAGGGGCTTATCCAGCGCTTTGAATACACCCATGAACTTGCATGGAAAGTGATGAAGGATTATGCGGAATATCAAGGATATACTGAAATCCGCGGGTCAAGAGACGCTTTCCGGCAAGCTCTGCAAATGGGAATCATCGACAGCACCGAATGGATGGGGTCTATAGAAGACCGCAACCTTACTTCGCACAACTATGACGAGGATGTTGCCGAAGAAATATATGAAACCATTGTCACGGTGTATTATCCCCTGTTTGTGAAATTTGAGCGTACCATGCTTCCGCTCTCAGGAATAGAACCCGCCTAAACGTACATATTATGCCATACGGATTAAAAGACAGTGAGCTTCAACAATTAGAAAAAGCATTTGCTTCTAACAAACGCATAGAACAGGTTGTTCTTTACGGTTCACGTGCAAAAGGCAATTACAAGCCATTTTCAGATGTAGACATAACATTGGTTGGTACGGAATTGTCCCGAAGCGATATGAATATGCTGTATGCATCAATCGACGAGTCTTTTCTTCCTTATAAATTTGACATTTCGTTATTCTCATCACTCAAAGACAACGCCCTGATTGACCATATCAATCGTAGAGGCGTTGTCATATACAGTAAGAAAAACGAATGAAAGAGATTCTGCTTATCGCAATTGTATGCCTCCTCGTGTCATGCGGCGGCAACGACCCGCACGGCAACATACGCGCCGCATACTACTGGAGCACGACACTGGATATCGACTCACAAAAGGCGGCATTCATAAAGGAGCATGACATCACGAGGCTTTATATCCGTTATTTTGATGTGGTGCAGGGCAATGCCGGAGAACCAGTGCCCAATGCCACGCTAAAATTCCGAAACCTGCCTGACAGCTGCATAGAAATCATACCTACGGTATTTATCACCAACGAATGTATGAAAGCCAAGACCGGCGGACTGGCTGAAAAAATCTTAGGCAGAGTCTTGCAGATGAACGAGACAAACGGAGTGAGGAAAGTGAAGGGCGTGCAGATTGACTGCGACTGGACCATGACCACCCGCAAGAATTTCTTTGCGTTTATGGATGAAATGAAGAGACTTACCCATGAAAAGGAAATGGAGCTGTCTGCCACAATACGCCTGCACCAACTGTCGCAGACTCCCCCACCCTGCGACCGCGGCGTACTGATGATGTACAACACGGGAGACGTGACCGACTTCAACTGCCGTAAGCCTATACTGGACATGGCAGATGCCGGACCATTCATGCGCTATCTTGATAGCTATGATCTGCCGCTTAGCTCGGCATATCCGCTGTTCAGATGGGAGGTGATATTCCGCAACGGCAAGTTTGTGGGCATACAGCATTATGAGGAGGAGTTTCCCACACTTCCAACAGACTCGCTAAGAACCTGTCAGCCGGAAATCACCGACATAATGAAAGCGAAGGAAGCCATTGAGAAACGACGCCCCGATGCCAACAACGAAATCATTCTATACGATTTAAGCAACTATAACATCAAACGTTTCAACCGAGAAGATTATGAAAAGATTCTTAACCATTAGTCTCCTGCTGTCGCTTCTGACATGCGGAGAGACACAGGCTTGTATATCAGAGGCTCCGACATACAACTATTACATGATGCACGTATGCCCCAGCACTGCCGATATGTTTTATGAGCGCACCGGCAAATTCTGGAAGGAGTACAGCAACGGGAAGTGTGACTCCTACAACAACTACTCCCCTACGGTAAGGGAAGTTGCCACAGAGAAAGGAGACCGTGAGATGCTTGCCTATATGGACGAGCTCGACAAATATCTGAGGATATGCGACCAGCTGAAGGAAACTTGGTCTTATCCCACAGCGCAGGAACTTGCCGGACGCCGTGCCACACTGCAACAGATGGCCGCAAAGTGCAAGGCATATAAGGGCACAAGACTTAAGCCACAGTATGCCCTGTTGCTGATGCGTGCGCAGATGCTGCTCGGACAATATAACGCCAATATTCTCTACTGGACGAACACAGCCACAAAGATGCGCCCAAGCGTATACCGCGACATGATGGAGAACATATATGCCAATGCGCTGCTGAACACAGGAAAGAGACAGGAGGCATGCGACATATATGCCGCGCAGGGCGACTGGGAAAGCATAAAGTGGATGACACGCAAGTACCGTAACATGGCAGGAATAAAGGCATTGTATGCAAGAAATCCAAACTCGCCTACACTGACATATCTGGTGGAAGATTTCGTAAACAACATACAGGAGACTCTTGACCAGAAAAATGTAGCCGAGTCGAAAAAAGACATGTTCGGCGACTTCGATGAGGAATGGATTAAGACCATTGGCCGCAAGCCGATATACAGTGATGAGGCAAAAGCGTTTGTTACCTTTGCAAACAGCGTCATCAAAGAGGGAAAGACGCATAATCCATGCCTTTGGCAGACTGCCATGGGAGTAATAACCTACCTTAACGGTGATGCAGTAAAGGCTCTCGGAATTATGGACAAGGCAATAAATATGGACGGCACGGAGATGATGAAGGACAATGCCCGTTGCGTAAGGATGATATGCGCCGCCTCGGCAAACAAGATGTCACAGCAATACTATCAGTTCCTCACTGATGAATTTACATGGCTGGACAACAAGATAAACAACGATAAAAAGAATGGCGCGGACTATCTTTTAAGGATGAAAGAAAGGCTTGTTCACCGCACGCTCATTCCGAGATACCGTGCCGAAGGACATTTCGAGATGGCGGCATACATGCTTGACATGATAGAGAGGCAGTCAATCAGCCGCTATTACCAGCAGGACAATGAAGAAGAGAGCGGTTACAACTGGAACCGTGAGTACAGCAGTTACTATTTCGGATGTCTCGACAAGCTAAGCGCCGACAGCCTTGTGTTATACAAGAGGCTGCTTTTCTCCACTCCGGCAAACAGTCTTGAGCGCTATCTGAAAGAGCGTGTTTATAAAAACGAGGCATATTACAACGACATTATCGGTACGAAGATGATGGCGGAGGGACGATTCGAGGAAGCCGTGTCCTATCTTGAAAAGGTTCCATTAGACTTTCTGCGCAAGCAAAACATCTGCGCATACATGGCTATGCGAGACTACAGCAAGCCGAGATGGCTCACCAAACAAGCTATAAAAGAAGACAGTGAATACGATTCAAATTACAGAAACTTGCTGAACAGAAATCCCAAACTTGACTTCTGCCGTGACATGATGCGCCTCCAGCCACAGCACGACCTGTCAAGAGCCAACAGCGAGGAGCGAATCAATACAGCCTATGAGCTGGCTGTGAGATACTTCCAGGCATCGTGCTACGGTGACTGCTGGTATCTGACGCACTACGGAAAGAGCGTGTCCGACAGCACAAGAGTGGGTGAAAAGGACTTTGCCAAAGCTGCCGTGGAATATCTCTGCGAAAGCAAGAACAGCACCGACTTCAACATGAGAGAGCAAAGCCTCTACGCACTGGCATACATACCTACCGAGCCTTACATAATGGAAGTTTACGACCCCGAGACCTACGACATAAAAATCGTAATAAACAAGTCACGCCAGTTCTTCGCCATGAAAGAGCTTGATGACTTTGCAATCGCCAACTCAGGAAAGACGAGTGGATATGTAAGTAAGTGTGATGTGCTGAGAAAGTTCAGGAAAATAAAATAAGTATCTCGTATTCCGTTAGAGCAATTATCTGCCGTTTTCGACTTTATTAATTGCCCAACGACTCATTCAAGGCTGTTTATTGCGAAAAGAAGGTCGCGCTCAACAACAAGACACCGTGATTGCAAAGAAACCTAAACTATAAAAACATAAGTTATGAGAAAGAACATCATCGCCACAGCGCTTGTTATGGGCATGGCTGCAACCGGTGCACGGGCACAACTGGTTATAAATGAGCTGATGCAGTCGAACATTGACTGCATAATGGATGATATCAACGAGTTTCCTGATTCGTGGGTGGAGCTGTACAACAGCGGAACGACGGCTGTGAATCTGGCAGGCTATAAGCTGGGAGACAAGGAGAAGGCATCGAAGGCATGGCAGCTGCCAAACAGAACCGTTGCCGCAGGAGGCTACGCCATAGTGTACTGCGACAAGGAGGGCAAGGACATGCACACCACATTCAGGCTGGAAAGCGGCAAGGGCTGCAATGTGTACCTGTTTAAGGGCAATGAAATGGCGGACAAGGTGGAGGGACTGAAGAAACAGCCTGCGCCAAACACGGCATACGGAAGAAAGACCGACGGCGGCAATGAGTGGGCTTATCAGCTGACGCCAACACCGGGTAAAAAGAACAGCGGACTGACTTGCAGCGACAAAAACATGCTGGGAGCACCCGTATTCTCAATTCCAGGAACGGTGTATACGTCGGCGGGGAGCCACAAGCTGAACATCACGCTGCCCGAAGGAGCACCCGAGAACACGGTGATAAGATATACCACCGACGGAACGGAGCCAACAGAAACGAGTAGCGTTTTCCCCGCTGGAGGAATGACTATACAGGCATCACGAGTGATACGCGCAAAATGTTTCTGCGAGGGATGGCTGTCGCCACGCTCCACCACGCACTCATACATCTTCCACGGCAGGAAACAGACACTTCCGATAATATCGATAGTGACCGACAGAAAATATTTCTACGACGACAAACTGGGCATATATGTGGATGGCAACTACAGCAGCCAAACAAAGAACTACGAATATAAGTGGCGCCGACCGATAAACATCGAGATGTTTGACGAAGAAGGGCAGCCAAGCGTGATAAACCAGCTGGGCGAGACACGGTGTCACGGTGGAGCCTCGCGCGGAAACAAGTTTAAGTCGCTGGCGGTGTACGCCAACAAGCGGTTTGGCGAGAAGCGCTTCAACTATGAGCTGTTTCCCGAAGACCGTCCCGGCATCACCGACCACAAATCGTTCGTGCTGCGCAACGCCGGCAACGATTTCGACGGTCTGTACATGCGCGACGCGGTGATACAGCGCACGATGGCGCACAACTGCGACCTCGACTGGCAGGCATACCGTCCGGCGGTGGTGTATCTCAACGGCTCGTATCTGTGTATGCTCAACATTCGCGACCGCTCGAACGAGGACAACATCTACACCTACTACGACGGGCTGGAAGACATTGACATGATAGAGAACAACTGGGAGCTGAAAGCCGGCACAATGGACGCCTACAACGAGTTCACGAAGTTCTACAACGAGCACGGGCACACCCTCGCCGAATATGCCGAGAGGATGGACATCGTGGAGTTTCAGAACCTGATGATAATGAACCTGTTCTACAACAACCAGGACTTCCCGGGCAACAACATCGTGATATGGCGCCCGCAGGCAGAGGGCGGCAAGTGGCGCTGGATAGCCAAAGACACAGACTTCGGACTGGGGCTTTATAATCCTTACTATTACATGTCATACAAGACGCTCGACTGGCTGCACAACCCCGATTTTGACTATGACCGCGCTTGGGCAAACACCTACGAAGCCACACGCCTGTTCCGCCGTCTGGAGGAAATCGACGAGTTCAAGCAGATGTTTATCGACCGCTGCGCCGTGTACATGGGCGACTTCATGAACTACGAGGGCACAAACAAGTATCTGACCGAAATGACCGACGCCATAAGCACGGAATACCCCATACACAGAAAGCTGGTGAACCAATGGTGGCCAAACTACACAGAAGAGCTCAACAACGCCCGCAACTTTGTGAAGCACCGCGAAAGTTTCTTCTACCAGCACCTTGCCGACTATTACAAATTGGGCGCCCCACAGCCCTTGACCGTCAACAACAGAATTTCGCCCACAGAGCAGAAAATGCTCAGCATGACCGTGAACGGCATTGCGCTGACCCGCGGCGTGATGAACGGCAAATTCTTCAAAGACCGCAAGCTGACCATTGAGGCAAGAACCACCGACGACAGTAAGACGGTGACTAGCTGGAAGGTGCTGACCGTGAAAGCCAACGGCACCGAGGAAAAGACATACGACGGCGAAACGCTGACGCTGACAATGCCCGAATGCACAAAGCTGATGGCAGACGCAATCATCGACGAGAACCCCAACGGCATAACATCGCCCACAAACGGCACCGACGGCAGCGGCAGCACAAAATGCTACAACATGCAGGGACAGGACGTGACAGGGCAGAGTCTGAAACCCGGGCTGTATATAATAAAAAAAGGTGGAAAATCGCAGAAAGTGACAATCCCTAAAAAATGAATGTGATGAAAAAAGGGAATAGCCAAGTATGGAGAAAATAAATGGGAAAAGATTTGGATAATTGAAGGAAAAGCGCTAACTTTGCAGCCAAAAACTAAAAAACAACTGGTTGAATCAAGTTCAATATACCAATGATTAACAACACAGCAATGAAAGAAAAAGATAATATTATACCCAAAGAAGATAAAAAGATAAATAATAAAAAGGAAGCTCCCGACCCTAAGGTCGAGGAGCCGAATGATTTTGAGCTGCAAGATAAAAAACAGCGAGAAAACATTTTCCGTATTATAGACAACATGAAAGGCTGCCTTGTCATTATACTTGCTATATTTATAATTTGCTATAGTCTGTGCGCCCAAAGCACCTCCCACACAGCCAAGCCGGACACAGAAATCACGAAATCCGGGAATTAATCTGCCGAGCCGGTGCTGACCACAGGCTGCGCGTTGTCATCGCCGCAAAGCACCACGAGCAAATTGCTCACCATCTGAGCCTTACGGTTGTCGTCGAGATTCACAACATTCTCTTCGCTGAGCTTGTCGAGAGCCATCTTGACCATCGACACGGCACCCTCGACAATCTTCTCGCGCGCCATAATCACTGCCGTTGCCTGCTGGCGGCGCAGCATGGCTGCGGCAATCTCGGGAGCGTAGGCAAGATAGTTGATGCGCGCCTCCACTATCTCTATGCCTGCGATGCTCAGGCGTTCTGTGAGCTTGTCCTCAAGCTCCTTGTTTATCTCCTCGGCGCCTCCGCGCAGGGTGATGCTGTCGTCGCTGCTGTCGGTGTCGTCGTAGGCATAGTTGCCAGCCACCTGTCGCAGGGCGGCGTCGCTCTGCACCTTGACGAAGCTCTCGAATGCGCGCATCATGTTCTGCACTGTTGCGCCGTTAACGTCGTTTGCCGTGCCCGCCATGGTTTGCGAGTCAATCTCGAACACAGCCTTGTAAGTGTCCTTGAGCTTCCACACCAGCACGAGGCCTATCATTATCGGGTTGCCGCTCTTGTCGTTCACCTTTATAGGCTCCACGTCAAGGTTGCGCGCCCTGAGCGACAGCTTCTTTGTAGAGATAAACGGATTCACCCAGTAATATCCCACACGGGTGAATGTGCCGCGGTATTTTCCGAAAAACATCATCACCCTCGCCTCGTTGGGCTCCACCTGCACAAAGCCGGCAGTCAACACAAGGCTCACCACAAACAGCACACAAAACAGCGCGCACGCCCACCAGCACTCCACGATGCCCGTAAACACGGCAAGACCTATGCTGCCGAAAACCATCACAAGCACTCCGATAAGCATGTCGATGCCATTGACTACAGTGCCTTTAAATTCAAATTCACGTTGTTCCATAATCATTTATTTACAATTAATATTTCATCAGAAGTAAGCCCTTATGCCGGCGAAGATTCCTATCTGCGCATAGCCGTAGCGCATGTCAGAATGCTCCTGCTTCCATTCCGCCGGAGCCTTGAAGTATCCTGTATACTCCATCACGTCTACGCCCACGCCGATGTGCTTGGTCAGCATGTAATCAACGCCCATGCTGAACGTCATTCCAAATCCCGAATACGAGTCAGCCTCGTCAATTGATGTATATCCCATACTGTAATTCATGGTCCACAGCCAGCCCTTGTCGGTGCGGTAGGCATAGGTCAGCGACGGACCAAGATAAAAGATGTTTGCGCTGCCGCCATAGTTAGAATAAGAAGAATCGCCCACCTTAAAATGGCTCTGAAAAGCCTGAAGTCCGCAGCCCCAGCCCGACTTCCAGAGGTGCGAATACTGAAACATGAGATTAAATGCCGAAATTCCCGAAAATTCCTCGCTGCCCACGTACACCTTTGACGTAATCCATGCCGGACCAACATTCAGCTTCACGATGTTCGACGGCAATTTGTGCTTCTCCACCAAAGCCGCCATCTGCCTGATGTTTTCGTTGTGCGACCTGACTGCCGGACTCACCACGCTGCTGTCCACAACGTTATCCTCCGAGCGCAGAATGGTTCCAAAATAGTAGCTCTTCAGATAGCCCACCTCGCTGCCGTTGCTCATCAGCAGACCGTTGCCGCCTGCATCGGCAGCCATCACCTTTGCCATCTTCACCTTGGGGTTGTCGTCTCTGCTGATGTCCGAAACCGTCAGCCCCAGCCTCTTCATAGCCTGCTTTCCCTCGGCGTTAGGCTGTAGTCCCGCCACTTCCACCTTGCCGATGGCAGTGGCAGAGCTCGGCACAAGAGCCGGATTGTCATACACTTTCACCGAGTCCAGCGGCAGCGGCTCATAGCGCTGCACGATTGCGGTGCTGACCGTAGGCATACACGACACAAGGAGTGCAGACGATGCGAGAAGCAACGCCGCAGCCATGAATAATCTCTCTCTTTTCATTGTTAATCATTAATTTAGTTAAAAATCTGCCACAAAATTAACGCATTTTGAACGAAACGTTATATGAAAACAACTTTTTCATCGATGCCGTTATCTTTTTTTGACATATATCAACGCGCTGCGCCTTGCGGAAAAATCTCAAAACACCCGAAAAAACACACTTTTTTCTGGTTACATCCAAATATTCCGGACGTTTTTTTTGAAAATAGCAAAAAATAATGTAAATTTGCACTTTAAATAATGTATAAAACTACTAAAACAAACATGAGAAGACTGATTACACTGGCTTTGGGGGCAATGACAGCTCTCGGAGCCAACGCAAAACTGACAGTGACCCTGCAGCGATGCAACCACCAGACCGGCAGCATTGCCCTGACGGAAGGCAAAGCCACCGTGGGCTGGCAGATGAAGAGCGACACCAACGGCGACGCGCAGACAGCATACCAGATAATGGTGACGGAGCGCGTGAGCGGCAAGACCGTTTATGACAGCGGCAAGACTCCGTCGGGCGAAAGCCAGCTGATAGCCCTGCCACAGTTGCCAGCCAACGTCTGCGGCTACACGTGGAAGGTGCAGGTATGGGACGCAAAGGGCAAACCCTCGGCATGGTCGGCTGGACAGCAGATAAGAGTAGTGCCGAAGACGTTTGAGGCACAGTGGGTTGGCGCGATAACCAAGAAAGCGGCGAAGCTGCCCGAGGGACGCTTCGCCAACACGCAGTATAAGCGCACCGACTACAAGGCGCTGTGGGCAGAGGTGGACACTCTGTCGCAAAAGAGCATCATCGTGTCGAAGGACGTGAGCGTCGGCGGCAAGAAGATTGTAGACGCCGTGGTGTATGTGAGCGGCATGGGGCACTACGAGCTGAGCCTCAACGGCAGAAAGGTTGGCGACGACGAGTTTGCGCCGCTGTGGAGCGAATACAGCAAGACAATATATTATAATGTGTACGACGTGACGCCGATATTGCAGAAACTGAAGGGCAGCATAGCCATAGAGGCGCTGCTGGGCAACGGTTTCTTCAACGTGCAGGGCCGCGAGCGCTACACCAAACTGCAGACCACCTTCGGACCGCCGCAGCTGTGGCTTCAGATGGAGATAAGCTACGCCGACGGCAGCCGCCAGACCGTAAAGACCGACGGCAGCTGGCAGTGGCGGCTCAGTCCCGTGACCTTCAACAGCATCTACGGCGGCGAGTCCTACGACGCGCGCCTCACCGCGCAGCCCCGTCACGACGTGGTGATTTGCGAGGGAGCAAAGGGAAGGCTCACTCCGCAGACCGCCCCCGGCGTGAGGGTTATGGAGAGCTACGGAGTGAGGAGCGTCAATGCGATACACCCCGACAGCATAGCGGCAGCCGAGAAACAGACAAAAAGAAAAATTGCCCGCGGCGCATTCGTGTGCGACATGGGGCAGAACCTCGCCGGATTTCCGCAGATAACCGTCAGCGGCAGGCGCGGACAGAAGGTGACGCTCATAGTGGCTGAGAAGCTGAACAACCAGGGAGCCTGCAACCAGCGCGAAACCGGCCGCCAGCATTTCTACGAGTACACCATAGGCGAGGACAACAGGAAGGAGACGTGGCATCCGCGCTTCTCTTACTACGGCTACAGATATATTCAGGTGGAGGGCGCAGTGCTCGAAGGCATGCCCAATCCCGACCGCCTGCCTGTAATCAGCAGCCTTCAGAGCCTCTTCGTCTACAACTCGGCAAAGGAGGTTTCGGCGTTTGAGTGCAGCAACCCGCTGTTTACTCAGACTCACCGTCTCATTGAGCGCGCTGAGCGCAGCAACATGCAAGCAGTGCTCACCGACTGTCCCCACCGCGAGAAATTAGGATGGCTGGAGCAGGACCATCTGTGCGGTCCGTCGCTGCTCTACAACTACGACATGACAGCCTATCTGCCCAAGATTATCCGCGACATCACCGACACGCAGCGCCCTTACGGCATGGTGCCCACAACTGCCCCGCAGTACGTTTCGTTCGGCAATCTCTTCGACGATTCGCCCGAGTGGGCGGCTACCCTCATCGTGTCGCCCTTCCAATACTACGAGATGTACGGCGACGACTCGGTGATAAAGGATAATTACAAGGCGATGGTACGCTACATCGACTACCTTGCCACCCGTTCTGACGACGGTATCGTGAGCCACGGGCTGGGCGACTGGTACGACTTCCTGCGCGGCAAACCGTCGGGCTTCTCCCACAACACGCCTGTGCCGCTGGTTGCCACCTGTCACTACATCTACTGTCTGCAGCTCATGGAGAAAGCTGCGCAGATGGTGGGTCACGAGCACGACCGCAAGCGTTTTGCCGCCCGCTGCGAGTATGTGGCTGGCGAATTCAACCGCCACTTCTACCGTCCCGACTCGCTGAGCTACGCCTCGGGCAGTCAGGCTGCCAACGCCCTGCCGCTGTTCCTCGGCATCACGGGCAAGAACCGCGACGCCGTGCTGCAGACGCTCCTGAAGGACATCGCCGCCCACGGCAACCGCCTCACCACAGGCGATGTGGGCAACCGCTATCTGTTCCGCACGCTTGCCGACACGGGCAACAGTCAGCTGCTCTACACCATGCTCAACCACGACGAGACTCCCGGCTACGGTTTCCAGCTGAAGTACGGAGCCACAACCCTCACCGAGCAGTGGGACCCGCGCAACGGCACTTCGTGGAACCATTTCATGATGGGACAGATTGACGAGTGGCTTTTCCGCACCCTCGCCGGCATACGCCAGCAGGAAGGCACCGTGGGCATGCGCCATCTCCTCATCTCCCCCACCCTCGTAGGCGATATTAAATATGTGCGCGCCAAGACCGCCTCGCTCTACGGCGAGATTTCGGTTGACTGCTCGCGAGAGAAGACTGTTGTTGAGATTCCCGTGGGCTGCGATGCCAGGATTGTGCTGCCCGACGGCACAGAAAAAACCGTGGGCAGCGGCAGACACGAGTTTTGAATTACGAGTTTTGAATTACGAATTACGAATTATTCTCGCTTCGCTGCGATGAAGAGTTTTTGAATTACGAATTGTGAGGGGGAAAATTACGAATTACGAATTGTGAATTACGAATTATTCTCGCTTCGCTGCGATGAAGAATTTTTGAATTACGAATTATTCTCGCTTCGCTGCGATGAAGAGTTTTTGAATTAAAAATTGTGAGGGAAGAAGTTTGACACAACGTTCCACGGAGCCAAATCTTCCCTCACAATTTTTAATTCTATAATTTTTAATCGGCTTTAGCCGACAATTCGTAATTCGTAATTCAAAATTCGTAATTCTAAAGTTTCCCTCCGCGTGCTTTCACGCGCTCTCCCCACGCCTCGCGCTCCTTTGAGATGTCATATCCGCGCTTGCTGAGGTAGTTGTTGATTCTTCCCTTGTACTTCTTGAACGTCTCATGCTTCTTGTTCGAGTTCTCGGCGTCGATTGCCAGCTCGCGAGCCTCCTTGAGCCACGCCAGAATCTGTGCCTTCTCCTCGGCGGTGAGCCTTGGAATCATGTCGCTGTAGGCATCCGACGTAACCTTCACCACGTTGTAGGTCATAACGTCCTTCACCGTGACAATCTCCTCGGCGGTGAGATAAATCGACAGGTCGGCGTCGAATCCGAAGTGGTTGCGGTACAGCTTCGAGTCCTTCCTTGCCTCGGCAGCCTCCATGAGCATCTTCTTCTCGTCGCCCTGCTTCTGCTTGGCGAGGTTCTTCACGCTGTCACGCTCGGCGTAGATGTCGTTGAGCGCGAAGTAGCGGTTTGCCACGATGTTGAGCACCTGCTTGCCCTTGTCCGTGCCGGTGATACCCAGCGCGTCGGTACATTTCTGCGACCTTTTCACAATGCTTGCCACATACTCGGGATTGCGCCCCTCACTGTTAAGTTCCACGGCGCCTGCCGCAGTCACCACGAAAGCTGCCACGGCAGCCAAAATCATCTTTTTCATCATTGGAATATTTCTTTTAAGTATTTTACATTGTCTCCATAGTTAGCCTTCACGTTTCTCACCTGCGTTGTGTCGCGGCTGCGCTCCACAAACAGCCATCCGCTCCACTTCATCCTGTCGAGCGTCCGCTTTATCGCCCTCACGTCGATGGTCTTGTCGTTGCGCAGCCACTGCCCGTCGGTGTTGCTGGCGTGGATGGCGCAGATATTCTTCTTGCCCAGCGCCTTCATGTCGCGGCAGATGTCGCGCCCATTCTCGGTCTGCGTCTGCCACTTGTAGAATATCTTTATTCCCTTGCTGCCTACCTCCTTTAGCAGCGCCCTGTTGCCCTTGGCGTCGAGCGGAGTGTCGATGCCAATCGTTTTTCCGCGGGCGTGAGCCATGTCTCCCGCTTCCTTCAGCCGCTTCACCAGCTCGGCGCGCTTCCCGGCGTTGTCATACAAGTCGTTGCCGCATCCGCCGAGCGGGAGGAACGCCACCCTGGCGCCAAAGAGGTCCATGGTGTTCAGGCAGTCCTCCACCAGCCATTTGTAGGTGCGCTTCTCAATGAACGACTGACCGTAGAATCCCGACATCGCCACAGCTCCAACCTCAATATTGAGGCTGTCGGCAGTGCGTCTGAACCTCACGGCGTGCTCCTCCTGCCTCATCTTGTTGTCAAACGAGTCGCGCCTGCCCAGACCGCCCATGTCCATCTCCACTCCGTCGCAGCCGATGCTGCGCGCCAGCTGAAACTCGCCCAGCTTCTGACGCTTGAGCATCATCCAGTCGCACGCGCCCACCTTATACCGCTGCGCCGCCGCCATCTGCGGCAGTGCCATCAGCGCTGCGAGCCACAGCACTGCCAAAATCTTTTCTGCTTTCATTTGTCTTAGTCTAAAAGTTTTTGTTTCAGTCTAAAAGTTTTTTTGTCTTTAACTAAAAGACGCACACCCTGCCCTTTTGTAACCCGCCGCCCCGACAGCCTGAAAAAATCTCCGTCCATTGAGTACAACCTCGCTGTGTATACGTCCTGTCT
>ENA-OYXX01000204-OYXX01000204.1-human-gut-metagenome-genome-assembly--contig:-NODE-204-length-28694-cov-16.034568_pt1 | contig 28694 bp, 43 predicted proteins | sample MGYA00243976_ERZ653434 | MGnify/ENA primary metagenome ERZ653434 (study PRJEB26926, sample SAMN06165112) | human gut metagenome | biome: ENVO:00009003; feature: ENVO:2100002; material: ENVO:00002003...
GTCGGCAGCGTCAGATGTGTATAAGAGACAGGCGCACACACGGCGGAAAAATTTTCGGAGTGAAAAAAAACGCAAAGGGCAAACCCAAAACGCGCCCACGCGCCCGGCCGGGCCGTGGGCGGGAAACCGCGCGCGATCGCCGCGCGCATTGGAGGCCGACATGAACATGACCACACGGCTGGAGCTCCGGCCGATTGAATCTCTCAAGCCTTACGCCAAAAATGCCCGCACGCATTCTCCTGCGCAGATTAAACAGCTGCGCAAATCGCTTCAGGAATTCGGCTTTGTATCGCCGGTTCTCATCACCGCCGCCGGTGATGTGATTGCCGGTCATGGCCGCATCGAAGCGGCTCGCGCAGAAGGAATTTCGGAGATCCCGTGCGTGCTTGTCGAGCACCTGACCGACGACCAGCGCCGCGCCTACATTCTCGCGGATAACCGGCTCGCTGAGGCGGCCGGCTGGGATGAAGAGCTTGTGAGCTCGGAGCTGCTCGCGCTGCGAGATGCAGGGCTGTCCATTGAGCTAACAGGCTTTGACGCTTCGGCCATCAAGCTGGACGGCGGAAACTTTTCCGGTCTCGTGGAAAGCGAAAAAACAGAAGAGTACGACTCGTTCGTCGACAAGTTCAAGCCAAAACTGACGACGGACGATTGCTACACCCCGGCCAACGTCTACAACGCTCTTCTGGCGTGGGCGCTTCCGCGTTACCAAATCGAAGCCGCGCCGATCGTCCGGCCGTTTTATCCCGGCGGCGATTATCAAAATTTTACATACCCGGAAGGCTGCGTTGTCGTCGATAACCCGCCGTTTTCGCTCCTGAGCGAAATTTGCCGATGGTACAGCGAACGCGGCATCCGGTTTCTCCTTTTCGCTCCACATTTAACCCTTTTTTCCACGGCATCGGGCGAGATGAACTACCTCCCTCTCGGAATCGGTTTAACATTCGAGAACGGCGCGAACATATCCATTGGTTTTGTGACTAATATGGGCAATCTCCGCATTGAGGCTTCGCCGGAGTTGTATGCCGCGATCAAAGCCGCGGACGATTCAAACCGCGCAGCGGAGACTACAGAGCTCCCGAACTACGAATATCCCCCGGAGCTTGTCACGTCTTCGATGTTTGCGCCGCTTCTTCGCAACGGCTTTGGTTTCTCCGTTCCTCGGAACGCGTGCTCCTTCACCCGCGCGCTTGATGCGCAGCGCGAAGCGGGTAAAGCGATCTTCGGTTCTGGGATGCTGATCTCTGAGAAAGCCGCCGCCGAGAAAGCCGCCGCCGAGAAAGCCGCCGCCGAGAAATGGCAGCTGTCGGAACGTGAACGCGAAATCGTGCGAGGGCTTGCCAATGCTTAACACTCCAGACTATTTGCCGGACGGTCTTCGCGCCGCCTTTTCTCGCTATGTCAATCTTCTCGGTGCGGCAGTCTCGCCGGGAGATGAAGACACCGTCGCCAAGCTCGTGCTTGCTGAAAACGAGTTTCTTCGGATCACAAATCACGTCACCCGTTCGATCAATGACGGCGAAGCCAGTGAGGCAGCGACGTGGATCGGGGCGCAGGACAAGTTGACAAAGCAGATCCTTGTGCTGCGTGACTGCCTTGGGCTAACACCACAGAGCCGCCGATCCCGCGGCCTGCCCGCCCCGAAAGGATGAGGTTAATTGACCCGCGAACAGGTCTACGCTGAGCAGCTCCGCTCACTCGGCGTTTATCAGCCGGCATTCGAGCCGGAGATCAAAACCCTTGCGGAGCTGGAGCGCGACCTCCAGCGCGCGAAAAAGGCGTGGCGCGCGACCGCACCGGCGGGCGTGCCGCCGTCTCCGCTCGATCCGCACTACACCGTCATCACCAACCTGCGCCGCGAGATCCTCGCGCACCGCGACGCGCTCGGCCTTACGCCGAAAGCGCTGCGCCGCCTCCGCGAGCGCGGCACCGGCGACGCGCCGGACGAGCGGAGCGCGATCGTCGCCCGCCTGGACGCCATCGCCGAGCGCGTCAGCGGCTACGACGCCGGCGAAACAAACACCGAATAAGCGCCAGAGCCTTTGAGCCCGAGCCTTTTCCCTGTCACCCGACAGGGCGAAGGCTCGGGCTCTTTTGCTTTTCCCGGAAAGGAGCTGAGAGCGTGTCCAATTTGGACACCGTATTTGACCGCCATCCTCGCGCGCCGCGCTCTCCGCACATGGCGGAGGTGCTCGCCTATGCCGAGCAGACCGCCGCGGACGATGGCATCTGCGACCTGACGCGACTGACCTGCCGCCGCTTTCTCGACGATCTCGACGGCGGCCGCTGGACCTTCCGCGCGGCGCTGCCGGAATTCTGCGTGGAGATCATGACCGGCCTTTTCGCGTTCTCCCAGGGCGAGCGGCTGGACGGCACGCCTTTGCGCGGCTCGCCGCTCGAGCTCATGCCCTGGCAGCTGCTCTGCACGTTCGCCATCTGCGGCTTTTATCATCCGGAGACCGGCATCCGCCGGTTTACCGAGGCCGGGGTGTTCGCCCCGCGAAAGACGGTCAAAACCACCTGGGCGGAAGCGCTGCAGTTTGCCCTTGCCCTCTGGCACCGGCGCAGTGGCGCAAAGTGCAAAACCGTTGCCGGCTCGCTCAAGCAGGGCATGGAGGGCTTTGACTGGCTGGTTTTCAACCTCAAGCGGCTCGGCCTCGTGGCCGAGAATAACCCGCCGGACAAGCTGCGGCTGATCGACTCGTCGCTCGGCCACAGCGTGGAGGGCGAGATCTGGGGCGGCCACATCGACCTTGAGACCCTCGCATTTAAGCCGGAGCTCTTCGACTCGTTCAACGCGGCGTTCGTCCACCTCGACGAGCTGGAGCTCTACAAAGACCCCCGCGCCTACACCCGACTGCGCGACGCCTCCAAGGGCTACACCAACAAACTCATCCTCGCCACGTTCACCGCTGGCGACGACGGCGTCAGCTTCGCCGCCCAACACCGCGATTACATGGAGAAGATCCTCCGCGGCGTGATCACCGGTCCGGACGCCGACCGCATGTTCTGCTTCATGGCCGAGGCCCCGCGCTCGCCGGACGGCGAGGTGGACTTCACGTCCCCGGCCGTCCATCGCGCGGCAAACCCATCCTACGGCGTGACCATCCGCCCGGACGACATGCTCGCCGCCGCCTTGCAGGCCGAGCACAACCCGACGCTGCGCAAGGAGTTCCTGACGCGCTCGCTCAACGTGTTCGTGTCGAGCTTCAAGGCCTGGTTCGACGTAGAAGAATTCCGCCGCAGCGACCTTCGGCACGACATCTCCCCCGCCGAGGCCGCGAAGCTCATCAAGGCCGCTTATGGCGGCGCGGACCTCTCCAAGCTCCACGACCTCACCGCCGCGGCGCTCGTCGGCGAGATCCCCGCAAAGCTCCTCGCCACGGAAGACTGGACACCGCCGGAGGACGTGCTGTGCATCCTGCCGCACTGCTGGTTTCCCATCACCGCCGCGGCGGAAAAGGCCGACCAGGATAACATCCCCCTGTTTGGCTGGCAAAAGGACGGCTGGCTCGACATGCCGAACGAGCCGAGCATGGACCCGACCGAGCCGGTCAAACAGTTCCTCGCCTGGAAGGCGGCGGGCTGGAAGATCCGCAAGATCGGGCACGACCGCAAATTCGCCCGCGCCTACTACACCGCCATGAAAAAGGCGGGCTTCTCCGTGGTGGACCAGCCGCAGCTCTATCTCCAGAAGAGCGAGGGCTTCCGTTATATCGAGCACAAAGCCAAGATCGGCTGCCTCTGCTATTTCCACGCCGAGCCGTTCGAGTACTGCATCTCGAACGTCCGCGCGCAGGAAAAGGTGGACGACGCCGTGCAGTACGAGAAGATCTCCCCGACCAGCCGCATCGACGTGTTCGACGCCGCTGTGTTTGCAACCATCCGGATGCTGATCGACACGGACAAGAGCGCTGCCGCGGCGCGCTGGTTTGGGAGTTCAAAGAAAGGGGCTGATTGAATCGGGCATTTTTTCCCGCCGCAATAAGGCGGCAACGCAGACGCGCAGCGTGGCCATCGGGCTGCTGCCCACGTCGCCGGGCGTGATCTGCCCGGCCGGATACCACGCGATGATCGACGCGCCCGAGGTGGCCGCGGCCATCTGGCGCATTGCCGACATGATCGGCAGCATGACCATCCACCTTATGCAGAACACCGACAAGGGCGACGTCCGCGTCCGCAACGCGCTCGCGCGAAAGGTGGACATTGATCCTTTTTCGCTCACGACGCGGCAGACGTGGATCAACTGGATCGTACAGCAGATGCTTTTGGAGGGCAACGCCTTTGTCCTGCCGAGCACGCCCGGCGGGATCCTCACAGATCTCGTGCCCATGCCGAAGGCCGTTGCGCAGCTCCGGCCGGACGGCAATCCCTACGAGATCGTGCAGAACGACACGGCCTTCCGCCCGGACGAGGTGCTGCACTTCCGGCTGCGGCCGGATGTGCGAAAGCCGTGGCTCGGCTGCTCGCCGCGCGTGCAGCTCTCCGCCGTGGTGGACAGCATCATGGCCGCGCAGACGACCAAGACCGCGATGATGTCCAGTGAATACAAACCACCGATCATCATCTCGGTCAACGCCGACGCCAACCTCGCCGATGAGGAGCTTCGCACGGAATTTCTCGAAAAGTTCTGGAAGCGGACGAATTCCGACGAGCCGGTCGTGCTTCCGGCGGACGTGATGAGCGTAAACAGCGTCAAGCCTCTCTCGCTCTCCGATCTCGCCATCAAGGACGGCGTCGAGCTCGACCGCCGCAGCGTCGGCGCGATCTTCGGCGTGCCGGGCTTCCTGCTCGGCGTCGGCAGCTTCAACCGCGAGGAGTTCAACGTGTTCGTTTCCACGGTGCTGCGCCCGCTGGCGCAGGTGATCGAGCAGGAGCTCACGAAAAAGCTGCTCTACGCGAGCGACCTCTATTTCCGCTTCAACTCGCGCAGCCTCTACGCTTACGACCTCAAAGACCTCGCGGACATCGGCGACGCGCAGTACATCCGCGGCCTGATGACCGGCAACGAGGTTCGCGACTGGATCGGCCTCTCCCCGCGGGAAGGGCTCGACAAGCTCGTAATGCTGGAGAACTACATCCCCGCCGACCGGATCGGCGATCAAGCAAAACTGACAGGAGGCGATGACAATGCCGACGAAACCTGACCGGCAGGCGCGGCAGATCCGCAGCATTCCGGGCTCGTTCCAGACCCGGACGCTCGAAAACGGCGAGCCGGTGATCGAGGGCTATTTCGCCGTGTTCAATTCCGACTACTTCCTCTGGCCCGGCGCGACGGAGCGCGTCGCCCCCGGCGCCTTCGCGGACGAGCTTCACGCCGACGTCCGTGCCCTGTGCGACCACGACACACGCATCGTGCTCGGCCGCACGGCCGCCGGAACGCTCACGCTCACCGAAGACGAGCGCGGGCTCTACGGCGTAATCAAAATCAACACGGCGGACGGCGACGCGATGAATCTCTATGCGCGTGTGCAGCGCGGCGACGTCTCGCAGTGCTCGTTCGGGTTCGACATCCTGGACGAGGAGTACGTCATCAACCCCGACGGCTCGGAGCTCTGGCTCATCCGCAAGGTGAAGCTCTACGAGGTCTCGGTCGTCACGTTCCCGGCCTACGAGGAGACGAGCGTCTCCGCCCGCAGCGCCGACACCCCCGCCCGGCGCGAGCGCCGTCTCGCCGCCTGGAAAAACATCATGAAGGAGAGACTTGAAAAATGCTCAAAGTGATCATGCTCCGCAAGAAACAGGACCAGCTTGAAAAGCGCGAGGCCGAGCTCCGCTCGAAGCTCGCCGGGTACAAGCAGCGCGAGGACGAGCTCGCGCAGGCCATCGCCGACGCGACCGAGGAGGACACCTCCGACATCGAGGCGGCCGTCGCCGAGCTGGAGACCAACCAGGCCGACACCAAGGCCGAGCTCAAGAAGATCCGCGACGATCTCGATAAGGTCATCGGCGAGATCGAGGACGCCGAGAAGGCGCAGGAGGACGCTCTCGCCGGCGAGACCGGAACCGGTGACGACGGCGAGGCGCGTTCCCGCCGCCGCAGCGCCCAGCGCATCGACACCCGCGCCGCCGCGGAGTTCCAGCGCACCGGCAAGCATACGTTCCAGGACGTTCGCCGCTTTCTCCGCTCCAACGGCGGCAACGGCACCCCGGTCCTGACCTCCAGCACCGGCGTCATCGGCCCGACCGGCGTCGGCGGCATCAACGACCCTGTCGGCGGCCCCTCCGCCCTCATTGACCTGCTCAAGCCGACCGACTGCACCGGCATGGCGGCCTACAAGGTCGCCGTCATGACCGGCGACGCCGCCTCCGCCGCTCTGACCGAGGGCAGCGCTCCCACGGAGAGCGAGCCGACGTTCGATTCCGTGACGTTCACCCCGACCCAGTACGGGACCATCGCCTACGTCTCCAAGGAGATCCGCAAGCAGTCCCCGCTGAATTACGAGGAAAAAGTCACCGAGTCCGCCCGCCGCAGTCTGCGCAAGGTGCTCACTGGCGTCGCCGTCACCGCAATTACTGGCAGCACGCTGAACGACAAGTTCGCCCTTAGCGCTGCCGCCGCTTCCACGACCGGCTCCGTTCTGTTCGATCAGAACCTCCTCTCGAACATTATCCTCGCCTACGGCGGCGACGAAGGCGTGGACGGTGCCGCGGTCCTCTTTCTCAACAAGAAGGACCTCAAGGCGTTCGCTGCCGTCCGCGGCACGAATGAGTACCTCCCTGTGTACTCCATCGTCCCCGACGCGGCCACGCCCAGCACCGGCGTCATCAAAGACAACAACGGCCTCTCCTGCCGCTACTGCATCTGCTCCGACGTCCCCGCGCTCTCCGACCTTTCTCTCACCACGACCGCCAAGAACACCATGTTTTACGGAAATCCGCAGGCGGCGGAGCTGGCGATCTGGGGAGGCTACGACGTGGAAGTCAACGACGGTTACAAGTTCGCCGAAGGCCTCCTCACGGTGCGCGGTGAAGTTTCCGCCGCCGTGGGCGTCACCGCGAAAGGCGGCTTTGTCATCGTCACCGCGAAGAAGGCCTCGGCCTGATCTCCCCCTGCTTCTCCCCTGTGTCCAAATTGGACACAGGGGAAACCCCGTTGAAAGGAGGGCTGCCCCGTGGCTGATACCACGACCGCCTATAGCCTGATGATCGCCGATCTTGGCTACACCGGGACGGACATTCCCGCCGAGACAAAGACGCTGATGGAGGCGAAGCTCGCCGCCGCGCTCGTGCAGCTCGCGGCAAAGGGCATCACGCTCGATCTCGCCGCGCCGACGGACAACGAGCTGCTGAGCGCCTACGCCGCGTGGATGTATCGGCAGCGGGCGAGCGAATCGCCCATGCCGACGTATCTGCGATACGCGCTGAATAACCGCATCGTGCGCTCGTCCACGTCGGCGCAGGAGGGCACCGCATGAACGTTTACGACAAGGAAGTCAAGATTTACACCCTTGACGCGGGAACGCCGCTGCAGTCCCGGCTGCACTTCGTCTCGCGCCATCTCGGACGCGAGGAGAGCGTGTACGCCGCCAGGTTCTGGGACAGCGTACAGGCCGGCACGCAGATCGACAAAATGATCGTCGTGCCGTTTGGCCGCATGATCGAGACCGGCATGTTTGCCGCCGTCTCCGGCGGCACGCCGCTGCGCATCGAGCAGGCACAGTATGAGTACGACGCCGACGGCAACCCCGTCACGCGCCTCTCCCTGCGCCGCATGGACGACCGCTTCGAGATCGCCGCGCCGGAGGTGAAGCCATGACGCTCGAAAAGCTCATTGCCCTCTTGCGGACCGTCTGTCCGGAGACCTACGAGCTGGCCGCGCCGCAGGGCGTGAAGCGCTGCATCGTGGCGCACACCTACACAAACGGCCGCAGCCTCTACGGCGACGATCAGAACCTTTTCGACATTGAGAAGGTGCAGCTCGACATTCTCACGCAGAAGAATTCCGACACGCTGCTGCTCGACGTGTGCGAGCTGCTGCGCACCTGGTGCATCACCTACACACTCGAGGCGATCCACGAATACGACGACGACTGGAACGCGCTGCGGTCTATCGTGCAGCTGGAGCTGATCTGATGGCGACCTTTAAATTCAACGGCATGGACGAGCTGACGCTCTCCCTTTCTCAGCTCGCCCAGACGCCGGAGGATGTGCAGTATTCCATGCTTGAGGCCGGCGCCGCCGTCCTCGTCGAGGCGTGGAAAAAGGTGCTTGAGCCGATGAGGCGCACCGGCCAGCTCATTGAGAGCATCAAGGCCAAGCGAAAGAAGGGCGACGCGCCGATCGTCGCCGTCACGCCGGACGGCACGCGCCGCAGCGAGTACCGCGGCATCCGAAAAACCAAAGCCATGGGCGGCCGGAAAAAGACCAATGCCGAGGTCGCCTATGTCCTGGAATACGGCACACCGCGCATGGCGGCGCGTCACTGGATGGAAACGGCAAACGAGGAGGCGAGCGACGAGGTCGTCGCTGCCGAGGCCGCCGTCTGGGACGATTATCTCAAATTTTTGAATCTGTAAAGGATGTGAAAATCCATGACTGTCAACACCAAAACCGTAAAGGTGCCGATCGGCATCCGCAAGGCGCTCTGGGCGAAGATCACCGCCGAGCCCGACGCCGCGCACCCGACCTACGACGCCACCATTCTCGATCTCGGCGCCGCCGTCAAGGGCACGCTCGCGATTACGACCGCGACGCTCTCCATCTACGGCGACGACACCGAGCAGCTGCGCGACGAGGCCTTTGTCTCCGCGCAGGTCGATGTGGAGACGACCTGCTCCGACCTCGAGCTGAACGCCTCCGTTTACGGTCACACCTATTCCACGAACGACGGCGAGGACAGCGGCAAGGACGACCACGCGCCCTATGGCGGCTACGGCTATCTCGAGCCCGTCCTGCTCAAGGACAAGTCTGTGGTCTTCCGCGCCACGTTCCTCCGCCGCGTCTGCGCGATCGCGTCCTCTGAAAAATCGGACGCTGCGACCCGCGCCGACAGCATCACCGTGCAGAACAACGCGGTCTCCTTCGCCTGTTCCGCCGACGCCACCGGCTCCTGGCGAGCCCGCAAGGAGTTCACCGGCGACGGCGCGGAGGCCTCCGCGCTCGCGTGGATCAAAACGCAGTTCGCTCCGACCTGACGCACGGAGGCAGCCGTCGCGGCTGCCTCCGCTTTTCATTTTGACCGAAAGGAGCCGCTTATGCGCTCTGTGAAATATGAATTTCGCGGCAGCGAATACGTCCTCGCCGTCACCGCCGCCGCGCTCTTCTCGATCTATGACCAGTTCGGCACCGGCGACGTGCTGGAGACGACGAAGTGTATGGACCCCTCGCTCGACGGCTGGGAGAGCTGCTGCCATCTCGCGGCGCTGCTCTCGGAGCAGGGCGCGGCGCAGCGGGAATATCTCTACCGCCCGCCCGTGCCTACGCTCGACGCGGAATATCTCATGCGAACGGCCTCGCCGACGGACGCGGTCAATCTGCGCCGCGCGATCCGCGAGGCGTTCCGTCTCGGCTTCGCGCGCGAGATCGCCGAGGATCTGGACGAAGAAGTGAACCTCGTGCTCCTTGAACGGGAGCGGGAGGACGCCGAAAAAAAAGCGAATCCCCCGGCGCGATCAGGGCGCAGTGGCTGGCCGTGGCGGCGCGCTGCCTCAACTTAAGCATGCGCGAGGCGCTGCTTCTCTCGCCGGGGGAGTTTTCCGACATGCTCGCCGCCGTCTCGCCGCCGAAGCGGGACGAGCCCCCCGTCTGGGCGGAAGGAGATGATTGACCGTGGCAACCAGAAAAATCGACACCGAGCTCTCGCTGACCGGCGAGAAGGAATTCAACGACCAGATGAAGGCCGTGAACAACTCGCTCAAGACCACACGGTCGGAAATGGCCGTCGTCACCGCGGAGTTCGGCAAGAACAGCACAAAAATCAAGGCGCTCACCGCCGAACACAAGATCCTCAAGCAGACGCTCGAAGATCAGAAGGCAAAAGAGAAGGCTCTTTCCGACCAGCTCAAGGCCGCCGAGCAGGCCTACGGCAAAAACAGCGCCCAGGCGCAGAAATACCGGCAGGAGCTCAACCAGGCGCGCGCCGCGGTCATCAACACCGAGAACGCGCTGCAGGCCAACACCAAGGCAATGCTCACGCAGAACGCCGCGGCCAAGGCTCTCGGCAAAACGTTCTCCGCCGTCGCCAAGGGCGCGCTGGCCGTCACGAAGGCCACCGGCAAGCTGATCGTCGGCGGCACGGTCGGCGCTCTGGTGGCAGCCGGAGGCGCGGCCGTCGTTGCCGCCAAGGGCTTCCAGCAGCTTGGCAAGTTCGCCGTCGAGGCGGCGCAGGCCAAGGGCGACGATGGAAAGCCGCTCTATGCGCAGTACGCCCAGCTCGGCGAAAATCTCGAGGGTCTGACGACCGCCTCCGGCGCTGCCAAGGCCGCGCTCGGCTCGCTGCTTCTTCCGGCGCTTGAGTCACTTTCCACCGAGGGCACGCAGTTCCTCAACGACTTCTCCGCCGCCATGGCCGAGACCGGCGGCGATACCGAGAAGATGGGCGCCGTCGTCGGCGATTTTCTCGCCAAGGGCGTGCAGCAGATCTCCGAAAAGCTGCCGCAGTATCTCCAAATGGGCGGCGACATCCTCACCGCGCTCGGCGGCGGCATCGCCGCGAATCTCGACACGATCCTCGCCAGCGCCGGAGAGATCCTCCAGACGCTTATAGACGGCCTCATCTCCGCCGCGCCAGACATCGGCGCCGCCGCCGTGGACGTTGTGATGTTTCTCGGCTCATTCCTCATCGAGAACGCGCCGGAGCTTCTCGCCGCCGGGCTCGATCTTCTCAACAACGTCATCACCGGCATCACGAACGCGCTTCCGGAGCTCATCCCCGCCGCCGTGCAGATGATCTCGCAGCTGCTCATGGCGCTCGTCCAGAACGCCCCGCAGCTCGTCGCCTCCGGCCTTGAGCTGATCCTCGCTCTGGTGCAGGGCCTCATCGAAGCGCTGCCGGAGCTCATCATCGCCGCCGGGGAGGCCGTCAAGGCACTCGTGCAGGGCTTTGAAGAAAAGGCGGGTGACATCGTGAACATCGGCAAGAACGCTGTGGAGAACATTAAACGGGGCATCTCCAGCGCTTGGGAATCGCTGAAAGCGTGGTTCAAAGGCATTTGGGACAGCCTGTTCGGCAATCTGCATGTGAATGTCGGCGTCAGCGGTTCAGAAGACGACACGACGCACGCCCGCACCGGCCTCTGGCGCGTTCCCTACGACGATTTTCCCGCCATCCTCCACCAGGGCGAGGCCGTGCTCACGGCGCAGCAGGCCGACAAATGGCGCACCTCCCGCGGCAGCGGCGGCGGAGGCGGCGTCGTCGTCAACGTCTACGCGCAGACGCTCTCCGAGGACGAGGTGGACTACCTCATCTCCCGCGTCAACCGCGAGTTTGGGGAGGCGATCTGATGCGGAAATTCTATTTTCTCAACAGCTCCGGCGAGCGCTGGCCGCTGCAGGGCGAGAAGGGCGTCTATCTTACCGACCCGACCGGCCTCGGCGTCACGCTCGCGCAGACCTACGCTGACCTCCAAAACGGATTCTTTGTCGGCGTCAGCTCGGCAAACGAGCCGCAGAGCGCCCCGCACGCGACGCTGCTCTTCGTCCGCCCGGCCTACGCGGCCTACCGCCAGCTCATCAACTGGCTCGCCGCCGCGGGCGACCTTGAGCTCGTCTACTGTCCCTACGGAACGGAGGAATTCCACCGCCGCGTGGACGTGCAGGCGATCAGCAAGGGCGAGCTGGACGAGCACGCCTTTCTCGCGTGCGAGCTCTCCCTGCTCGCGCGCTCGCCGTGGTTCAAGGCCGCGGCCACGCGGCTGGATCTCGCGTCGCAGAGCGCGGACGAGTCCTTGCGCTACGACATCGTCTACACCGACGAGCTCATCTACGGCGAGGACGCCACCGCCTCGCTCTCCGGCACGCTGCACCCGGACGGCCACGTCCCCGCGGCGATCTCCGTCACGTTCTACGGCGGCGCGGCCTCGCCGGTCATCTCCCTCACCGGGCAGCTCACCGGCAAGCTCTACGGCGCCTGCCGCATTTCCGACACCATCGCCGCCGGTGAGACGCTGCTCTTCTCCACGGATTATCTTGATAGCTACGTCCGGAAGCTCTCCGCGTCGGGCGCGGCTACGGACCTGCTCTCCAAGATCGATCTCGACGGCGAGCCGTTCTTCCGTCTGCCGCTCACCGAGCCCTGCACGCTCACCATCGCGGCGCAGGCGGCGATCTCCGGCGCGGCAGACGTGGAGGTCTTCTACTACTACAGGAGCGTGTAGCAATGCTTTTCATCAAACGATTCTCCGATTTTGAGACCGTGGCGGCGCTCACGCCGCTCTCCAGCTCGCTGTGTATCGACTCTGCCGAGCAGGAGGGCAGCACCGTCACCGTCGTCGGAAACGGCGTACAACGCTCGCTGGCGGGCTCGTGGGCGGTCATCAACGGCATGATCTACACGATTACCACCGTGACGCCGCAGGACGGCCGCACGCTGCTCGCTCTCGCCGCGCCCGGCGAGGCCTTTTCCCGCCTGCTGCCCTACACCGCGCCCTCGAGCGGCAGCGGCGGCGCGTTCGCCGCCGCGGAGCTGACGGCAAATTACATTGCCCAGCCGGACAAGCAGTACGCACTTCCTTATATGAATGTGTCCAATTTGGACACTTCCGCCTTTCTCCCGCCGGAGACGGACGGCAACGGCCTTTACGCGATCTCCGACTATCTCCGGCTGCTGCGCCGCATGCGCGGCATCAAGCCAGTGTTCACGTTTGAGGAGGACACGCTCACCCTCACGCTCACGCCCGTTTCCAAGACAGCACAGGCCGTCCCGTTCAACGACGGACACTCGCAGCTTGCCTCCGTGGCCTACTCCGACAGCGGCCTTGCTAAAATCACGACGCGTCACAGCGTCGCGCGCATTGAGAGTACGGACCCGGTGACCGGCAAGATCACCTATGTCAAAGACGACGAAGGGAAAATTGTTTACGACATCGTGACCGCCGACTTTTATCTCACTGAGAGCGGCGCGGTCGTCACGTCGCCGCCCGCGCGGCGCGTCTTTGGCGCGTGGCTCACGCTGCCGGTATCGGCAAAGGACGACCCTGCCGCGAAGGCCGCCGAGCGCTTCGCCAAGGCAGCGAGCTCTCACAAGATCGAGTTTTGGTCGGACCGGGAGTTTTCCGTGTTCGACCCCTGCACCTTTGCCGTCTACGGCGAAATTTTAACAAGTTATATTTCTTACGTCGGGACGCGCTCGACCGACGGGCGCTTCTACTACCGCAGCGGCGAGCTGCTGCTCACCGCAACCGAAAAACTGAAAGGGATGATCAAATGAGCCTCACCGGCATTACTTTTGCCAACCAGAAGATCACGCCGTCTGACGACGGCCGCCTCTACGGCTCCATGCTCGCCGACGGCATCCTCACCGGCTGCGGCATCACCTTCGCCGCCGCCACGCTCTCCGTCGCCGCGGGCAGCCTCCTCATCGGCACGCGCGAGCTGCGCACCTCCGGTGAGACGCTCTCCGTCACGGGCGCGACCTCCGGCTACGCCCGCGTCATTATCGACATCGATCTCACCCGCGCCGCCACGAAGACGAGCTTCGAGCAAGCGCAGTTTCAGATCCAGTATGCCGCCTCGCTCGACGCATTCTCCTCGCTCGAGCAGCAGGACATCAACACCGCGGGCACGCATTACCAGGCCGCCTTCTGCGTCCTGTCGCTCGGCACGGCTGGCATCACCGGCGTCGTTTCCTCACTCGCAAGCGCCCGCGTCGGCGTCGCCCAGCTGACGAACGAGGCGCGCTTCGGCACCGAGCTCGCGATCAGCACGCCCGGCTCAACGCCCGATATCGCATGGGGAAACGCCCTCGTCTGGGTGTGGGGAACGTCCATGACGATCAAGCTGACCGCGGAGGTCTCGGCGCTGCTGCCGCCGAACTGGCAGACGCGGCTTTTCGCAAACGACCCGTTCACCTTTGAGTGGGAGGGCATCGGCACGCCGGTCAACGTCGCCAAGGGACAGACGGAGAGCGCGACCGGCTCCATCGCCGTGCCGGCAAAAAAATATATCGACCTCAAGAAAATCAGCGACAGCATCTGGATCTTCTCCGGCACTTACGCCAGCCATATGCGCTATGATGGGACGACGGAGCCGTCCGCCGATCTCGGCGTGGACGGCGACGAATATCTCATGTATTCCTAAGGGGTGAGCTGAATGGCATGGTCACGAACAGCGCCTGAGCTGCCGTCCGGCAGTGAGTGGACGCAGGTCGGCACAACGAGCTGGGGAAATAATAACCTGGAAATCACAAGCGTCGTTTCCGTCGCGCGCCTGAACGGGAAAGGCTTTGCCGTTAATGTCGTCGAGACGCGGAGGCATGATAGGTACAATTTCACAGACCTCTACCTCCGCTGCGACATCGGCGGCGTTACCGGCACCCCGGAGACGGGAATCAAAGGCACAAGCAGCAACGGCTCCACAACCGCCTATTTCACCGGCGAGGCCGCCGCAGGCGTTACCGTCGATGTGGTCGTCGGCTTTCGGGCGGACATCAGCTCATCGCTTAAAACGGTGAGCTTTACCGCCCCCGCGCCGCTCGGCGCTACGATTTATTTAAAAGTCGGCGGCGTATGGAAGCCCGCGCAGGTCAAGGTCAAGGTCGGCGGCGTCTGGAAAGACGCCGTGGCAAAAATCAAGGTTGGAGGGACATGGAAATGAACGGTATAGATATTTCCCAGTGGCAGGGTGACATGGACCTGACGCCCTATAAAGACGGCTTCGTCATCATTCGCGGCGGGTTCTGGACGAGCGCGGACCCGTGGGCGGAGCGGAACATCGCAAAGTGCGAGAAGCTCGGCATTCCGTGGGGGCTTTACTGGTATTCCTACGCGCTCAGCGAGGCGCAGGCACGGCAGGAGGCGGAGGCTTGTCTCAAATTTCTTGCCGGACGGAAGCCCCGTCTCGGCGTGTGGTTCGACATGGAGGATGCCGACGGGTACAAGGCGAAAAACGGCTTCCCGGAGAATGAGACGATCACCGCCATGTGCAAGGTGTTCTGCGCGGCTATGGAAGACGCGGGGAACAGAACCGGCGTGTACGCCAGCCTGAGCTGGTTTGATACGCACATCGGCGAGACGGGGTATGATAAATGGATCGCCGCGTGGGGCGCGAATGACGGCGTGCATTATCCCGACCTTTCCGGGAAATGCGTCATGCAGCAGTACCGGGGCAGCCCGCTGGATCTGGATATTTTGTATGTGCCGCTTTCGTATTTTGACGATGGCGCGGCGGGCGGAGCAGAGCCCCGCCCCTACGAAAAGGACGGGGAATGCGTAAGCGTCCCGGCGATGGCGCAGGAGGTGCTCGACGGGAAGTGGGGCAACGGCGAGGAGCGAAAGCAGAAGCTCGGCGCGTGGTTTTACGATCTCGTGCAGGGCGAAGTGAACCGTATCTTGGGGGGTTGACATGGAAGAAATGGAAATGGTGCGCACACTCGCGGAACTCATTGCGCTCGGCACCGCCATTGTGGTGCCGATGCTGAAACTCAACTCGAACATCGTTAAACTCACGGACGCGGTGAACGGGCTGAAAGAGGCAAACGGCAAATTGGAGAAATCCAACACGGAAGAGCACAAGCAGCTTCACGAACGCATCAACCACCGCAAAAAAGAAAATGAGGAGCTGGACGATCGCGTGACCGATCACGAGAATCGTATCAGCATTCTCGAAAAAAATAATTTTTAGGAGGAACAGAAAATGGAAAACATCTTCGGACTGACTACCTGCGTGGCGATCGTCGTGATCGCCTACCTCGTCGGCATCGTCATCAAGAACACCGACGCGATCGACGATAAGTGGATCCCCGCGATCTGCGGCATCGTTGGCGCGCCTCTCGGTGTGCTGGCGCTGCACATCGTGCCGGACTTTCCGGCCACGGACTATCTGACGGCCGTCGCCGTCGGCATCGTGTCCGGCCTCGCCGCGACCGGCGTGAACCAGGTCTTCAAGCAGCTCCGCGATAACTGAAAACGGCGTGTCCAATTTGGACACGCCAAGCAAAAGAAACGCCGCGCAAGCCCGAACGGTCGCGATCCTCGCAGCCTTCCGATGTAGGACTTGCCCGGCGTTTTTTATTTTTTCTGCAAATATTCCCTTGACAAATCACCATGTTGGTGGTAATATAATACACGTAAAGAGGAATTACAGAGGGGCAAATCCCCGGAAAGGATCAAAAAATGAAATTTGAAATCATCGACAACCGCGAGCTCGACCTCACCGGCAAAGGTTACAAATGGGCGGACGATCCGACGCAGTTTGACCGCGAAGTGCTCGACGACATCCGCCGCACCCGCGGCGAGAATTACGCCGACTGCCTGAGCGACGATCTCTTCGACGGTTATTCCCCGATCTGCCGCGGCGACGACGGCGAGCTCTATTCCGTCCTCTTCGACTTCGGCGGCGACGCTCCGCGCCCGGTGTTCTGGTGCAAAGTGGAGGCCGTCAATGAGTGAGATCAAGGCGCTGCGTGAGTCAACCGGGCTCACGCAGCGCGCCTTCGCCGAGCTGCTCGGGATACCGAAACGAAGCATTGAAAACTGGGAGAGCGGCGTTTCCAAACCGCCGGAATACCTCATCCGGCTCATCCGTTTCTACCTCGATCACCAAAAGAATTAAAAGCGTTAAGGGTGTTTTGGGGGTGTCCGGCCCGCAGAACAACATCACCGAGAAAAGCAAAAAGCCTGAAATCATTGAGATTTCAGGCTTTTTTGGAGCTGTTACCCAGATTCGAACTGGGGACCTCATCCTTACCAATTTATAGAGCCATAGATAGAAAAAACGCCAAAAATGCTTGATTTTCCAATGCTTTCCGGCGTTTCTGCTTTGCTTTTTAAGCTCCGCAAATGGGAATATTGTAGGATTAAAACCCGCCAAAAACCGCTGTTTTAAGGCGCTTCCTGGGGCGTTAAGGGTGTCTTTGGGGGTGTCTGTGCGGGCGCGAAAACAGCGTTGATATCGTCGGCAAGATCTTCCGGCGCGTGGCCCATTAAGTCGGTGTAGATCTTGATCGTGACCTTCGGATCGGCGTGGCCGGCGAGATACTGCACGCGCTTGAGCGGCACGCGGCCGAGGATGAGGCGTGTGATGTAGGTATGCCGGAGGACGTGCGGCGTGACCTTAAAATCGATAGACACGACGGCGTTGTGGTTGCGGATCTTATCGCCGAGGCGTTTTTCCTCTTCGACCGTTACCGTCTCGCCGGTAACGGGATCTTTCCGCTTCCGCTGCACAGTGCCTGTGCTGCGGGCCTCCACGGCGTGCCAGGCTTTTGTGTAGGATGAGTAGCTCCACGGTGTGCCGTCGGTTTTTGTAATCACAGTGCGGCCGCGGAGGACGTTCTCCGGCAGCTTCGCCGCGGCTTTGGCCGCGCGCAGCGCGTCGGCCAGCTGCGGCGGGATGGGCACCGTGCGCGCCGCAGCGTCGCTCTTGAGATCGTCGGAGATCTCCGGCTGATTGTTTTTGATCCAGCGGCAGGCGCGGCGGACGGTGACGCTCGGCACGTCGCCGAGCTCGACGCAGTCCCATTGCAGGCCGACGATCTCCTCGCGGCGCATGCCGGTGTAAAGGCCGAGCATGATGAAGAGCCAGATCGGGCAGCCGGTCACAGCTTCGAGCAGCGTCTCTTCCTGGGCGCGCGTGAGCGCGTCTTTTTTCTTTGCGCGCTTCCCGCCGGGCTGTAATTTGGAGGCGGGATTTTTTCGAATCACGTCTGATTCAGCAGCGGCGGCGAACAGACGCTTGAGAACCTGCGTCGTCTTTTCCTGCGCACCGCGGGAGAGGTGGGCGCGCGTGGCCATGACGTCGGCCAGATCGTCGGCGGTGATCTCCCCCATACGGCGCTGGCCGATCACCGGGCAGATCACGCGGTTGAGCTGATCGGCGACGGTCTCACGCTGCCGCTCGCTCTTGCCTGCCGTGTCGCGGGCGAACCACGCCGCGGCGTATTGCCAGACGAACGGATCCGCGGCGATCTTTTCCTCCGCCGCCCAGCTCGCGCGAAGCTCCGCGACGGCGAGATCGCGCTCGGCGATCGTCCGGCCGTACACGTCGTGGTACTTCCCGTCCGGGCCCTTTATGCGTTTTCGATAACTTCGCGCCGAGCCGTACCGTGCCTCAGCTTTCCTCGCCATGTTCTTCGGTGTCCGAATTGGACACCGTCGGCAGCATTGCAGCAGCGGCTTTCTCCGCTTTATGCTCGGAAATTTTCCCGGAAATGAACGGCACAAGATGACACGCAATTAAAAGAACAAGCTGCTTGCAGACCCAAAACGCACCGCGGATCATTTGCCAGAAAAGCCAAAATGTATAATATACGGCATACAGCCCGAGCATGACGGAGAGGTAGCATATGTAGAGCCAGAACAGAATTAAAAAGTCATACCACTTCGTGCGCTTTCCAACGAAAACGCGAAAGCCTTTAATACCTGGCAGTTTAAAGCTAAAGCCGATGCGCATAATGTCCCCTCCTATTTCCCCCTCCGGCGTTTTTGCCGGGAGTTATAGATTATCAAACCGGCAATGCCGGCGGCGACGGCGGCCATCACGGTTATGCTCACAATCGCTGGCGTGTCCCACGTTCCGCGGTAAAAGCCGACGGCGTGGCTGTTGATGTCCATCACGATGCAGCGGCCGCCGAAGATCAGCGCAAGGGAGCCAAGGATGACGATGAGCCGGTCCTTGCGCTCGTTGTCCTGCCGCTCGTGCTCAAGTCGGAGCTGCGTGAGCTCCAGCTCGTTCCGGTGCTCCTGCGGTTCGTCCGGCTCGATGCCAAAATAATCGTCAAGAGAGACGTGCAGCACGCGGCAGATCGCGCCGACGGTGTAAACGCTGGGGGCCTTCGTCGTGCCGGACAGGCAGCCGCCGACCGTCCGCATGGGGACGTCGGCTTCGTCGGCAATTTCTTGGTAAGTCATTTTCCCTCGCTTTTGATCGCAGATCTCTTGGATTTGCAAAATCCCGCCTCTTTTCTGTCAGATTCCGCCGGTAAAAGGCTGAATGCTGCCGAAAACGGCGGGATCATGTATTGTAAAATCATCCCGTCCGCGGTACGATTTATCCGCGAACGAAAAAAATTTTCAGGGTGAAACATGATGGAAAAAAAGAGCCAGCAGGAGCGCATCAACGAACTTTACCGCCAGCTTTCCCCGGAGAATCGCCGCCGGGCGGCGGCGTTTGTTGACTCATTAAAAGAAGCCGCAGATAATCTTCCACCCGCTGCCGATTCTCTGGCGTAAGGTCAGAGACATCCAACGTTAGCTCGTCGGTCTGACCGGCGGGCTCTTCTTTTTTTCTGTCACTGCGGCAGAGCAGATAGTCCGCCGAGCAGTCGAAGATCTCGCAGAGGCGGTTGATTAAACCGGGGTCCAGAGCGCGGACTTCTTTTTCATAATTGGAAATGGAGTTCTCGGCGCAGCCGATCATCTCTGCAAGGTCTTTCTGACGATAACCCAAAGCGAGACGGAGTTCGCGTATACGATTCATGCTGCTCCCTCCATTTCTTGTCTAAATTATACAATGCAAAAAGCGGAAAATAAACACACTTCCCAAATCGTGAGAAAATTTTCGAGTACCGCTTGACTTTTCCCGTTTCGAGATATAACATGGGGTTACTTCACAAAATGAGAAGTCAAAAGGAGGAAAAACGGTATGCACGATCGTGAGAAGTTCTGGCGAGAGTACAAAAAGTGTGCGACGCGGTCGCTCATTTTCTCCTGCTGTTCTCTTGCCGCTGCCATTGCTGCACTAATTGTTATCTTACTACGCTGACGATCAGCGCAGCGATGGACACCGCCAGCGCAAGGGCAGAGATGATGTTCGCCCAAGTTGACCTTACGATAGCTTTATCATCTCTGCGTTCGCCACGATCCGAGCGCTCGTACTCTTCGATGGCAGTGTTACCTTTCTGCGTTATGCGGTAGTAGCGTTCGAAAGATTCATCCGGGTCTACGCGAAGATACCCGGCGTTAAACAGCTCATGGTGGATCGGCTGCCGATCCTTGATATTGAGCTTTTCCGGGAAATTTCTCAAAATCTCATAGCTTTCTTTACTTAGCATTTAAAAAACACCTCCAGCTTTTCAGCATACCGTACCGGTTGCCGAAAAGCAAGGGAAGAAATCAAGGAGGACTTAAACATTGCGAGGACTTAACACCATGCGTCGCCGTGCGGGACTCACGGTGCCGCAGCTCGCGGAGAAGATGGGCTGCACCTGCTCTGCCATCTACTTCTGGGAGGCCGGGAGGTATTGGCCAAAAGCCGAATGTCTGCCGCGGATCGCCGAGATTCTCGGCTGCACGATCGACGATTTATTCACCGATCACAATGAAGAGCTTACACCAGAAAAGGAGGAAACACCATGAAGAGCGAACGAACCACCATCTACGGGAGGTATCGAAAGGCTGCCGGAATGACGCAGGAACACGCAGCGGAGCTGCTGGGCGTCGCCGTCCGGAGCCTTGCCGCGTGGGAGCGCGGGGAGACCGTGCCGCCGGACCAGCGCGTTCTTGCGATGGCGGACATCTACAACGCGCCGACGCTCTGCATCGAGCATCTGCGCTTCAACGTTGCCATTGCCCGCGACGTGCTGCCGCCGGTGCCCTATGTCCAGCTGCCGCAGGCGGTGTGCCAGCTGTGCGCCGCGCTGCGCAAGGTGCAGGAGGAACACGCCGAGGACCAGCTGCTCGCCATCGCCGCCGACGGCAGGGTGGACGAGCTGGAGCAGGAGCAGTTCGTGGCGCTGGCGGACGATCTCGACGACGTAATCGCCGCGGCGCTGGCGCTGCGGTACGCGGAAGGAGGTGTAAGAGCATGGAACTGATTACCAGAGCGCAGGCCGCCGAGCTGCTGACCGTATCCGAGGATACGATCGACCGGCTGGTGAAGGCCGGGCAGCTGCCCGCCTACAAGATCTCGCCGAAGATCACGCGCTTCGACCGCGCGGACGTGGAGGAGTATCTCGCGTCCCGCTACGTCAAAGCCAAGGAGCTGCAGCGCAAGACCCGCGTCCGCCGCCCGAGCGAGTTTCGCGGCGGGGTGAATAATTCTGGATACTATCCGGGCATGAAGGTGGTTTAAAAATGGGCGAAAATTATATCCACATAAACGACATCGCCAGCCGCGACATGGACAACGGCCGCCGTGAAACGAGCGCCGAGTATCAGATCTGCATTCTGGGAATGAATCGTAAAACCGTTGTCGGTATTCTATCCAAGCTGCTGGAGCATATGGAGATCTCGCCGTTAGAGATCCTTTTGTACCGCGACAGCCACAACAGCAGCGACAACAGAAACACGGGCTTCAAGGTCGCGCCGGAGCTTTTGGAGTTTATTGACGGGCTCGGCGCGGAGGACGAAACATGAAAGACATAAAAAAAGCCCGCCGGTGCGGGAACACCGACGAGCTGCGTGATGTAAGACATCACGAGGACATCTCCTATTATCCACAGGAGATCGCCTCTTGTCAAGGGGGTGGGAGATAATGGCCGTTTTTCGCGTAGAAAAAAATCACAGCTACACGGTGATGGCCAATCACCACCTCCGTGACGAGCGGCTGAGTCTGAAATCCAAGGGGCTGCTCTCGCTGATCCTCAGTCTGCCGGACGACTGGCGCATTTCCATTGAGGGCATGACGCAGTTTTCCTCCGACGGCAAGGACGCGATCCGCAGCGCCATCCGGGAGCTGACGGACGCGGGCTACATCACCCGCGCCCAGACCCACAGCGAGGCCGGGACGTTCTCCGGCTATGACTACATCGTACACGAGACGCCTGTTGCGTCACCATCGTCGGGTTTTCCGACGATGGAAAAACCGACGACGGAAAATCCGACGCAACGAAATACTGAAAGACTAAGTACTAACATACCCCCTATAGTCCCCCAAAGTGACGCCGACGGCGGGAACCCCTCCGTCAGCCTTGCGGCTGACACCTCCCCTGACAGGGGAGGCAAGGAGGGAGAAACGGGGGAGGCTCAGAGTAGTGAGCCTCCGAAGCGGAAGCGCAGAGCCACGAAGAGCGCGCCTGACTATAGACCGGACACGTTTGCCCGGTTCTGGGCGGCTTACCCTCGCGGAGAGGATAAGCAAGGCGCGATCGCCGCGTGGGACGAGCTCAAGCCCGACGACGCGACGCTTCAGGCCATGAGCCGCGCGCTTGTACGGCAGAAGGCGAGCGAGGAATGGCAGCGCGGCATCGGCATTCCCTACGCCGTGCGGTGGCTGCGCCGCCGCCGGTGGGAGGACGAGATCAAAGCCCCGGCGCCGCCGCCGGAGAGCGCCGGAGGTGACCTTCCGGTATGGAACTGACCGCCTACTACGACGCGCAGCGCGCGCTCATCGGCGCGGCGCTGCTTGAGCCAAAGATCACCGGCGAGCTGGTGCAGGCCGTCCGCGAGGAGGACTTCAACGTTCCGGAGCTGCGGACGCTCTATGCGGCGCTGCGCGGTCTTTTCCTCTCGGGGCGTCCGGTCGACCCGGTGCTGCTGGTGGCGGAGACGTCGCCGGGCTATGAAGCGACGGTGCGCGAGATCTTGCGTGACACGCCGACCGCCGCCAACTGGCGGGCATACGCCAAGGTGCTGCGCGAGAGCGCGGCGCTGCGGGCGATGCAGGACATCGGCGCGCAGCTTGCCGAGGCCGTGGACGCCGCCGACGCGCGGCGCATTCTCGCCTCCGCGGAGCCCTTGATGCTCGACCGTCCGGGCGTGAAAACGCAGCAGATCGGCGAGCTGCTCGCCGACTTCCTCCGGCGGATGGAGGACAAAACGCCGCCGAACTACCTTCGTTGGGGCATTCGGCAGCTCGACGAGGTGCTGACCGCCGAGCCGGGGGACTTCATCGTGCTCGGCGCGGATTCCTCCGTCGGCAAGACGGCGCTCGCGGTGCAGCTTGCCTGGAACATGGCAGCGCGCGGGCGGCGCGTCGGGTTTTTCTCGCTGGAAACGTCCGCGCGGAAGCTCGCCGACCGCGTCGTCGCCCAGCGGGCGCGCGTCGAGCTCTCCAAGATCAAGCACAAGGAGCTGACCGAGCACGATTTCGGCGACGTTGCCGCCGTCGGCGGCGCGACGAGCCGGATGTGCTTCGGCATCACCGAGGCCGCGGGCTTCGGCGTTGCCGATCTCCGGGCGGTGACGCTCGCAAACCGGTACGACGTGATCTTCATCGACTACGTGCAGCTTCTCAAGGCAGAGGGCCGGGAGCGCTGGGAGATCGTGACAAAGATCTCCATGGAGCTGCACACCATGGCGCAGCAGCTCGGCGTGGCGGTGATCGCGCTTTCCCAGCTCACGCCGCCGGACAAGACCAAGGGCGCGCGGCGCGCGCCGAGCCGGGACGATCTGCGCGAGAGCCGGCAGCTCAAGCAGGACGCGGACGTGATTTTGCTGATGAGCCTTGACGATCCGGAGGAGAACGACGGTCTCCGGTGGCTCGCCGTGGCGAAAAATAAGGACGGCCCTCTCGGGCGGATCTGTCTCAAATTTGACGCCGCGCACATGGAGTTCACGGCGACCGACTCCCGCGCCTGGCACCGGCGGGCGGAGCCGAAGGCCTACGAGCCCAAATTCACGCCGGTGGACGACAATGTGCAGGAGGTGTTCCCGCTTTGACCGTGGGCGATATCGTTTGGAAGCGGCCCGAGTTCGGCGCTGCTAAAGGGCAGCAGAGCGTGCCGCCGCAGGAGGCGCGCGTGGTTTACATTCACCCGCAAAGACGGTTTTACTCCGTTGAATTCACGTTTACCCGCGGCGGCGTGACGCGATCCTTCCGGCAGGCTTACCCGCTGCGGAACCGCATCACCGCCTCGACCGGAGACGTGAGGCCCGAGACGCTGAGCGAGAGGCCGAAGCATCCGCGCGGCGCGGTCGATCAGAGCTCGAGGCCGGCGGAGCAGGGGGCGTATTTTCCGGTGAAGAAGCAAAAGCGCGGGAAGCGCAAAAAATAAAATCCGCGCTTACGACAATCCCTCCGGCGCTGCGCGCCACCTCCCTTTGCACAAGGGAGGCTTTGGGAGACGGAGGAAGCGCAAAAAATAAAAACAGGAGGACATCATGAGGACAATCGCAATTATCAACCTGAAGGGCGGCACGGCAAAGACGACCACGACGGTCAACCTTGCCGCCGAGCTGCGGCACCGCGGGAAACGTGTGCTCTGCATCGACGCCGACCCGCAGCACAACCTGACCGACTTTCTCGGCGCGAGCGCCGAAGGCACGACCATCACCGACCTTTTGGCCGGGCGCGTTTGCGAGGCGGACATTGTAGTGCAGCGGCTCGGCGCGGGGTTCGGCATCGTGCCGAGCGACCTTTCCCTGTGCGAGATCGACATCGAGGCCATCCAGAAGGGCATCTCCCTGCGGACGGTGCGCGATCTGTGCGAGGCGGTGGCGGACGATTTTGACGTGTGTCTGATCGACTGCCCGCCGAGCTTCACGGCGGCGAGCATCGCCGCGCTGGTGGCGGCGGACGAGGTCATTCTGCCGGTGACGGTGGACGCCTTTGCCATCGGCGGGGCGCAGGAGATCGTGCAGCAGGTGGAAAATCTTGCGACGGTCAACCCGGCGCTGCGTGTGCGCGGCGTGCTGGTGACCATGTGGCAGCGCACGAGCGTTTGCATGCAGGGCGAGGACGCCGTGCGGCGGCTCGATCTGCCGGTGCTGCACACCGTCATTCGCCGGTCCTGCAAGGTGCAGGAGGCGACGTTCGCCCGGCAGCCGCTGCGGCAGTACGCGCCGCGCGCCTCCGCCGCGCTTGATTACGAGTGCCTCTGCTGCGAGCTGCTTACCGATTGGGGGGAGTGCCGTGGCTAAGAAATTCAATCTTGCCGCGCTCGTGCCGGAAATGGAGGCTGTGTCCAATTCGGACACGCCGCGCATCACGATGATCCCCATCACCGAGCTGCGGCCGAACGGCGGCAACTTCTACGACACATCAAATTTTGAGGACCTCGCCGACAGCATTGAGCTCAACGGCCTGCTCGAGCCGCTGTGCGTTTTTCGCCGCGGGCAGGGCACGGGGCACTATGTCATCTTCTCCGGGCATCGGCGATACAAGGCGCTGCGGCTGCTCTACGAAAAGAGCGGCTTTGAAAAATGGACGGAGGTGCCGTGCATCGTTTTCCCCGACCCGCACGACGCCAACCGCGAGACGGTGATGCTCATCCACGCGAACAGCACAGGGCGCGTGCTCTCCAACTGGGAGAAGGCCCAGCAGGCGCGGCGGCTCAAGGAGGCGCTCGTTGCCATGCGCGAGGGCGGCGCGGAGCTGCCGGGGCGCATCCGCGATCTTGTCGCCGAGGAGATGCAGATGAGCGCGAGCAAGCTTGCGCGGCTGGAGGCGATCGGGAACAATCTCACGGAGGTGCGTTTTGCCAAGGCATGGCGCGAGGGACGGCTGAATGAGTCCGTCGCCTACGAGCTCTCCAAGCTGCCGAAGGAACGGCAAAAGGAGGCGTGGGATGAGTACCTGCGCTGCGGCCGCGGCAACCCCGCCAATATGTCCATCAAGGAGGCCGCGGCGTTCTGCGAGGCTGTGTCCAAATTGGACACAGCCAAGAAAGACACCCTCTCCACCAGCGGCGGCGACGCTGCCGCCTCTCCCGCAGGGAGCGGCGAGAGCGAGCGCGTGTCCAATTTGGACACATGGCGGCGCTGCCTCGTCGATGAGCCGGAGGAGGGACAGCTTGTGCTACTGCTCGATCCCGACGTCCTTTACATGCCAGACATTGCGCTCTATCACGATGGGCAGTACATCGATGATGGCGGCGATGGCGAGGCGATGGATGTCAAGAGCTGCCATTGGTGGCTGCCGCTGCCGTCGTTTCCACTGGAGGTGTGGCAATGAAGAAGGCATATGATCCGTTTCTGCGTGTGCTCGTCAAGCGGCCGGGGCTGCCGGAAACTCTGTAAGATGACAAAGACGGATTTGGAACAAACCGCAATGCAGCGTCTGCGTCTTGCGTCGTCAATGTCGTTGAAACTGTACAAGCAGCCGCTACTGCTGACCGACAGCGGCGGGAAAGACAGTGCCGTAATTTGTAAGCTCGCCGAAAATGCCGGAATCCCGTTTGAAATTTGCCATTCCCATACGACAGCGGACGCGCCCGAGACGGTGTACCACGTCCGAAAACGCGCCAAAGAGTTCGAGGAAAAGGGCGTTGAGTACACGATAATTCTTCCAACATATCAAGGCAAACGCACGTCAATGTGGGATTTAATTCCCAAAAAGCTAATGCCGCCGACGCGAATTGCGCGGTACTGCTGCGCGGTCTTGAAAGAAACGGCAGGCAAAGACCGATTTGTAGTTACAGGTGTCCGGTGGGCAGAATCTACCCAAAGGGCGACAAACCGTGGGGCGCTGGAAGTACAAAATTCTGACCGAAAGAAAAGCCTAATCCTAAACAACGACAACGAGGAAGACCGACAGCTTTTTGAAAATTGCCAGATGAAAGGCAAACGGGTTTGCAATCCAATCATTGATTGGACGGATCGGGATGTGTGGGATTACCTTACCGATCAAAAGGTCGAGACGAACCCGCTTTACAACGAAGGCTTCTGCCGTGTTGGCTGCGTCGGGTGTCCAATGGCCGCGAAAGCCCGTTACGCAGAGTTTGCCAGATGGCCGGGTTTTCAGCGCAATTACATCCGCACTTTTGACCGGATGCTTGAAGCGCGAAAAGCTCGCGGGAAGACCGACGGCATGCGCTGGGGAACAACGGGAGAAGACGTGTTTCATTGGTGGATGGAGGACGGCGTTCTTCCCGGACAAGTAAACATTTGGGAGGATTACGACAATGCGCTTGATTAACGCAGAAAGTTCGCAGCAGACGGAGGAGGTGTTCAAAGCCAATGCCGAAAGCGATTGAGGACTTCATCGACGGAGAGACCTACCGCAGGATCAAGGCCCTGTCTCTACCGGAAATGAACCGCTATCTTTACAATCTTTACGCGGCGGGGTACGCCGCCGGACTTAACGACGCCGGAGGCGAGAAGTTACGCGAGGTGATCGCCCAGCTCTCCGCAAAGCTCGAAACGGTCCTCAACGAAAACCGAAAAGAGAAGGGCGCGCCGTGAGCGCGTCCTTTCCATACACGGGGCGGCGAGCCGCGCGTCGGGTTTCCTTTCCTCTGCCGTTTCGCTCGCGGCAGACTCCTCTTGCCCGACTGAAGGCCGTGCAACTCGGCCTCGCCCTGCTCCCTTTTGGAGGTGATTTTTTATTCCGAAAACACAACGATTGACGCAGATCCGCGCCGGGCGGATGGTACGCGCCGTGCTCTACACCCAGCCCATGGCTGCCGATGAGCCGACGCAGCGCGCGGCAAAGAGCCGCGTATCCAGCGCCGCACGGACGAAGCTCAACCAGCGCGCCATGTGGCAGAAGTGCGAGGCGATCATGGCTGCGAACTTTGACCGGCACGACCTATGGGTGACGCTCACTTACCGCGACGCGGATCTCCCGCATTCCCGCGAGCAGGCCGTGCGCTGCCTCGCCTGGTTCATCGACGAGCTGCGGCGCGTCCGCCGCGAGGACGGCGAAGTGGTGCGGTACATAAAGAACGTCGAACACCTCACGGACGAGGGTGAACCGGGCCGCTGGCATCACCACCTTGTCCTCAATTCGACCGGCGAGGATGTCGAGACGATCCGCTCGCTCTGGTCGCGCTTCGGCGACAACGTCGAGATCGTGGGGCTGCTCGACGGCACGGACTACGAGGCCCGCGCGCGGTATCTCTGCAAGGAGCGCCAGCCGGCGGGCAGGCAGGGCTTTGTGCCGAGCCGCGGATTAAAGCGGCCGGAGCGCACAAGCGAGCTCGTGGACGACGCGCTCACGCTCTCTGCGCCGCCGGGCGCGGTCGTGCTTGACGTCGAGCAGAAGGATAATGCATGGGGCCGCTATTGTTATATAAAGTATCTGCTGCCATATAAGCCGCCGCGGCGGAAGCCGAAGCGACCGACCAAAACCAAACAAGGCCGTATCTTTTCGGACTTGGGGCAGTGTATATCTTTGAAGAGAAGGGAATAAAAATGCTTGAAAATGCTGGACAAAACGCCGCGAAGCGTGATATACTGCGGGTAGTAGGAGATCGGCTCGTATGTCCGATCTGCGGCAGGCCGACGCAGCAGCGTGTGCTGCCGACGACGCGGCTGACCGCGTTCCCTCTGTTCTGCAAACATTGCCGCCTGACGACGGTGGCCGAATATGCGCCCGAGCCTGAGAGCCAGAGCCATTGATTCCCGAAACGTTTCGGTGATCGTAGCTCTGGCTTTTTTGCATTTTTGCCCATGTTTGACTACTCGAGAGCGAATAAGCGCTGGCGGCATCTGCGCCAGCAGGCGCTGCGGCGCGACGGCTTTCGCTGCCAGGACGCCGCGCGCTACGGCCGCACGGTCGAGGCCGTGACGGTCCACCACATCTGGCCCGCGGAGGATTTCCCGGAGTTCGCCTACTGCCTCTGGAATCTCGTGAGCCTCTCCGCCGCGGCGCACGACAGCATGCACGACCGCGCCACGCGGCGCTTGACGCCGAAGGGCGAGGCGCTCCGCCGAAAAACGATCCCCCCCTCCCAAAATTGAGCCGCCGTGGGCCGCTTACAGCTGGGGGCGGGGCTC
>ENA-OYXX01000205-OYXX01000205.1-human-gut-metagenome-genome-assembly--contig:-NODE-205-length-28665-cov-4.900105_pt1 | contig 28665 bp, 20 predicted proteins | sample MGYA00243976_ERZ653434 | MGnify/ENA primary metagenome ERZ653434 (study PRJEB26926, sample SAMN06165112) | human gut metagenome | biome: ENVO:00009003; feature: ENVO:2100002; material: ENVO:00002003...
GTCTATTTCTTTAATTAAAGGATTTTGAGGTTTATAAATTATAGTTGTTAATCACTGATATTCAGCTGACTTGGTGTGCCTTGGCGCCTCTGCGCCGAGTGGCTTGAATGTGCGTTTTTGTATCTCTTGTCAAGAGATGCATTGCGCTTGGCAAAGATAAACACAAAAATTTATTCTGCAACACTTTTTTGAAGATATTTTTTAAAATTACGTTGAATTTAGCGCGTATCAGGCCATTAAGAGTTAATAAATATTATCGGGGTATAACGTGAATCGTCGTCGTGAGGTGCCTTAAAAGCTTATTTCGGGGGAATTGCGTGCACTAATGCGCGCGCGAGTATCACTATATAAAATTAAGTTAAATCGGCCGGCGCGACTGCGCTGCATGATGGTAATGTTGGTTAAAGCGCATGAAATTTGAGCGCCGTCAGGTGCGTCCGCGCTGCAGCGCAGCGCCGTATGTGAGGCCACGGTAAGCAGGCCGTCAGGTCTGCGCAACCGTGGTAAATTTTCCGATTTATAGACATAGCGCGCTGTAGGTGCGCCGCTTTGATTATCAAATGTTTAGTGGCTGCGTCACCCCTACAGAGTGAATGATTTTATTTGATTCTATTACCTATGACTACGCAGACCTGACAGCCTGCTTGTCATAGGCTCATATGCCCGCGCCGCTATGCGGCTCCGACCGCTAACGCGGACGAAATATCACGGTGTCATTTATGCTAATTATAAATGCTGCAGCTTTTTAGGGTTTCTGATTTTTTTGCATCTCTTGACAAGAGATACAAAAACGCCGCTAACCCCGTGACGCAGAGACGTCCGGCCTTTAAGTCAGCTGAAAAACAGTGATCAACAACTATAATTTATAAACCTCAAAATCCTTTAATTAAAGAAATAGACAGTAAACTAAAACCTTACGTACCTGTAAAACAACTACATCAAAATCCTAACCCAATTTCAACCACATTATTTTCAGTAATTTAAGTTTTATGAGAAAACATCTTCTATTGACAATGCTTCTGGCATGCGGGATGCCCGGCGTCGCCCTCACAGCGATGGCTAATCCCGAGCCTCAAACGCAGAGTCAGGCGACTGTCACCATCAAAGGTACAGTCCTCGATGAGAACAATGAGCCCGTCATCGGTGCCAGTGTTACGCCCAAAGGAACTAAGATGGGTGTATCGACCGATGCTTTTGGCAATTTTACTGTTAAGGCCGCTCCCGGCGCTCAGCTGACAGTGGTTTACGTCGGCTACAAGACGGTTAACATCGCCGCTGCTGACGGCATGACAGTTTATCTCCAGCCCACTACCGAGATGCTTAATGAAGTCGTCGCTATCGGTTACGGCACACAGAAACGCGCCAACCTCACCGGAGCTGTCGCTACGGTCGACGTAGCAAAAGTCATGGACGGTCGTCCGCAGACTGACGTAGCCAAAGCCCTTCAGGGCTCAGTCCCCGGTCTGACAATCACCGCAAGCAACGGTGATATCACCTCGTCAGGCAATGCCACCATGCGCATCCGCGGCACAGGTACGCTGTCTAACGGCCAGACATCTAATCCTCTTATCGTAGTCGACGGTGTGCCTGTTGACGACCTTTCGTTCGTTAACCCCGACGATATCAAGGAAATCAGTGTGCTCAAAGACGCTTCGTCTTCAGCTATCTACGGTACACGCGCTGCCTTCGGTGTGATCCTCATCACCACCAAGACTCCTTCGGCTAAAGACCGCGTGTCTGTCAAATATACCAACAACTTCGGCTGGACAGGCCCGACAACTCTGCCTAAATACTCTGACGTGCCCACTCAGCTGCGCGCCATGATTGACCAGCAGAAACGTTCGGGTGGTGACACCGAGCTCTTCGGTATGCACTTCACCAACCTTCTCCCCTTCGCCGAGAAATGGTTAGAGCAGAACGGCGGTCCCCGCGGCACAGGCGCTCTCCGTCCCTATGTCGACGAGAACAATGTCGGTGACTACTATATCATGAGAGACCCCGTCACCGGTAAGGTCATGGAGACTCTCTACTATGCTGACTGGAACGTGGGTGACATCTGGTATAATGATGCTGCACCGAGCAATAAGCACAATGTCAGCCTCGAAGGTCAGAGCGGCCGCACAAACTACCGCGCCTCTTTCGGCTATGACGGTCGTCAGGCCATGGAGAACTTCAACCCCGGCAAGATGCACCGCTACACCGCAGCCCTCAACGTCAACACCGAAATCTTCGACTGGTTGCGCGCAGGTGTCCGCTTTAACTACTCGAGCAAAGAGTACAAAGGCCCGAACAACATCGTCGGTCAGGCCAACCCGACTTACCTCTGGCGATGGGGTTCGTACTTCAACCCGCTGGGCTATCGCGAATATGACGGCAAACAGATTTACTACAAAACTATTGCCGGACGTACTGACGGCGGTGAGTTCAAAGACTGGGCCAGCGATACCAAAATTCAAGCCTACATCGATGCCGATATAGTCAAGGGCCTTACTCTCCACGCTGACTATACCTATGACCTGCAGAACTACAACTCGCAGTCTTACAACCTCCCTGTTTACGCTTGGAACAACTGGTCTAATACAGCTCTCGCACCTGCTGACATCTCAACCAAGACTCAGGCTTCGCAGAGCAATATGCGTTCTGTCCTTTGGACAACTAACGTATACGCCACTTATGCCAACACCTTCTTCAACGACTACAACCTGAAGGTTATGGTCGGTGGTACAGCCGAGCAGTTCAACAGCAACACCTTCGGTGCCACCCGCGCTAACCTCCTCGATGTCAACCTCCCCGTCCTCAACCTCACTGACGGTGGCGAGAAAGGCACTGACATGACCATCACCAACTCGCTCGCACACCGTGCAACAGCCGGTTTCTTCGGCCGACTCAACTTCGACTACAAGGGCATCTACCTCTTCGAGTTCAACGGCCGTTATGACGGTTCGTCTCGTTTCCCGGCTGATGACCAGTGGGCATTCTTCCCCTCAGGTTCTATCGGTTATCGCTTCACCGAAGAAAATTACTTCAAGAGCCTTAACATCAACGATATCCTCAGCAACGGTAAAATCCGCGCATCTTGGGGTCAGATCGGTAACGAAGCCATCGGCTCAAACATGTTCATCAGCACCATCTCGGGTCCGTCAAATTATCTGTGGCTCCAAGCCGGCGCAACTAACCCCACCAAGTACTCAAGCACCCCGACTCTCGTGTCATCGTCACTTAGCTGGGAGCGCGTCGAGACTGTCGATGTAGGCTTTGACCTCGGTTTCTTAGACAACTCGCTCAACGTTAACTTCGACTGGTTCCAGCGCGATACCAAAGACATGCTCGCCCCCGGTCTTACACTTCCCGGTGTGCTCGGCGCATCTGCTCCTTACGTCAACGAAGGTCAGCTCCGCACACGTGGTTGGGAGCTCGGTCTGAGCTATAACAAGAGCTTCGGCGACTTCGACGTTTACGCAAACTTCAGCATTTACGACGGCAAGACCAAGGTCGTTAAATATCGCAACGCTGACATGATGCTCAACACGTTCTATGACGGCGCCGAGTACGGTGCTATCTGGGGCTTCGAGACAGACCGCTACTTCACTGAAGACGACTGCAAACCCGGCACATTCACCCTTAATTATACGACCGAACCCGGCGGAGCTCTTCCTGACCAGACATTCCTGCAGAGTGGCTCATTCGTTTACGGCCCCGGTGACATCAAGTTCAAAGACCTTGACGGCAACGGCGTTATCGACGGCGGCTACCGCACTGACAATGACTGGCTCTGGGAAAACCACCGCGAAGTCTACAAAGACCCCAACAAACGTGAAGCAGGTATCTATCCTGCAGGCTCTGCAAAGAATCACGGTGACCTCAAGAAAATCGGTAACTCGATGCCTCGCTACGAGTACTCGTTCCGTCTCGGCGGTGCTTGGAAAGGCTTCGATATCGACATGTACTTCCAGGGCGTAGGCAAACGTGATTACTGGTCGTGCTCGGCATTCGTAATGCCTCTGACTCGTGGTGCTGACGCAACCTATGCAAACCAGAACTCTTACAACAAGATTCTGTATAATGACGCTAACCAGATTATCGGCTATGAAATCAGCCAGAGCAACGACTTCCCCTGCCTCTATCCCGGCGCTGCAGGTGCAGGCAGAGTAGCAGGCATCCCTATGGGTAAATTCAACTTCTATCCCCAGTCCAAATATCTGCAGGATATGTCATATCTGCGCTTCAAACAGCTCACTGTCGGTTATACCCTCCCCACAAACCTCACTCAGAAAGCTCTCATCCAGCGCGCACGCCTCTATTTCACAGTTGAGAATCTCTGCCTCCTCCACAATGGCATGAAGGGCACAGGCATCGATCCCGAAATCGGTTCGACACACAATGCCTCTTACTATGGCACAAGTTCAAATGTCAACCAAGATTTCGGCCGTGTAACTCCTATGCCTCGCACATTCTCGTTCGGTATGCAGGTTACACTCTAAGAGATAAGGCATTTCATTAATCGTAAATAATATTTCAAAATGAAAAAATCTATATTAATCGGTGCTCTTCTTGTCAGTGGACTCGGCTTCACCGCGTGTGACGATTTCCTTGATGACAACCGTTATCCTCTCGATCGCGAGACTGACAATGCTGCGTACTGGAACAACGAAGATAACGTAAAATTGCAGGTCGACCAGATGCTGCAGTACTTCACCGGCTATGCCAGCGGTTCGTCATACGGTGAATTCTATTTCAACACGCTCACTGACGATCAGTGCTCTTCTAATTTCACTGACTGGAAGTTCACAAACATTCCTTCGACAAGCGCCAGCTACACCAGCCCGTATACTAACCTCCGCCATTCGGTGACAATCATCCAGAACCTCGAGGGCTCTTCACTCGACCCTGTCATCAAAGCCAACTGGATGGGTATCGCCCGCATGTGCCGCGCTTATCAGCAGTATCTCCTCGTCCGTCGCTACGGTGACTGCAACTTCGTTGACCATGTGCTCAATGTGACAGATGATAACGTCCTCTACGGCACACGTCAGAAACGTGATGAGGTGTTTGACAAGATTCTCGAAGACCTTGACTACGCCTGCGCTAACATCACCACTAACAAAAACAGCCAGTACTGGTCACGTGACCTCGCTTACGCCATGAAGTCTTACATGTGTCTCTGCGAGGGTACTTACCGCAAATACTGCACACAGGCTGAGAACGGTCTCGCTCCTGACGCTCAGCGTGCTAAAAAACTCCTCGAGGAGTCAGCCAAGGCTTCTGACTACCTGATTTCTTCAGGCCGTTACAGTCTCGCTCAGCAGTATCGCGCCAACTACCAGTCGTTCTACACCCAAGCTTCGGCTGTGCCCGCTATGGTCAACAACCCTGAGATGATTCTCTTCCGCGGCTACGCTAAAGACATCATAATGAACTGTGTCGCTGACTTCACCTGCGGTACGACTCCTATCAACGGTATCACCAAAGACGCCTTCGACGCTTACCTGTTCAAAGACGGCAAACCTCTTGCCCTTACAACACTTGACAAGAGCGATGTCGGCGAGTGGGATGCTGATAATCAGATTTTCTCTATCCAGAAGCTGCTTGATGTCCGCGACAACCGCCTCGCTCAGACCACTGACCCGTTTGTCTACTTCACAGGCCTCACCGGTGATCGTGCCGGCGCAACCGGTATGACATCTTCGACAGGTTACGGTGTCAGCAAATATGACAACACTGCTGACTTCCTTGATGATCGTCGTACTACTCGCAACATTGTCTGCGCACCTATCTACTGGTATTCTGTAATCCTTCTCGAGAACGCTGAGGCTAAGGCCGAGCTCGGTACACTCACTGACGCTGACCTCAACAAGACCCTCAATCTCCTCTATGCTCGCGCTGAGCTCCCCAACCAGACTGTCGCATCGCTGTCATCTATGAATGACCCCGCAAACCACACCGGCGTATCAAGCCTCATCTGGGAGGTTCGCCGCTGCCGCCGCTGCGAGCTCATTATGGACAACGACTTCCGTTACTGGGACCTCATCCGTTGGCACTGGCTTGACAAACTCGACCAGACCAAGGCTGCTAATCAGGACATCCTCCTCGGCGCCAACATCACAGGTTGCCCCGTTCAGGTTGCCACCACAAACGGCTACATCAATGGTAACATCAACTGGCCGTCGCTCAAACGCGAGTTCAAACCCCAGTACTATTCTTATCCCATCCCGAGCCAGCAGCTTGTTTACAACAAGGAGCTCGGCCAGAACTACCTCTGGACAAACTAATCACATAGAATAGTTCACACCCCTTAATAGCAGCGAGGCTGCGCCCACGACGGCGCAGCCTCGCCTGCGTTTTATCTTACGCCTTTATTTGTCCAATCAGGCTAATTAGACTAATCTAACCAAATAATGACAAGTCGGCAAATGGTAGGGGCGCAAAACTTTGCGCCCGCCATGAAGCTATGTAATGCTTGACTACGAGGGCGCAAAGTATTGCGCCCCTACGAAAGCGCTACGCGATTACGAGCCCTCAGGGGCCCTTCGAGTCACTGTCTTCGCTTTGATAAAAAATTTAGGCTCCCCATCACAGAATGGGAAGCCTAAATATTAGCGGAGAGACAGGGATTCGAACCCTGGGTACCCGTAAGGGCACAACGGTTTTCGAGACCGCCCCGATCGACCGCTCCGGCATCTCTCCTCGGGGTTGCGACTGCAAAGTTAGCAATTCTTTTTTATTGTGCAATCTCCTTTTGCCACTTTTTGGATATTAATATAAAAATGGGTTATTAATGAATAGCACCGTAGGTGCTAAAATAATTAAAGAATGCAGCCTGTAGGGCTGCCGCAAAATGGAAATATTTGTTTATGCATGTTGCTGATAAATTTAAGTAAAAAACAGGGTCAATGTAAAGAGGCGGTTGTTAAAAACAATGTAGGGACGTGCCTTTGGCAAGTATGATGTGGCCGGCATGATCCGCGCCCTATACATGCCGTCGCTCCCGTCAGGTCGCTTTGGCATGTCCCTACATATTTTTGTTTAACAATTCAAATGGGTTTTGCAATTGCCCCGTAACATCGTAGGTATAATAATATAAACCGCACCCCAAAAGCTATACACAAAACTTTTGGGATGCGGTCGGTAGATTGTTATTTGTCAGTTTAAACGTCCGAGTCGGGAATTATCGTTTTTTCAAAGGCTATAATAGACTTTATTGCCGTACTCGTCGTAGCAGATGGTCGTGGTCTTGCCGTTTTCGGTTATAGTCCTGACGGTGTATGTGTTTGATTTGGATGTGCTCTCCGAGCGGTTGCGGGCTGCCTGACGTCGTGCTTCTGCGGCTTGTCTGCGAGCCTCTGCAGCCTGACGTCGCGCTTCGGCTGCCTGTCTGCGTGCTTCGGCAGCCTGTTCGCGATTCCTTGCATTTTGTTCGCGTTTTCTGGCGGCTTGCTCACGCTTTTTTGCCGCCTGCTCACGCAACTTTGCTGCGCGTTCGCTTTTGTCGGAGCTCCTGTAGTTATATGTATATGTGTAATTGCAATTATCGGCCGTGAATGTGTTAAGTTCGGTCAGATTATTGTTTTCTATAGCTTTGTCGATTGACTCTATGATGCCGGCGGCCAATTGTTCAGCCTCCGTAATATTGCTGTCAAACATCTCAGGGTCGAGGCTGCTGCTGTTTTTTGAGCCGGTCTGCTTGCGGCTGATGACCAATGTCCATGAGTTGTTCTGTGTTATGGACAAAATATATGCCGCTGTGTACTCTTTGTCTTCAAATTTTATGATAAACGACGAGTTACGCTCTTTTGTGACAGAAACCGAATTTTTACGTTCGTCTTCAAAAGCTTTCCACAGTTTGTCTGCATCGGCGCGGTTTCTGCCCGAAAGATATGTGCTCTGAGACACGATTTTTTTAGTCGACGGATTGCGGCGCTCGGAGTATGTGACACTGATGTCTTTTTCTTTTTCGAGCTGGTCGACGATTTTCTGTATGGCGGCCTGAGCCGAGCCTGTAATCGCACAAAATGTTGCAAGGCAAACGGCAATGATTATTCTGAGATGTTTGTTAAGCATAGCGTGGACCGTTATTAAATTGGTTGTGGCAAAGTTACTAAAAATCTTGTTTAATGAGTTCGACAATTTCGGGGTCGTCGATACCGCTGATAGCATTTTCGAGAATTCGTCGCTCAATCTGGCTGCAGTCAGGGATGACCGTCTGAGCCAAAAGAGTGCTGTCAACGATATATTCCGTGCGGCGGAGCTCCGGCAGAATGAGATCAATGTCGGTGATTGTGTGTCCGTCGCGGCGTATGTATGAGCCGGCATAGATTTCCTCGGGCGATGCCGTCGTGTCATGGGTCAGACCTATGACTACGGCAGCTGCCGTGACAATGGCCGCTGTAATAAAGGCTGCGGCCCGGTGTGTCACGCCCCGGCTGTTGCTCTTGACAGAGTTGTCGCGACCGAGCGACTCATACCAGCCGAACATCGGCGCATAAGCCTTGAGGTCGTCAGCCGCGCGCCCCGAGCGGTAGTAGTCATAGAGCCGGCGCTCGTCGTCCAAGCTCGTGCTGCCGTCAAGGAAGGCGGAGGTAAGCCTGCGCGCCTCGCCGTCAGAGAGCCGTGACTTTGATTTATGTATAAATAACAGTTTCATATCCGCTTAATTTATATCTTTTTCTAAAAACATTCGGGCCACACGTTGCCTCGCACGTGACAGAGCCGTGCGCACCGCTCCGTCTGTCGAGCCGATAAGCGCCGCTATCTCGCCGCAGCTCATCCCGTCGATGTGTCGCATCTCGATGATGGCTCTCGAGACGTCGGGCAGCGAGGCGAGGATGGCATTCACGCTGTTGGCTCGTTCGCAGTCTATATATTCGTCCTCGGGCGAGCTGCCGGCGTCGGCGAGTGCCGCGTCGTCAAGCCCCGTGTCAGTGCGTCGGCCGCGCACGGAGTTGAGCGCCATGCGGTAGGCTATGGTCATCGCCAGAGCCTCCGGATTAGTGTAATCATCGAGCGTGTCGCGCAGAGTCCACAGCTTGAGCAGGCAGTCTTGGGCGATATCCTCGCCCTCAGACCGGTCGCCTGTGACCGACGCTGCCCTCGCTGACAGTCTTGGCCTTATTTCAGCTGCAAATAACTCAAAATCGCGACGTCGCATATCTGATTGGTGTGACCTTTTGTCTCTAAGACACAAATATACTCTAAACGTTACACTCCCCGTCGATTTTTTTGTGAAATGTAAAAAATGAGGACGCCATTAACAAATTGCGACTTTATTTGTTTTGAATTTAAAAGCAACGGAATTAAATAAAAACATCTAAACTAAAACATTATGAATACAGCTCCTCTTCAGGGTATCAAAGTGGTTGACTTCACTCAAGTTCAATCAGGCCCTTCTTGTACTCAACTTCTCGCATGGCTTGGCGCCGAGGTAATCAAAATCGAACGTCCCGGTGTCGGCGATGCCACACGTAAGGAACTTCAGTTTGACCCTAACGAGCCGAGCTATTATTTCCTCCAGCTTAACTCAGACAAAAAGTCTCTTGCTCTTGACGCTGCGACTCCCGACGGCAAGGCCATTCTGACAAAACTTATTCAGGGCTGCGATATTTTCGTCGAGAATCTTCACCCGGGAGCTATGGACAAACTCGGTTTCAGTTGGGAAGAAGTCCACAAACTCAACCCGAGATGTATCTACGGCACAATCAAAGGTTTCCCCGTTTCGTCAAAATATGCCAATCTGAAGGCTTACGAGCCGGTAGCACAGGTGACGGCAGCCGCCGCCTCCACGACAGGCTGGTACGAAGGCCCCTACAACATCCCGACACAGTCAGGCGCGGCTCTTGGTGACTCCAACACAGGCATGCACCTCACAATCGGTCTGCTTGCCGCCCTTATGCAGCGCGAGAAAACAGGCGAAGGCTCATTCGTATATCAGTCGATGCACAACGCATGTCTTAACCTCTGCCGTATCAAGACCCGTGACCAGCTCACACTTGACCGCATCGGTTATCTGACACAGTTCCCGCAGTATCCTAACGAGAAATTCCCCGACTTCGTTCCGCGTTCGGGCAACACCGAGGGCTCGGGCGTGCTCGGTTGGACATACAAATGTAAAGGCTGGGAGACAGACCCCAATGCTTATGTATATGTAATTCTGCAGCGTGGCGCCAAAGACTTCGAGAAAGCATGTGCCGCTCTCGGCTTTGAGGACTGGCTCACAAATCCCGACTTCAACACCGCCGACGCACGTGACCGCCACAAACAGGAAATCATCGAGCGCATCCAGCAGTTCTGTATCAACAAGACCAAATTTGAGGTCACGAGCGAACTTTCGGTAGCCGGTGTGCCTGTCGCTCCCGTGCTGTCGACCAAGGAAATCATGACCGACGAGAGCCTCTATGACGGCAATACTCTCGTCAAGATTGATCAGGGAGGTAATATCGGCACATTCGTCACCGTCGGCGTGCCTTTCACCATCTCTAACTATCAGCCTGTCTACGGACCGTGCCCGACTCTCGGCGGCAATACCGAGGAAGTGCTCACCGCTCTCGGCTACACCGCCGCCCAGCAGGAGCAGTTCAAAGCCAACGGCACAACCGCTCCCATGCCTAAACCCGCAGCCAAATAATAACTGACCGCACGATAACATCAAAACCCGCCGGTGAGGCTGCTTCGGCACCACTCAGCGCCGCAGCACGCCTCCGGCGGGTTAAAATTTCGATAAAAGGCATCCGCCAAGTTTATAAGATTTAATAATATTCACCTTATGGCAACTACATCTGCAACACCACAGCCCGCACCGTCATATCCAAATCAGGTGACAGGCATGTATATACTCGCACGCGCACTGCGCATGCTCGGCATCGACAAGATGTACGGTCTTGTCGGCATCCCTGTGACCGACTTGTCGTATCTGTGTCAGGAGCAGGGCATACGTTTCGTGGGCTTCCGTCACGAGCAGCAGGCCGGCATGGCTGCGGCCACCCACGGTTATCTGACCAAGACTCCGGGCGTACTGCTGACCGTCTCGTCTCTGGGATTTCTCAACGGTCTGACCGCAACGACAAATGCAACGGTCAACTGTTACCCGATGATCCAGATTTCGGGCTCGTCAGTCCGCGAGCCTATCGATTTGATGCAAGGCACTTACGAGGGCCTTGACCAGCTTAATATCGCCAAACCTCTCGTCAAGGCTGCTTATCGCGTCAACCGCGCCGAAGACATCGTCACCGGTGTCGTCCGCGCTTACCGCGCAGCCATTTCCGGCCGTCCCGGCGGTGTCTATCTTGACGTGACCACTCCCTGTCTCGGCCAGATTATGGACCGTGACGAGGCCGAGAAACTCTTCTATCAGCCCGTTGATCTCGAGCCGGTAATGATACCGTCCGACGAATCTGTCCGCAGAGCCGTCGAGATGCTCGCATCGGCCAAGAAACCGGCAATAGTCATCGGCAAGGGCGCCGCTTATGCTCGCGTCGAGGACAAGCTCAAAACACTTGTCGAAAAGACAGGCATACCTTACTTCCCGATGTCAATGGCCAAGGGCGTTCTGCCTGACAACGGCCCGCTGAGCGCTCTGTCATGCCGTTCGACCATAATGGAGGACTCAGACGTCGTGATGCTCGTCGGCGCACGCCTTAACTGGCTGCTGTCGCGCGGCCACGGCAAATGGAATCCGGCAGGCAAATTCATTCAGCTTGACATCGATCCCGAGGAAATCGACTGCAATGTGCCTATTGCAGCGCCTGTCGTCGGTGATATGGCTTCATCTTTAGACGCCATCCTCGCCGCTCTGCCCGCAAAGATGAATATGGACCCGGCGTGGGTGCCTTCGCTGCAGGCCATGACAAAAGAGAAAAACGCCAAATTCGCCGCCCGTCTCACCGCAGCCGCTTCGGCTCAGCCCATGACACACTGGACAGCTCTCGGCGTCATCAAACCCATCCTCGAGTCAAATCCCGACATCATCCTCGTCAACGAGGGCGCCAACACGCTCGACGACACACGCGACACCATCGATATGTCTCTGCCGCGTAAGCGTGTCGACTGTGCCACATGGGCCATCATGGGCATGGGCATGGGCTCGGCTATCGGAGCAGCCGTCGCCACAGGTGACCGCGTTGTGGCCATCGAGGGTGACTCGGCCTTCGGTTTCTCCGGTATGGACTTCTCGACAATCTGCCGCTTCAAACTGCCGGTTACGGTCGTTATCTTCAACAACGGCGGTATCTACAACGGCATCGGTGTCAACCTCTCCAAAAACGGTGACCCCGCCCCGACAACTCTCGACATCAACGCCCGTTATGACAAATTAGGCGATGCTTTCGGTGCAAAGACCTATTATGTCACCACTCCCGACGAGCTTAAGGCAGCCTTCACCGAGGCCATCGCCTCCAAGGCTCCCGCCCTGATTGATGTGCAGCTTGCAGCCGACTCAGGCAAGGAGTCAGGCCATATCGGCTATCTCAATCCCGAGTCATTACAGCACATCATCGTCTGATTACCTTGACCTCCGCAGGCCGGCCGCCTAACATGCGGCCGGCCGTAAACAATACTGAAATTCACGATTCCTCCCTCTGCATCAGAGGCCGCGTTTCAATTATTAACCCAATAAAACGCTCTTTATGGAACACATAATCCTATATGCCATCGTTCCTATATTCGTTGTGATGGCAGTCGGTTACATTTCCGGAAAGAAAGGTATTTTCACGGGTGAGGATGCAAAAAAATTCAATAAAATCGTCCTTGATTATGCCCTTCCTGCAGCTCTCTTTGTCTCGATTGTCAGCGCAAGCCGCGAGATGCTTGTCAGAGACCTCAAGCTCTCTATCGTCTCATTGGTGACAATCATGTTCTGTTTCATGCTTGTCTACTACATCTACAAGTATTGTTTTAAGAAGAATACCGGTGCCGACGCTGCTGTCATGGCTCTTATCAGCGGCTCGCCTACAATCGGATTCCTCGGCTTTGCGGTCCTCGAGCCTATCTTCGGCACGACCCCCTCGGTAGCCCTTGTTGTGGCTATCGTCGGCATCGTCGTCAATGCTATCGGCATCCCCGTCGGACTGTCACTTATGAATTCGTCAAACGAGGCTGCCGCCGCTGCAGCCAACGGAGGCAAAAAGCCCAATCCGTGGCTTCCGGTGCTGCATGCGCTTGAGCAACCTGTCGCATGGGCTCCTATCCTCGCTGTCGTGTGGGTCGTTGTCGGCATACCTTGGCCTGACTGGGCAAGCCCCTCGTTCGACCTTATCAAAGGCGCAAACTCTTCGATGGCAGTCTTCGCCGCCGGCGTGACTCTGTCAGCAGTTAAAATTAATATCAATTGGCAGGCTGTCCTCGGCTCGATACTCAAACTTATCGTTATGCCCGGTCTTACTCTCGTCGTCGGTCTGCTCTGTCACATGGATCCGCTCAACCTCAAGATGCTTGTGGTCGCCAACGCACTCCCCCCGGCATTCTCGGGCATCATCATCGCCAGCGAGTATAACACTTATGTCGCCACAGGCACCTCGTCACTCGCCCTGTCAGTCATCCTTTTCATGGGCTTCTGCCCGCTTTGGATATGGCTTACAGACCTTGCCTTGACCATGTATTAAAAGAATCGGTTTCTATATGATATCCCGGCAGGGGGATGCCTTCCGGCGCTCCCTGCCGTTTTTTATAAATAATAGCGTTTATGAGCAAACAGATTGTCGACGGCTGCACAGCCGCAACCTATGTCGCCTATGCCTTGAGCGAGGTCGCAACCATATATCCCATCACTCCCGTTGCGTCGATGGGTGAGATTGCCGATAAATGGAATGTCGCCGGACGGCTCAACGTCTTCGGTGCGCCTATGCAGGTCAGGGAGATGGAGTCGGAGCTCGGCGCGGCCGGCGCCACACACGGCGCTCTTGTGGCCGGTGCGCTCGCCACGACCTTCACGGCCTCGCAGGGCCTGATGCTGATGTTGCCAAACATGTTCAAGATTTACGGAGAGTTGCTCCCGGCCGTATTTCATGTCGGATGCCGCACTGTGGCCTCTCACGCTCTGAGCATCTTCGGCGACCATCAGGATGTGATGAGCTGCCGCACGACCGGTTTCACCATGCTCGCCTCGAGCTCGGTGCAGGAGACACATGACCTCGCCGTCGTTGCCCATCTCGCCGCGATCGCCGGCTCGCTGCCCGTGCTCCACTTCTTTGACGGCTGGCGCACGTCCAACGAGATTTCGACCATCGACATGCTGCCCTATGACAGCATTGCGTCGCTTGTCGACCGCGACGCCGTAGCCCGTTTCCGCAGCCGCGCCATGAATCCCGACCGTCCCGACCTTCGCGGCTCGGCCCAGAATCCCGACGTGTTCTTCCAGAATCGCGAGGCTGCAAACCGTTACTACGATGCTTTCCCGGCCATCGTGCAGCAGTATATGGACCGTCTCGCCGCTCTGACCGGCCGTCAGTATCACCTCTTTGACTATGTCGGCGACCCTGAGGCCACGGAGCTTATCGTAGCCATCGGCTCGAGCTGCGATGTCATCGAGGAGACCATAGGTTATTTGCGAGCTCAGGGGCGTCGCGTCGGCTTGATTAAAGTCCGGCTTTTCCGGCCGTTCTCAGAGAAAGACCTCGTGGCCGCTATCCCGGCCTCTGTCAAGTCGATTGCCGTCATAGACCGCACAAAAGAGCCCGGAGCCGCCGGCGAGCCTCTCTATCTTGACGTAGCGGCAGCCCTGCGCCGCGCAGGCCGCAATGACATACGCCTTATCGGCGGCCGCTATGGCCTCGCCAGCAAAGACTTTGACCCGTCGATGGTCAAGGCTATCTATGATGAGTTGCTGAAGGAAAATCCCAAAGACGGTTTCACTGTGGGCATCACTGACGACGTCACTTATCGTTCGTTAGACGTCACCGACCACATCGTCACCTGTCCCGACAATCTGCGTCAGGCTGTCTTCTACGGCATGGGCTCTGACGGCACAGTCGGCGCCACCAAGCAGGCGGCTGCCATCATAGGCTCGGAGCCCGGTCTGTATGCTCAGGCTTATTTCCATTATTCGGCCAAAAAGTCTGGCGGCTACACAATCTCGGAGCTGCGCATAGGCGACGCTCCGATCCGTTCGGCTTACGGTATAGAGAACGCCGACTATGTCGCCTGCAATAAAAATACATACGTCACGCGCTTTGATCTGACAAAGCGTCTGCGGCCGGGCGGAACATTCGTGCTCAACTCGCCGTGGACCGCCGCCGACATGGAGCGTGAGTTGCCGGCATCGCTGCGCCGCGACCTCGCCTCCAAGAAGGCCAAGTTCTACAACATCGACGCCATCGCCATTGCCGAGAGCGTCGGACTCGGTGTGCGCATCAACACCATCATGCTGACGGTCTACTTCCGCCTCGCGGGAGTTGTCGATTTTGACAAGGCCGTCGACGCGCTTAAAGAACTCATTAAAAAGACTTACATCCACGAGGGCGGTTACGTAGTCGACAAAAACCTCAAGGCTGTCGACGCCGCTGCGGCTGCCATAAAGGAGATTGAGGTGCCTGCGTCATGGGCCGATGCAAAAGATGAGGCTCAGCCTGCCTATAAGCTGCCTGACTTTGTCGCCAAGATTGCCCGGCCCTGTCTGCGCTTGGAGGGCGACTCGCTGCCTGTTTCGGTCTTCACCCCAGACGGCACGATGCCTGCCGGCACGACGGCTTATGAGAAGCGTATGATTGCCGTCAAGGTGCCCGAGTGGGATGTTGACAAGTGTGTCGAGTGTACGGAGTGCTCGTTGGTCTGCGCCCACGCCGCCATCCGCCCGTATCTTTTGGACGCAGCCGAGAAAGCTGCCGCTCCCGCCGGCATGACGACCAAGCCCGCTCACGGCACGGCACTCGCCGGTCTCGACTTCCGTATTCAGGTCTTCCCGCGTGACTGCACGGGCTGCGGCTCATGCGCCGTCATCTGCCCGGGCCGTGCGCTGACCATGCAGCCCATAGCCACTCAGCTCGCCGCACAGGACAAGATGCTCGACTACTGTCTCAATCATGTGACGGTCAAGGACGGTCTCGTCAAGCGCGCGACAATCAACGGTTCGCAGTTCCATACGCCCATGCTCGAGTTCTCGGGTGCCTGCGCCGGTTGCGGCGAGACCCCTTATGTCAAGCTGCTCACCCAGCTGATGGGTGAGCGCATGCTGATAGCCAATGCCACGGGCTGCTCGTCAATCTGGGGAGCCAATTATCCGAGCAACGCTTACTCGACCGACCGTTTCGGCCGCGGACCGGCGTGGGGCAATTCGCTCTTCGAGGACAACGCCGAGTACGGCTTCGGCATGGCGGCTGCAGTCGCTCATCGTCGCGATTATCTCGCGTCGTTGGCCCAAAAGGCTGTCGCTGACAAATCGACCGACCCGGCTGTCGCCGATGCTCTCAAGGCATGGCTTGACGCGCGCGCCGACGCCGTACTGTCGGCTGAGACAGGTAAGAAGGCTGTCGAGGCCCTTAAAAATGCACCGGCCACTGTCGGTGCGTCCGAGATGATTGCCATGGCCGGCGATTTCGCCAAGAAGAGCATCTGGTGTATCGGCGGTGACGGCTGGGCATATGACATCGGTTTCGCCGGTCTCGACCACGTCCTCGCGCAGAATGTCGACATCAACGTGCTCGTCATGGACACCGAGTGCTATTCAAACACCGGCGGTCAGACCTCAAAGGCCACGCCGCTCGGCGCCGTCGCAAAGTACTCGGCTGACGGCAAGCGCACATTCAAAAAAGACCTCGGTCGCATGATGATGACCTACGGCACGGTCTACGTGGCCTCCGTAGCTCTCGGCGCCAACTATCAGCAGACCATCAACGCCTTGGTCGAGGCCGACGCTTACGCCGGGCCGTCGATAGTGATTGCCTACTGCCCCTGCATCAATCACGGCATCCGCGCCGGCATGGGCAACAGCATCGTCGAGGAACGCCGCGCCGTCAGCTCCGGCTACTGGCAGCTCTACCGCTACAACCCGGCGCTTGCAGCCGCAGGCCAAAAGGCCTTGTCGGTCGATGCGCCCAAGCCTGACGGATCACTCGGCGACTTCATGGACGGTGAGGACCGCTATGCCGACCTCAAGATGCTCGATCCGGCCGAAGCAGCCATCCTCCGGCCCGAGCTCGAGACCCGCATCGACGACATCTACGCCACCCTCGATTATCTCAAATCAGCGCCCAAACTATAGGCCCTATATGACTAATAAAAAACGGGGCTGTCGTACATGCGGCAGCCCCGTTTACTATATAATAATATGTGATTACTGGTCGGTGGCTTCTGATTCGGCTTCGAGCACATCGGTGCTTTCGGCCTTGATGTTGGGCTCCTCAAGGCCGTATTTGTGTTTGGCGTTGAGGTATTTGAGCCAGAGTGCGAAGATGAGGGCGAGAGTGCCCAGACCGGCAAACATCAGCATCGGGTTGGTGTAGTCATACTGCGTCGGGTCGGTCACGCCGGGGTTTGAGGCGTCAAGGAATTTGCCGAAAAGGATAGGCACACCGAACAGACCGATATTCTGCACCCAGAAAATCAGCGAGTAGGCGCTGCCGAGGAAACGTTTGTCCATCACCTTGGGCACCGAGGGCCAAAGGGCGGCGGGCACGAGCGAGAACGACACGCCGAGCACGATGATGGTGGCGAGTGCCAGCGCCGAGCTGGGATATTGCGGCAGCACGAGCGCAAACACCAAGTGGCAGGCGATGAGCATCAGTGAGCCGAGGATGAGCATTGTGGCGCCGCGGCCGACTTTGTCGAGGAAGTAGCCGAGCGGCGGGGTCAGGCAGAGTGCGCCGATGGGGAACCAGCGCAGCAGGTCGGCGGCCTGTGTGTCAGAGATGTGCAGGTTACACTGCAGCATGTTGGTGCCGAAGCGCTGGAAGGGGAAGATGGCCGAGTAGTAGAGCACGCAGAGCAGGGCGATAATCCAGAACAGACGGCTGCTCAGCAGGTTGCCGACATCGCTGATTTTGAACTCCTCCTCTGACTCGCCGTCGTCTTTTTTGAGCTGGCGGTCAAGGCGTGCGTCCATAAATGTGAAGACGATGTAAGAGATGAGGCCGATGAGCAGCAGGGCGGTGCAGAAGGCGACAGGTGCTACGACCGATGCACCGAGCTGGTTGGCCATGGCCTCGGAGATACGCGGCGAGAGCGACAGCACGGCGAACACGCCGAGACGCGCGATAGCCATCTCGACGCCCATGGCGAGGGCCATTTCCTTGCCTTCAAACCACTTGGCGATTGCCTTGGAGACCGTGATACCGGCCATCTCGCAGCCGCAGCCGAAAATCATGAAGCCCAAGGCGGCGAGTTTGGCGCTGCCGGGCATCTCGACCCACCATGAGCTGAGCCACTGCTCGAAGCCCGTGCCGGCAAAGAGATCGCTGATGGCATAAAGTTTGATGGCTGCGCCCGCAAACATCAGAGAGGCCGACAGCGTGCCTGTGAATCTCACACCCATCTTGTCGAGGATGATGCCTGCGACAATAAGAAATCCGAAGACGTTGAGCATATACTCAGCGCCGGCATAGTAGCCGAAAGCCTCGGCCGACCAGCCGAGACGGGTCTTGACCAATGCCTGCAGAGGTGACATTACATCGACAAACATGTAGCCGAAAAACATCATCGACGCCACAAGTATCAGGGCGACCCAGCGCACCAACGGCTTATCGTTGAGTGCTTTTTGTACTGTTTCTTTCATTTGTGATATTGAATGGTTTTAAAATTTGAGTCTTTGACGGCATTTTGTAAGCAAATCATCGATTTGCCTTTATTTTGCGCAAAATTAATGTAAAATAGTTAACTTTGAAAAACATTCGTTGATAATATCATATAATCGTTACAGAAAATGCAGGATTCATACCACGACAAGGCGCCTGAGGTTACGTCCCGGGAGACTGTGGCCACACAGGGGCGGCGTCCGTTCACATTTGACCGTGTTGTCAGGATACTTATCGGGCTGGCTGCCATTTTTGCAGCCGTATGGCTTATAAATGTGCTCAAGTCGGTGCTGTTGCCCTTTCTTGTCGCATGGCTCATAGCATATATCCTCGAGCCTTTCGTGCAGTATAACATGAGACTCCTCAGGTTGCGGCGCCGTATCATACCGATTTTTATCACGCTGTTTGAAACGATATTGTTGCTTACGACACTTTCCATAATCTTTGTGCCGTCAGTAATAGACGAGATGCATCAGGTCGCCGCTCTGATAAGGCGTTACACCGAGTCTGCATCCCAGATACCTTTCATTCCGTCGTCGGTCCATGACTTCATTATACGGTCGATTGACCTCAAGACCATCTCCGAACAGCTCACGCGTCAGGACATAGAGCAGCTCCTCGGGCTTGCAGGGTCTTTTATCTCGGGCGGACTCGACCTGATGCTCGGCATATTCAACTGGTTTATAGTCATCCTTTATGTCGTCTTCATAATGCTTGATTACGAGCGTCTACTCAGAGGATTCCGCCGTATGGTGCCTCCGAAGTATCGCGCGACTGCCTTTAAAATCGGCAATGACGTCAAGCGCAGCATGAATCACTATTTCCGCGGACAGGCCCTTGTGGCGCTATGTGTCGGCATACTTTTCGCCATAGGGTTTATAATCGTCGGTATACCGCTGGCTGTCGTGCTCGGACTTTTTATCGGACTGCTCAACATGGTGCCTTATCTTCAGCTGATTTCTATCGTGCCGACGACGCTGCTGTGTTTGGTCTATTCTGTCAACGCCGATGTAGACTTCTGGACGATATGGTGGGAGTGTATGCTCGTCTATGCCGTCGTGCAGTGTATACAGGATTTCTTCCTGACACCTAAAATCATGGGTAAGGCGATGGGTCTCAATCCGGCCATTATCCTGCTGTCTCTGTCGGTCTGGGGCACATTGCTCGGCTTTATCGGTCTTATAATCGCACTGCCGCTGACTACACTGTTGCTGGCATATTATGAGCAGTATATCATATCCCGCGAGGATGGAGCATCGCCCGATGAGACGCGCCGCGACGTCGAGGCGATTAAGAAAATGACAGACGCGCCCGACTGATGCCGGACGCGTCGTTATGGCGTGTCGCTTGGATTTGCCGAAGTCAGAATGTAATGCCTAATCTGACAGTGGCCATGTGCAGTGATTTTGTTCTCAGAGTCTCGAGTGTCGGCTCGGCGGAGTCGTCATGAGGACTGTTATAAAGCACGCTGTAGTCTTTACGTTCTTTATATGTATAGCCGATGACCATGTGTGATGCAAATTTCTTGCCGGACGCAAGGTTAAAGCCGAGACCGATAAATCCGTATGCTCCCGTCTGGCTGTAGTCGTCGGGGAGATAGTTGACCGATATGCCTAATCGCGTGTCTAAGAAAAGCAGCGACGGTTGCCGGCGGAAGTTGGTGCGCAGGGCGGCGTAAATCGGAAACGAACGGCATGAGTTGTTGACCATGATGTCCATTTCGGCGCCAAGTCCGAGAAACTTTATCCACCCGCGTCGATAACCTAACATGGCCGCTATGTCGACCGAAGCCATGTCGTTGCCGCTCATGTCTATCGAGCTGCCTGCGCTGGCTCCCCACGTGAAATGCCCGTGTGTAGTCGTGTTATCGGCGTCGCCGTTGCCATCAGCGGCAAAGACGGCAGGCGATGTTGCCGCCATGGATATTGCTGCAAGGGCTGATATGATGAGCGATTTTAACTTCATTGCCGTTTAGATGGTTTTTATCAGTTTAATACAGGCCCAGCGATTGTCGGTTGTCACACCGGTGGCCGTGAGACCTTCGCGCTCGGCGGCGCGGCAGACTATGTCGACGTCGTCACCCTCATAAAAGCCGCTCAGCAGCATCGTGCCCCCGGCTTTAAGACGCGGAGCGTAGGACGGCAGGTCGGCGGTGATGACGTTGCGGTTGATGTTGGCTACAAAAACATCGGCCGGCTCTACGCCGTCCAAAGCAGACGCGTCGCCGTTGATGACACGGATTTCGGGGTGGCCGTTGAGCGCCACGTTCTCGACGGCGTTCTCATAGGCGAAGCCGTCGATTTCGATTGCCGTCACGGGGCGTGCGCCGAGCATAGCCGCAAGTATGGCGAGTATGCCTGTGCCCGTGCCCATGTCAATCATGGATTTGCCCTGCATGTCAAGGTCGAGCAGATTGGCGATAATCAGCGATGTGGTCGAATGATGGCCCGTGCCGAAAGCCATCTTGGGGTCGATGACTATGTCAAATTCGGCCTGAGGCACATCGTGGTGAAACGAGCTGTGTATGACCACACGGTTGCCGACGACTATGGGCTTGAAATAGTTCTGTTCCCATTCGGCGTTCCAGTCGCGGCCCTCGACGAGCTCGGCGTTGACATCGGTCTCGCACTCAAAGGGGAAAGAGTCAATGACGCGTGCCACTGCCTCCTCGTCATACAGTTCTTTCTTTATATAAGCCGACAGACCCTCGTCGTCAGGCACGAAACTCTCATAGCCCTCGTCGGCGAGCAGACCGGCGAGCAGGTCGGTCGCGTCCTCCGTGCAAGGCTTCAGATTTATGCGCAGGTGATAGTAATCGTTCATCTTAAAAATATCTTGCACAAAGATAGTAATAAGTCGAGAGCAAAGCCAAATTTATTTGCGCTTTGCCGAGCGAAAGTATCTTCGGCGGAGCCAACGATACCATTTGGCGTCGAGAGCAAAGCCAAATTTATTTGCGCTTTTGATTATATCCATACCCGAAGCGCCATAGGCGCGTCAGCGCTGCAGCGCAGCCCCGTATGTGAGCCTATGACAAGCATGCTGTAGGTATGCGCAGTCATAGGTAATAAATCCTCCAAGATTAAATCGCCCTGTAGGGGCGACGCAAAATATCAAGTTGTTGAGAATCAATGCGGCGCACCTACAGCGCGCTATATTTAGGAATTTGGTTGTTTGCCACGGTTGCGCAGACCTGACGGCCTGCTTACCGTGGCCTCACATGCTTGTGCCGCGATGCGGCTGCGACCGCTACGCGGACGAAATTGCGTCCGCCGTGATTGCGCCCTATACATGCCGACGAGATGTGGGCATCCCGGCGAGATAGGCCTTCCATATCTCGTGTCCACCCCCGAGGGACATTCGGCTCGAGCGTCCGAAAAAACGGAGAGCTAAACTATGTAAGGTCGAATTTTTATCACCCAAAAGCACCGGAGGTGCGAGTTTTCTACAACCGTCTGCGTAGCAAGCGTGGTAGCGCTTGCGTAGCTGGCGGATAGCAGAGTCCTATCTTCCCTCTCGTGACAAGCGACGGAGTCCGCGCAGTCACGAAACGGCGCGAGCCAAGGCCAACCGGACGCTCAGGCTATCGCCATAGGCGCGACAGCGTACGCTCCGCGGCTTGTCGCGCTTTTCCATAGATGCGGTTTTGTCCCTCAGCTGCGCACTTCGTGCTTCGCAGAGGGTTGTAAAGGACTCGCGCGTCCCGCGCTAATTTGTTGCTAATTATGCCGTCGCTCGCCGCGCTTGCTTTGGCATGTTCCTACACCCCCTCTCATCTCTTTTTTCTGAAAAGCGGGGCTATGCGTCTGAAGAGTTTAAATGCGATGACGGCATACTCGACAACAGTCAGAGACTTGGTGAAATTGCCGAGAAACGAGCGCCCGATAAATGGCAGATTGTCACGCACGTCGGTGCCGGTGGCAATCATTTTTGACTTTTCGATTTCGATGCGTGTCAGGGCCATGACGCGCCGGTAGCGCAGCTCGTCGAGGGTGTAGCCGCGCCATTCGTCTGTTTTGGCGAGGGGGAGTGTTTTTTCTTTCATTGTTCCTCGGGAGCTTTGACAAACAGTTTCGATATCATGCGCGATACGGGATTGACGATAATCTGTTTGCGGAAGATAATCAATAAGATGAACAGCAGTAAATAAAATGCGCTTACAAGCATATATGCCCATATCGGCGATACGGTCATGGCGAGCATGTGGCCGATGCCGATTGATATGAAAAACAGTGTCACCATGCCTATGATGACGGCGAGCGACATAAAGGCGACCGTCGAAAGGAGCACACTCAGTTTTTCGGCGACAGTCAGACGGGCATAGTCGAGCTGCAGATTAAGATATCTCAGCACCTGTGTGGTGAGCAGATTGAAACCATTGTTTTCGGAGTCGGACATATTGTGATGATGATGTGATGTTTTTGATAATGGCCGGGCCGTCTATCTTCGTGAATGACGGCCCGGCTCATCAGGCGTTTGTGTGTCAGATTATTTGTTCTCGTCGAGTTCTGCCGAAATCATGCTGACAATCTCGTCTACATTATCTTGTGCGACAATGCCTTTGCGACGGAGCAGCTCGAGGATTTTGGCACGCAGTTCGTCACCGGTTGTCGGGGTGAAGAGTGCGACGGCTGTGGCGCCTACAGCCACACCGGCTAAGAATTTGATTAATCCGTTCATATTTTTGCAGATTTGATTTCTTCGCTGATTCGTTCGGCGAGTTGTTCGACTTTCGATTGTTTCATTGCCGGGCAGTGAGATTTGACAAAGTCAACGATATCCTGACGGGTTTTCTCTCCCTTCTGAGGAGCGAACAGCAAGGCTGCGGCTGCTCCGACGACGGCTCCGCCGAGTGCGGCCAGTGCGATGTCTATACCTTTCATTTTTACGTAGTTTTTTGTGGTGGTTATTGTTTTGATTGATTGTCTTTATAAACTACAACGCCTGACTGTGATAAAAAGATTAGCGGTCTGACAAAAAAATGTCAGACCGCCGGGAAGAGATATTATAAGATGCTGAAAATTTGTCTGTCAGTATAGTTTATCTGTCGCTGAGGTCTACTGCGTAATAGGCCTGACGTCCGTCGGGATATACGCCCGAGATAAACATCACCTTCTCGCTGTCAGAACTTTTGCGGATTGAGTTGTAGATTGACTCGACGTGCTCGGGAGTGGCGACGCGGCTGCGGTTGATTGACAGGATGATGAAACCGTCTTTGATGCCGGCGTCCTTAAAGCGGCCGTCTGAGAGCTTGCCGACAGAAACGCCCGACGATATCATCAGTCGCTCGCGTGTCTCGTTGTCGACAGAGGCAAGCTCGGCGCCTAATGAGCTGACCTTGTCGGCACGTGTTATCGAGGTGCTGCCCTGACTGTTGCGCAGAGTGACGCCGGTCGACGCCTTTTTGCCGTCACGCACATAGCTTACGGTGACTTTGTCGCCGGGGCTGAACTTGGTTATAGCCTCCTGCATCTGGGCTGTCGACAGTGTCGGGATGCCGTTGATGGCGGTGATGATGTCGCCTGACTGCAGGCCGCCTTCACGTGCGGCCGAACGGTCCTGTACCTCGGCCACGTAGATGCCTGATGTGACACCCTTGATGTCTTTCTCGGCTATCAGTTCGGGCGAAAGTTCGACGAACTGCACACCGAGGACGGCGCGCTGTACGGCTCCGAATTTCTGCAGGTCGGCGATGACTTTCTGCACGATAGAGGTCGGGATGGCAAACGAGCAGCCGGCATAGGTGCCCGTGTTGGAATAGATGGCGGTGTTGATGCCGACGAGTTCGCCGTTGAGGTTGACGAGAGCGCCTCCCGAGTTGCCGCTGTTGACGGCCGCATCGGTCTGGATGTATGACTCGATGCCGCCGCGTGTCGGTGACTGTGTGGTGGTCGAGATGTTACGGGCTTTGGCGCTGACGATGCCGGTGGTCACGGTCGAGGTGAAGCCGAAGGGATTGCCTACGGCGAGCACCCATTCGCCGACCTTGAGATTCTCGGAGTCACCCATAGGGATGACATGCAGGTCGGGGGCCTCGATTTTGATGAGGGCGAGGTCGGTGACGGGGTCGGCACCGATGATGGTGGCCGGGAAATTACGGTTGTCGTTTAGTGTCACCTCCAAACGCTCGGCGTCGGCGATGACGTGATTGTTGGTGACGATGTAGCCGTCAGCGCTGATGATTACGCCCGAGCCGAGCCCTAACTGGCGCTGCTGAGGCTTTTCGCTCTGCTGAGGCTGCTGGGGAGCCTGACGGCGGGGCGAGCCGAAGAAGAATTCAAACAGCGGGTCTGAGAACATATCAGCGTTGCCCTGACGCTGCATGGCTGCCTGAGGAGTGGCAAAACTCTTTACGGATACGACACCGTTGACGGTCTGCTCGGCCGCGTTGGTGAAATCGTCCTGATAGATCACACGGCCTGCGCCGGAGGTGTTGCGTTCTGATGGTTTGAGGGATTCGGCCGCTGTGCCGTCGGCATGTGCCGTGGCGCTCTGGCTGCTTATTTCAGCGGTTGCTGCTGTAGCGACAAGCACACTCACGCCGAGCAGTGTAAGCTGCAGCGATTTTATGAAATTGGTCGTTTTTTTAGATTTTGCAGATTTCATTGATTGGTATTTTTGATGTGTTGTCATGTAATGAATTGTATTTTGTTGTTGCAAATATACTCGTTTAGACCATACATGATTTTAAAAGTCAATTCACTTTAAAATTATTTGGCTATCACTCGGTTTGCTTTAATACTTGTTTTAATAAATTCTGTGAAAAATGTAAATTGCGCTTAACTTTAACCCGGATTTTTGGGCGGTTAGCGATATATGGATTAAATTTGTAACGCTATGAGTCGTCTGATCCCCGCTATGCTCATTATAGTCATAGGTCTCCTCGCCGGAGGCTGCGGCTCGTCGCGCAAATCGGCTGTCAAAAACGTGCCGGAGCGCGTCGATACACGGCCGTCGCGTCCCGCGGCCGGCAGCGATTTCGACGTGTCGTCATCGGTCGGCTCTGTCGACACCCGCTTGGGCGACGCGCTCGTGCGCTCGGCGCGGCAGTGGATTGGGACGCCCTATGCCTACGGAGGCCGTTCAAAGTCAGGCACCGACTGCTCGGGCATGATTATGGTTATTTACAGCGATGTGGCGGGATTAACTTTGCCGCGTAACTCTGCCGCTCAGCGTGACTATTGCGTATCTGTCTCCCGACGTCAGCTTGAGCCTGGCGACTTGGTATTTTTCACCACCTCAAAACGTGGCGGCAAAGTAAATCATGTGGGCATGTATGTCGGCAACGGACGCATCATACACGCCTCGTCGTCGCGCGGCGTCATCGAGAGTAGTCTTGACGAGAAGTATTATGCGACACATTATCACTCGTCGGGACGTGTCTATGGCGTGACATACGCCGCCACAGGCTCCAAAAATAAAAAAGGGAAATCTAAAGATAAAAACAAAAGTAATCAGCGTGAGAAGGTGCTCGCTTCTGAAAAGCCTGCGCCGACGCCGGTCAGAAAGGAATCGACACCGTCGATTTCGCTTGACGATTTCATTGCGGCCAACAGCGCCGCCGCTGCTTCGGCCGTCGACACCGTTAGCGCTCTGACTGACACTGTGCTTGTCGTCGAGGAGATTGTAGAACGCACCGTCGAGCAGTTAGACTCGGCCGCAGCGGCCGTTGACAGTCTCGACCTCGCCGCCCCGTCAGCCCCGAAAAAGCTGCGGCGCCCGGGGCTGACGAAAAGCCTCATAAACAGGAGCGCCGCGACACGCCGACGCAGCCTGACAGCACAGCCGTGCGACGTCAGGAGATACGCGACGGCGTAGCCCGCGCCATGAAATTCGGTAAATAACAAGATTACACATCCTTATGCAGATAATTTTAGCTCCGGCAAAGACTATGCTCGACTCCGTGCCGCGAAAGATTGATTTCGCGACCGAGCCTTATTTTGATGCCGATGCGACTGAGGCCGCGGCCGAGATGGCGACATACAGTGTGGCAGAGCTGCGCGATATATTTAATGTCAACCCGGCTATCGCCATGGAGACGTGGCATTATTATCAGTCGTTCGCTGACCGCTCGTCGCGTCTGCCGGCCGGTCTTGCCTATGACGGCATTGTCTTCAAGCGCCTTGATTTTGAGTCGATGAGCGACGCGATGCTCCGTGAGACCAACCGCCGCGTGATTATCTGCTCGTTTCTCTACGGCCTGCTCCGTCCGCTCGACCTGATTAAGCCATATCGCATGGAGGGCGACGTGACGCTCACATGCCGCGGCGACGGCAATATGTTTGACTTCTGGCGCAGCCGCCTTACCTGCCGCCTTATCGACATGGTCAGCGCCGATGGCGGCCTGCTGCTCAACCTTGCCAGCGCCGAGATGCAGCGTCTCTTTGACTGGCGCGAGGTCTGCCGCAGCGTGCGCGTCGTCTCGCCGTCGTTTAAGGTAATCAAGGAGGGACGTGAGCGCTCGGTGACAATCTATGCAAAAATCTGTCGCGGTGCGATGACACGTTTTGTCTTGGATAATAATATTGACAGCGCCGAGGGCCTCGAAGCGTTTGACTATGACGGCTTTGTCTTTGACCGCTATGACAAGGGCGCCAATCCCGTCTTTATAAAATTTGAAAGTTGATGTGCGCCGTGTCTGATAAAATGCATCCTTTCGCAGCGGCTGTGGCCGCAGCCATTGACCGTCACGGTCTGCTCCGTGACGACGACCGCTGTGTGGTCGTCGCTCTCAGCGGTGGTGCCGACTCGGTGGCGCTCCTTGCCGTCCTTGACGAATTAGGCTACAATTGTCTCGCCGCCCACTGCAATTTCCACCTGCGCGGCGAGGAGTCGCAGCGCGACATGCGCCACTGCGAGAAGATCTGCGACAGGTTGGGTATAAATCTCGCCGTCCGAGACTTCGATGTCGATAAGCGTCGTAAGGCTACGGGCGAATCGGTCGAGATGGCGTGCCGCAGCCTGCGCTATGACTGGTTTGACAGCCTTATCGACCGTGAGCGTGCTCAGGCCGTAGCCGTGGGACATCATCGCGAGGATCAGATAGAGACGCTGATGCTCAATCTTTTGCGCGGCACCGGCATCGCCGGCCTGCGCGGCATGTCGCCCCGTCGCGGTTTTGTCGTCAGGCCCATGCTTGACTGCACGCGCGAGCAGATAATGGACTATCTCGCCTCACGCTCATTGGATTATATCACAGACAGTTCGAACGCCTCTGACGACTATCGGCGCAACCGTTTGCGCAACAGAGTGCTGCCGGTTTTGAGGGAGTATTTTCCCGGCGCCGACGACGCCCTGCTCGGCACGATGGCGACACTGCGCGCCTGTGCCGATTTCTATGACGACTGTGTCGACGAGTGTCGCCGACGCTACATCTCACGTGATGGTGCTGTTGACCGAGTAGACGTCGCCGCTCTTCTGGCCGACCGCCGTGACTCTGAACGTGCCGCGCATGTGCTCTATGAGATGCTACGCGACGTCAGGCCGAGCATGACGCAGTGCCGCGACATAATCGCTGCCGGAGCCGGTGCGTCCGGGCTGCATTTCGATGTGGGCACGGCTTATCGTCTCGAACTCGACCGCGGATTGCTGAGCATCTTCAGTTTGAAGGACACGGTCGCCGACACTGATGACGAGACCGAGGTCAGCCTGCGACGCGACATTCTCACGCCGGTCAACATCGTCGTGACCGAACATCCCATAGCCGATTTCCGCCCCGAGCGCAACCCGGCCGTGGCCTATCTTGACGTCACATGCCTTGAGGGCAATCCGCGTTTTGCGCTGCGGCGTTACCGCCGCGGCGACCGCATAGAGCCGTTTGGCATGAACGGCGGTAGCCGCCTGCTCAGCGACCTCTTCCGCGACGCCGGTTACTCGGCCGCCGACAAACGCTCTGTCAGGGTGCTGACGCGCGATGATGTTACTGTCTCTTATACACATCTCCGAGCCCACGAGA